>Ga0187782_10002997_pt1 | contig 12539 bp, 12 predicted proteins | sample 0715_SJ02_MP15_2_FD_132454 | JGI IMG/M metagenome (GOLD analysis project Ga0187782, IMG submission 132454) | Tropical peat soil microbial communities from peatlands in Department of Meta, Colombia - 0715_SJ02_MP15_20_MG | ecosystem: Environmental > Terrestrial > Soil > Wetlands > Peat | place...
CGCCAGACCCCGGCGGCCTTGTCGGGGCGCATCAACCGCTTGCAGGAAGGGCAGAACATGGTGGAACTCCCAAGAAACCGGTGGTGCCGTATTTGACGCTTGGCGGGTCGGTGCTCACCCGATCAGCTGGTCGGGCGTCCCCGCGCTCGAGGGCGGCGCTTCCGGAGGAGCGACGGAGAGGGGTATCGGCGACGGCTTGGAGTTCGGGGCGAGCAGCTTGCGCATATGCTCCCAGCGTCGGGCGAGGTCCTCCTTCGTACCGATGTCGTGGCGCACGTAGTAATCACCCTGCACGAACGCGAGCGCCGACTCGACACGGCTACCAGCTTCGTGGATCGCGCTCGCCTCGCCCACGAGGGCGAGTCCGCGGGATGAGCTCAGGCGGACGGCCCCCGGACCGACAGTGTCGACGCTTCCATAGACGAGATGGACGCCCGCCGCCTCGATCGCCCCCGCGTCCACGCGCACGACGCCCCCCGGCTTCGGTCGGTCGCCGTAGCCGGGCGGGACCACGTACTTGACGACCGTGCCTCGGAGGCGGAACCGGATAAGGTTCGGGTCGACGCGGCCCGAGGCGACACCGAACATGAGCTCCTCGAAATCCCCGGGTTCGTAGAGGGCGAGGGCGTTGATCCCCTCGGGGTCCCCGAACCGAGCGTTGAATTCGAGCAGACGGGGGCCCCACGGGGTGAGCATGAATCCTCCGTAGAGGATCCCGCGGAACGGGAGGCCCTCCGCCCGCAGGGCGGCGGCCGTCTTCTCGATCATCGCGATCGACCGGTCCCGGTCGGCGGCCGACAGGAACGGGAGTAGGTGGTCGCGCTGGGAGTACGAGCCCATCCCGCCCGTGTTGCCGCCCTTGTCCCCCTCGAGGGCCCGCTTGAAGTCTTGGACGGCGGGCATCGGATAGACCCCCGAATCGGTGACGAACGCCATCTGGCTGAACTCCTCCCCCTCGAGCTTCTCCTCGAGCAGCACCCGCTGGCCCTGGACGAGGATCGACTTCGCGTACGCTGCGCCCTCCTTCGGGTCGGTGAAGTCGGCGCCCTGGACCCAGACCCCCTTCCCGGCGGTGAGCCCGCTCGGCTTCACGACGAACGGACCGGTAAATCCGGCGACCGCCCGGTCGACCTCCTCGAGTGAGGCGGGGGCGGCAAAGTGAGGTTGACCCTCGACGCCGTGACGCTGGAGCAGCTCCCGGCAGAACAGCTTCGAGCTCTCGATCTGGGCCGCCGCACGGTCGGGCCCCACAGTCGGGACACCGGCCGAGCGGAGGGCGTCCGCGACCCCCGCGGCGAGCGGCGCCTCGGGGCCGATGACGGCCGCCTCGGCCCGCACTTCCGCCGCGAACGCCACGACCCGCTTCGCATCCGTCGGGTCCAGCCGAGCGGAGCGCGTCGCGAGCCGTTCGAGACCGGGGTTCGCATTCGAGCTCGCGACGTACAGCTCGGAACCTGCCCGATGAAGGGCGATGCCGATCGCGTGCTCCCGCGCCCCGCCACCGACTAGGAGGAACCGCATGGGGTATCGCCGCGGCGAGGGGAACCACGGTATAATATGGACGTCGGCGCCGGCCGTCCGAGGCGCACGCGGCCCCGTTCGCGCCCGCCACGCTTAAGAAGCGGTCGCCAGTGGCCGGGCTCCCGGTGCCATCGATGGAGATTCGCGTTCTCGAGAAGGAACACGACCTTCTCCGGGTCGAATTCCCGAAGGGCGAGGAGACGCTGCTCATCCCGCTCGTCGAGGCGCTTCAGAACGAGGAGAAGGTCATCGAGGCCCGCTACTACCTCGGTCACCCGTTCCTCGACCGGCCAACGCTCTACCTGAAAACGAAGGGGGAGAAGCCCCAGCAGGTGCTGAAGCGGGTGCTGAAAGACCTCACGGACCTCTACGCCGACCTGCTCACCGACTTCGAGAAGAAGGCGGACAAGGTCAAGGCCTGACGGAAGGCGAGCCGGGGCGATCGATGCTGAAGGAGTGCGCGCAGCACGGGTATTTCCGGGCCGACAACTGCCCGGTGTGCGGCCAGCCCGGCCGCTTCCTGATGAACGACCGGGAGCTCGACCACCTCGGTCGGATCGTCACCGGCATCCTGCGCCATTTTCCGGACCGCTACCAGCTACCAATCGACCCGCACGGATGGGTGCCGCTCCCCCAGATCGTCCGCGCGATCTCGCAGAAGCATCCCGCCTATCACTGGCTGCGTCCCCAGCATCTGATCGCAATCGTGGAGACGGACGCGAAAGGCCGTTACGAGATCCGGGATGACCGGATCCGAGCGACGTATGGCCACACCGTCGACGTGGACCTTGACCTTCCGACGGAGAACATCCCGGACCATCTGTACTATCCGGTCACGGACGACGAGGTGACGATCGTCCTCGAGGTCGGCCTGAAGCCGTCCGACCGCAAGAAGGTCCACCTCTCGAAGACCGCGGAAGATGCCCACGCGGCGGGGTCGGTGCGCACCCCCCACCCGGTGATCCTCGAGGTGGACGCAAAGCGAGCGAGGGCGGATGGCCTCGTGATCATGAAGGCGGGAAAGACCGTCTACCTGGTCGACCGGGTGCCCCCCGAGTACCTGAGCCGGTCGAGCGTCGTGGTCGCGGCGAGCGAGCCCTCCGAGGAGCCCGGGTCGGGCCCGACGACCGAGAACGAGGGGACGAACTAGTCCCCGGGTTACGCGAACCCGTCGTTCGCGACGTTCGCGTTGTAGAGCGTCGTGATGTAGACGCCGATGGTGAGATGACTCGAGACCGGGTACGGGTTCGTGAAGACGAAGTAGTAGGTGTCGGTCACCTGGGGAGCGTAGACGATCTCCGCGTTGTAGGTCGGCGCTACGGTATAGAGCGGCGAAGGTGCCCCGCCCGCAACGAACTGGGACCACTCGCTCGAGTTGTACACGGCGACCGCGACGTTGACCCCCACCGGGTCGGTCGTCGTGAAATTCCCGGTCACGTAATCGCCTCCCGTGATCTCCCCGAAGATGACAGTGTAGTTCTGGGGACCGATCGTGTAGGTCCCCGTGGTGGTGAGGGGGTCGCTCGTCAGCGACGGCGGCCCGCTCAGCACGGCCGAGAGGATCGCGTAGGTCAGGCCGACCACGACCGTGATCACGATGAGCGTGCGGAAGGCGTGGGTGAGGCGAACCCAACGGCGCACGCTCCGGGGGGCCCGCTTCTCTCCTCCGGCGGGCAGCGGATTGTCGGCCCCGCAGATCCCGCATTTCGCGGCCCCGGAAGGCACCGCGACGCCGCAGAACCGACAGTTCCCCCACTCGGCGGGGTCGGTGGGACCAGCACGGGCGGCCATGGTTGGGCCGGCGGAGCCCCGAGACCCCCTTTTGGGGTTTCGTACGAACCTATCCGGGACCTTTCTTCCGCGTCGTGCCGACGTTCACGAGGACGTTCTTGCGTCGGGAGAAGGTGTCGAGGGCGCGGAGCCCCTGCTCGAACCCGACCCCGCTCGACTTCACCCCGGCGAAGGGGGTCTGCGGGTAGCTCGTGGGAGAATCGTTCACGACGACCATGCCGCTCTCGAGACGCCGGGCGACCGCGTGGGCGGTCCCGAGGTCCCGGGTCCATAGCGCGGAGAGGAGGCCATAGGGGGTATCGTTCGCGGCGCGGATCGCCTCCTCGGTATCGGCGAACGACGCGACGACCAGGACCGGTCCGAAGATCTCCTCGCGAACGGCTCGCGAGCTTGCCGGAACGTCGGTGAGCACTGTGGGCCGAACGAAGTTCCCCGCCGCGAGGGGCGGGGTGTCGACCCGCGAACCCCCGGCGAGCAGGCGACCGCCGCTCTCGGTCGCATCCCGAACGTAACCGAGCACCCGTTCGGCCTGGTCGGGGGAGACGAGGGGACCCATCTCGACACCATCGGAGCTACCCGGCCCGAGCTTGAGGCCGTCCGCGATCGCCCGGACCTTGTCGACGAACGATTCGCGGATGCTCTCGTGGACCAGGAGCCGGGATGCGGCCCAGCACATCTGTCCCGCGTTCTGGAAGATTCCGTAGCCGATTCCCTTCGCCGCCCGTTCGAGGTCCGCGTCGGGGAAGACGAGCACCGGTCCTTTGCCACCGAGCTCGAGCGTGAGCGGGAGAAAGCGACGGGACGCGAGCTCGGCGATGCGTCGTCCCACGTCGCCGCTTCCTGTGAAGGTGACGGACGCACAACGCGGGTCCTCGATCAAGCTCTCGCCGACTTCGGCCCCGTTCCCCGGGACGACGTTGAAGATTCCTTCGGGAACCCCCGCCTCCTTGGCGAGACGGGCGAAGGCGACGGCGGTGAGCGGGGTGAGGCTCGCAGGCTTCAGCACGACCGCATTGCCCGCGGCGAGCGCCGGAGCGACCGAACGAACGGCGAGCAGAAGCGGATAGTTCCACGGGGCGATGTGGACCGTGACTCCGAGCGGCTCCCTCAGCGTGTAGTCAAAGCGGGGACCGGGGACCGCGATGGTCTCGCCTTCGAGCTTGTCCGCGGTGCCCGCGAAGTATTCGAGCGTGCGCACGACGTAGGCGATATCCGCCCGCGATTCGCGAAGCGGCTTCCCTTGATTCAGCGTCTCGAGACGGGCGAACGCTTCGGCTTGCCCTTCGAGGAGCGTGGCGAGGCGGTAGAGAGCCTTCGCGCGGCGAGCTCCGTCGTCCGCCGCCCAATTCGACTCGCGGAACGCGCGGTCCGCGACTTCCATCGCGTGATGAGCATCGTCCCGTGACGCGACGGCCGCCTCGGCGATGGGCTGGTTGCTCGCCGGGTCGAGGACGGGGCGGTGCTCGCCCCGGGCTCCCGGAACCTCTTGGCCCCCGATCACCAACCCGAACTTCGAATCGACCTGTGCGGCCATGGCTGGACGGCGCCACGGCCGCCCGACCACTTAGCGGTTCGGGCCGCTACGGGCCCATTGGGTAACCCCGCCCCTTCCAGGCCACCGGCTTGTGCCGCAGTCCCCGGCCGAGGGACGTCACGAGCAACACTACGTAGAAGGCGACCGCGAGCGGGTACAGGAGGCCGTAGGCGGGCGGGGCTCTCACCGCGCGGGCGAACACCACGTGCTTTCCAAAGAGGGCGAAGTAGAGGAATCCGCCGAGGCCGCCCAGGAGCAGATCCCCGGTCACGAGGCCGAGCGGAAGCAACCCGAGCGGGAGAAGAAACAGCCCCACGAGCCCCGCGATGGCACCGACGAGTCGGATCGCCGAGAACTGGGTGCCGTGGATATTCTTGAGCAGCCCTTCGAACAGTTCCGCGCGGTCACGGTACATCCGTGTCTGGGCGATCTCGGGGGCCCAAGCCAGACGGAGCGTCCGGCCGGCCGCGCGGTACCGACGCGCGATCGCGACATCCTCGAGGACGATGGACCGCACCGCCTCATGGCCCCCGAGCGCGAAGTACGTCGACCGGGGTGTCAGCCAGTACTGACCGTTCGCCATCGCCGCCCGCGAACCGGCACGGTTCACGTGCGGTGCCCGGAAGTACGTCACGACCACCTGCATGTAGAACGGCAGCACCACCCGTTCCCAGAAGCTCCTCATCTCGACTCGGGGAGCGATGGTCGCAAGGTCCGCGTGCTCCCGGAGCGCCCACTCGACCGTCGTCCGGACCGCGGACGGGTGGGTGCGGACGTCCGCGTCGAGGAAGAGAATCCATTCCCCCGTCGCTTCAGTGGCTCCGTTCCAGCAGGCCCAGCTCTTGCCCACCCATCCGGCGGGGAGCGGGGGCGGGTTCACGCGCCGGACTCGGGGGGCACGCGCATCAATTACGGAAGCGGTCCGGTCGACTGAGTGATCCTCGACCGCGAGGATCTCGAGGTCGGGGTAGTCCTGACCGAGGAGGTCGTCGAGGGTCGTCGGGAGGTCGAGCTCCTCGTCCCGGGCCGCGACCACCACGCTGACGCGGGGCAACCCCGTGACCAGCGCTTCGGTTGCGGGGAGCGGAGAGAGTCGGGGCATCTCCCGTGCGAGCAGGAGCGCGAACCCCTGGTAGATGAGGACCGCGACCGAGGCGAGTATCAGGACGACCTCAACCCCGAGGGGGAGCATCGTCCGGCGTAGACGCCCTCTATTAAAGTCGTGGCCGCTGCACGAGCAGAGCCCGCCAGCGATGACGACCGTCGAACACCCTCGGGTACGGCCCGGCCTCCTCGAGGAGCGGCTCTACCAAGCCCGCATCGCGGAGGCCGCCGCGGAACGGAATACGCTGGTCGTACTCCCCACCGGCCTTGGAAAGACGGCCATCGCCCTCCGCGTGATTGCGGAGTACCTGCGCCGGGCGCCGACCGCGTCGGTCCTGCTGCTCGCCCCGACGCGGCCCCTCGTCCTTCAGCACGCCGCCAACGTCGCGCGAACCCTGCTCGCGCCCGAACCTCTGACGCTCACCGGAGCGATCGCGCCGGAACGGCGGGCCGCCCTCCTGAAACCTCCTCAGGTCGTGGTGGCGACCCCCCAAGTCGTCGGCAACGACCTCGCTGCCGGTCAGTTCCCGCTCGACACCTTCTCGCTCATCGTCTTCGATGAGGCGCATCGGGCCGTCGGCGACTATCCGTATGTCGCCATCGCGAAGGCGAACCGCGAGGGGCCGCACGCCCGGGTGCTCGCCATGACCGCCTCCCCGGGGAGCAGCCGCCGGCGAATCCGCGAAGTCTGGGCGAACCTCGGGATCGAGCGGTTCGAATACCGCACCGAGCTCAGTCCCGACGTCCTGCCGTACATCCACGGGATCGGCGTCGAGATGGTCGTGCTACCCGTCCCGCCCGAAGTCCGTCACCTGGCGATACTGATCCGAACGGCGGTCCAACGGCAGGTCGACACCCTTCGGAAGCTCGACCTCTTGCCGGGCGGCGAAGCGACCCGGCGGGTGCTCCTCGACGTGGGTGCGCGGATCCACCGGCAAATCGAGGCGGAGCGGGCCGCCTCCGGCTCCGCGTCGGGGATCGTCTGGAAAGCCAATACGGCGCAGGCGGCGGCGATGAAAGGCCTTCACGCTCTCGAGCTGATTGAAACCCAGGGAGTCGACTCGCTGCGGGAGTATCTCGCCCGTCAGCGGCCGGGCGAAGGGCGACGGTGGACTGCGGCGCTCCACGCGTTCCTCGGGGATCCGGACGTCGAGGAGGTGGTCCGCCGCCTCGCGTCCCTCACCGTGGAGCACCCGAAGCTCGCGAGGACGGCGAAAACCGTCCAGGAAGAACTCCACCGGAACCCAAACGCCCGCGTGATCGTCTTCTCCCAGTATCGGGACACCGTCGATCGGATCGTGGAGGAGGTCGAGCGGCTCCACGACCCGCTCGTCCGTCCGGCCCGATTCGTCGGCCAGGCGAGCCACGGCGACGACGTGGGGCTCTCGCAGAAGGAACAGGGTGCGCTCCTCGACCGGTTCCGCGCGGGCGAGCGCAACTGCCTCGTTGCGACGTCGGTCGCGGAGGAAGGGCTCGACATCCCGGCGACCGACCTCGTGGTATTCTACGAGCCGGTACCGGATGTGATCCGCACGATCCAGCGGCGGGGCCGCACGGGTCGCGTGAGGACCGGGCGCGCGGTCGTGCTGGTCGCGGAGGGAACCCGCGACGTGGGCCTCCATCGTTCGGCGTTTTCGCGCGAACGTCGGATGCACGAGATGCTGGAAGAGGTCCAGTCCGAGGTCGATCGGGGTATCTCTCCATCCCCGCCCGAGCCGAAGCGGGTCCAGCGGCTGCTCTCCGAGTTTCCCTGAGACGGGCTATCGGCCGGTGCTCCCGAACCCACCCTTGCGGGAGCGCACGGATTCGACCGTGCCGGCCCGGAAGACCGCCGGCTCGTCCGAGACGAGGCGGATCTGGCCGATCCGGTCCCCGACCTCGATACGGTACGGACCTTCGAAGAGGTACGTGAGCGGCACCCGTACCTCGCCGGAGTAGTCCGAGTCGATGGTGCCGGGGGCGTTCACCATGAGAACCCCGCGGCTACTGAGGCCGCTGCGAGGGCGCACCTCGAGGAATGTCCCGGGCGGGCAGCGCATCTTGAAGCCCGTTCGCACGAGCGTTACCCGACCGCGCTCGAGATCGGCTGCCTCGGCGCTCGCTAGATCGAAACACGCCGACCCCCGGGTAGCCCGGACCGGGAGCGGTACCTCTGGCAGGCCGGCCACCCGCTCGACGATGACGGGCCTCGACCGACGGGGCACGCCGGAGGGAGCGGGGGGTTCTCTTTAGGTTACAGCCTTCACCACGGCGGGCGCCTCGGTGGTCTCACTCTCGGGGACCGCCCCTTCCGTGGCCAGCCACCGGGCGACGATCCGCCCCTCGGCCCGCCGGAGTACCTTCCCGAGCGCGGGCGCACTCCTTCCGGTCTGCTGGGCGAGGCGGGTGAGCGTGATTCGGCGGGGCACCGCGTAGTAGCCCATGACCCAAGCGCGTGCGAGCAGGCGCGATTGAAGCGGCGTGAGCGCGGCGACCCCTTCGTCCGGTACGTAGGGGCGGCCCGAGGCCCGGACCACTCGATACGGGAATTCCTCGCGGTCGAGCCGTTTCAACACCCGGCGGAGCGCCCGTTCCTGACCGTGGAACGTGGCGATCACCTTCTCCGCGTTGATCCGGAACGGTGCGGTCGGCGAGATCTCTCCGCCCGCGAGCGAGAGCAGTCGCCGGAGGCGCTCGGGGTTGCGCTGACGAACGAGCAGGATGTAGTCGTGGGTCCGGGGCCGTCGCTCGACCACCTCGAAGCTCTCGAGGCCATAGAGCGAGCGGATGCGCCGGGACTCCCGCTCAAGCTCGGAGGCGGTCTTGAGGGGGCCCCGGCGCCGAACCCGAAGCAGCTGGAGGCGCCAGCCCTGCTCCAGCCGCAGCGTTTCGAGGAGCTCGACCTCCTCGTACTTGGCGAACAGGCCCTCGGGAATCAGTCCGAGCAGAGCGAGGTCCTCCGTCCGGATTTCGAGGGTGACGGTCTGCATCGTCGCCCCAACCGGAGGTTTCGATATGAACCTTGACCCTCTCCCCCTCGTTTAATAATGCGCGCGATTCGCCGGCGTTTGTGACGTTCCGATCCCTCGGGGAGTTCCTCTCCGCCCTCGAGTCGCGAGGCGACATGGTGCGTATCTCGCGACCGGTCTCCCGGGACCTCGAGATCACCGAGGTGACCCAGCGGGTCCTGCGTGCGGACGGGCCCGCCCTGCTGTTCGAGAACGTCCCCGGCGCGACGATGCCGGTCGTCACGAACCTCTTCGGTTCCCCGCGGCGGATCGCCGCGGCTCTCGGGGCCGAATCGGTCGATGCCGTTGCGGAGCGCGTGGAGCGGCTCGTCCACCTCCGACCGCCCGCAGGAATCATGGGAGCGGTGCGCGACCTCTCCGGCACGATCGAGACCCTGTCCACCCTGCGTTCACTCGCCCCGAAGCGCGTCCGCTCGGCACCGTGCCAAGAGGTCGAAGAGAGTTCCGTCGACCTCGGTCGCCTCCCGATCCTGAAGTGCTGGCCGAAGGATGGGGGACGCACCGTCACGTTTCCGGTCGTCATCACGAAGGACCCGGAGACGGGAGAGGCGCACACCGGGATCTATCGTCTCCAACAGTATGGCCCGGATACCCTGGGCATGCATTTCCAGGTCCACCGCGTCGGCGCGAACAACTACCGCAAGTGGGCCGCACGGGGTGAGAAGATGCCGGTCGCGGCGGTCATCGGCGCCGACCCCGCGTCGGTCTTCTCGGGACTCGCGCCGGTCCCCGAGGGCATCTCGAACTTCGTCTTCGCCGGATTCCTGCGCGGGGAACCGGTCGACCTCGTTCCGGCCCGTTCGGTGGACGTCGAGGTTCCGGCGAATGCCGAAATCGTGCTGGAGGGATACGTCGACCCCACCGAGCGCGCGGTCGAAGGGCCGTTCGGAGACCACACGGGCTACTACTCCGCGCCGGAGCCGTTCCCAATCTTTCACGTTACTCGCGTCACGCACCGGAATCGACCGGTCTACCTCGGCACGGTGACGGGGAAACCCCCGACCGAGGATGCGGTCCTGGGCAAGGCGGTCGAACGGATCTTCCGCCCGGTCATCCGCATGATCCTCCCCGAAATCGTCGACATGAACCTCCCGATGGAGGGGCTGTTCATCAACGTCGGGATCGTCTCGGTCCGAAAATCGTACCCCGAGCAGCCCCGCAAGGTGATGCATGCGCTCTGGGGCCTCGGTCAGATGATGTTCGTCCGCTACCTCGTGGTCGTGGACGACGACGTGGACGTCCACGACCTATCGGAGGTCCTCTACCGGGTCGGGCTCCAGGCCGACCCGGAACGGGATTTCGAGATCTCGCACGGCCCGGTCGACCAGCTTTCGATATCGAACCCGGTGCCGAACATCGGCGCGAAGGTCGGGATTGACGCGACCCGCAAGCGGGCGGAGGATGGTTTCCCGCGTCCGTGGCCCGAGGAGATACGTTCGGACCCGGCGGCCGCCGCCGCAGCGGAGCGGGTGATGCACGAAGACCCGGTGCTCGCCCGGCTCCTCGGCCGGCCGAAGCCGTGATGGCGAACGGCGCCCCGGTTCCGGGCCCGGCGCGGAGTCTCGGTCGGTTTCTCGAAATCCAGACGCTCGGACTCAACCTTGCGTTCGCGCTCGCGTTCCTGCTGCTCGCCTCCGCAGGTCATCCCCACCTGTGGGCGCTGCTCTGGGTGATCGTCGCCTTCATCGCGGCCCGGAACGCGGGCCACTCGTTCAATCGGTGGGTCGACCGGCGGCTCGATGCCGCGAATCCCCGGACGCAAGACCGGGCCCTCGTGACCGGCCGGTACTCGCCCGGGTTCGCTCTCGGCTTCTGTGCGGCGAACTCGGTGCTGCTAGTCCTGGCGGCCTATCTCCTCAACCCGCTCGCGTTCGTGCTCGCTCCGGTCGCCCTCCTGATCGTCCTCGGCTACAGCTACACGAAACGGGTCACTTCGTTCACGACCGCTTTCCTCGGCCTCGTCCAGGCGATCACGCCGGCGGCCGTCTACATCGCGATCACGGGTACGCTACCCTGGGTGGTGTTGATCGCCGTCCTCGCGCTCCTGGCCTGGGGGACGGCGTTTGAGACGATCCACAGCCTCGGCGACGTCGAGAGCGACCGAGCTCTCGGGCTGTTCTCCGTTCCGGTCCGCTGGGGCGTTCCCGCGTCGGTCCGGCTGGTGGCATTCCTCCACGGAGTGGCTCTGGTCCTCTTCGTCCTGTTCGGCCTGGACCTCCACCTCACGGCGGGCTACTACGCCGCCCTCGTGGTGATGGCGGGGCTCGTGGCGGCGACCGACCGTGAACTGGCCCGGGATCCCACCAGCGCTCGGATTCCGTTCCAGCGGCATTTTGCGCTCAGCGTGATTTTCCTCATCGGAGTGGCCATCGCTGTATACATTCCGTTCGGCCCTGCCTGAGTTCCGTCACGGAAAACGAAGGTTGGATGCGGGGGAACTAGCTCAATACCTTCGCCGGGGTCGCCGGGACCGATCGGCATGCCGCAAGTGATGATCGGTCTCTCGGCGCGTGACTACCGAACGACGAACGAGGTCTGGCGCCTCGCGAAGCGCCACCTAAACCCGACCGTGCGTCGACGGATCGGCTGGCGAGGACATTCGTCGTTCCTGCGGCAACTGATTCTGTACGGGTTCGAAAAGGCGAGCGAGAATCCGACCGGATTCCTCCGCGAGATACGGGACATCCACGACCCGCTGTTCGGGCGGAGAGGGCGTTCGGAGGCCGGCGCCGACCGCCGCGAGTCGATGGTCGCCCAGTGGCAAGGGATCTTCCCGACCCCGGCCGCCTCGCCGCGAACTCACCGAAAACCCGTGAAGCCGTCGGCTTAGGCCGGCCCCGCGACACGGCACGAACGGGAGCCCGACCGATGGCGAGAACTGTCGAGCGGCTGGAAGGACTTTCCATCGTGGGAGGGGCGTCCCTGGGTCCTCTGTCGCTGGTCGTTCCCGCACTGCTCGAAAGCCGACCGGACGGACCCGAGGTTCCGGGTCTCATGCTCCGCGGGCTCCCGGCGATGTCTGGGAAACGTGGGTTCGAAATCAGCGGCGGAGACGCGCGCCTGACGCTCGAGATGCCGGTGCTCGCACCGGAAGTGAGCGGCGAGGGACCGGGAATCTTCCCGATCGGGCCGAAAGCGGTACTCGTCCATGCTCCGTTCGCGCCGGACGCGGCGGCGACCGCGCGCTCGGAGCGGCCCGAACTGCTCGTTCTGGGAAATGCTCGAGCCCTCTGGGCCGAGGGGCTGCCGTTCGTGCGCGCCATCGGGGAGATTCGTCGGCGATTCGGGGCGGCTCCGTTGCTATGGACCCCCCGACTCGCGCTTCCTCATCGGATCCCGCTCCTCGCCTACCTCGGGGTCGACCTCGTCGACACCACCGAGGCTCAGCTTGAGGCCGCCCACGGCATCTACCTCGACCCAGCCCTCGGACCGAGATCTCCGGCACCGCCCGCCCCCGAACGGGGATGCGATTGTCCCGCGTGTCGGTCCGACCCGCCGGGCCGGCTCGCCGACCATGCGGTCGTGGCTTCCCGTCGAGCGCTTGCGGAGACGCTGGCGGCGGCCCGCAGCGGGCGACTCCG
>Ga0187782_10002999_pt1 | contig 12536 bp, 6 predicted proteins | sample 0715_SJ02_MP15_2_FD_132454 | JGI IMG/M metagenome (GOLD analysis project Ga0187782, IMG submission 132454) | Tropical peat soil microbial communities from peatlands in Department of Meta, Colombia - 0715_SJ02_MP15_20_MG | ecosystem: Environmental > Terrestrial > Soil > Wetlands > Peat | place...
CGCGCTGGATTGATGCCCGCGCCGGAAATCATGCGCAACGGAATGAGCGTTGCCTGGGGCGAATCGGAGGCGCCAACCGCAACTCGTTTCCCCTTGAGATCACTCAGGGCTCGAATGTCTGAACCGCTGCTAACAATGACCTTTGTCGTCAAGTCACGGTCCGAATCGCGCATCGCGATTGCCTTGCATCCACCCCGGCTGACGATCTGGCTCTTTACCCAAGCGAGCGGAGAATTCCACGCCACGTCGACCGCGCCGGAGAGATTGGCATCCACCTGCGCATCGTACGTCGAGTACAGTACGTAATCGATCGCGACTCCTCGCGAGGCGAAATACTCTTTGAATCCCTCCCAAATGGTCACAACCTTAGGATCGTAGGCTACGGCGCCGAGGCGCACCACGGTTCCGCTGGTCTTGCTGGCCATCTCGCTCTCTCCCGGCGCGCCTTCAGAACAGTGGCAGCCCGAGGCACGCCTTGCCGATGAAATCCTTGAGCACGTCGCTCGAGGGCGCCATTACCGACGCCGCCTGCGCGTCGCGAAACATTCGCTCCAGCCCGCCGCGCTTCCCGAATGCCCAGCCGCCACCAAGCGTCATCGCGCGTGATACGACGCCGAGGCACGCCTCCGCGGCCTTTGCTTTGACCCCAAGAATGTCCACCATCGCCGCCGGATCACCCGCCATCGCTTTGCGAATCGTCTCATTCAGATATGCATTCGCTGCATTCAGGTCAACCGCCATTTCGGCGACAAGGTATTGCACGCGCGGAATCGAGGAAAGCGCCGCTCCTCCCGCCTGTTCGTACTTCCGCACGCCGACGCGGGTAGTAATCATGCGAAATGCGGCCGTCGCGATGCCGAGCGAGATGGAGGCGACGCCGATCTGAAAATGTGGCAGGACGACTTCCAGCATCGTCTGAAATCCGCCACCTTCGGAACCGAGTCGCGCGTCATCGGTCACGACCACGTCGACTAGCGACATGGGCGCGCTTGCGTTTCCGGCCAGGCCCAGACCCTCAAAGCGTCCTTGCGTCGAGAGCCCTTTGGTCCCTTTGGCCACAAAATAGAGATTCAAGTCCGTCGGGCTGGATGATCCTGCCCTTCGGGTCGAGACGACGTAGCTATCGGCTTCGCCGGCGCTGGTCACGAAGCTCTTGCTGGCAGTCAGAAGCTTGCTGCTCCCGTTGCTTCGGGCCTCGCTCACTGGCGTGTAGAAGTGTCCGCCGGAACCAGCTTCGCTGAACGCAAGAGTTCCTATGTGTCCGCCGCGTGCGGCAGCGGGCAGGATTTGCTGTTTCTGGGAGTCACTGCCCTGGGCAGCAACCACTGACATGGCGCAGAAATGCATGAGCGTGACCATCGCCGTCGAAGGGCAGTGCTGCCCCTGCATTCCGAGCACGCGCGACATGTCCGCAAGGCTGCCTCCCGCCCCGCCGAATTGGGCGGGGATGAGCAGACCCAGCACGCCCGCTTTCCCCAACGCCTCGAGATTTTCGCGCGGGAATCTGCGTGCCTGATCGATCTCGTCGGCTCGTGAAGCCAATTGGTTTCGGGAGATCGCTTCGTTCGCCTCGAGCACTCCATGAACGTCTGGCATCGTTCCTCCAATAGCTGGTCGAGTGGATTCAATCGCACGGAGAACGGCGTGCTGCGTGGCGATTTCGCCCTTGGGGTTTTGCCGTCTAGGAAAACAGGCGAAAGGGCGGCCGCCGGGCGCCGACTAGGCAGAAACTCAAGTGAAACCCCGGCCAGACGTGCGGGGCACGCGGGAAGGCACAGACGGGTATCGGAGCGAAGGGAACATCATCAAGCGCACGGCGGGGCGGCTCGCAAATAAAGCTCCAGGCCGTCACGGCGGGCTAGAGTATACGCGGAGGCGGTCCGCTTGCCAACAGCTCCCGCGGGCCCTCCGAGATCTCCGGAGTCCACAAACTCTCGGACTTGCATTGCGTCGGGCTTGCACTAAGATAGCTTTGAAGTCGCTTCATCGCTTCTGTTGGGACGCGCATGGCGCGTCGAGCAACTCGAACGCAGCCCGGAGCAGGACGCTCGATGAAAATCAGCCGCGAAGAAGTGATCAAGGTCGCCAGCCTCGCGCACCTCGGGCTCTCACCCGCAGAAATTGAGCTCTATCGCGAGCAGCTCGATGCGATCCTCACGTACATCGACAAGCTCAAGGAGCTCGACTTGACCGGCGTCGAGCCCATGGCACAGGTGCTGTATCGCGGCGCTCAGGGCGTCACGGATAGTCACCCAGAGCTGCGCGCCGATGTGCTGCTGACTTGCGATGTGGCCAGCCAAGTTCTTGCTGGAGCGTCTGAAGCGCGACCGCCCTTCTTTCGGGTGCCCCGGGTGATTGCGACCGGCGAGGCGGAAGGTGAGTAGAGGATGAGCGCCCCGTCTTCGTGGAGCATCGCAAGCGTTCGTGCCGCACTCCAAGCGAAAAAGGTGTCTGCGCGTGAACTGGCGTCGGAGTTCCTCGGCCGGATCGAGCGACGCAACCCTGAATTGAACGCGTTCTTGACGCTGTCGCCGAAACGCGCCTATGCCCAAGCGGATCGAATCGATGCGGCGATCGCCAAGGGAGAGACGCTGCCTTCGCTCGCGGGCGTGCCTATCGCGATCAAGGACGTCATCAGCACGCGCGGGCTGCGCACCACCTGTGCGTCGAAGATCCTGGAAAACTACGTTCCGCCGTACGATGCCACTGCTGTCGAGCGGCTCGACAAGGCCGGCGCGGTGTTCCTCGGCAAGACCAACTGCGATGAGTTCGCCATGGGAGGCTCGAATGAGAATTCGGCCTACGGGCCGGTACACAACCCGGCGGCGCTCGATCGGGTGCCGGGTGGCTCGAGCGGCGGATCGGCGGCTGCCGTCGCGGCAGGACTCGCAGTTGCCGCGCTCGGAACGGACACGGGCGGCTCAATTCGGCAGCCGGCTTCGTTTTGCGGCGTCCCCGGGCTGATGCCGACCTACGGGCGGGTCTCCCGGTATGGTCTCGTAGCATTTGCGTCCTCGCTCGACAAGATTGGCCCGTTTGCGACGAACACTGCTGACGCCGCTGCGGTCCTGAACGTCATCGCGGGGCATGATGGCAATGACTCAACCTCGGCGGCTGTTCCCGTTCCCGACTACGCGGCGGAATCACAAGCGCCGGTGCAAGGTTTGCGGATTGGCGTCCCCGAAGATTATTTCGGGGCCGGGTTGGATTCGGAGGTGAAGGATAAGGTCCACGCAGGCATTGCGCTGCTCGAGCGGCTAGGCTGCCGCCGGGTTTCGCTGCAAATGCCTCGCACCGACTACGCCATCGCGGCCTACTACATTCTTGCGACAGCGGAGGCCAGCTCCAACCTCGCGCGCTACGATGGAGTGCGCTACGGCCTGCGCGTCCCCGGCGGGACACTCACCGAAATGTACCGCAACACCCGCGAAGGGGGCTTCGGCCCCGAAGTAAAGCGCCGAATCATGCTCGGAACGTACGTTCTTTCGTCCGGCTACTACGATGCCTATTATCTGCGGGCGCAGCGCGTCCGGTCGCTGATCGCGCAGGACTTCACGGACGCGTTCCAGAAAGTGGACGCGATTGTGACGCCGACCGCGCCCACACCGGCCTTCCGGTTGGGCGAAAAGGCCTCCGATCCCCTGCAAATGTATCTCGCGGATATCTACACCGTGACGGGTTCCCTCGCCGGCGTCCCCGGAATCTCGGTTCCTTGCGGCAAGACCAAGGCAGGCCTGCCCGTTGGCATGCAAATCTTCGCGCCCCATTTTGGCGAAGCGTGGCTCTTCCGTATCGCCCGCGCCTTCGAATCCGCCGGCGGTTTTGCGGTCTGACGGCGCCGTTCTGGCATCTGGTCCGCGTTGTTCTTGCGTCTTACGACACTCGAAACAGTTTCTTCAAGCGGCAGAAATATTCCACATTTAGATTCAGCCGATATGCAAAGTAGAGCTGCGAGGATCGAAAGCCGCCTGGCTCCGAGGCCCTGGCTTTGGTTAAGTGGCAAAGAATACGCGGGTTTCAGCCTCGGTTGCGCAGATGGTTCTAGGCGCTTAGTACGGAACGACTATTGCTGGGGAATTAGGCAGCGATTAGTCTGAGTTCAGCATCTGACGGACTGTGAGGCCGAAATGGTGCGAATCAAATCGAGCCAGAAGTTCTTCACGGAAGAAGAAGTCATCAGCCTGACCGGCATCTGCGCCGAACACCTCCGGGGACTGGCGGAAACGAAGCATCTCGGATCGATGGCGGTTGCGGCTGGGTCCACTGGCCGGAAGTGGCTGTTCACCAATTCGGACCTGATGATCGTGGCCGTCTTGCACCCTCGCTGCGAGCACTAGATCCGCGCTCACAAGCCGATAGACAGCCGCCCGACCCATTCGTGTTTGCCCAGACCTTTTCCGTCAAGTTGTACCCTCGCTCTCTCCGGCGTATCCTGAAGACAGCTCAACCAAATGCTGTTACCGGGCATCCCAACCTCTTGGAGAGCAATACCGATGGCGCGGAAACAGCCGGTCGGTCCGTGCGTCGAAGGCCGATCCGCCTTCCAGATTCTGGCCCTAGCGCTGTCAACTATGTTGATCGCACTGTCGGCCGCACCGCAGCAATCTCCGCAATCGGGGGCTCCCTCCGCCGCAGCCTCGCCAACTGAACAGTCTTCCGAAGCTGCGGCAAACCCGGCGCTGCCACGCGGGAAGAAGCTGATGCTCAAGGATGGCAACTTCCAGTTGGTGCGCGAGTACAAGGTCGAAGGCGACCGAGTGCGGTACTACAGCCTCGACAGCTTATCCTGGGAAGCGATGCCCGCTGATCTCGTGGACTGGGACGCTACAAAGAAGGTGGAGGCGGATGAGGCGCAGACCGACGCAGCCCTCGCCGCCAAAGTGCGCACGCAGGAAGAAAACCGCGTCACACCGCCCCCTGATATTGATGCGAGTCTCGAAGTGGCTCCCGGCGTATTTCTTCCGCCTGGCGAGAGACTTTTTGTATTCGACGGCAAGACTGTCCTGCCGCTCCCGCAAGCCGAAACCAACTCCAAGATGTCGAAGGGACGACTGCTCGAGCAGGTCATGGTGCCGATTCCGATCGTTCCCTCGCGCCATAATGTTTCGATCGCCGGAGCACGCGCCAAGTTCCGGCTTCGGAGCGGCCAGCCCGAGTTCTACATCCGCACGGTGGACGCGCGCGAGCCTCGCCTCGAATTAATTCGCGCCAGACCTCACGGAGATGGCCGCCTGATCGAACATCTCGACGAACTCATGGGCGAGCGGGCGGAACTTCGCGATTCGCTGCCGATGCAGAAGTGGCCGGTGGCCCGCGGAGTCTACCGCTTTACGATCGGCCAGCCACTCGCACCGGGCGAGTACGCGCTTGCCGAGGTACTCGAAGAAGAGGGCATGAGCCTCTACGTTTGGGACTTCGGCGTCGACGCGGGCGGCGCGGCCGCGAAACCTGAATCGAAGTAGCGAATCCTAGGAACGCTACCCAGCGTGGGCGGGTTGGGGTTTCAGCAGCTCGGCCAGCAGCGCGGCCAGTGCAGAGATTTGAAAGGGCTTTTGAAGGATCGCCGCGCCCTTTTGACGATATCGTTCGGCAACGGTCGGATCGAACAAATCGCCGGTCATGAAGACGAAGCGAGGCTGTTTACTCGCCTGGCCCGCTTGCAACCGTTCGAAGAGCTGTTCCCCGTTCATGCCGGGGAGATTGAAGTCGCAGAGGATGGCATCGCAAGAGTTCGTTGCGAGGTAGGCGAGCGCCGCTTCGGAAGATTCGAACGTTTCCGCTTTCATGCCGCGCGCCGAAAGCCCTTCCTGAATGATTTCCCGAATGCTCTCTTCATCATCGACAATCAACACGGAGTGCCCACGCAGCGCTTCCGAACCCGGCAGCGCGGGTTTCTCGGCCGAGGGCTGCGCAGGCGTCGTGGTGGCCTCTGTGCTCTCACTCGCCACAGGTAGGAGCACATGAAACGTGACACCTGAGCCGAGTTTGGACTCTGCCTCAATCCGGCCGCCGTGCTCCTTGACTACGGCCAGGCAGATCGTGAGACCCAGTCCACTACTCCCGCCGGTACGCTTAGTCGTATAGAACGGATCGAAGATCTTGCCGATGCTTTCGGGCGCGATACCCATGCCGTCGTCTGTGAATGTGACGCGAACGCTGTCACCAGCCCGAGAAAGTGAAACTGCAATATTGCCCTGGTCACGGGCGGCGGAAATCGCCTGTTCCGCGTTAGTGATGATATTCAGGAAGACCTCTTTCAGCAGTTTCCGGTCTCCTTCAATCTCTGGCAGGTCAGCGGGCGATTCGAGCGTCACGTGAATCCTTTTCTGATCGAGCGCCGCTCTTTCGAGCTGCAACACCTCATCCGCAACCTCCCGAAGATTCAGCTTCGTGCGGCCCAGCATCACCGGGCGCGAGAATGTCAAAAGGTTCTGCACGATGGTCGCGGCGCGCCGCGCCTGCTTTAGCACCAAGTCGACCTGGCGACGGATGACGTCATCCGTCGCGCGTTCACGCAGCAGGTCGGTGACGCCGAGAATCGCCGTCAGCGGGTTATTCAGCTCGTGAGCTGCGCCGACCATCATCTGGCCCATCGCAGCGAACTTCTCCTTTTGGGCCAGTTGCTGCTCGATGCGTCGCGACTCCGTGACGTCCTGGCCGGCAGAGACCATGCCCGTGATTTCGCCGTTTTCGTCGTAAAGGGGGCTGGCATTCACCTGCATCGATCGCCAGGTCCCGTCGGCGTGCCGCGCCTGGATTTCGATCTGCACCTGGCGTTTGCGGCCGGAAACGATGTCCTGAAACATCTCCACGAGCTTGCGCCGATTTTCGTCGTCGATGCGCTGGCCGATCGGTTTCCCGATGTACTCCTCTGGCGAAACTCCGAGCACGTCCCGCATTTTCTCGCTGACAAACGTGAACCGACCCTCGCGGTCCGTCGCCACGATCAAGTGCGGGAAACATTCCACGACCCTGCGGGCGAACTCTTGCTCCCTGTGAAGCTGCTTTTCAATCTTCCGAGTCTCCGTAATGTCACGGGTGGACGTGATGACTCCGCTGATATTCCCGGCTTCATCAAATAGAGCGCTCCCGCTCGCCATTAGAGTCCGCCGTGTCCCGTCCGTGTGCAACATTTCGAACTCAGCGTGCCCGCGGGTCGCCTCGCCGCTCAGGATGCTGCGAATCATTGTCTGCAGCCTCATGCGATCCTCGGTCGTCCCTCGGGTGCCGATCTGCGTTCCGACGTACTCCTCCGGCGGACGGCCCATAATTTCCTTCACGTTGTCGCTGACAAATGTGAACCGAAGGTCGCGGTCCAGTACGGTGATCAGGTCCGGAAAGTCAGCCAACAGGCGCTTGCGGAATTCCTGTTCCTCGTGCAAACGCTTCTCGATCGCTCGCCGCTCGGTGATGTCGATGATCGTTCCCTGCAGGCGGACCGGCCGACCGGCTTCATCGAGAATCGCGAAACCGGATGTGACGCAATGGAGCAGCTCTCCATCCTTCCGCCGCAGCGTGATCTCGCGATCATGTACCGATCCCTTCTCGGCCAGCTCGCGAATCAAAGCGTCGCGGTCGGCCGGGTTCGCATACGCATCTCGGAAGTTGTGCCGCAGCAAGTCCTCCTTGCTTTGGTAGCCGAGCATGCTGACGAGCGCGGGATTCGCGTCCAGCAGCTTGCCCTCGGGCGTCGAAAACAGAATCCCTTCGCGTAAGGACTCGAAGAGGTCGGCGAAGCGGACCTCCGCCTCGTGCTCCCTGGTGACGTCGCGCGCCCAGCCCGTAACAGAGGCAACCTCGCCATTTTCGGCCACGGCCTGAAGCCAGCAAGAAAAGTGGCGAAGCTCCCGGTCTCTTTTGAGCCGGACCGCGATCGTACCCGACCAGGTTCCACCCTGCAGAAGTGTGGGAAGAGCCCGCTCCATATCCGCCAGCGTGGGTGATTCGACAAATTCGGCGAGGGAATGGCCGATCAACTCAGGAAAGGAAACGTGAAGAATCTCGGCCAGGCGAAGATTGGCCACGCGGATTTCACCCTTGAGCGAAAGCGTGAAAAGCGCCTGATCGAGGTTGTCAATCAGCTCGCGGTAGCTGTGCTGAGAGCGAGCAATGACCTCCGCCAGTTTCTCGACCGGCGCGGGCGGCGCTGCTGGCGCGGAGTCCTGACCGGGACGCCTTTTCGATAAATCCGTGGGCATGACCGCGTCGCCTCTAATCGCTCCGTGAAAGGTTCCGTCCTCGTTCAGAGGACCTCCGGACACTCTAATAATTCTACCGGGCGGCACGATGCAAGGAGGGAAGGAAAACTGGTGCTAATGCCAAATTGCTTACTAGGCTGAGCAACCGGCTTCGTCGTATTAGAAGGCCGGGAGGCCGGCACTGGGTGAGCCGGGGAGCATGCGACAGCGGCAAGCAAAAGGGGCGGGTTCGCAGATGCGCAGACCCGCCCCATCTTCTCTGCTTGCTAGCCAGCGTTTAGCCTTCGGCGACGGCATCGGTGTCTTTGCGCAGGAAGTCCAGCGCAGCCGCTTCCTCCGGAGTGAGCTCAGGCTCCATTTCCTGCGGCTCCTCCTTCGGAATCTCGGTCAGCAGCTGGATTTTCCGATAGCGCTCGAGACCCGTACCAGCCGGGATCAGACGGCCCATGATCACGTTTTCCTTCAGGCCGCGGAGGTAATCGACCTTCCCGGAGATCGCCGCCTCAGTAAGGACGCGAGTCGTTTCCTGGAAGCTCGCCGCCGAGATGAAGGAGTCGGTCGAGAGCGACGCCTTGGTGATGCCGAGGAGCAGCGGCCGCCCCGTCGCGGGCCTGCCTCCATCGCCGATGACGTGGTCGTTCTCTTCGCGGAAGCGGAATTTGTCCACCTGCTCTTCGAGCAAGAACGATGTGTCGCCGACGTCCTCGACCTTCACCCAGCGCATCATCTGCCGGACGATCGTCTCGATGTGCTTGTCGTTGATGTTGACGCCCTGCAGGCGGTACACCTCCTGGATCGAGTTCACCAGGTAGGCCTGCGTGTACTTTTCGCCGAGGACCGCGAGCAGGTCGTGCGGGTTGAGCGGACCGTCGATGAGCGGCTCGCCCGCCCGGACGTGTTCGCCTTCCTGAACGTTGATGTGGACGCCGCGCGGGATGGAGTATTCCTTCACCGTCCTGCCATCCTCGCTCTCAACGTAGATCTTGCGCTGGCCCTTGGCGATCTCGCCGTATTTCACGACGCCGTCGATCTCGCTGATGACCGCTGGATCGCGGGGCTTGCGCGTCTCGAAGAGCTCCACGACGCGCGGCAGACCGCCGGTGATGTCCTTGGTTTTCGTGGTCTCGCGAGGAATCTTTGCGAGCACGTCACCCGGCTGGACATCGTCGCCATCGGCGACCATCAAGTGGGCGCGCGACGGCATCAGGTAGCGCTTGCGGACGCGCCCCTGCGAATCGCGGATCTGGATTGTCGGCTGGTGCTTTTCGTCGCCGGGCGGCAGCGTGACGACGAGCTGCGAAAGGCCGGTGACTTCGTCCACCTGCTCTTCGATCGTCAGGCCCGGCTGCAGGTCTTTGAATTCGACCGTGCCGCCGGATTCCGTGAGAATCGAGAACGTGTACGGATCCCATTCGCACATCGTTGCGCCCAGCGTGACGGGCTGCCCATCTTCCACGCGCAGCCGCGCGCCGTATACGACGTGGTGGCGTTCCTTCTCGCGGCCCTTCTCATCGACAACGGCGATCAAGCCCGACCGGTTCATGGCGATGAGCGTCTTGCCGCGGCCCTCGACCGCCTTCAAGTCGATGAACTTGACAAAGCCGTTGTTGCGGGCTTCGACTTTCGACTGCTCGGTCACTCGAGTGGCCGTGCCGCCGATGTGGAACGTCCGCATCGTCAACTGCGTGCCCGGCTCGCCGATGGACTGCGCAGCAATCACGCCGACGGCTTCGCCCATCTCGACGAAACGGCCAGTGGCCAGGTTGCGGCCGTAGCAACGCCCGCACACGCCGCGGCGGGATTCGCATGTCAGCACGGAGCGAATCTTCACCCGCTCGATGCCAGCAGCTTGAATCGCATTCGCCAGCTCTTCCGTGATCTCCTGGTTCACCTCGACAATCACGTTGCCTTCGTAGTCCTTGATCTTCTCGAGCGAAACACGGCCTACGACGCGATCGCGCAACGGCTCGACTTCCACGCCAGCTTCGAGAATCGGCTCGACGTAAATGCCGTCCGCCGTGCCGCAGTCGAACTCGTTGATGATCACGTCCTGCGCCACGTCCACAAGACGCCGCGTCAGGTAGCCTGAATCGGCCGTCTTGAGCGCCGTATCCGCGAGACCCTTGCGGGCGCCGTGCGTCGAGATGAAGTACTGCAACACCGTCAGACCTTCGCGGAAGTTGGAAGTGATCGGGGTCTCGATGACTTCACCCGACGGTTTGGCCATCAATCCGCGCATCCCGGAAAGCTGGCGGATCTGCTGTTTCGATCCGCGCGCACCGGAGTCCGCCATGACGTAAATCGGATTGATCACACCTTCCTTGTCTTGCTGCTCAAGAGCCTTGAACATCTCGTCGGCCACTTTTTCCGTGACGTCGCTCCAGATGGCGATGACCTTGTTGTAGCGCTCGCCGTTGGTGATTGCACCGTCGAGATACTGCTGCTGCACCTTGACGACTTCGTGTTCGGCCGCGTCCACAAGCTTCACCTTCACGCTCGGGATGACCATGTCGACGATGCCGATTGAGACGCCCGCCTTCGTCGCATAGAGGAAGCCGAGCTCCTTTAGCCGGTCGAGCATCTGCACGGTCTTTTCAAGGCCGAAGCGCAGATAGGCGTACTGCACGAGCGCTTGAACACCCTTCTTCTTGAGCAGGCCGTTGACGAAGGGCATGTCCGACGGCAGCTGATCGTTGAAGATCACGCGCCCGACCGTCGTGTGCAGGAACTGCTTGTTGAGCTGCACCGACTCGGTGTGGGATACGTCTTGATCGTCGTAGGCGTTCGTGAGGTCGATCAATTCGCCCGTGTACCGCAAGCGGATCGGCGTGAGCAATTCCACTTCGCCCGCCTCGAGCGCCATGATCACTTCTTCGACGGTTCCGAATGCACGGCCCTCGCCCTTGGCCTTCGGCTTTGACTTAGTCATGTAGTAGATGCCGAGCACCATGTCCTGGGTGGGCACGGCCAGCGGGTAGCCGTTGGCCGGCGACAGGATGTTGTGCGAGCTCAGCATCAGCACGGACGCTTCCACCTGCGCTTCCGGCGAAAGCGGGATGTGCACGGCCATCTGGTCGCCGTCGAAGTCCGCGTTGAACGCCGTGCAGACGAGCGGGTGGATGCGAATGGCTTTGCCTTCGACCAGCGTCGGCTCAAACGCCTGAATGCCGAGACGGTGCAGCGTGGGAGCGCGATTGAGCAGCACCGGATGTTCGCGGATCACGTCCTCGAGGATGTCCCACACGATCGATTCCTGCGCCTCGACCAGCTCCTTCGCTTGCTTGATCGTGGTGCAGTGGCCCGCAGCTTCCAGCCTGTGATAGATGAATGGCTTGAATAGCTCGAGCGCCATCTTCTTCGGCAAGCCGCACTGGTGCAGCTTCAGCTCGGGGCCGACGACGATGACGGAGCGGCCCGAGTAGTCCACACGCTTGCCGAGCAGGTTCTGGCGGAAGCGCCCTTGCTTGCCCTTGAGCGTGTCGGAGAGCGATTTGAGCGGGCGATTGTTCGTTCCGCGCAGGACGCGGCCGCGCCGGCCGTTGTCGAAGAGCGCATCGACGGCCTCCTGCAGCATGCGCTTCTCGTTGCGCACGATCACGTCGGGCGCGTGCAGCTCCATCAGCTTCTTCAGCCGGTTATTCCGGTTGATCACACGGCGATAGAGATCGTTCAGGTCGGACGTGGCGAAACGGCCGCCGTCCAAAGGCACGAGGGGGCGGAGCTCCGGCGGAAGCACCGGAATTACATCCAGAATCATCCACTCCGGCTTGTTGCCGCTCTTGCGGAACGCTTCGAGGACCTTGAGCCGCTTGGCATACTTGATCCGCTTCTGCAGGCTCGGATCGATCTTCATCTTCTCGCGCAGCTCGTTGGAGAGCTTGTCGACATCCACGCGCCGCAGAAGCTCCTTGATGGCTTCGGCGCCCATGCGCGCGTCGAATTTGCCCGGGTTATCCCGCTGTAACTCGCGGAACTTCTCTTCGGGCAGAATGTCCTTTTCCTTGATCCCGGGAACTTCACCCGGATCGACGCAGACGAACGTCTCGAAATAGAGAATGTGCTCCAAGTCGCGCATCGTGATATCGAGCAGATAGCCGATGCGGCTGGGCAGGCCCTTGAAGAACCAGACGTGCGAGCAAGGCGAAGCCAATTCGATATGCCCCAGGCGCTCGCGGCGCACCTTGCTGAGCGTCACTTCCACGCCGCACTTGTCGCAGATCACTCCGCGGTGCTTCATGCGCTTGTACTTTCCGCAGAGGCATTCCCAGTCGGTCACGGGGCCGAAAATCTTGGCGCAGAACAGGCCGTCGCGCTCCGGCTTGAACGTGCGGTAATTGA
>Ga0187782_10003000_pt1 | contig 12536 bp, 8 predicted proteins | sample 0715_SJ02_MP15_2_FD_132454 | JGI IMG/M metagenome (GOLD analysis project Ga0187782, IMG submission 132454) | Tropical peat soil microbial communities from peatlands in Department of Meta, Colombia - 0715_SJ02_MP15_20_MG | ecosystem: Environmental > Terrestrial > Soil > Wetlands > Peat | place...
CCCTGAGCATATTGCTGGGAGCACAGGCGGATGCGGCAATGATTGCTTGGCGGGAAGTCACGCCCTAGCCCTAAGCCGGCCAAGGTGCCGCGTTTGCCGAGAGCTTCCTCGATTGCAGAGGAGGATTCGAGCAGTGTGTTTTCCGGGGAGCTCCCCTCACGATAAGATATCAACCTAAATATTTTGAGCGCGCGTTGGCGAGCATTGTGGCTTATGAACAGGAATGGATTGAAACGGACCACACTGAAATTATGGCCGGTTGCGCTTCTGGCAGCCGTGGCTGTTGGTCCAGCGATGCGCCAGGGTCGGGCGCAGCAGAATCCCGCTAGCGATGACGGTGCGGTGCTGGCGCATCTCAACGCGGTGATCAGTTGGTACAAGAACATCACCACGAAAGCGCCACCCGAACGGGAGCCGAGCGACTCGATCTATCAAAGCAATGCCGAAAACTTCGCCGGCCAGGTGGTGCGGCTGGCGTTTCAATCGGCGCGAGCGCAAGCGGAGTTACAGTCCCGCCCTACCGGATCCGAGAATGGAACCTCCGGACAATCCAAAGAAAATGCAAGCGCGCCGCCGCAAAGGTACGCACAGACGGAGAGCGAGGTGTCACAGCGTATCGCGGATGACCAGTCGCAAATCGCTGCTTTGAAAGAAAAATACGGCCGGAGCGGAAAGCGGGATTTATTGGCGCAAGAAGAATCGTTGGAGGGCAAACTGGCGCTGGATAAAGCCACACTGGATGCAGTGCAGCACTTGCAAACGTTTGCGGAACAAGCCAATGCCGGGGGCAACGGGCTGAAAGGAAGCATCAATGAACTGGCCCGCTCCGTGCCGGAAGTTTTGCAGGCACAGGTAAACAGCAAACAGACCGCGCCGCAGGCTGCTACTCCCGCGAAGACGTCAAATGCCACTCAGTCCGGTCTGCTGGGAGAACTGATCGCGCTGTACGGAGAAATGAATAGCATCCGGTCGATCGAACAGCGGCTGGATGAAAACGACGACATTCAGAAGATCGCCACCAATTTGAGAATTCCTCTTCGCAATGAGCTGACCGGGACACTGAACCAGGAGCAGCAACTGACCACACAAAAGGAAGTCACGAAGGCGCAGTATGACGACTTAACGAAACGTTTCAGAGATATATCGGCGGCCTTGTTGCCGCTGAGCGAGGAGGTTCTGGTGTTGGACCAGAGCCGATCGAATTATGTGCAGTGGCGAAAAGCCACGGGCACAGAGTCGCGAGTGATCCTGGTGTCCATCCTTTCGCGGGTGGCGTTGATCCTGATATCGGTCGGAATAGTGTTGGGATTGGCGGAAATCTGGAGGAGGCTGACGTTCCGATATGTGCGGGACCCAAGAAGGCGGCGGCAATTTTTGATAACGCGGCGAGTTGTCATAGGATTCCTGATTGGGCTGGTGCTGATTCTGGGATTTGCCAGTGAGTTTAGTTCCCTGGCGACGTTTGCGGGATTTGTGACTGCCGGAATTGCGGTTGGGTTGCAGGCCATACTGTTATCGGTGGCGGCCTACTTCTTTGTCATCGGGAGATATGGCATCAGTGTTGGAGACCGAATCAGCGTGGCGGGAGTCACCGGCGATGTAATTGATGTGGGCTTGATGCGATTCTATCTGATGGAATTCGCATCCACGGGACCGGATTTGTATCCGACGGGACGCATCGTGGTGTTTCCAAATTCAGTTTTGTTCCAGGCTTCGACACCACTGTTCAAGCAGTTCCCTGGAACACGGTATACCTGGCACGAGGCGGTCGTGCCGCTGGCACCGAAAGCCGATTACGAATTGGTGCAGAAGACGCTTGAAGCGGCGATCGACCCAGTTTACAAGGAATACCGCTTGGACACACTGTGGCACCGCAGGCCCTTCGACGAGACCGAGATCGCGATTAACCCACCGACGCTCGAGCATAGGGTGCAACTGGCGGAAAATGGCCCGGAGTTGGTGGCGCGTTATCCCGTAGAGTTGGGCAAAGCGGGCGAAATTGACGACAAAATCACGAAATCGTTAATGACGGCGATTCAAAGGGATGACAAACTGGCAAACGCTGTGGCGGGCAGTCCAAAGATCCGGTCGGTGGTGAGAACCTGAGCATTTAGGCCCTTCCGTGCAAAGACGACTGGAAGAAGCAGGCAACTGCATACAGGGTTCATGCAAAGGTTATAAAGGAAAACACTCATAGATAACCCCGGAAGTAGCCGTCATTCTATGATCCACTTCATTGGGGTGCGACGGGGCTCAACTCGAGAAAATGATCGAGGATCAAACCGTAGAGCAGGTGGCGGCGGAAGCATCGCAAATCTCTTCCGGATCAAATCACCTCGGACAGGCGAAGAATCTAGAACTTAGCGAAGGCTTGCCGCATCCGCGTGGCGCGACGTGGGACATTCACGGCGTGAACTTCGCGTTATTTTCTGCGCACGCGACCAAAGTGGAGTTGTGCCTGTTCGATGACACCGGCAAAGAAGAACTGCAGCGTATCGAACTGCCCGAGTACACGGACGAAATCTGGCATGGCTACGTGCGCGGACTGAGACCAGGCAGCGTCTACGGATTCCGAGTCCACGGTCCGTATGAGCCGGAGAAAGGACAGCGCTTCAATCCCAACAAACTGCTCTTGGATCCATACGCGTATTCCCACGTAGGTTCGCTGCGCTGGAATGACGCGTGCTACGGATACACGATCGGAGTGGAAAACGCGGATCTTTCCTATGATGAGAGAGACAGCGCGCCGTTCATGCCTAAATGCGTGGTGGTGGATCCGCAATTTCGCTGGCGCCAGAGCACCACGGCACGACATGCGACGCCTTGGAGCCGGTCGATCATCTATGAGCTACACGTCCGCGGCTTCACCAAACAGCATCCGGCGGTAGCCAGGAAGCGGCGAGGCACGTTTATCGGGCTGATTCAGAAACCGGTGATCGATTACATCAAGTCTTTGGGCATAAGCGCAGTGGAACTTCTGCCGGTGTGCACATCGGTGACCGACCGAGAACTACAGGAAAAAGGACTGAACAATTATTGGGGATATGACACCGTAGGGTTCTTCGCGCCCGATCCACGGTTCGCCTCTGACCCACGGAATACCTTGCATGAATTCAAGCAAATGGTGGCGAGATTACATGATGCGGGGATTGAGGTGATTCTGGACATGGTGTACAACCATACGCCGGAAGGAAACGAACTCGGCCCCACGCTATCGTTCAAAGGGATCGACAACGCCAGCTACTATCGGCTGAATGCCGACAATCCGCGTTATTACATCAATGACACGGGAACGGGAAACACGCTCAATCTGTCGCACCCGCGGGTGCTGCAGATGGTGGCTGATAGCTTGCGCTATTGGCATCAGGAAATGCAGGTCGACGGGTTCCGCTTCGATCTGGGCACCATTCTGGCTCGCGAACCAAATGGCTTTGATCAGCAGAGTGGATTCTTGAAGGTGTGCGGGCAAGATCCGGCGCTGCTGTCTGTGAAACGAATTGCGGAGCCGTGGGATTGCGGCCCTGGAGGATACCAACTGGGGGAATTCCCGCCGGGCTGGGCGGAATGGAATGACAAATACCGGGACACCGTGCGGGACTTCTGGAAGGGCAACTCCTCGGTCGGTGAGTTTGTCCAGCGCTTGTCCGCCTCTGCAGCAATCTTCAATCATCAGGGACGAAAGCCGTGGACTTCCGTGAATTTCGTGACCGTGCACGACGGATTCACTTTGAACGACTTGGTGAGTTATAACGACAAACACAACGAAGCGAACGGGCAAGAAAATCGCGACGGCTCGAACAACAATCATTCCTGGAATTGCGGGGCGGAAGGTCCGACCGACGATCCCGGGATCAATAAACTACGCGAAAAGCAGATTCGAAATTTCTTGGCGACGCTGCTGCTATCGCAGGGACTCCCTATGCTGTTGGCGGGCGATGAATTTCATCGGACGCAGCAGGGCAACAATAATGCCTACTGCCAAGACGATCCGATAAGCTGGGTTGACTGGTCCTTAGCGGAGAAATACAAGGGGACGGTCGAATTTGTCCGCAAGCTCACCGGCTTGAGGCAAACGTATCCGGTCCTACGGCGCAATCGATTCTTGACCGGCGCAGTGAACGAACAATTGGGAGTAAAGGACGTCACCTGGATTCATCCCTTAGGCGCCGAAATGAGCGAAGAGACCTGGAAGGATGAGGGGCTGCGTTGTATCGGCATGCTGTTGGACGGACGCGCCCCGGGAACGAGCATTCCGAAGGGTGGGAACGAGGCGACATTGCTATTGATATTCAACAGCTACCATGAACCGGTGCAGTTTGTGTTTCCCACGCCAGTCGAAGGAGCGGGTTGGCGATTGGAATTGGATACCAACGATCCAGCGCAGCCGGAGCAGATGGTGAATGCCGGTGAAACGCGCGAGATTGCCGAGCGCTCGATCAATGTGTTTTTGATGTGCTGACAACACCGCAGGGCCATTGAGTGACCTCCCGCCATGATTCCTCGCGCAACGTATCGTATCCAATTCGGAAAAGACTTTGGATTCGATGATGCCGCGGCGATCGCACCTTACTTGGCAGGACTGGGAATCAGTCACGTTTACACCTCACCGTATCTGCAGGCGCGGCCAGGCAGCAAACATGGCTACGACATCATCAACCACAATTGCTTCAACAGCGAATTAGGCGGAGAACAAGCGCACCGGCGGATGCTGAGCGCGTTTGCAAGCCAGGGTCTGGGACACATTTTGGATTATGTGCCGAATCACATGGGAGTGGGAGGAGCGGATAATCCGTTCTGGCTGGACGTGCTGGAATGGGGCCGCAAATCCCGACATGCGAGTTGGTTCGATATCGACTGGGACTCGCATTCGGAATATCTCAATGGAAAACTACTGGTGCCGTTCCTGGCGAATCAGTACGGAGTGGAACTGGAGTCCGGACGACTGGAATTGCGCTTCGATGAAAAGGAAGGCAGTTTCAGCCTGTGGCTGTATGGGACGCACAAACTGCCGGTCACGCCGCCGTCCTACCCGCAGATACTGGGTGACCAATTGCCAGAGCTGAAGAAATTCGCAGAAGAGTTTGCGGCGTTAAAAGAATCCTGGCAGGACGTGCAACGCAGAGCAGTGGAACTAAAGGCACACCTTGCCGAGCGGGTGGCGACCGAGGAAGCCGTCCGGCGTGAATTGCAGTCGGCCGTGGAGCGCTTTCGCGGGCGGCCCGGTGAACTGGCATCATGGGACCGTTTGGACAGCTTGATTCACCTGCAGCATTGGAGGCCCACACATTTTCGCGTGGCGGCGGACGACATCAACTACCGCCGGTTCTTCAACATCAGCGAATTAGCCGGACTACACATGGAGGAGTTCGAGGTATTCGAGCACGCGCACAGATTAGTGTTTCGATTGCTGCGCGAAGGCGCGCTGCAGGGTTTGAGGATCGACCATATCGATGGACTGTACAACCCCAGGGAATATCTGGAGCGGCTGGGAGAACACGCGGGCAGCTGTTTATATTTGGTGGTGGAGAAAATCCTGGGCCGCTATGAGAGCCTCCGCGAAGATTGGCCGATACAGGGGACCACGGGTTATGACTTTTGCGCGGACGTGACGGCGCTGCTGGTAGACATACAGGCCGAGGAGCCATTGACTCGCTTCTACCGCGAATTCACCGGAGAGCTTCAAACATTCGCGGAAATCGTTCGCGAGGCGAAGATCAAGATTATGGAGAACGAACTGGGCAGTGAACTGGAGTCACTGGCCCGAGAAGCGGTAAGGGTAGCAAGGCAAGATCCGTACGCCACAGATTTTACGCGGCACATTTTATGCCGCGCGCTGAAAGAGACAATCGCGTGTTTCCCCGTGTACCGCACATATGTGGATGGCACAGAGCGAAATGAAGCCGACGAGAGATACATTCATTGGGCGATTGCACAAGCCACCAAGAACGAACAGGAGGTGGACAAAACCGTTTTTGAGTTCTTGGAAAGGCTGCTGAAGGGCGATTTAGCGCGCGAGGGTTCCAGCGATTTTTTCAAGCGGGCCGCAGTGCGTTGCGCCATGAAAGCACAGCAACTGAGCGGGCCAGTGATGGCCAAGGGACTGGAAGACACGGCGCTGTACCGCTATAACCGTTTGATCGCATTGAATGAGGTTGGCAGTTCGCCGGAGCAATTTGGGATTTCCGTTGGGGCATTTCACAAGGAAAATCTGCATCGCGCGGAGAAATGGCCGCACACTATGCTGGCCACCTCTACACACGATACCAAGCATGGAGAAGATGGCCGGGCGCGATTGGCAGCGCTGTCGCTGGTGCCGGAAGAATGGGCCAGCAAAGCGGTAGCGTGGAGCCGCATTCTGCGTGCCCGGAGAGGTGATGTACAGGGGACAGCACCACCCGCGCGTAATGACGAGTACCTGTTTTTTCAAAACCTCATCGCCACCTGGCCGGCGGAGCTGACACTCCCCAATGGATTGGATAAAGCTCAATTGGACCGTTATGCCGAGAGACTACAGGCAGCGATGATCAAATCGCTGCGCGAAGAGCGAGTCCGATCAAACTGGATGGCGCCAAACGCGGCTTACGAGAACGCGGTAATGGAATTTGTGCGTGACGCGCTGAATCCCGAAGTAGCACAAACGTTTTTAGACATTTTCCTGCCGTTTCAACGGCAAATCGCCGAATTCGGCGTACGCAATTCCTTGGTACAAGTGCTGTTAAAGATGACTTCACCCGGCGTTCCAGACGTCTATCAGGGCAGCGAGCTGTGGGACCTGAGTCTGCCGGACCCGGACAATCGGAAGCAGATAAATTTTGCCGACAGGCAAGCGCTGCTGGGGAAGATACGCGGGATTCCGCAGGAGGAACGCCGCTGCCGGCTGCGCGAGTTTCTGGAGAACTGGCACGATGGCGCAATCAAGCTGGCGATCATGCAGGTGCTCTTGGAGTTCCGTCGTGAACGACCTTCTTTATTTGAGAACGGCAGCTATGAACCGATGCAGAACGGCGGTGAATCAAAAGTGGGCGTGTGCGCCTTTGTACGCCGATGGGAACAGCAAACCTGCTTGGCGATGGCATTGTTGGATGCGCGGGTTAAGGCAGTGGAACAAACGAACGTAAGAGTGCGTATGGCGAACGGTTATCCATGGCCGCAGTGGCGTGATGTGCTCACCGAACAAATCGTGCATACGGATCAGGGAGCATTGAACCTTGCGGAAGTGTTCGAGGTTCTGCCAATAGCCTTACTGGTGCCTTGCCCGAAGTTTTCGTAAAACCTGGCCGCGTACAGATTCCACTGTATTGTTTGCTTACTAGCATTCGCTTACAAGACAAGTGAAGGTATTTCCAGAAAGAGAGTTAGCACCATGGCAAGCCAACCAAGATTTTCGTCCGCATCATCAACAGCAAAGGACGTTTCTATACCGATCGAAGTGAAGAAGAAGCAGCACGACTTAGGAGATCGCGTGAACAACGCCATCGCCGAGCGAGCGTATGCGTTGTATCTGGCCGGCGGCGGGGCGGACGGCCGTGATATGACCGATTGGTTGCAAGCAGAATCCGAGATACTGCGGCGAGTACCGGAAGGTCGTGAATCGGCGTCGTGGTATACGGTGAATGCGCCACTACCGGGGTTCAGTCCCGAACAAATCCAAGTCGGAGTGGACGCGAATCGCGCGCTGGTAATGGCCAACAGAACGCAGTCGAGCCCGGCTAACCAGGATGCCGGTGGAACAACCAACGAGGAGTCGATTTTTTTGTGGCCGACTGGCCAAGTGAAGTGGATCCCGAGAGCGCCAGCGCTTACGTGAAAAACGACAGTCTTACGCTGACCGTAAAGCGGGCGACAGCGGCGCGGGCGGCAACTGCGGACTAACGGTGGTTTAGTCACGGGCATTCGCGAGGGAGATCAGTATTCGCTCCTGGTTGATTGGCACGTTGAAAAAGGGCTGAGAATGCCGCAGACTGACTTGTGCCCGTGGGTTCGACGTGAAGATCAGCCGCAAAAGTGGAATCCTGTTACATCCCACCTCCCTTCCAGGTAGATTTGGCATAGGGGACCTTGGGCCAGAAAGCCGGTGGTTCGTCGATTTTCTGGCGGACGCAAAACAATCGCTGTGGTGCGTTTTGCCCCTGAATCCCACCGGGCCAGATAATTCACCGTATCAGTGCCGGTCGGCGTTTGCGGGCAATCCCCTGCTTATCAGCCCTGAATTGCTGGTAGCCGAAGGATATCTTGAACCCAAGGACTTGCGAGCTTCTCCGCGTTTTCCCTCGGCGCACGTGGACTTTCCAGCCGTCAGGTCGTACAAAGAATTGCTTTTCAGAAAAGCGTTTGGAAATTTCACCGAGACTACTGAGTATTTGGATTTTGAGAAAACCCATGGGTGGTGGCTGGAAAGCTACGCCACCTTTATGTCTTTGCATGCCGCCAATCGAGGGGTTCCCTGGCCGAAATTCGACAAGCGCATTCGACCGAAGCCGGAGATCATCCGGTATCACAAGTTTTTGCAGTATGAGTTCTTTCGTCAATGGCGTGAACTTCGAAAATACTGCGAAAACCGAAAAATTCTGATCATGGGCGATATGCCTTTCTATGTGGAGCATAACAGCGCGGACGTATGGAGCAACCAAAAGCTGTTTCACTTGGATAACCGTGGTCATCCGATGTACGTGGGCGGTGTTCCCCCGGATTATTTCAGCAAGAACGGGCAGTTGTGGGGCAATCCGGTGTATCGATGGGATGTTCTGAAACAAACCGGATACAAATGGTGGATCGACCGGCTCCGATCCACGCTGGAGCTAGTGGATTTGCTGCGCTTGGATCATTTCCGGGGATTTGAGGCATTTTGGAGCGTGCGGGCGAACCAATCTACGGCGAAGAAAGGGAGCTGGATCAAAGGACCCGGCGCGCAATTGTTCGAGAAGGCACACCAAGAACTTGGGACACTGCCTTTCGTGGCCGAAAACTTGGGCATCATCACGCCGGAGGTGGAAAGCTTGCGCCGGCAATTGGGATTCCCAGGAATGGTAGTGCTGCAATTTGGATTCGATGGGGACGGGACACACCGTCCCAACAACTATGTTCGAGAGTTGGTGAGCTTCACCGGAACGCACGACAACGACACCACGGTCGGTTGGTGGAATAGCCTTCGCCAAGCGGCGCTTAACCACAGAAACGAAAATGGGCGCGCCACACTGCATCGCGTAAAAAGCTACTTCCAGACGAACGGCCACGAGATTCAGTGGTCATTTATTCAGGCGGTGCTGGCGTCGGTGGCGGATATTACGATCATTCCTTTGCAAGATGTGTTGGGCCTGGGCAGTGAAGCACGTATGAATCTTCCGGGCCGAGCTAAGGGAAACTGGCGATGGCGGCTAAGCCCGGCCCGCACAAACCATAACATCCTTGAACGGCTTCGGGATTTGACGGTCGTGTGCGAGCGCTAAATCGCTTTTCAGCACGGCCCTGTCAATGCGAAGACTACAGTGACAAAATACAGGGGCGTTCCAATTCCCGAACCCACGCCCTACCGCCTCAATCGCCTTTGCATGCCGCCGTCAAATAAGACTCGCGAGTGGGATTTTCGATGGGTGCGCCGACCAGATTCCCCCATTCCGTCCACGAGCCATCGTAATTCCGCACGTTGTCGAAACCCAAGAGATACTTCAGCACAAACCAAGTGTGAGAACTGCGCTCACCGATGCGGCAATAGGCAATAATGGGCTCGCTGCCGGTTATGCCTTTGGCGCCGTAGAGTCTCTGAAGTTCATCGTGGGATTTGAAGGTGCCATCCTCGTTGGCCGCTTGACCCCAGGGAATATTTTCGGCGCTGGGAATGTGGCCGGCGCGCAAAGCAGTCTCCGCGAGCCCTGGAGGAGCAAGGATTTTGCCGGTGAACTCATCGACCGAACGCACATCCACGAGTCGACCGCGGGCGTCTTTTTGCACAATTCGCAGCACATCTTCCTTCCGGGCACGAACCGATTCGTCGGAATCTTTGGCGTTATAGCGAACCTCTTTCACGTTTGGAGGCTCAGTAGTTAGCTCGCGCCCCTCGGCGGCCCACTTCTTGCGGCCACCGTCGATCAAGCGGACATTCTGGTGGCCGTAATACCTCAATTGCCAATAGGCGTAAGCGGCGAACCAATTATTGTTATCGCCATAGAGAAGGACGGCGGTGTCATTCGAAATACCGGACGCTCCGAGTAGCCGTTCCAATTCTTCCTTATCGATCAGATCGCGACGAATGCCGTCCTGAAGCTGAGTTTGCCAGTTCCATCCCACAGCGCCGGGGATGTGGCCTTTGTCGTACGAGGCGGTATCGACGTCCACCTCGACGAGGCGAAGCCCCGGTGCGTGCAGGTTGTTAGCCACCCACTCGGTACTGACTAAAACCTCTGGGTGTTTGTAGTCCGACATAGTTGTTGCCCTCCCGTGAGAAATTTGCGTATCGAAAAGAAAACCCACCGGCCGGCGTTTCTGGCGGTGGGTGGTGAATTCGATGTGCGTCGAATTGTGTTTAGAGTTTCGGCTTCACCCCGCCAGATACACGAGCGTGCTACTACAGCAACAGCACATGGCCTCGTGGTTCTGCAGGTGGTTCAGCACCTGATCAGAATACGCCTACGAAGCGGAAGCCATGAATGCAAATTTTGACTGCACAAAATCGAAAAATCAGTATTTAGGAACAGACGGGTCAACTTTGTCAGACCAAGCCAGAATCCCACCCCTTAGATTGAGTATTTTGCGGAATCCGGCCTTTCGAAGGAAGTCTACGGCTTCGGCGGACCGCTTTCCGCTCCGGCAATGGGCCACGATCTCTCGAGAGGAGTCCAGTTCATGGACGCGCCGCGGCAGTTGCCCCAGCGGAATCAAATGTCCCCCGAGATTGCAGATTTGGTATTCATGCGGTTCGCGGACGTCCAAGATAAACAGGTTGTCTCCGTGGTCTAGGCGTGACTTTAATTCCCGGGGAGTAATTTCCGGCACCTTGAGATCTGGGGCAGGCGCTTCCTCGCCCCGAACACCACAAAATTCGTAATAGTCGATGAGTTTGTGAATGCTGCGATGCTCGCCACAAACCGGGCAGTTGGGATTCTTCCTCAACTTGAATTCGCGAAAGGTCATCTCGAGAGCGTCAAACAGCAAAAGACGTCCCGTCAGGTTTGTGCCGCTGCCAAGAATCAACTTAATCGTCTCCATGGCCTGGATGGAGCCGACGATACCAGGCAAAACACCCAGCACCCCTCCCTCAGCGCACGAGGGCACTAATCCGGGCGGAGGCGGCTCGGGATACAAGCATCGATAGCAAGGCCCACCGGGCATTCCGAAGACAGTGACTTGGCCTTCGAACCGGAAAATAGAACCGTAAACATTGGGCTTGCCGAGAAGGACGCAAGCATCGTTGACCAGATAACGAGTGGGGAAGTTATCCGTGCCGTCGACGATGATGTCGAAGTCGCGAAACAGATCGAGCGCATTCTCGCTGGTGAGCTTAGTTTCGAAGGCTTCGACCTCGATGTCGGGATTGAGGTTGGAAAGCCGGGCGCGGGCCGCTAGGCTTTTTGGCTTGCCGACATCACTGGTGCCGAAGGTAACCTGCCGCTGAAGATTGGTGAAATCGACAACGTCGAAATCCACGAGGCCGAGTTTGCCCACACCAGCGGCGGCGAGATAGAGACCTAACGGGGCGCCCAGCCCTCCGGTACCGATCAGCAGCACTTTGGCACGCTTCAGCTTCAATTGCCCGTCCATGCCAACTTCGGGCATGATCAAGTGCCGGCTGTACCGCAAGATCTCTTCGTTGGTCAAAGTGTCGGTTGGCCGGATCTGGGTACTGGTCTGGGTGTCAGCCATGTTGCTCCCTCTCTGACGCGGCAGTGACTCCCACCAAGCGGCTGGCACCGCCCGCTATTGAGGGAATGATGTTGATGGTGTCGCCATCCTTGGTTGGGGTATTTTCGTGCGTGAGATAACGGATATCTTCTCCATTGACGTAGACGTTCACGAAGCTTCTGAGCTTTCCTTCCTCGGTGAACAAATGCTTCTTGAGATCGGCAAACTCGGTGGTGAGATTGCGAAGCGCTTCCGCCACGCTGTTAGCCTGAAACTCAGCGGCGGCGCGTCCGCCGGCGTGGGGACGAAGTGGCGTGGGAATCAGAACTTTAACGGCCATGCTTGTTTTCTCCTCGTGAATCAGGTGTTGCAGGGTTCCCTGCGGATCTCGATGTTTTCTTGCGTATAAGCCGCGCGGTCATCCCTAAGACGCCATGAGGTCATATCCTGGGGAATGCGCTCGTGCACGCTGACAATAATATAGCTGTACCAAGGCCAAGCGTGCTCGCGATCATACTCGCTCGGTTTTGCGGGGTGGTCGGGATGCGAGTGGTACCAGCCGACCACATCCAAGCCACGAGCTTGCGCGGACCGATCGGCCTCGATGACGTCGCGCGGTGTGATGGAAAAACGGTTGCGCGGGGAATCGTCGCGCCGGTTGATCAGCGGAAACAAGTCCAGAATCTCCCGCGGCCTGGCAG
>Ga0187782_10003002_pt1 | contig 12530 bp, 7 predicted proteins | sample 0715_SJ02_MP15_2_FD_132454 | JGI IMG/M metagenome (GOLD analysis project Ga0187782, IMG submission 132454) | Tropical peat soil microbial communities from peatlands in Department of Meta, Colombia - 0715_SJ02_MP15_20_MG | ecosystem: Environmental > Terrestrial > Soil > Wetlands > Peat | place...
CGCCCGCCGCGCAATCGGCGTCTCCGAAAACCGCCGCAAGTTGTAAGGCGTAGGCTTCGGCATCGCATCGTTCAGCGGCCCATAAGAATCAAAAATCGAAGGCAGCGCCGAAGTCCGCCGTCTCTTGGTGGTCATCTCCGCCGGCGAACCCCCCGCCCACACTCCCGCCACCCGGCGCCAAGCGCCGCGTACCGCTTCTCTCATGTTCATGATCTTTTCGCCCCGGTATCAGATACGTGCGTTACAACATATCCTGATAGTCTGATATATGCTTATGTTATGGGAACCACTCGGCCCGATACTCAACTCACCCGCCTGACCATTACCTGGTCCAAAGATACGGACCTAGCCCTCCGCTCTCACCTCGGCGCACGAGGCCTAAAGAAAGGTGCCCTTTCGAAATTCGTCGAAGATGCTGTCAAATGGCGCTTGCTCGATCAATCCATCAATGAAGTTCGATCTGCTTTCGCTGACATGCCCGCCGACGAGTTGGAAAACTTGATCGACAAAGCCGTTGCCAGCGCTCGCAGAGAAAAGCGTCGCCTACCTAAGCGTCGCATTAGAAAATAACCAATGCGGATCGTGATCGACACGAATATTCTCCTCAGCGCCCTCATGTCGCCGGCCTCCGTCTCCGCAGAAGTCCTCGCACTTTGGCGCGCCCGCAGATTCGAGCTTCTCACCGCTCAAGAGCAATTCGACGAGATCGCCCGCGTGACGCGTTACCCTAAAATTCGTGCCCGGCTTGCCACCGCAGTCGCTGGCCGATTCGTCAACCGGCTTCGCGACACGGCTGTCTTCGTCACCAAACTGCCAAAGGTCGACTTGTGCCCAGATCCTGACGACAACTACTTGCTTGCAATCGCAGAAGGAGGCAAAGCCCACATGTTGATAACGGGCGATCACGCTCTTCTCGCCCTTCGCCGCCACAAATCGACTCACATCGTTACTATCCGCGAATTCCTTGTGCTCCTCAAGGACTGAAGCTGCGTTCCTCTGTGGTGTACGCTCTTTCGTCCAAGAAAAAAGGCCCCGCTGCCGCGGAGCCAGTTTCCCAATCAACCAGCGCTATCGGAATAACTTACTCAGTGCAACTCCCAGCCCCACCATGCTCCACAAAACAAAAGTCGTGACCGCAACCCAGATGCCTGCCCACCGACGCAGTCCCGTACCAAAACAAGCTGTCCAAAACGTTGCTATGGAAAGCATGCCTCCTACATTAGAGAGCTTCTCCTCGAGATGAATAACTGAATTGCTCCCTGGATTCAGCGGCACCCAGCCATATCTCCATGCAGCCAGCATCACGCAATAAAAAAGCTGGCTGCACAATCCGAGCGATACCGCAACGTACCCCGACTTCACCCGCCAGGGCGAGGCCGTACTTTGCTCGGCCGCAGTTCGCCGATAGAAAGCCGCCACGGCCATCAGGCAAACATTCCCGACAGACACGCCCACCGCCGCAATCTCTTGCCACGATGGATGCCCGCCCTTGCTCATGCCCCCAACTCCACCCGCGCCCTCTCCGCAATCCCCGCCATCTCTCCCGTCTCAGCCACTCGAATCCCACTCTCCTCCATCATCTCCAGCGCAAATCCGACCTCCGTCCGGCTCCGGTCCAATTCCGCCTCCACCACCGCCGTCAGCAGCGGCGCCGCCCCCGTCACCTGCGCCATCACCGGACTAATCTTCGGATACCTCGCCGCCAGCGTCACCGCCGCATCCACGCTCGCCCGCATCGACACCGCATGAAACAACTTGATCTCAACAGCCACCCGATATCCAAAATCAAACTCAAACGGATCGCCCGCTTTCGTGTACGGCTCGGCCGGCACCGCGCTCAACAGTCCAAGCACTCCCGCCTTCTTAAACTCATCCTGCATCCTCGCCAGAATCCTCTGCCGCCCCGCCGGTTCCCGTGTCCGCCTCGCCTTCGCACTTTCCAGAAAGATCCTGGCCACTTCCTCAATCTCGGCCGCTGCCAGCTTCTCCGTCAGAGCTGGCATCACCGGTGAAATCTGAATCACATTCGAAAACGAATCTTCCATTCTTCTCAGCAAGGCCGCCCGATCTCGCGTCTGCCCAATTTCCCCGCGAATCTCCTCCTGCAACTTCGTCAGCACTTCCAGATCGGCCTGCGGATCCAGACACAACAATCGGCTGTGATCTCTCGTAAATCGCACATCCACCAACTCCGCCCCGCTGGCTCCCTCCCCAATCGCCACCAGCCCAAAGTTGACAAACTCCCCCTTCACCGCGTCCGGCACATACCGCAGCAGGAAAAACTCGATCTTGCGCTTCTCACTCATCTTGGAATGCCCCACGTCTCGCCGTTTTTGCGAGACGTGGGCGCTCGACCTCCTCGGTGTTCCTCTGTGTCCTCTGCGGTTAAGCTTGCTCCTGCCAGTTCTCGAAGGGTCTCCGCGGCGAAATCCGAAACGCCTCTATCAACTCGCGCACAACCGTCCGCCTCTCAATCAGCGTCCGAGCCAGCTTCTCCAGTTCTTCCGACTCGCTCCCATACCACTCCGGAGGAACCTCATTGACCACGGCCCATACCGCATCAGCCTCCATCTTTTCCACGCGCGTGAGCCAGGGTTCGAAAGACTCCCACCCCCGCACGCCCACATACACTTCATTGCGCGCGTATACGCCACGTAGCGGAAAATCCGGAAACGTCCATTCCCCCGCGTTGAAACAATATCCCTGATCGATAAACGATGCAGTGTATTTCTTCTCCCGCGCTTTCTTCCAGAATGCCGCCTGCCGTCCATTCGCATTGCCCGTCCACTTGTCCAGCGCCAGCATCCCGGCAAACGTCTCCACGTTCCGCACCAGTCCCAGCATCTCCACCGGAAGATAATCCAGCACCTGCCCCTCCAGCGGATCCACCACATACCGCGACCCAAACTGTAGTCCCGCCTCGCACCGGATCGTATTGTGCGCCAACTGAATGTGCAACTCCGGCGTGTGCTCCACCAGCCACTCGTCCACTTCCACTACTTCCGTCGCCGGCACCGGCAGCCCCACTCGCTCCGCCAGCCGCGTCGCCAGCATCTCATTCGCCAGCACCCGCAAGTGCTGCGGATTATTCCGAAACTTCACCACATAGAAATGCCCATCGGAGCAGCGCATCAGATGCCCCTGCGCCCCGCCCCGCATCCGCCTCACGTGTTGGACCGCTTCCACCAAATTCGATCAAGATAAAGAGGATTTTGACTTACTCTGTGTGCCTCTGTGCTCTCTGTGGTGAACACTCCCTGGAAGTCACCACAAAATCTCGCATCATAACCCAACTCCCGCAGCCAAGTCTGTGACGAACAAACATTTCCACAGCCAGGGTCGAAAGTCCAAGGCCCAGCCCCTAACGCCCAGCGCCCATCTCCAAACTCGCCACTTCCACTCCCTTCCGTCGTCCCCTCCCGTCGGCCTCCCGCCGCACCGCCAGCGCAATCGCCATCGCCATCACGCAATCGTCATGGGCTCCTTCTGCCGCCGCCACATTGCCCTCCGGATGTCTCACAAACGTCCGCATCTCCTTCAGCAACCCCTGGCTGCGAAACAACTCCGGCTTCTCCGTCAGTACCGCCACCAGATTCTCGATCATCGTTGGCCTCGTCACCACCGACGTCAACCATCCTTCCTGATTGCCTTGCACATAGAGATTCTCGTACCCCAGGTCTTTCAGGTGCGCCAGCACGCCATATCCATGATTGTTTCTCTCCACCGCGATCAGCGCGTCCTCATACCGCTTCCCCAGCGCCACCAGCCTTCGCGCCAGCTCATACGGCGGATAGTGTCCATGCAACTCCGCGCACTGATGCCCCAGTTCGCGCTCGATCACCTGCGCGCACGCATAATCGCCCTCCGACCCGCCACCCGCCGTGTCCACTCCAATAATGTATTCTCGCCCCTTCTGCGGAGGCAGCCACACCAATTGCTTTCCGTTCTCCTTGGTTTCCACCGGCTTCCCCGCCTGTGCCGCCGCCCGCTCGATCGCCTCCATCTCAAACACACATTCCTGCGACGCCAGAAAGCACGACACATCGTCCTCCGCATACTCCTGCGGACCCCGTCCCCTCATCGAAACCCACTGCTTCCGCCGCCACGCGATCTGCTCCCGGCTCAGGTTCTCCCGCTCCACCAGTTTCTGTTCTTCTTCGGTCAATGCCTCGAACTTTCCCTCCACCACCTTCAACTTGTACGTCGGCTCATACCACCAGGGGAAAAAATGTTTCGTGTATCCGTTCTCCTCCGCCTTCACCCATTCGTCGTAAAACAGCCCGCAAGCCCCCCTCGGCGTTGACTCCAGCGCAATCTCCCCGCCCGGAACCACCGCCGCCCGCAACGAGGCCAGCGTTTCATCCCCGCCCCGCGGCCACCGCGACACCTCCGAACAATGCAGGTGGTGAATCGTCATTCCTCGTCCCGCATTGTCGTCCGCCGACTCTACCCGATACTCGCTGTCCAGCCGCGGAAACACAATCTGCCGCGTATTCGACCGCGATTTCATCAGCGGCCCGCTCTGCAAATCTCGCGGCAGATGTTCCCAAAACCGGTGCACAATCCGGAAGATCGCTTCCGCCGATTCATCGTCGTGTGCCACCTGCACCGTCAGCGTCCCCGGGCTGGTGATCGTCTGCACAAAATATCGCGCCGCGATATAGGTCGTGATCCCCACCTGCCGCGCCTTCAGCACAATGTTCCGCTTCGTGCACTTCGCCGAATATTCCTGCTGTGCCCGGTTCAGCGTCCAAAACCTCGGCCATCCCTTTCTCATGCGGATCTTCAGCAGATGCCGGATCAACCGGTCCCGCAACTGCTCCCCGCCCGCCTCCTTGTCCAGAAACGGCCCGAATTGTTCGATCAACTGCACATCCCGCCACACGTCAATCCCCAAATCTGTTCGGAGGGTGCCCCGCTTCTGGCCGGTTTTGCCAGAAGTGGGGCTTTTCCGCACTCAGCTCTATTTCAACCACCCCGCCGTCGCCCACCTCTCCGCCTTGTTATGCGCATGAATCTTCAACCCGGCCGTCGCCCGATCCAGCTCCGCATTCCCCGTCTTCGCCGTCAAAGTCGCGTTGTACGACGCCACAAACTCCTCCGCCGACAACGGAGCCCGCGGGTGCCCCACTCTAGCCGCGTTCTTTGCGGCTAGGGTGGGCGAAGCCGCCCCAGCCCTCACAATCGGCACAATCGCCGCCAGCGACTGCACTTCCGCCAGCACCAACCCCACCACCGCCGTAATCTTCGCCTGGGTCGCCGTATCCTTTATATGTAGCGCGGGCAAAAGCGCCTGCAGATTGTTCTGCACCGTCGTGATCGCCGTTTCAATCTGATTCAAAATCCCCGGCTGCGCCGACGCATCCGCCTTCTCATACGCCACGATCAGCGACTGAATCAGCTGCAAATCCGCTCCCGCCTGCGCCCCCGCACTCTGAATCGCCTGCACGTCGGCCGTCGACACCGTCTTTCCCTCCAAAGCCGCCGCCAGCGTGATCGTATTCGTCGCCGCCGGAATCAGCGCCGCCACAATCTCCTCCGATTCCCCAATCCAATTCGTCGAGCATCCCAACCAAATCATCGTCGCACTCAACACCACCGCCAAAACGATCCGTCCCGCATTGTTTCTGTTTTTCATCGCAACTCCTCCATGTCTCTGGAACCACACACTCCCGCGCCCGCGCGACTCAATTCGCTGTCACGCCCGGCTTCTCTCTGCATTTCCTCTGTGCCCCTCAGCCTGCCCTGAGCGAAGTCGAAGGGTGTCCTCTGTGGTGAGTTTCCTTGCTACGCCCGAAGCGCCAGAAACTTCCTCCACTCCCGCAACGCCGCGTCGTTGCTCGCGTTTAGCGCCTCCACCCCCTGCTCAATCGCCCCAGGATCATGCAGCAGCGCCACCGCCCGGTCCGCCAGGTCCCGCGCTTCGTCCGTCGACGCTCTCCAGTTCTTCGGCGCCCAGGCAATCGCCTCGCCCACCACTGACGGCACGCCTCGCGCAATCCCATCCGCCGTCACCATGTTGAACGTTTCCGTGTAAGACGGCTGCATCAGCAAATCCATCGACCCCACGGTGTCCAGAAACCGCGGCCAACTCTCCCAATGATTCGCCACCACCTTCGCTCGCGGCACGTTCACATACATCTGATGAATCGCCTCCGCAATCGTCCCTCCGCCCTCCGTCCGTCCTCCCGAAATCCAGAACTCCAAATCCGACGCCCGCAGCCGCACTCCCACCTCCAGTGCCGCGGCCGCAGCCGTCAATACATTCTTGTATGGACGGATCGCGCAAAAGCATCCAATCCGCAGCGTCCCGCCGCTCCACATCCTCCCAGCCCGCACCGCTTCAAACGGATACATGTTCGGCAGCAGCATCATCGGCGACTGATACGCCGCCTGCCACCAGTTCCGCAAACTTGCCGAGTTCGCTCCAATATGAAAGTTCGGCAACGCCCGCCCCAGGTCCGCCCCCTCCCGCAGCAACGCAATCGCCTGTGGATCCGCCTGCAAGAATCCCACATTCGAATGCGACAACACCGCGAATTCCACATCCGCATGCTCATGCGCCATCACCGCCAGTTCCGGCGACCGAATCCACGGCGCCGATACCACCACATGCGTAATCGGCACATGATGCGCCAAAGTCGCCGCCCGGCGGTCTTCCTCAAGCAGTTGCCGCAGCTCGTTTCCGCTGCCCAGCGCCTTCACCTCCCCCAGGTATCCCGCCGCCCGCAGCGCGCGCTGGTTCTGCATCGCCGAAACTCCCAGCCCGATGTGTGACACACTGACGCCCGACACGTTCCGGTTCAGCGCAAAATTCTTGTACACCAACGCCACTCGCGTGGTCTTCGCAACCTGCCTCACCTGATACGACATCGTCCCCTCATTCCTCGATTCGTGTAGCGGCGGACGCATTCGTCCGCCCGCTCTTCTGCTGCCTAGCCTTATGTGGCGCGGGCGCCCTCGCCCGCGTGCCGGGTGCCCCATTTCTCGCGCGTCTTTTGCGCGAGAAAGCCTGCCCTGAGCCTGCCGAAGGGTGGGGGCTTTCGATCTCGCATTGCCGCTGGCGCAACCGTGAAAGAGCGGCGCTTCAGCGCCGCGTAAATCCGGAAAAAATCGCTAGGGCTTTAGCCCCCGTGGTCGCCTTTCTGCTCCCAATGCCAGCAAGCCGCTACGGCGCTCCCGCCACCACCAACACCGGCTCAATCCCCACCGCCACCGTATTCCCCACCATCGGCGTCGCCGCCCCGCCCGCCAGCGTCAGATAACTCGTATACTGCGCCGGCACATTCTGATTCGTGCTCGTGCACGGCGTGCACGTCTGCGAGTTGTCCCAGATCGCCATCGCCGCTGTTCCATTCGCCAGCGTCAGCGTGCAACTGTAGGTGTAAAGCCCGCTCCCCGCCGTTCCCGGAGCCGAAGTCGTGCACCCTCCAAACGTCGCTCCCGCCAGCCAGCTTTCCACCTGCGTATACGCGGTGTCCGCCGTTGTCGATCCCAGGCCGTTACTCTGCGTCGCCCAGTCGTACCACACATGGTTCGTGATTCCCTTCGCCAACTCATACACATAGTCGCGCCCAATAAACCCAGCCTGCATATTCGCGTCGGTATAAGGTGCAACCCATCCGCTGGAATAAAATCCTCCCTCGGTGTTGAACAACGGCTTCGCCAGTTCTGCCGGCTGCAGAATTCCCTGAATCAGCGCGACCCACGCGTCCAACTGCCCCTCCGCCGTCAACGAACCCGCATTCCCCGGCTTCAAATGGAAGTTGATCGCATCCGTCTGCGCCGCCCCGCCGCTGTGACAAGACGACGAACCCACTCCGCTTCCCGTGCAGTACAAAAACGCCTGCGCCTTCGCCGTCGTTCCCCCGTGATACGACGGCATCACCACCCACGCCGTCGAATCCACCGGCCCCGTCAGCGCCACGCTGGTCACTGCCGTCCGCACCTGCGCACACGTCTCGCCCGTTGCTGCAATCGTGAACGACCCTCCCTTCACGATGCAGTACAAGTCCTGCTCCATCCGAATCAGCTGATCGTAAGAGCCGTTGAAGAACGCACTGTCGTCCGGCTCGTTCCAGGTTTCGTAAATCAACAGCCGCGCGTGCGGGCAGGCCGTCGTTCCCGGACAATTCGTTCCACCCGCCGCCCACGTGCCTGTTCCGGCAAGGTAGCCTGCCTGATTCACGTGCGCCGCCAGCGCCGCCGCCCAGTTCCGCCACGTCAGGTTGCTTCCCGTGCCATCGGAGTTCAAGTCGCTCGGCGGATCGCACTGCCCAGGGAGGTTGCTCGAACTGCCGCCGCTGCCCACATTGAACGCCACCCCGCTGTGCGTTCCCGCAGAAGTCGTCAGCGTCAGTTGCGTCGTGCTCGTCACCGACGCAATGTAGTAAAGTCCGCCGTTCACTACCATGGCGTACCCGTTCCAGCCGCTTCCCGTGGTGAAATTCGTTCCCGAAACCAGCGTGACCGTCGTGCCCGACGTATTCACCGTGCCGGAATCGAGCGATGTCCAATAGTTGCAGTTCGTGTCCACAGGATTGGAGCTGATGAAATTCGGCGTCCGCGCCAGCGGCATCTGCGCGTAAAGCACTCCGTTCTGTGCCATGGTCTCGAGCCGCGCATCCAATGCCGACCAGCCGTAGGTCGTCGTTCCCGTATTGACGAAGGACCATTCCGTCCCGCCAAAGTCCCACAGGCGGTCGATCTGATGCGACGACGTGGGGAACTGATTGTTGTCGTCGATTCCCAGCGTGTAAGCTTGCACCCCAACCCCTGACCCCACCAGGTCGGGATACGGCCCCGGACTCCCGCACGCCCACGGGCACACAAACTGGGTGGCCGTCGCAGCCGTATCGATTGCCGCAATATTCGCGCCCGCCGCCGTCCCATCCGCGGCCTGGTCGGCCTGCCCGGCGCAATACGGGCTGGGGGTCGATCCCGTGCACAGTTGCCCAAACCCGTGATAATCCGGCAGGGTCAGGTTCTGCACGCCCGACGTACACGCCGCCGGGTTCGCCCAATAGGAGCACATCTGAGTTGCCGTGGGAAACCACAACACCGGTGAGCTCACCGGGTTGCCAGGATTGTTGCCGTAGGCACAGCCCGTGTAATCGGAGGCTGTGCCGTTGACGAACGCCGTGTGATCCAGCGTCAGCGTGGTCGTGTCCTCCATGAACTGGATCGACTGACAGCCCTGCGTCATCACGCTTCCCGCATCATTCCAGCCCTCGGCGCTCAGCAGGATGTTGTTCTGGAACACACCGCTCGCGGCGTACTGGCCGCCTTTTTGCCCGCTGGTGCCTGATACCAAGTCAATATTGTTGGTAATCGCGCTATTGTTGTCCGTCACCAGCGTCGTGTGCGTGATCGACTGCGATTGCGGTGTCGATTCGTAGTTGTAGATCGTGCAGGTGTCGGTCACGCCGGCCGGCGTCGAAGGCGAGCCTAAGCCTTGCAGCACAGCCGTCGTGTTGGCGCTTGACCACGTTCCCGTCCATGCCGCCGATGCCTGCGTGACCTTGTAGCCAGGCGAGGGTACCGTGTGGCTTCCGAACGTGCTCGTGGGCGTGTCCAGAGCCGAGTAGGTTGCGCAACCGAGCAACGGCACCGCCTGTCCCACCTGCATGTCAAACGCCTGCGAGCCGATGGGGGTGGCGACAAACGACACGCTGCCCGAGGGCGGAGAACCGCTCAACCCGCAGGATGTGCTCGACGAGCACGAGGATACTGGGTAGTACGCGCCGCTGATAAGGAACTCTATTTGATTGTTCCATGAGCTGCTGAACCCGGCCGACGGGCAGGACGGGCAGGAAGTCAGGCTAAGCGTGCCGCTGGCGATCGTACCCGTTCCTGATGCCCCGCCCACAGGCAACCCCGACACCAGATCGCTCGCATTGTTGATCGTGATCGCCGTGCCCATCGCGTTGGTCGTAACCGTGACCGTCCAGCCATAGGAAAGATTGTTTTCCAGGTCGAAACCGTAGTTGGCCGTGCCACCACAGAACGCATTGAAGGCGTTGGTGGAGACGGCATAGAGCAGATCATTCGAGATGCTGATATTGGCGGGCGAGTAACCCACACCATACCCGTTGCCTGAATTCTGCTCCGACCGCGTGATGTCGAAGCCCGAGCAGGTATTCCGAATGATGTTCGAGTTGTGGTACACGTCGTGGATCGTGGTGTTGTAGTTCGATCCCGGATTCGCCGATTCGTTGAACGCATGGTACGCGCGCCCCTGGGTGTAGTTTCCCCCCGAAGGATCGGTGTTCTGATAGATGTTTCCCGACTCCGCAATGCGGCATCCCGACTTTGTCTCCTGCGCAATCTTGCGCACCGTCGACCAGGCTCCGTTCAGGTTCGGATTCAGCCCCGATCCAATCGGGCCCATGCCCAGCCATTGAAACGGGTAGGTAAACACGTTGCGCCGCTCTTCCACATCGCAGAACGGCACCCAGGTGGAACAAAACGCGCTTCCCGCACACACTCCCACACCATTGGAGTACCCGCCCGCCAGATTCCCGCTCGATCCGCCTTCCACCCAGTTGTGCGCGTATTTGTAGGTCGTGCCCTGGGAACTTATGGAGTGCCCTTCGCCGCCCGGTTTCAAATGCTCGGAAACCTGCGAATCCACCAGCGAGCAATAGACGCACTGCAACTCGATGGCATCGGAAATCACATTGGAGCCCGTGTACAGCGAGCTCCAATCGCCATGCGCCCACACCTTGCGGAAGTGCATGTGCGTCGGCCACTGCGTCTCGGCCGTCTCGGTCCCCGTCCGCGCCAGGCCAATCGCGTAGGCCGCCCCTCCATTCCCCACCGCGGGCGACGCCGCCACATCTTCGATCAGCCAATGATCCGGCCCAATCGAGGTCTGCGCGCACGCCGGCGGCACCGACGTGCTGCTGGTGCCGAGAGGGTGACATGTGGTCAGCGCGCTCGGCGTCGTCTCTCCCGTGGTGCTCACCTGCCACATGTACTCCAGATCGTTGTAACTCGCCGTATTGATCGTCTGCCCGTTGGCCAGCGTGTAAACGCATCCCGCAGCGCAATACGTTACCGCAACCCCGCTGGCATGAGTCTTGGTGAACGTCGCCAGCATTCCAATCTGGTTCGGCCCGCTCACCGTGGTCACGGTTTCCTGATTCGCCCCCGTATCCACCGTCAGCGCAACTCCCGGCGAAACGTACCCATTCGCCAAGGGAATCACAATGTTGGAGCCGGTCACCGTGACGGGCAGTAACGTGGTCGTATTGACCGACAACGTCGTCTCCCCTGCGATGATGTTCTGATTCTGAATCTCTCCGCTGGTCGTGCTGTTTCCTAATCCGCTGAGACACGTCTGCGTCGCCCCGTAAGAGCACGATTGCGCGGTAAACGTGGCCGTCCCGGAGCCGCCACTGAGGATTTGCCAATAGGTCTTGTATGCGGCAGGCACAAATGCCGCCGATGCCGCTGCCTGTACAATCGCCCCCGGCACAAAACTGCCCGGCCACGTGGGGTTGCAGTGCGTTCCGCTGACCAGGGTAAATGTCGCCGTGCTCCCCGACATCGACGCGCTCACGCAATTCGCCCCCGTGCCCGATCCGCTGTCGGCAGCCGTCTGCGTCGGGCCCAGATCGTAATACATGTTCTGCCCGCTGCAATCCGGATTCTCCAGCCCAATGTCGCTCGAGCTTGCCAGGTTGTCCTGCACCCCGTGCGCGCACACCGTCCGTCCCAACGGCAGAGAAGCATCCATGGTCGAGCGCAGCACGATGAACCCTGTCGCCAGCGACGTATTCGACTGCGGAATCACCAGCCCGATGTTGCTCGACGTACTGTACATTCCCGGCGGAACGTCAATGTAGAACCCCGCCGTTCCGCCTTTCAGTGTGCGGCACGCTTCCACATCGTTGACCGCATCCTGCAGCCCGGTGAACGTATTGGTGTAGTTCGCCAGCGCGAACGTGCATCCGGCCGGCGGCCCGTTCACCCATATTCCTCCGCTCGTTCCCAGCTGCAACTCATTCTGCGGAGCCTCTGCCACCAACCCATCCGTCGCCTCGTTGTTGTCCACCCAAACCTGCGGCAACACCGCAAGCCCCATCGTCCCCGCGGGCGTTCCCATCGTAAAATGCGAACTCGAGGCCGATCCGGCCAGGCCGTACGTCGTATCGCCTATAAATGCGTGCGCCCCAATCTCCCATCCAGTCCCATAACTGTTCTGGTTGATTCCATTGATGTCGATCTCATACGCCGCCCCCAGATTCTCCCCCGCATTCACCACCGGCGACTGCGCCGTAGGCCGAAAATCCATCCCCCCGCTCGCCGAAAAAACGCCCGTGGCCGCCGACTTGTAGTAATAATTCCCGTCGTTCCCCGTCTCCTGCGTCCCGCTCGTCAGCCAGTTCACCAGCCCGGTGTTGGTCTGAATCGTGGCCCCGGCATTCACAAAATCCTCGACCAGATCCGTGATCTCCTCGCCGCCCACCGGATCGCTCTGCGTCAGCTCATTCAAATGCCAGAACACCGCCCACGGCACTCCCCAC
>Ga0187782_10003004_pt1 | contig 12528 bp, 7 predicted proteins | sample 0715_SJ02_MP15_2_FD_132454 | JGI IMG/M metagenome (GOLD analysis project Ga0187782, IMG submission 132454) | Tropical peat soil microbial communities from peatlands in Department of Meta, Colombia - 0715_SJ02_MP15_20_MG | ecosystem: Environmental > Terrestrial > Soil > Wetlands > Peat | place...
GGCGCCCTCTTCGATCGTCGAAGCCTTCACCTCGACGAAGTTGCCGATCTTCGCCTTTCTGCCGATCTTCGCGCCGGGCCTGAGCCGCGCGAACGGCCCGATCGACGCGCCCGCCGCGACATGCGCGCCTTCAAGATGCGAGAAGGAATGGATGGTCGCGCCGTCCTCGACCGTCACGCCCTTGCCGAAAACGACGTTCGGCTCGACGAGCACGTCCCTTCCGAGCCTCGTGTCGTGCGAAAAGAACACCGTCTCCGGCGCGATGAGCGTCGCGCCGTCGCGCATGGCCTTAAGCCTCAGGCGCCGCTGCATGACGGCCTCGGCAATCGCCAGTTGAGCGCGGTCGTTGACGCCCGGCGTTTCCTCGAAATCGGCGGTCGCCGCAACCGCCTTTAAGCCCCGCTTGCGGGAAAGCTCGACGAGGTCGGTCAAGTAATATTCGCGCTGCGCGTTCTCGTCGCCGATCGCCTCGAGCAGTTCGAGCGCTCCCTGCCCGGCAAAAGCCATCGTCCCGGCGTTGCAGCGGCGGATCGAAAGCTCCTCCGGCGTCGCATCCTTGGCCTCGCGAACGGCGACGAGGAGCCCGTCCTTTTCGATGAGCCGGCCGTAGCTTCCAGGCTCCGGCGGCTCGAATCCGAGAACGACGAGCCCCGCGCCTTCGCTCAAGCGCCCGCGCATGGCGCGGAAGGTCTCGGCGCGGATCAAGGGGTGATCGACATAGGTGACGAGAACGTCGTCGAACCCGCGGGCGATCGCCTCGCGCGCGGCAAGCGTCGCATGGGCGGTGCCTCGCCGCTCGCGCTGGACGAAGATCTCAACCGTCGGGGAAAGGCGACGGGCCTCTTCGGCGACCGCCTCGTGGTCGGGGCCGACGACGAGGGCGATCGCCTCGGCGCCGGACTCTCGAAGCGTCGAAAGCACGTGCGCGAGCATCGTTTGCCCGGCGATCTCATGGAGCGCCTTCGGGCGCTTGGAATGCATGCGGTGGCCGACCCCGGCCGCCAGCAGCACCGCGAGGGCGCGTCGCGCCTTGCGGCGCTTAAGGGCGGAGGCTTCGTTCGTCATGCGCGCGTCAAGGTCTTGCATCCAAACTTGCTCCGGCATAGGCGCCGCGGCTCGGCGGGGTCAACCTGCGACGCGAAAGATGAAAAATCCGCCTCGCGCTCGCCCGCCGATCGGATATAGAGACTTAAACGCGGGAACGAGAGGCTTAACGAGCGCGGGAGGCAGGCCTTCCCGGCTCACGCGGCTTCGGCTAAATAGCTGATAGCTTAGCGCTTTTCGGGGATAGCCCCGGGCTAAAGGTTGTGGCGGTCGAAGACGGGGCGGCATGGCCGAGGGCACACGCAGAGACTGGCTGCGGCTAGCGCTGGCGGGCGTCTTTGCCGATGCGCTGGCGCCGCCGGCGCTTGTGTTCGCCCAGTCGCCGAGCGAATCGACGCCCTTTAGCCACGACGCCGTCCTCGCTCGCGCCCGAGATCTTGCGAAGTCGGCGTTCAAGGCGCCGAGGGGCCCCTTGCCCGACGCCTTCGCCAACCTCGATTTCAAACAATATTCCGCCATCCATCGGCTGCCGAGCGCGGAGCTTTGGGCGTCGGACAAGCTTGGCTTCGCCCTCGACCCGCTGCAGCGCGGCTTCCTGTTCACGATGCCGGTCGACCTTTTCGTGGTCGAGAACGGTGAGGCCCGCCGCGTCGCCTATGATCGCGCAGCTTACGATTTTGGCGGCCTGCAAGTCCCGCCGGACGTCGGCGACATCGGCTTTTCGGGGGGCAGAATCCTGCGCGCGTCCGGGGGCGAGGGCCTGCAGGATCTCGCGATTCTGCAGGGCGCGACGTTCCTGCGGGCGCTCGCGCGCGGCCAGTCGCTTGGCGTGACGACGCGCGGCCTTGCGATCCACACCGGCGACGCCCAGGGCGAGGAATTCCCGGTCTTTCGCGCCTTTTGGATCGAGAAGCCGGCGCCGGCCGCCGAGATGCTCGTCATTCACGCTTTGCTCGACTCGAATTCCGTGACCGGCGCTTACCTGCTGACGATCCACGCCGGCGAGATGACGATCATCGACGCCGAGGCGACGATCTTTGCGCGCGCCAATCTCGACGGCTTAGGCATCGCGACCGCAAGCGGCGCCTATCTTTTCGGGCCGCTCGACCGCAAACGGCCAGACGACGCGCGGGTCGCCGTCTACGAAATCGACGGATTGCAGATGCTCACCGGCGCCAACGAATGGCTCTGGCGGCCCGCGGCCAACCGCGACACTTTGCAGATTTCGTCCTTTGTCGACAAGAATCCGCGAGGCTTCGGCCTTTTGCAGCGCGATCGCTCCTTCGAAGACTTCGGCGACGACGACGCGCATTGGGAGAAGCGCCCGTCGCTTTGGATCGAGCCGATTGGCGATTGGGGCGAAGGCGAGGTCAGGCTCCTCGAAATCCCCTCTGATTCGGAGACGAACGACAACGTGATCGCCCAGTGGCGTCCGAAGGCCTCGACGCAAGCGGGGGAAAGCTTGAGCTTCGCCTATCGTCAGTTCTGGTGCTGGTCGCCGCCCGCGCGCCCGCAAACGTCCGCCTGCACGCTCTCGAGGGTCGGCAAGCTTGGGACGCTCAGGCGTTTCGTCGTCGAATTCGTCGGCGACGTCTTCGCCGACCCGGCGAAGGCCGCGCAAACCTCGGCCAAGATCGACGCGAACCCCGGCAAGATCGTTTCGAACCGGGTGTTTGTCTTCGCAGATCGGCGTATGCTGCGAGTTGTGTTCGATCTCGATCCGGGCTCCGAAACGGTTTCGGAGCTCAGGCTCGTGCTGATGGCCGGCGGGCAGCCGGCGAGCGAAACGTGGCTTTATCGATGGACCGCGTGATCGCGCCCAATCTTCCCCCGGCCGCGCCGCTCGCCATGCCGACGCGATCGCTCGCCAAGGCGGAGCCCAGCGATGCGCCGGCCGTCGCGCGGCAATTCGCCGACTGGCCGTGGCTCGCGCGCGTGTTGATCTTCGGCGGCGCATGGGCGGTCACGATCGTCGGCGGGCGCGAGATGTATCGGGTCGTCTCGGTCGGCGACATCACCGTGCTCGCCTGGGCGCTGCTCGTTCTGTTCGTCATCAACTTCTCGTTCATCGCGCTCGCCTGCTCGACCGCCTTTTATGGCTTCGTCTGGCTGCTGCGCCGGGCCAAGCGGGCGCCGGCCGAGCCGCCGAGGCCGACGGTCAAGACCGCCGTGCTGATGCCGATCTACAACGAGGAGCCCTCGCGCGTGTTCGCCGCCGTCGAGGCGATGGCCGAGGAGGTCGACGCTCTCAAGCTGTCGGCGGTGTTCGACTTCTTCTTTCTTTCCGACACCAACAACCCGAACGTCTGGGTCGCCGAGGAGCGCGCCTTCGCAAGCTTGAGGGCGCGGGCGCCGGGCTCGCGCTTCTACTATCGGCGCCGCAAGAAGAACGTCAGCCGCAAGGCCGGCAACATCGCCGATTTCGTCATGCGCTTCGGCGCGGCGTACCCGCAAATGATCGTGCTTGACGCCGACAGCTTGATGACCGGCGAGGCGATGGCGACGCTGGCCGAGCAGATGGAGAAGGACCAGAACGCCGGCATCGTCCAGAGCCTGCCGTTGATCGTCAATCGCAACACGCTGTTCGCGCGCACTCAGCAATTCGCCGCGCGCTTCGCCGGCCCGATCCTCGCGGCGGGGCTTGCGGCCTGGATGGGGCGAGACGGCAATTACTGGGGACATAACGCGATCATCCGCACGCGCGCCTTCGCCGAGCACTGCGGCCTTCCGAATCTTAAAGGCAAGCCGCCGCTCGGCGGCCATATCTTAAGCCACGATTTCGTCGAGGCGGCGCTGATGCGCCGCGCCGGCTACGGCGTCTACATGCTGCCGACGCTTGCGGGATCTTATGAGGAGAGCCCGCCTTCGCTCATCGACCTCGCGGCGCGCGATCGGCGCTGGTGCCAAGGCAATCTCCAGCATTCGCGCATGTTGGCCGCGCCCGGGCTGAAGCTTGCGACGCGCCAGCATTTCGTGACCGGGATCATGGGCTATCTCGCCTCGCCGCTATGGATGGCGCAGCTTCTCATCGGCTTGGCGATCGTCTTGCAGAGCAAATACGTCCGGCCGGAATATTTCACCTCCCAGTTCTCGCTCTTTCCCGCCTGGCCGCGCTTCGATTATGAGCGGGCGCTGCGCCTGTTCGAGCTCACCATCGCCGTCCTGATCGCGCCGAAGGCGCTGGGCCTCGTTTGGGCGCTTTTGGATTCAAGGGCGCGAAAGGCGAGCGGCGGCGGCCTGCGCATGACGATTTCGACCGTCGTCGAAATCCTGATCTCGGCCGCGATCGCGCCGATCATGATGCTCATTCAGACGGGCTCGGTCGTGCAGATCTTGACCGGCCGCGACGCCGGCTGGAGCCCTCAGCGGCGCGACGACGGCACGGTGCCGTTCGCGGCGATCGCCCGCCGGCACCGCGCGCATATGGCGCTCGGCGTCGTCACTCTCTTCGTCGGCATGTTGATTTCGCCGACTCTCGTGCTCTGGATGTCGCCGACGATCCTCGGCCTCTTGCTGGCGATCCCGCTCTCTTATGCCAGCGGAAGCCTAAAGATCGGCATGGCGCTGAGACGCGCAGGCTTGCTCGTCACGCCCGAGGAGCGCGAGCCGCCGGCGATCGTCGCCCGCGCGAACGCGCTCGCCGAGACGCTTGCGGCGGCCGATCACGTCGAGGCCGACGCGCTGAAGGCTCTGTGGAAGGACGAGCGTCTGCGCGCGATCCACGAGGCTTACTTGCCGGAGGCGCAGCGACGCGCGCGCGGCCAAGTCGAGGTCGACGACGCGGTCGCCATCGCCAAACTCACCGACGCGCGCACGATCGAGGAGGCCTGCAAATGGCTCACCCCGAAAGAGCGCCTCGCGGTGCTTAGCGACCGCGCGCTTCTTGCGCTCCTTGCGCGGCTGCCCGCCGACGTCGCCCTCCACGCGGCGGAGGCCGCCAATCTCGATCGGCCGGCCGCCGCCGCCGCAGCCGAATGAGCGGGAACGAGAGGGTCATGCGGGCCGAGGCGTCGCGGTTCGACTGGAGGGACCCCTTCGATCTCGACGGACAGCTCAAGGACGAGGAACGGCTCGTCGTCAAAACGGCGCGCGACTACGCGCAAGGGCGGCTGAGCCCGAGGGTGCGCAAAGCGTTCCGCGAGGAGACGACCGACGCTTCGATCTTTCGCGAAATGGGCGAGCTTGGCTTCCTAGGACCGACGATCAGCCCGGATTTCGGGGGCGCCGGCATGGGTTCCGTCGCCTACGGGCTGATCGCCCGCGAGGTCGAGCGCGTCGATTCCGGCTACCGCTCGATGATGAGCGTGCAGTCTTCGCTCGTCATGACGCCGATCGAGCGCTTCGGGTCGCAGGCGCAGAAGCGCCGATACCTGCCGAAGCTCGCGCGCGGCGAACTGATCGGCTGCTTCGGCTTGACCGAGCCCGATCACGGCTCGGACCCGGGCTCGATGGCGACGCGCGCCGTGGCTGTGCCCGGCGGCTATCGCTTGAACGGAGTGAAGACCTGGATATCCAACGCGCCGATCGCCGATCTCTTTCTCGTCTGGGCGAAGACGGAAGACGGCGCGATTCGCGGGTTTCTCATCGACAAGGGCGTTCAGGGGCTCTCAAGCCCGAAGATCGAGGGCAAGATTGGCCTGCGCGCCTCGATCACCGGCGAGATCGCGATGCAGGACGTGTTCGCGCCTGAAGAGGCGCTTCTGCCTGGGGTTGCAGGCCTTAAAGGTCCGTTCACGTGCTTAAATTCCGCGCGTTACGGCATCGCCTGGGGCGCGATCGGCGCGGCTGAGTCCTGCTATGCGACGGCGCGCGACTACGTCTTGCAGCGCAAGCAATTCGGCCGTCCGCTCGCCGCCAATCAGCTCATCCAGCGCAAGCTCGCTGACATGGCGAGCGAAATCGCGCTGGCGCTGCAAGGCTGCCTGCGTCTCGGCCGCATGAAGGAGGAAGGCGAGCCGCCGGTCGAGCTGACCTCGATCCTAAAGCGCAACAATTGCGGCAAGGCGCTGGAGATCGCGCGGCAAGCGCGCGACATGCTCGGCGCCAACGGCGTCTCCGACGCATACCCGATCGCCCGCCACCTCGTGAACCTCGAGGTCGTCAACACCTATGAGGGCACGCACGACATCCACGCGCTGATCTTGGGCCGCGCGATCACCGGCATCGCCGCCTTCGCGAACTAGAAGGACGATCAGATGGAGTGTTACGCCCTTCGCCGTCGCGGCGCTGAAGCCGGCCTTCGACCATGACCGACGTCGCGGCGCCGCAAGCCCACGCGACGAACGCCGAGCAGGCGCAATATTGGAACTCAGCCGGCGGCGGCCATTGGGTCGAGCAGCAAGCGATCCAGGACGACATCCTGGCGCCGATCTCGGCTCTTCTTTTTGCCGAGGCCGCGCTTCAACCCGGCGAACGCGTCATCGACATCGGCTGCGGCTGCGGGGCGACGACGCTTGAGGCGGCAAGACGCGTCGGCCCGAACGGCTCGGCGCTCGGCGTCGACGTCTCTCAGCCGATGGTCGCGCGGGCGAGAGAGCGCGCGCAAGAGATGCGCTCCGGCGCGCGCTTCATCGTCGCCGACGCGACGCTCCATGATTTTTCGGGCGCTCAAGGCGATGTCTTGCTGTCGCGCTTCGGCGTGATGTTTTTCGGCGATCCTGTCCTTGCTTTCGCCAATATTCGGCGCGGCCTGAAATCCGGCGCGCGCGTCGTCTTCGCCTGCTGGCGTCCGCTGAAAGTCAACGAGTGGATGCTTCTGCCGCTGAAAGCCGCCTTAAAACATGTGCCGCGGCTGCCCGAGCCCGACCCTGAAGATCCCGGCCCCTTTGCGTTTGCGGACGAAGGTCGCGTCAGCCGCATCCTCCTCGCCGCCGGATTTTTCGACGTCGCGATGAAGCCGTTCGAGCTGACGCTCGACATTGCGGTCGGCCGCGGCTTCGAGACGGCGGTCAGCCGCGCGCTTGAGATCGGCCCGGCAAGCCGCGCCCTCAAGGATCAGCCGGAAGCGCTTAAGGCCGCCGCGCGCGAAGAAATCCGCGCCGCGCTCGAGGCGCGCCGGGTCGGCGACCAGTTGCCGCTGAAAGCCGCGCCCTGGATCGTCCACGCGCGCGTCCCCTCTCCCCGTGAAACGGAGAGAGGGTTAGGGTGAGGGGCTGCTCAGACCTTTCCGGATGAGCTTGCGTAAGCCCCTCATCCGGCGCTTCGCGCCACCTTCTCCCCGCTCGCGAGGAGAAGCCCCGAGCTTACGCCCCCGTCCTATTCGGATCGCGCCAAGCGCGCTCGAACGGCAGCCGCCAGGCGTGCGGCGCGACGAGCTGGTGGATCGATTTCGGCCCCCACGAGCCCGGCTCGTAGAGGCGCACGGGCGGGGGCATGTCGAGCAGCGGGATCGACACTTCCCAGAGCCTCTCGATGCCGTCGGCGGTCGTGAACAGCGTGTGGTCGCCGCGCATCGCGTCGAGGATCAGCCGCTCGTAAGCCTCGAGCACCTCGCCCATGAGGCCGGTGTCGTGCATGGCGAATTGCAGGCTCTGCTTGTCGAGCCGCATGCCCGGCCCCGGCCGCTTGCCGTAGAAGGAGAGCGACACTTTCGATTGGTCCGCGAGGTCGAAGGTCAAATGATCGGGCCCCTGCGCGCCGACGCCGGAGCCGGCGGGAAACATGCTTTTCGGCGGCTCGCGGAAGGCGATCGAGATGATGCGCTGGCCTTCCGCCATCTGCTTGCCGGTGCGCAAGAAAAACGGCACGCCGGCCCAGCGCCAATTGTCGATTGAACATTTGAGCGCAATCAGCGTCTCGGTCTCCGAAGCCGGGTCGACGCCTTCGAGCGACCGGTAGCCGGAGAACTGCCCGCGCACGACATGGTGCGGGTCGAGCGGCACGAGGCAGCGGAAGACCTTGTTTTTCTCTTCGCTGATCGGCCCTGGCGCCAGCGCGGTTGGCGGCTCCATCGCCATGAAAGCGAGGATTTGAAAGAGATGCGTCACCACCATGTCGCGATAGGCGCCGGTCTGCTCATAGAAGGCCGTGCGCTTGCCGATGCCGAGCGTTTCCGGCACGTCGATCTGCACGTGATCGATGAAATTGCGGTTCCAGATCGGCTCGAAGAGGCCGTTGGCGAAGCGGAACGCGAGGATGTTCTGCGCCGGCTCCTTGCCGAGGAAGTGATCGATGCGGAAGATCTGGTCTTCCGCGAAGACGTCGTGCAGCTTGGAATTCAGCGAGAGGGCGGTTGCGAGGTCGACGCCGAACGGCTTCTCCATCACGACCCGCGAGCCTTTGACGAGATCGGCGTCCTTTAAGAGCTTCACCGCCGGCAGGGCCGCGCTCGGCGGGACGCTTAAATAGTGTAAGAGCCGGCTTTCTCCATCAAGCGTCGCTTGCGCCCGCTCGACCGCCTCGCGCAGACAACCTGCCCCCGCCGAAAGCGAGACATAGTCGAGGATTTCCGAATAGGCCTTCCAACTCTGTTCATCGAGCTTGCGCGCCAGGAACTTGTCGAGCGCGCCGCGCGCGACGGCCCGGAACGCCTCCAGGTCGATGTTGTCGAGCGAGACGCCGATGATCCGGCAGGTCGGGATGAAGCCGGCGCTGACCAAGTGAAACAGTCCCGGCAGCAGCTTGCGTTGGGACAAGTCGCCGGTCGCGCCGACGAGCACGACGACCTGGGGATATCTTGGGCCAACGCCAGGGGGAATTCTCGCCACGTTCGCGCTCCCTCGACCGCGCCTCACCAAGCGCAGCAGACTGACCTTAGCCGAGGGCGCCAATCAAGCGTAAGACCTCCGCGGAAAGTCCCGTGCCGATAGTTTGGTCACTCCTGGCTCGCGACTACCGCGCGACGCTCTCAACCAGCTCCGCCAGCCGCTCCGCCGCATCCGTGACGCCGGCGGCCTTCGCCGCCGCGGCCGCGGCGACGAGGCGTTGCGGCTCGGCGAGCGCCTCTTTCAACAACGCCGCCAGGCGCAGGTCAGTGAATTCGCTCTGCGGCACGACGATCGCCGCGCCGCTTTCAGCGAGTTGCCGGGCGTTGGCGGCCTGGTCCTGGTCGAGCGCATGGGGAAACGGCACCAGGATCGACGGCCGCCCGATCGCGGCGATTTCGCTGGCGGTCGACGCGCCTGAGCGCCCGACGATGAGATGCGCCCGGCCCATGCGCGCCGGCAGATCGGCGAAAAATTCGGCAAGCTCGACGGTCAGGCCGAGCGCGGCGCAGGCGCCCGCCACGCGCGCCTTGTCCTCGCCCCGCGCTTGCATAGTCAGCTCGAGGCGCGCCCGCTCATCCGCCGTCAAAAGACCCAGCGCCGCCGGCGCCACGTCGGCCATCACGCGCGCGCCCTGCGAGCCGCCGGTGACGAGCAGGTTGAGCTTGCCGCCTCCAAAGCCCGGATAAGGCAGCTTCGCCGCCTCTAAGACCGCCGGGCGGAGCGGATTGCCGGTGACGACGTATTTTCTTTCGGACGCAGCGTCGAGGCCGGCGAGATCGGGAAAGCCCGAGGCGATCGCCGTCACCCGCCCGCTCAAGAACCGATTGGCGCGGCCCATAACCGCGTTGGCCTCGTGCAGGACCGTCGGGATTTTTAAGAACGCGGCGATGAGCAGCGGCGGCACGGTCGGATAGCCGCCGAAGCCGACGACCGCTGCCGGACGCACGCGCCGCAACAGCCAAAAGGACGCGACCGCGCCGCGCCCCAAGGCCAAGCCGGCAAGCCCCTTGGCGACAAGGCCGGCGCTCGTCGGCGTGCCCGCCGGGATCGTGTGAACGGCTTCAGCCGGAAAATCCGCGCCGTATTTCAGCGCGCGATCATCGGTCGCAAGCTCGATCCGAACCCCACGTTTTTCGAGGGCGACGGCGAGCGCGGCGGCGGGAAAGAGGTGTCCGCCGGTTCCGCCGGCCGCGAGCAAAATCGTCGGCGCCGCGCTCACGCGTTCGGCGCGAGGTTGGTCTTCAGGTCAACCGTCGGGCGCTTGCGGGTCAACGCCATCAGAAAACCCATGCCGAGGCCGAGCGCCAGCAGCGACGAGCCGCCATAGGAGATGAACGGCAGCGTCATGCCCTTGGCCGGCATCGCTCGCAGGTTCACCGCCATGTTGATCCAGCTCTGCAAGCCGAACATGATCGCCAGTCCCGCCGCGGCGAAGCGGCAGAAGGGATCGGGGTTGCGCCTGGCGAGAACGAGCGCGCGCAGCACGACGAAGCCGAACAGCGCGACGAGGCCGAGGCAGGCGATGAGGCCGAATTCCTCGCCCGCGACCGCGAACACGAAGTCGGTATGCGCGTCCGGCAAGATGCGCTTGTAGACGCCTTCGCCCGGCCCTCGGCCGAGCCAGCCGCCCGACAATAGGCTTTGAACGGCCGTGTCGACCTGGAAAGTATCGACGAGGCCGCCCGTCGAATCGGGCTCGAGGAACCTGAGCACGCGCTCATGCACATGGGGGCTCAGCTTGAACGCCGCGAAGCCGCCGACGAGCCCAAGGCCGCCGACGCCGAACACCCAATAGAGCGGCAGGCCGGCCATGAAGAACAACGCCGCCCAAACGAGCGACACCAGCATGGTCTGGCCGAAATCCGGCTCGAGGATCAGCGGCACGATGGTCAACGGCAGCAGAACGAGCGCGAGGATTTTCGCCGGCGTCGACATCTGCCCGCCCTCGCCGCCCTCGCTGAACGCCCACGCCGCTAGGATGACAAAGGCCGGCTTGATGAACTCGGAAGGCTGCAGGCCGAGAATCCACCGCTTTGCGCCTTTGACCTCCACCCCGAACTTCAGCGCCAGCGCGATCAGAATGAGGCTGACAATGAAAGCGACGAGCCCGGCGCGGCGCACGTAGCGCGGCGAGAGAAAGGACGTCGCGACCATCAGCGCCGCCGTCGGCGCGAGGAAGAGCGCCTGACGATTGACGAAGTGAAAGCTCGACAGATTGAGCCGCTCGGCGACCGCCGGGCTCGCCGCGAGCGCCATGACGAGCCCGACGAGCATCAGCCCTGCAAAGGCGCCGAGCAGCCAGCGATCGACGGTGCGGGCCCAGTCGGCCACAAGACCGGTTTCGGCGCGCGACATCATGGCTTGCTCCCCTCTTCACGCGTCATGGCCTTGTCCCCTCCTTGACCTGCGCAAGTTCGGCCCAGGCCGCGCCGTCGCCGTCGACGTCCGGCGTCAGCAGCTTGGCGACGAGCGCGCGGAACGCATCGCCGCGCGCCTCGAAATTGGCGAACTGGTCGTGGGAGGCGCAGGCGGGCGAGAGCAGCACCACGGGCTCCCGCGCGTGGCTCGCCTCCGCGTCCCGCGCCGCTTGCGCCGTCGCACGGCCGAGCGTCTCGCAGCGCTCGTGTTGAACCGCGCCGGCAAGCGTCTTGGCGAAGACGTCGCTTGCCGCGCCGATGAGATAGGCCTTGGCGATGCGGGAAAACAGCGGCCGCAACGGCTCGATGCCGCCTTCCTTCGGCTTGCCGCCGAGGATCCAATAGATGTCTTGAAACGAGAGCAGCGCTTTTTCGGCCGCGTCGGCGTTGGTCGCTTTCGAATCGTTGACGAACAGCACGTTGCCGCGGCGGCCGACGACTTCCATCCGGTGGGCAAGGCCGGGATAGGTTTCCATGCCAGCTGCGATCGACGAATTGGAAAGACCGAGCGCCCGCGCCGCGGCATAGGCGAAGGCGGCGTTCTGGCCATTGTGCGCGCCGCGCAAGTTCGGCGCGCGATCGAGGTCGACGATCGCCGACGCTTCGCCGCGGGCGCGGATTTTGCGGTTCTCGACGAAGACGTCGGCGAGGGGGGAGCGCGCGGCGGACACGGCGATGACGCCGGCTGGCGCCTGCGCTCTCAGCCGCGCCGCAATCTGCCGGCACGGCTCGTCGTCGACGCCGACGAGCGCAAGGTCCGCGTGGGCGACGAGCCGCTCCTTGATCGCCGCGTAGTTTTCAAACGCGCCGTGGCGGTCGAGATGGTCGGGCGTCAGGTTGATGAGAACGCCGACGCTGGCCTCAAGCGACGGCGCGAGATCGATCTGGAACGAGGAGCATTCGAGGACATGGATGCGGCCTACGGCCGGCGGCGCCAGCGCCAGCACGGGCACGCCGATATTGCCGCCCATCGCGACGTCCTTGCCGACCGTCTTCAAGATATGCGCGATGAGCGCCGTCGTCGTCGATTTGCCGTTGGTGCCGGTGATGGCGACGAACGGCGCATCGGGCGCGTGCGCCCTGCGCTCGCGCGCGAAAAGCTCGATGTCGCCAAGAATCTCAACCCCCGCCGCATGCGCGCGCTGGACCGTCCAATGCGGCTCTGGATGCGTCAGCGGCACGCCCGGCGCTAATACAAGCGCCGCGAACCCGCTCCAGGAGGCTGCGCCGAGGTCGACGACGGGAAAGCCCGCCTCGGCGGCGCGGGCGCGCGAGTTTTCGTCGTCGTCCCAGGCGGCGATCGCGGCCCCGCCGGCCTCGAGCGCTTGAAGCGTCGCGAGCCCCGAGCCGCCGAGGCCGAA
>Ga0187782_10003005_pt1 | contig 12527 bp, 9 predicted proteins | sample 0715_SJ02_MP15_2_FD_132454 | JGI IMG/M metagenome (GOLD analysis project Ga0187782, IMG submission 132454) | Tropical peat soil microbial communities from peatlands in Department of Meta, Colombia - 0715_SJ02_MP15_20_MG | ecosystem: Environmental > Terrestrial > Soil > Wetlands > Peat | place...
ACCGGCATCCTGCTGCTGCTTTATTATCGGCCCACCCCCAACGACGCCTTCGAGAGCGTGCAATACATCATGACTCAGGTGCGCTTCGGCTGGCTCATCCGCTCCGTGCACAGTTGGTCGGCGAACCTGATGATTTTCGCTGCTTTCCTGCACATGTTCAGCGTTTATTTCTTGAAGGCTTATCGAAAGCCGCGAGAACTCACCTGGATCAGCGGCATGTTGCTGTTTTTCATCGTTCTGGGTTTTGGCTTTAGCGGCTATCTTCTGCCCTGGAACACTCTGGCCTTTTTTGCCACCAAAGTGGGGACGGAGATGGCAGGTTCGGTTCCACTCATCGGGAAATGGTTTCTGGTTTTCCTGCGGGGCGGCGAGGAAGTGACCGGGGCGACCCTGACGCGATTCTTCGGATTCCACGTTGCCGTGTTGCCGGGACTCGCCACACTATTGCTCGCTATCCATTTATTCCTCGTACAGAAGTTAGGGATGAGCGTTCCGCCGAGCGTCGAGCGCGCCGCCGCGGAGGCTCACACTTCCCCGCGTTCCATGCCCTTTTTCCCCAATTTCTTGCTCCGCGACATGATCGGCTGGTACGCAGCGCTGGGAGTGCTGGGCGGGCTCGCCGCGATTTTCCCCTGGGAACTGGGCACCAAGGCCGATGCGTTCGCTGCCGCTCCGGCGGGAATCCGGCCGGAATGGTATTTTCTTTTCATGTTTCAAACCCTGAAGTATCTTCCTGCCAAAATCCTTTTTCTGGAGGGCGAGTTTGCCGGGATATTGGGCTTCGGCGTGGCCGTAGTGGTTTGGGTCTTGGTGCCGTTCCTGGACCGCAGGATCGGGTTTGGCCGTGTGTCGCGCTTTTTCACCGGACTGGGGGTTTTTGTGATCGCGTACATCATTGTGCTGTCGGCGTTAGCTTTGCGGTAGAGCACTATGAAGAGATCCATTATGTTTATCGCCTTGCTGTTCCTGTCGCTTCGAGCTGCCGTTGCCGCTCCACCCAAAGATACTTGCATCTCTTGCCATGCCGCGCTCGGCGGGGATCTCGCCAAGCCAGCCTCGCAGTTCGAGGCCGATATCCATCATCAAGCCGGCCTGAGCTGCGCGGATTGCCACGGAGGCGACGCGAAGGACGAAACGATGGGCGCCATGAGTCGCGCCAGGGGCTTCCGCGGCGCTCCGAAAAAAAACCAGATTCCGGATTTCTGCGCGCGCTGCCACTCCGACGCCGCCTATATGCATCGCTTCAATCCGAAGATGCGGGTGGACCAGTTGAGCCAATATTTAACGAGTATGCATGGGAAACGAATCAAGCAGGGCGACGTCAAAGTGGCTGCCTGCGTCGATTGCCACAGCGTGCACAATATTCTTTCCGTCTCGGACACCCGTTCGCCTGTCTATCCCCCCAACGTGGCATCGACCTGCGCCCACTGTCACTCCGACCCCATTTACATGAAAGGCTATGGAATTCCCACCAATCAGGCGGCCAGTTACCAGAAGAGCGTCCATGCTGAGATGCTCGCGCAGGGCGACATGTCTTCTCCAACCTGCAGCACCTGCCACGGAAACCATGGCGCCGCGCCACCTGGGATAAGTTCCGTGGCCAGCGTCTGCGGCACCTGCCACGTCTTCTTTGCTCAACTTTTTGAGAAGAGCCCGCACCAAGCGGCGTTTGCCAAGATGGGATTGCCGGGTTGTGTGCAATGCCATTCGAACCACGAAATCGTCCGGCCCACTGATGCCTGGGTAGGCTCGGCGAGCCAATCCGTGTGCATCACTTGTCATGCGCCGGGCGACAAGGGCTACCAAGCCTCGCAAGCCATGTCGGCGGATCTCGCCAAACTCGATGCCTCCATCGCGCGCGCGGAGGGGGTTCTCAATGTCGCGGAGCGCGCGGGAATGGAGGTGTCAGGTCCCAAGGTCGACTTGGCGGACGCGAATGAGGCGCTGGTGAAAGCCCGCGTCAACGTTCACACCTTCGACGATGCGGCGGTGCGAAAACTCACGGATGCGGGAGTGGAGATCGCGGCAAAATCTTACCAGGCCGGTGTGGCGGCGCTTCGCGAAAGAGATTATCGACGCAAGGGTCTGGGGCTGGCCCTTATCGCCATCGTACTTGCCATCAGCGGTCTCTACATGAAAATTCACCAGATGGAGTCGGGAGATAGCAGTCAGGCACCGAGGTGATGTAGAAGGAAAAGCGCACGAAGTCTGAGGAAGCTGCCATGTTGCAGGCAGATCTGGACGACCTGCGCCAGCAGGTTCGCAATCTGACGGACCGGGTTGCTCGTTTAGAAGCGTCCCTGGGGGTTCATCCCGATGCCCCTATGATGCGCGATGAGGCGGCGCCGCAGGACGCGCCCAGGCAAGAGAAAGATGCAGGGGCACGCCATGACGTGCCTGCACGAGACGAGGAAGAAACTGCCTCCTTCCAGGCTCCTGAAACCAGCCGCGTTCTCCCTATCCTGGGGAGTGCGACGCTCGGCTTTGCCGGAGCTTACCTTCTGCGGGCCATCGCCGAATCCGGGGTCATTCCCTCCAAGGTCGTCTTTGCCGTGGCAACCCTTTATGCCGTGGCGTGGCTCCTTTGGGCGCCGCGAGCCCATGCGGGACGCCGGCTCGCCACCATCCTCTACAGCCTTACCGCCTCGCTGATCCTTTCACCGCTCCTTTGGGAGGCCACGGTGCGCTTCCACACGGTCTCGCCGTGGCAGACCAGTGTGATCCTGGTGGCCTTCACCCTGATCGGTCTCAGCGTGTCGTGGCGTAAGGACCTGCTTGTGGTCGCCACCATTTCCACCGTGGCGGGTATCGGTACCGCCGCAGCGCTGCTGATCGCAACCTACGACGTGCTGCCTTTCACCTTCGCCTTTCTGGCAATCGCCGCGGCCATTGAAACCTGCGCGTGCTTTAACCGCTGGCTGGGTGACCGCTGGTTGGCCGCCGCTGCTGCCGATCTCGCGGTTTTCCTGGCCACTTGGCTGGTCACGAATCCGCGCGGCCTTCCGGAAGCCTATACGCCCATTCCGGCTGCGGCGTTATTCGCCGCGCAGATTGCGCTGCTGGCAATCTACCTCTCGAGCGTTATGGTGCGGACTCTCCTGCGCGGCTGCACTTTTACCACCTTCGAAACCGTGCAGTGTGTATCGGCATTCGTAATTGGGCTCGGCGGCGCCATACGCTTATCCTCAGAGGGTTGGCATCTCACTGTTGCCATCGCGGGATTCGCCCTCCTGTGCGGCGCGGCCTGCTATGCCATTTCATTCAAGCTGCTGGCCCGGCAAGCTTCTCAGGGCCGCAACTTCTATACCTACTCGACTTTCGGAATCCTTTTGGTCCTTGCCGGGTGCCGGATTCTGCTCAGCGACGGCGCGGTCGCCATCGCCTGGTTCCTGCTTGCGCTCGCCTGCATTGGCGCGGGAGGATTCTGGAACAGGTTGACACTGGAAATACACGGCGGCGTTTACCTCCTGCTGGCGCTCCTGCTTTCTGGCGCCTTGCGTCAGTCGGGGAGGTTTCTCTTGGGAACCGATCTCTGGCCTGATTCGATTTCGCTGGCGCTCTGGGCCGGCGCAGGCTTTGCTGGAGCAAGTTATTTGCTGGCCAGACGGTATTCGCGCTCAATGGAGGGTGGATGGATGCTCCGTGCTTTCCGCGTGGTAATGGCCGCGGCCTTGGTTTGGCTTGTGGCAGGACTCGCCGCGGGAAGCCTGACCGGCATCTACCACGGGCTTTTCGCAGTCGCTGCCGGCGACCCCTATTGTGCCACCCTGCGGACGGGCGCCGTGGTGGGCGTTAGCTTGCTGCTGGCGGCGATCGGTTCCCGGCCTAACTTCCGGGATTTCGCTCAATTGGTTTACCCGCTCATGCTTTTGGGCGGGTATCGATTGCTCTCCGACGATCTGCGCCAGGACCGGAAGGCTGCTCTCTTCCTTTCCCTGCTCGTCTATGGCGCTACGCTGATTGCCCTCCCTCGCCTTCGCCGCACCCGGGCAAACACCTACCGTTCACTTCCAGGTAGCTGATCTCGCGGCAGAGCAGCGATCCCACCAGCGATGCCCAGGGTCTCCCAAGATTCCAATCCTGTGACAGGCCCGCAGAGGCAGACGTACCAACTTAGCGCGTATTCCTGCCCCCATTGGGAGCCGCGATGAATCGAAGCCGCTTCTCCAACCATCGCGCCTCGTCCTCAAATCCCGCGTCCCGGTGGAAGTCCAGAAGACGTCGATAACGCTCAACCACATCAACCCCGATGCTCCACTGAAGTTTGCGGAGATCCACCGGGCAGAGGTGCAGCGGCCTGGCGTCAGATTCGGCGAGATGGTTTGACCCGTTCATCAGGCAGCGAAACCACACGCAGTGCTCGATGCCGAACATATGACAGGTCTCGTGGGCCAGAACTTTGCAACTGCGGAGGAGCATCAACTTGCGCGTGTCGACAGTAGGCCGCTGGCCATAGAACTTCGGATCGTAACGGGCAAAGCTATAAACGCCCACACGATCCCGAGGGGATGCCTGGCCGAAGACGAAGTTCCAACTCGGCTCCGGATAGAGATCCGTCATCGTTATGCCCAACAGCGCGAAAGCGTCGTTGGGTAAGCGAGTCTGAAGCGCCTTCAGGATATCGCCCGTGAGGAACTGCTCCTGGCCGGTCCAGGGGTTCTGCCGACTGGTAATGCGGTTCTGGGCCCAGTCCGCGGGTGGCAGGACGACCACCTCCATCATGAAGAAGGCCGCAGTGAAGCGTCGCAATTGGTCGAGCGAGGGCGCATCGCTTCCGTTGAATCTGCCCAGGGGTTGGAGGTAGAGTTTCCTCCGGTGATTATCCGGCCGGTTCGGTCGGGAACGAGTGAATTGGTCAAACGTCTGTCCAAGCTCGATGTGGTTTCGGAGCCAGTCGCTGGGTTCAGGCTCAAGAATGGGCTGGAAATCGTCCCGAGGCTCCAGTGCCCGCTGAAGTGGCTGGGGTAGCGCTGTCGTTAGGCCGATCGCAGCAAGCTGCTGCGCGCGAGTAGGAGGCGTAAATTGCGAAGCCATTGCCGACACCAGCAGAATAATCCCGGCTGGGACCGGCATCAACAGGACCGTTGAGACGATTCGCATAACTGAAAGCATAACACCTGATTGGTCCGCGCCCCCGTCTTGAAAGATCTGCTTAAATGGCCGTAGCCACTCGTATATGAAAACGGGCGTGGAGTATCCCGACTTTACATTTCGAACCAAGAGATGAGCGTAAAGCCAACACACATTACCGAAGACTTAGGTATCCAACTGTCCTCGAAAAAGGAGGAAGAGCTATTCAAATGGTTCCTGCTGTGCCTGCTTTACGGGAAGCCGGTTCAGCAGCAAGTTGCGGAGCGCGCTTTTCTGAAGCTGGCTGCGGCACGAATCTTAAGCCCCGATGCGACTCTTCGCGCCGGGTGGGATGAACTGGTCCGGTTGTTAGATGAAGCCCACTACGTTCGTTTTGATTTCTCAACGGCCACCAAACTCCTTTGCGTTTCGAAGGAGCTGAAGGAGCGCTATGGTTCGCTCACCAATCTCCTGGCAGAGTCGAAAACTCCCTCTGAGCTTTCCAAAAGGCTGCAGGAGTTCAAGCATATTGGTCCAACAACAGCCCGGATTTTTCTGCGAGAAGTGCGTCCGGTGTGGTATCCGCGCAGTTTGCCATTGAAGAAGGGAGTTGAGGACGAAGATCCTTGAACCTGAAACATGGGTTACGGCAACGAGTCCTGGGCAACGGACAGGCTACGCGCTGGACCCGCAACACTTTTTGTATTTCTTCTCGCTGCCGCAGCCGCAGCGATCATTCCGCCCCCCGGCGGGAGCGTGGTTCCGCTCCCTGTCCACGCGGTTGAAACATCTGCATGACGTTGGCCGGCGCGCGGCCGTGCCTGAGTTCGGAGGCCATGAACTGCATGTACGGATCGATGTGTTTAAAGAACAGCTTATAGCCGGAACACAGATAATTGAGGCCCCACTCACCGTCGGGCGTTCTCGTGAATCGGTGCTTGGGGCATTCCCCGTTGCAAGCGAAGCGGACTTCGCACTCCCGGCAGTATCTCGGCAAGCTGTCGCGCTTATCCAAACCGAACCGCCGTTGTTGCGCGGAGCTGACCAGGGTGACAAGTGCGTGTTCGCGGATATTCCCCAAGCGGTTTTCCGGATAGACGTAATGGTCGCAGGAGTACAAGTCGCCATTGTGCTCTATGGCCACGTTCTCACCACAGGATTCGCGAAACACGCACAAGCTGGGTGGCATCCCGAGCCAGCTTTCCAGAGCGACATCGAAGATCTGGACGAAACGCCGCGCCACATCGTGACGCACCCATTCGTCGAAAATCTCGCACAAGAATTTTCCAAACTGTAACGGTTCCACGGACCATTCGGAGACCTCGGCCTCCGCCTTGGAGTGAGGACCGATCAAAACCAAGCCATAAGGGTCGGGAGCTTTAGCCACCCTTTCCACGATGGGAATGAATTGCATGAACGTGCTTCCCAGGTCCTTCAGAAAGCGGTAAACCTCGAGCGGGTGGCGGGAGTTCTGGCCGTGAACCACGGTGAGCGTATTGAACTCGACGCCATGCTTCTTGAGATAATCGAGGCCCCGCAGAACCGCCTGAAAAGTGGGCTGTGCCCCTTTGTTAACGCGATAGCAGTCGTGAAGTTCGGCGGGTCCGTCAATGGAAAGCCCGACCAGGAAGCGGTTCTTCGCCAGAAATTCGCCCCACCTGTCGTCCAGCAGGATGCCGTTCGTTTGGAAGGCGTTTTCAATACGCTTGCCGTTCGCATATCGCTGCTCCAGTTCGACGACCCTCCGGAAGTAACCGACCCCCAGCAAGGTCGGTTCTCCACCTTGCCACGCAAAGCTGATCGTAGGCGCTTCCTGCGCCTCGATGTACTGGCGGATGTAGCTCCCGAGCACGTCATCGGGCATGGCCCACGACGAAGTGGCAGGATAGAGATTTTCCTTTTCCAGGTAGAAGCAATACCGGCAATTCAAATTACAGATCGGCCCCACCGGCTTTGCCATGATATGAAAACCCGACAAGCGTCCAGATTCCTCAGGCGGCTTTGGACTGGTGCTGTTGGGTTCGCTGGCCATAACTCCCAAATCATTCGACATAAGGAGGGGAACTATCATCTCCTCCGCAGATTCGAACTAGGCCCCGGTGTAGTGGTCGTCGGTCTCGTTGCGAAGTTCGCGGATCCGTTGGCGAAGACCCTGAGTAAGAGTTGCGTACCGGGGATCACCGTAGAGGTTGTGCAGTTCACCCGGATCTTCCTTGAGATCATAAAGCTCGAATTCCTCCGGAGCCTCATAATAGTGGATCAGCTTGTACCGCTCGCTACGCACGCCGCGATTCTTCCGCACGTTGTGCGGTCCCGGGTACTCGTAATACTCGTAGAGCCAATCTTTGCGCCAGGATTTTGGTTCTTCTCCTTTGAGCAGTGGAACCAGGCTTCGGCCCTGGACTCTCTCCGGAATTCTCAGCCCAGCCAGTTCGAAGAAAGTGGGCGCGATATCCGTATTCAGTACCAGGTGTGGCGCGCTTGAACCGGGAGAGATTAAGCGCGGGTAGCGGATGAGCATAGGCGTTCGAATTGAGGGTTCGTGCATGAGCCGCTTGTCGTACATTCGCCATTCTCCCAGAAAGAAGCCGTGATCCGAACTGAACATCATCACCGTGTCATCGAGCTGGCCCATCTCGCTAAGAGCCTGGAAGACCTTGCCAAGGTTGTCGTCGACGTCCGCGATGCCCGCGTAATAGTCCTTGACAATCTCTTCCAGCGTCCGGGCGCAGTTATCTCGCGTTTCGCCGTTCTTCGCATACGGCCCTCCGATTTTGTTATCCGCCTCAGCAAAGGCTCGGGGTTTTCCGGGGTAGCCTCGCAAATCGTCATCAAAGGTGGCGGGCTTGGGAATGGTGACACCGCTGTAAAGATCCAGATATCGCCTAGCCCGGAAGAAGGGAGCGTGCGGCGATTGAAACCACAAGATCAAGCAGAAGGGCTTTTCACGTTTCCGCTTGAGCCATCGAATCGCCCTTTCCGCAACGACGTCGTCAACATAACCTTCGTAAACCTGGTTCGAGTCGATCTTGCCGTGCGATCCGGCTTGAATGCGAGGCCAAAAGTAGTCCGCCGCTGCTCCGGGAAAACCGAAATACTCGTCCCACTGCCGCTCCCCGAGCCGGCCGATATGCGCTTTCCCAAACAGCGCCACCTCGTAGCCTGCTTCCCGCAAGTGATCCGTAAAAAGTGGGACCTCGGCGGGAACCACCCGGCTATTCTTGTTGTCAACGCACCCCGTGTTGTGGGAGTAGAGTCCAGTGAGGGCGGTGGCGCGGGATGGCAAACAGAGGGCGTTCACGACGAACGAATTCTGAAGCTGGATCCCCTCGCGCCCAATGCGATCGATGTTTGGGGTCCGGAGAATGCTATTGCCGTTCAGGCTGAGGGCCTCGGGACGGTGCCCGTCTGTAGTTACAAAGATAAAACTCGGTCGAGGTGGTTGCGGAGCGGCTCCAGCAACACTCTGGGGCGAGGCTGATTCGAGGGCAATCGCGCCCATGGCGGTGGCTCCAGCCTTCAGAAATTCCCGTCTCGATGATTTGCATCTAATGTCTTCCATGTTTACTCCTCCTGACTGCTCCTATCCTTCGGCTAGACTTTCCAACCAACAAGTTTAAGTTCCGCCATCTGCTCAATCGCTTAGGGGGGGCCTTCTCGCCCCATTCCGCACTGCCTAACGCTGCCATACGGCATGTGGTCTGCGCGAAACATGGGGATGGAGTGAGGACTCGGAGGTCCAGTTTGCGGTCAACGGCCAAACTATCGAAAAGTGTTTGCGCATTGCTCCTGATACCGCCTTCATCGCAACGTTTGCCATTCCTCAATAAGGACCTTCACGTTTTCCCAGGCGAGCGGTGTGTCTGACCTCACATTGTCGACGGGGGAGAGAATAAAGCCCTGTGGCCCTAGTGTCGCAATTGCAGTCTGCACCGCTTCCCTCACTTCCTGCGCGGTGCCCGTCTCAACGGTGACGGCGCCCGAGAGGCCTCCCCACAAGCATATCCGGTCGCCAAGTTTCTTTTTCATCAAACTCATGTCCGTGTACGTGCCCTGCACCGGGTCAACCCCGATCAGGACATCGATTCCTGCTTCTTTATAGTAATCCAGCATGGGAAGCGTACCGCTCGTGCAGATGTACCCAAACAGCGCGCCGTGATTGTGGGCCAAGTCACTCTCCACTTTCAGGCGAGGAAGAATCACGTCACGATAGAATTGCGGCCGCAGAAAATCGCAACCCTCGTACCATCCACGGCGGATGAACAGGTCGACCTTTCCTGCCAGTACTACTTCCATCCGCCTCAGGTTCCAGCGGTGAATCATCTCAATCAAGTCGGTGGTAAATTCCGGCCGCTCGCAGGCCATAACCATCAGATCTTGCACCCCGCACAGCCAGTCCGCCATGTCCGCGCCCACTCCCCAGCCACCCACGAGCAGGATTTCTTGCTCCTGTGCAAAAGTGTGTGCGCGCTCGACGTCGCGCTGGTAGTCCTGGACGTCCTTCGGAGATGGCGGCAGCAGAAGGTACTGCAAAGCTGCTAAGTCCTTTGGTTCAGTCACCAAGTGCTTGATGGCGCGAGGAACCTGATAATCGTCGATGAACGGAATGTGGTCACCGTGCGGCCAGTCTTCCGACACCTTCACGCTGGTCGTAAGCTCGCTCGCCGGAGTCGTATACGTCCTATGCATGATGGGACAATCGCCGGGCCTTTCTTCCCGCCACTCACTCAGTTTCACGGCGGCGTCGAATCGCACCGGCAGCCCAGCGAGGTCCGGATGCTCAGGTCGCATCGGGCGCGGCACGCTGGGGATGAATAGGAAAGAATCGAGGCCCATAGCGCTTTGTGCTTCGGCCAGTTCGTACAGGTCCTCCCGGCAGCGGCTCCGCAGGGCAGAAAATATCATAAACGAACACGGAATGTGGTCCACGGGCTGAAGTCTCGCCGCCCGCAACATCCGTTCGCGTGAAGTCAGTCTCTGCATGATGTAATCTCGGATAATGGAGGAATGCAGCAGTAAGCCTAGTGTCGGGCCGTTACAAACTAGTGGCCTACCTGGGCCAGCCCCACGGCGAGCTGTACGACATGGTCAGACTCCCCATCAGTATCAAAATCTTTGGAAATCGCCCCGGCATCAAGAGCGCAAGCAACGGGTGCTCGTGGAGATTTGCTCGGGAGCGGAAACAGACAGTAAGGAATTGGCGAAAGCCGGTGTGGAGGATCTCCTCCGCACCATGACGGCGCAGATGCGGTCGGAAGAACCCGTGCAGGAGCGTAAGAGTTTCTCGTAAGCTTCCTCGTAAAGCGGCCAGTCGGCCCACCTAAAAAACAAACCTGGGGCCAAATTGAAGGATGCGCCCAGGTGTCGTGCCTGTGAAGAGGCCAAAACCGGAGTCTCCAAGCACCTCATCGACCGAATTGAAATAATGTAAGTTAAACATGTTAAAGAGTTCGGCTCGGGACTGGACCATTTTCGGCTCCGTGATCCTTGTGTCTTTGAATATCGAAAAGTCGAGATTCTTTGTTAGGGGCGTACGGAAGGTATTCCGGCCTAAATTGCCGGGGCCATTTTGGAAGCCCGTAGGCGAACCGCCGGGAGTTGAGAAGATTTGCTGGCCAAGGTTCGCCCCATCGTATCTCGCGTATTAGATACTCTCCATCGTAGGCTAATGTCAACAGAAAAGACTTGACACCGCTTCGCACGTCGACTATCTAATATCTGAGATATCTTGCTTCGCCGACATGATTGATACCTATTAACGATGCCGTGAGAGTCTTTTACCGTCTCGTTTAGGAGCTATGCCTAACTGTTCAGTGAGATACGGCCAGGGTACGCGCCACCTGCCGTTGCCCCCGGGCTTGCGCTTTGACACCTTGGCGCCTACCTTTCGGGCCCCCCTTCCCGATCCGGCGGCGGCAGTTCGCACAGCCCTCCGCAATCCGATTGGAACTCCTCCCTTGCGAGAAATCGTCAACCCCGGCGAGCGGGTCGCGATTGTAGTGAATGACATCACGCGCCTGGCGCACAGTGATGTGTTTCTTCCTGTCGTGGTGGATGAGCTGAACCTGGCGGGGATTTCCGACCGCGATATTTTCATCATTTTCGCTCTGGGCATTCATCGGCACCACACGCCAGACGAACAAAGACGGATTGTCGGAGAAGATCTCGCTCGCCGAATCGCGCTAATCGACCATGACGGCTTCGATCAGAATAATCTCAGCTTTGTCGGACGCACGACATATGGGAACGAGATTTGGGTTAATCGGCGCGTGCACGAGGCCGACCGGGTGATCCTGACAGGAGAGATCATCCACCATCTCATTGCCGGGTACAGTGGCGGTCCGAAGAGCTTGGTGCCCGGAGTGGCAGGGGCGGGGACCATTTCCTTCAATCACCGATTTGTTTTGGATCCCCGCTGTCGTGTCGGAGCACTCGACGGCAACCCCGCACACGAAGATATGCTGGAAGCATGCGGCTTGTTCAAACCGGATTTCTTGTTGAATGTAATTCCGAATACGAAGGGCGAGCTTGCCCGGATCGTAGCCGGGCATTACGACCGGGCGCACCGGGCTGGATGCGAGACCGTCAATGAGATACACCAGGTCCCTTTTGAGCGCCCCTACGACGTGGTGATTGCTAGCGCGGGAGGGTTCCCTTTCGATATCGACCTGCAGCAGGCCCATAAGGGAATGGAGAATGCCGCACGCGCGCTGCGCGTTGGGGGAACCCTTTTATACTTCGCTGAGTGCGGGAACGGCGCCGGTATCCGAACCCTCTCGGAGTGGGCTGAACGGTATTCGTCCTCGAGCGAGATGGCTCTGGCCCTTCAGTCGCATTTTGTCGTGGGTGGACACAAAGCTTATTGGATTGCTCGACTGGGAGAACGAATGCGAGTCTTCCTGATCTCCGAGCTACCAGAGGATCTGGTACGAAATTGCCACCTCATTCCTGTCTCGGATGCAGCAATGGTCATTCAGACAGTTCTAAAGGAGGTAGGACCCGAACGCCGGGTGGCTTACATGCCGGAGGCTTCACTCACATTTCCATCAGAGAGTTCTCAGTGTGATGCGGTGGACCGTGAGTAGCCGCCGGGCGTGCCCTCAATCAGTAAACTTGACGGCTTGACACCCAGTTTCGAGCTTCAAGGCGACGAGGAGAACCCCATAATGAACGTATATGCGCTCACATTTGAGGAGTTTGCAAAGCTTAAACCATGGCAGTTTACGAAAGTCGCAGACGTTGATGCACTAAACAGGCTCGTGTCTGACGAGGTGGTGACAGCGCTAAAGCGGGCCACCAGCGAGGGACGTCAACTGATGGTCATTGTCCCCGTAGGACCGTTGAACTATTCTTACTGGGCGTATCTGATGAACCGCGAAAAGACGCAGGGCGCCCATTTGATCACGGTCAACATGGACGAGTTTGTGGATGAGGAGGGGAAACTCGTAGATGAATCC
>Ga0187782_10003006_pt1 | contig 12527 bp, 9 predicted proteins | sample 0715_SJ02_MP15_2_FD_132454 | JGI IMG/M metagenome (GOLD analysis project Ga0187782, IMG submission 132454) | Tropical peat soil microbial communities from peatlands in Department of Meta, Colombia - 0715_SJ02_MP15_20_MG | ecosystem: Environmental > Terrestrial > Soil > Wetlands > Peat | place...
AAGAGCAGGGATTCCTGGTCGCCGAAAAAGACTACACGGTGCCGCTCGGCAAGTGCGACCGCTGCGGCACGGTGGTCGAACCGCGGCTCTCCGAGCAGTGGTTCGTGAAGATCGAGCCGCTGGCCAAGAAGGCGATCGCGGCGGTGGAAGCGGGCGAGATCACGATCACGCCGGAGAATTACACGCAGATTTATTTGAACTGGATGTACAACATCCACGACTGGACGATTTCGCGGCAGTTGTGGTGGGGGCACCGGATTCCGGTGTGGCACTGCGGGGATTGCGGGGAGGTAATAGTAGCGCGGGAGGCGCCGGTGAAGTGCCCGAAATGCGCGAGCGCGAAGCTGGAGCAGGATACGGACGTGCTCGACACGTGGTTCTCATCGGGGCTGCTGCCGTTCACGACTTTGGGCTGGCCGGAAAAGACGCGCGACGCAGAAGTTTTTTATCCGACGACGCTGCTGATCACGGCTTACGAAATTCTGTTCTTCTGGGTGGCGCGGATGATCATGTTTGGCTGCCACTTCATGGAGGGGCACGCGCAGGATGCGGCGATCAAGAGGGCGAGCGGCTGGGCGGAGAAGAAGAACGACAGCGTGCCGTTTCGCAATGTTTATATTCATTCGCTGGTGCGCGATGCCGAGCGGCAGAAGATGTCGAAGACGAAGGGGAACGTGCTCGATCCGCTGGAGGTGATCGAGCAGTACGGGACGGACGCAACGCGCTTTACGCTGGCGTCGATGGCGGCGCCGGGGACGGATATTGCGTTCAGCGAGAGCCGCACGGCGGGGTATCGGAATTTTGCCAACAAGATATGGAATGCGGCGCGGTTTATGTTCATGAATGTGGATCGGATCGAGCCGGGCCTGCGGCCTGGGGACCCTTCGGCTTCGCTGAGGGCAGGCTCACGGGACAGCGGTCTTTCCACAAACGCCGGTGTTGCTGGTTTTCTTGCGCAGACGCTGGAGGATCGGTGGATTCTTTCGCGCTTCAATCGGGCTGCTCGGGAGGTGAATGAGGCGATCGCGACTTACCGCTTTCATGAAGCGGCAAATCGCATCTACGATTTTTTTTGGGGCGAGTTTTGCGATTGGTACATTGAGCTGATCAAGCCTCGGCTGAGCCTGGAAGACAGTGTGGGGGCGGGTCTCCGACCCACTCTGGCCGGGGCAGAGTCCGGCGCCCACAGGGCGCGGGCAGTGTGCGCGAATCTGGTGAATCTGTTCGAGGCTTCACTGCGCCTGCTCCACCCCGTGATGCCGTTCATCACGGAGGAAATTTGGCATGCGATCTACGACGGCAAGCCTCCGCTGAAGTCGATTGCGCTGGCGGCGTATCCGGCGGCCGATGAGAAGCAGATCGATCTGGGCGCCGAGACGGAGATGGCCATTCTGCAGGACCTGATCGTCAGCGTGCGCAATCTGCGGGCGGAATTGAAAGTGGAGCCTAAGGTCAAGGTCGCAATCGAGGTGTTCGCACATGAGCCGGAGATTCGCGCCATGCTGGACAAGAATCTCGGCGCGGTGCTGCTGGATCGTCCGGCGAATGTGGAGAAGGTGACATTTGTGGAAAGCTCGCTGGCGAATTTGCCAGGCGCGCGCAGCACTTCGCGCTTCGATGTGCATGCGATCTACGAGAAGAAGATCGATGTGGCCGCGGAGCGCGAGCGGCTGACGAAGGAACTGGAAAAGATCGAGAAAGAACAGGCCAACGGCCAGAGGCAGCTTTCCAACGAACAGTTTTTAGCGAAAGCTCCGGTGAAGGTGGTGGAGGGGCTGAGGGCGCGAGCGGAAGAGCTGAGGGTGCTGCGGGAGAAAACCGTGGCGAAGTTGAAAGAGCTCACATAGGGGCGGCCGCCCCTACACGAACCTGGACGGGCGATGGCGCCCGTCCCCACACGGCCTACACATATCATGGACTGGAATTCACGGCGGATTACCGCGATTATCGAGAACGCGCTGACCGAAGATCGGGCGACGCGCGACGCGACCAGCTACGCCTGCATCGATCCTAACCAGCGCGCCTCGGCGACGATCATCGCCAAGCAGGAATGCATTCTCGCCGGCCTGGGATGTGTTCCGCGGATTCTTGACGTCTATGCGGCGCTGGACGGGGCGGTGACTTCGCATTACGAGGTGACGAGCCATCCTTCGATTTTTGATGGCGTGCGCGTGAATGCGGGGCAGCAGATCGCGGTGATCCGGCATAACGCACGCGTGATTCTTTCGTGTGAGCGGGTGATTTTGAATTTTGTGCAGCGGATGGCCGGAATCGCGACCACGACCCGCAAGTTTGTCGATGCGGTGGAAGGCACGCGGGTGCGGATTCTCGATACCCGCAAGACGGCACCGGGGCTGCGAGTGATCGATAAATACGCGGTGCGCCGGGGTGGGGGCCAGAATCACCGGCTGGATCTTTCCGACGGCGTGCTGATCAAGAGCAATCACATAGCGCTGGCCGGTGGCGCGATTCCGGCGCTGGAGCGTGCAATCCGCAATCGCCGCGGCAACCAGCCGATCGAGATTGAAGTGCGGACGCTCGAAGAGCTGCAGCAGGCGCTGGAGCATGGGGCGGAGGCGATCCTGCTCGACCATGCGAGCGTTGCGGATGTGCGCCGGGCGGTCGAGATTTGTTCGCGCCATTCGCGGCGCATTCCGCTCGAGTGCGCCGGGGGTATCACGCTGGAGAACGTGCGGTCGTACGCGGAGACGGGCGTGGATTTTATCTCGGTGGGGGCGCTGACGCATTCATCGACGGCGGTGGATATGAGTTTGCGGGTCACTCCGGCGTAAAGATTAGACGTTGGTCGTCGGTCGCTAGTCGTTCGCGGGCCAGGCACGTCCGCGGTGCTTTTTCATTTTCCCCGGGTTCGATTTGCGAACGACTAACGACTAACGACTGGTTATAATTCCCTCCATCTCCACTTCTAGGAAAACTCGCAGCCTGCCATCAGTGCACAAGGCGACGGACGTTCGTTTGGGTCGCATCGTGCGCCTGCTCATGAGCCACGCTACCGTGGTCGTCAGCGGCACCAAGATTGCGGAAGAGATGGGGACGAGCCGGTCGGAAGTTTGGCGGCTGATTCAGCAGCTGCGCGCCTTGGGCGTCGATGTCGCTGGACATCCGGCGACGGGCTATCAGCTGCGCGTGGTTCCCGACTTGCTGCTGCCGGAGATGTTGGCGCCGTCGTTGAAGGGAACCGTTTTCGGCGGTTCGAGATCCATGAATGTTTTTCCGCCTGGAAGGCGTTTCCCTCAGGGGCTAAAGCCCGTATTCCTCCAGGCCGAAGACGGCACGGCTGACGCCGTGCCCTACCCAAAACCGGGTCGTGAGGCTGGCACGGGTGAAGCCGTGGCCTACCCAAAACCGGGTCGTGAAGCCAGCGTCAAGCAGATCCATCACTATTACAAAATCGCCTCGACCAATTCGGAGGCCATGCGATGCGCGGCGGAGGGCGCACCCGAAGGCAGCGTATTTCTTGCCGAAGAACAGCTGGCGGGGCGGGGACGCGGCGCGCACAACTGGCATTCGGCGCGGTCGGCGGGCATCTACTGCTCGGTGATTTTGCGTCCGGCGATGCCGCCTTCGGATGCGCTGCTTTTTTCGCTGGCGGTGGGGCTGGCGATTCGCGCAGCGGTTGTGGAGATAGCGCCGCAGCTCCGCGTGGATCTGAAATGGCCGAACGACATGCTGCTTGGCGGCAAGAAGTTCTGCGGCATTCTCACGGAGATGAATGCCGAGGCGGCGCGAGTGCGCTATCTGGTGGTGGGCGTCGGGATCAACGTGAACCAGGCGAAATTTCCGGCTGAGCTGCGGGAGATTGCGACTTCATTGAAGATCGAGACCGGCACGGAGTGGTCGCGGCTAGAGCTGTGCGCCGCTTTGCTAAAATCGCTCGACCGGGAATATCGCAGCTTCGTTGAGGACGCGGGAGCGCGAGAGGCGATCCTGCGCCGATTCGAGGAGAGCTCTCCATCGGTGCGCGGCAGAAAAGTCAGCATAGAGGAAAACGGCGGCCTGACAGGCCTTACCGAGGGATTGGATGAGCGCGGGTTCCTGCGGGTGAGGACGGCGGAGGGTTTGCGGACGGTGGTGAGCGGAACAGTGAGAATCATTTCAAGTTTGTGATTTGTAATTTGTAATTGGAAAAACCGCCGCTCTTACATGGTCAATTGCAAATTACCAATTACAAATTCTCCTATGCTTCTCGTCATCGATGTGGGCAATACGAATACGGTGCTGGGCGTTTTTGAGCGGGGGGCGAACCGTCCGGGCGAGGATGTGACCGCGTCTGCGGCGCGTTACGAGCGGCTGGTTGCGAACTGGCGCGTTGGCTCGCATCTGACCCGCACGGTGGACGAGTACGGGGTGATCTTCCGCAACCTGTTCTCGATGGAAAACCTGGAAGTTTCAGCCGTGGATGGGATCGTGATTTCATCGGTGGTGCCTCCGCTGGATACGGTGTTGCGGCAAGTGTGCGAGCGCTATTTCAACAGCAAGCCGCTTTTCATCGAGCCGGGCGTGAAGACGGGCATGCAGGTGCTTTATGACAATCCAGCGGAGGTGGGCGCGGACCGGATCGTGAACGCGGTGGCTGCGTTTGAGAAATACGGAGGGCCGTGCGTGATTGTGGATTTCGGCACGGCAACGACCTTCGACTGCGTTTCCAAAAAGGGCGAGTACATGGGCGGAGTGATTTGTCCGGGGATTGGGATTTCGGCGGACGCGCTGTTTCAGCGCACGGCGCGGCTGCCGCGGGTGGAGATTCGCAAGCCGACGCGGGTGATCGGATCGAATACCGTGGGCAGTTTACAGTCGGGGCTTTACTACGGCTATCTCGGGCTGGTCGATGGTATTTTGGAGCGGCTGGTGGAGGAGATGGGCGACGAGACGCGGGTGATTGCAACGGGCGGATTGGGATCGCTGATTGGCACAGCTTCACACTTCATTAGAGATGTGGATGAACTTCTCACCCTTGAGGGGCTGCGCATCATATGGGATCGGAACCAGCCGTCGAACTTGCGGCGTGAGGGCGCAACTAAGGCAAAGGCGGCGGCTCCGGCCAAGTTCGTGGGTGACGATCCGAAACCTGGGCCCTTGCCTAAGTCTTCGAGATCGCGTTGAGCCGCCGCGTGTTCCTCAGCAGGCGCGAAGAGTTTACCTTTATCTAAGGTATTCATGATCGGATTGACGCCCCGTCGTGGAAAATTACTTCAACTACTTCACGGAAATTGAAGAGCATTATCTGCGGCGGCGGGGGACTCATTTGCTGCTCTCGACGCTCGATTGGGCTTTGATTGAGACCTGGAAAAATGCGGGTGTGCCGCTGGAGGCCGTGCTTCGCGGGGTGGATGACGCGTTTGACAAGTACGATCAGCGTCCGTCGAAATCGAAAAAGGTGAATAGCCTGGCATACTGCGCGCAGGCCGTGCTGGCGGCGGCAGAAGATATGAAAGAGGCGGCGGTCGGTGCGAGCGGCGAAGGTAAGGTTCAGCGCGACCCCGGATTCGAAGCGGCACAAATTGCGGTGTTCTTGCGGGAGAATGCCGACCGGCTTGAAAAAGCGAGGCTGCCGGAGCGGGCGGGATTCGCGAGTGGGGCGCTGGCGCGGGAGGAAGCGGGTGCGCTGCGGGAAATGGCTTCGGCTATCGAGAGCAGCGGGAAACTTCCGCGGCTGGAGGATCTGGAGCGGCGGCTGACGGTATTGGAAGAAAAACTTTTCGCGGTGCTGGTGGCGGCGACTCCGGATGAAGAGCTGGTGAACGTTCGCGCGGAGGCAGATCGGGATATTGCCCCCTACCGGCGAAATATGACGGCGTCGCAGGTCGAACAGCTGCACAAGCAATATGTGCACAAGCGGCTGCTGGAGCGCTGCGGCGTGCCTCGGCTTAGTTTGTTTTATATGCATTAATCACGCAGGGACGGCCGCCCTCGGGCGCCTCCACGCAACCCTATGCTTCTCTCCATCGAAAAATTAATCTACGGCGGCGACGGCCTGGCGCGGACTCCGGCCGGTGGGGACGGGTGCAGCATGGCGGTGTTTGTACCGTTTGTGCTGCCGGGGGAGCGGGTTGAGGCCGAGATCCGGCAAGAGAAGGCTGGGTTCGCGCGCGGGTCGGTGGCGCAGTTGATCGAAGCGTCGGCCGATCGCGTCGAGGCTCGCTGTCCGTACTTCCGGCAATGCGGCGGATGCCATTACCAGCACATTGCTTACGAGCGGCAACTGAAGTTCAAGGGTGAAATTCTGCGCGAGACTCTGCAGCGGATCGGGAAAATCGAGCTGAAAACTGAGATTCGCCTGCACGCTTCTCCTCCCTGGAACTACCGGAACCGGGCGCGGCTGCGGGTGCAGAGCGCGCCGCAGTTCGCGCTGGGGTACTTCCGGATTGGCTCGCACGAATTTCTTCCGGTGCGCGAATGTCCGATCAGCTCGCCGCTGCTCAATCGCGCGATGGCGCGGCTGCTTGAACTCGGCGGCTTGAATTGTTCGGCGGCGGTTGAAGAAGTCGAGCTGTTCGCGGACGCGGGGGATGAGCGATTGCTGGCCTGGGCATTCTGCGCGCGCGAGGCTGACCGCAGAGATCTGTTGCGCTGGGCGGAGACGCTGGAGCGCGAGTTGCCGGAAATCAGCGGCGTGACGTTTTTTTCTTCGCGGCGCCGATTTGAAGATGAGGGGCCGATCGACCCGAAATCGCTGGCGCAATCGGGCGCGACGGCAATTCGCTATCGAGCCAAGAACCACGAGTATCGGGTCAGTGCGGGAGCCTTCTTCCAGGTGAATCGTTATCTGGTGGACGAACTGGTCTCGGTCGTGACCGGCGATGCGCGCGGGGACATCGGGCTTGACCTGTATGCCGGAGTGGGTTTGTTTTCGGCGGCGTTGGCTCCGAGTTTTCATCACATTTTTGCTGTAGAGGCGTCACAGACATCGCATGGTGACCTGATGCAGAATGTGCCTGCGAACGTGAAAGCGGTCGGCGCGCGAACCGAGGATTTCCTGAGGAGCGATTACCCGCGAAGCCGGCCGGTGCAAAGGCCTGACTTGGTCGTACTGGACCCTCCCCGCACCGGCGCCGGCAAGGCGGTTATCCGATCCTTGGTGGACATTCGGGCGCCTCGCGTCCGATATGTTTCGTGCGATCCGGCGACGCTGGCCAGGGACCTCGCTTCCCTCCTGGGGGCCGGCTATCACATCGAGGAAGCACACTTATTCGATCTGTTCCCTGGGACCTTTCACATCGAATCGGTGATGCTGCTGGCGCGCTGACCGCTTTCACGTCGCCCAGTTCCTCCTGGAAGACGGGCGGGGGCCGATGGCCCCGGCGCAGGCAATGCACGCGCCGGGGCCCCGCTCGTCCCCTGACCTCGGCATGATGGCACGACTGGAAGAGGTTGCGGAAAAAGTCGGGATGGAGTCGCCTCAGCGGCTAAAGCCGCATTGAAAACAGGCTGCTTATCGCGGCGTTGAAGCGCTCCACACCATCACGCCAAAACCGGGCGTGCTGGGGACCCCGGCGCTGCGCCACGGAAAATTGTAGTTTTTCCGCAGCCTGTGAAGCCGTGCCCTTGCCGAAATTTTTCTGTGCCGGGGTAGAAGCGACCTAGAGAATGACACGCGATCAGAAGCCTCCGCGGCAGCCGTTGTTCTGGGCAGCGTTGGCGTTTTCGCTCGGTTTGTGGATGGGGGTACGCGCTTGGCGGCCGCCGTTGTGGTGGGTGATCGCGGTAGTGGCCTTCTTTCTGGCGGCGTGGTGGTTTGTTCCGAGGCGAGCCTGGCTGGCCAAAACGCTCTCTTTGGGAGCGTGGGTTCTTCTGGGCGCTTTTCTGATTCAGATTCGCGGCCAGCCGCACGAGCTTGTGCGGGATGAGGCTCGGATTCTTGCCCTGGCGGATGGACGTGGCGTCACGCTCACGGCGCGGGTGATGCGGGAGGGGTATGCACGTGACGCGGGGCCGCGGTCGATTCGTGAATCCATTGACGTGGAAACGGAGGAGGTCGCGAGCCAGGGCGGAAGGTGGCCGGTGCGGGCTGGGGTGCGGCTGACGATTTACGAGAAAGTAAAGGATCGGGCGATCGGGCCGTCGGGTGATCGGGCGATCTTAGATGACCCGACGACCCGATCACCCGATGACCCGATTCCACTTACTTACGGTACGCGGCTGCGCATTGTGGCGAAGTTGCATCCGGCGCGCAATTACCGCAATCCTGGAGCCTTCGATTACGAAGGCTATCTGCGCGACAACGGGATCAGCGTGCTGGGGTCGGCGGAGGCAGGGGACATTGAGCGGCTTCCCGGTTTTTCGGGCAGCCGGATTGAACTCTGGCGGACGCGGGTTCACGCCAGCATCATTGTCAAAATTCACGAGCTGTGGCCGGCGTCGCAGGCGTCGCTAATGGACGCCATGGTTCTTGGCGAAGAATCGTTTCTGCGCAATGCGACGCGCACCGAGTACCAGCGCTCGGGTACCTATCACGTGCTGGTGGTTTCGGGAATGAACCTGAGCATATTGGCGTTCGCCATTTTTTGGGCGCTGCGCCAGTTTCGCGTCGATCCGGCGGTGGCGGCCATCACCACGGTCGTGGTTTCGTTCGCGTATGCGTTCGTAGTGGGGGTCGGTCCACCGGTGTGGCGCGCCGCGCTGATGCTGGCAACCTATTTGGGCGCGCGGCTGCTGTATCGCGAACGCAACATGATGAACGCAATTGGGGCGGCGGCGCTGGGAGTTTTGATCGTCGATCCGCACGCCATGTTTGGCGCGAGCTTTCAGCTGACGTTTCTTGCGGTCTTCATCATCGCGGGCATCGGCTCGCCGATTCTCGAGCGGACAACATTGCCCTACGCGCGCGGTTTACGTCTGTTGCGAGCTGCCAGCTACGATTTGCACGTCGCTCCAGAGGTCGCGCAGTTCCGGCTCGATTTGCGGTTGATTGCGGGACGACTGAAGAGATTTGTCGGCGACCGTCTGAGCTTGACCGCGCCCGCCATCTTCATGCGGGTGGTAATTGGAATTGGCGAATTGATTTTTATTTCGGCACTGATGCAGGCGGGGCTGGCGCTGCTCATGGCCTACCACTTTCATCGTGCGACCACCATGGGGATGCCGGCCAACTTGGCGGTGATTCCACTCACCCAGGTGCTGATGCCCACCGCCGCCGCCGCCGTGGGCTTGGGGTACATCTCGACTGCGCTGGCCAAGCCCGCAGTTTGGATTTCCGGCCTCGCGCTTGAGGGAATCGCTGGGACGGTGCACTGGCTGGGCGGTGCCCAGGTAATTGGAACATCCATCGCCGACCTACGGGTGGCAATGCCCTCGCTGGCGACGGTCCTGGCTTCGATGGCCGCGCTGGCGCTCGCCATGCTGGCGGCGCAGCACCATGGCAGGCGCCTGGCCGCTTTCGCTTCCGTGGCTCTGCTCTTCTCGGTTGCGGGCTGGATTGCGTTTGTTCCCTCTCGACCTCACCTCCGCGCCGGCGTGATGGAGATGACGACCATCGACGTCGGACAAGGCGATTCTATTCTGCTGGTCACGCCCGAGGGCCGCGCCCTGCTCATCGATGCCGGAGGCCTTCCGCAGTGGATGCATTCTGACTTCGATCTCGGTGAACAGGTGGTCTCTTCATATCTTTGGAATCGAGGCATCGATCGTCTTGACGTGGTGGTAATAACGCATCCTCATGCCGACCACCTCGGCGGAATGCCCGCGGTGATTGCAAATTTCCATCCGCGCGAACTCTGGCTGAGCATCGACAAACCGGTAGGCCAAATGCTGCCGATCGTGGCGCAGGCCGAGAGCGCGGGGATGAAAGTTTCGGTCAAGAAAGAAGGCGATGAATTCGATTACGGAGGAGCGCATTTCCACATGCTTGCTCCCGGACGCGATCAGATCACCGGGCTGATGCGGCCGAACGACGATTGCCTAGTGTTTACGGCCACTTTCGGCGGGACGGCGGCTTTGCTGGAGGGAGACGCGGAACGTCCGGCGGAACGGCGCGTGGTGGAAGAGCATGCGGAGGCGATGCTGCTGAAGGTGGCACATCATGGAAGCGCGAGCGGAACTTCTGCCGATCTGCTCTCGACCGTTCATCCGCGTTACGCGGTCATCTCGGTCGGAGCGCGGAATGTGTACGGACATCCTCGGCGCGAGGTGCTGGAGCGGCTACAGCAGGCCGGTGTGAAGACTTACCGCACCGACGAGGAGGGCGCGGTCAGCTTTTACCTGGACGGCAAGTCCGTGACTCCGGACGTCGCGCTCATCCACTGAGGCTCACCGGGCAAGCTGCGGGAAAACCGCGGATTGCCCGGCGGCTGGTAATGGCTCAATTTGATTTCGAATTTACGGCACTCGCGGGTTCTTACTTCTCTCTCGGATGGTGGCGGCGACGGGTTGTGTTTGCCAGGGGCGGGACACACTGGGGTTACGGGAGAATTCCCTGACACGGCGTTGAGCGAAGCGAGCGAGTAGGGGTCTTTCGACTGCATCGGGTCTCCGGCTTCGCCGAAGACCGGATTCCGCTCAAGATGACAGTATTTGTCGTGGCAGAGTTAGTTCAAATTGAGCCAGTACCCGGTGCCTTCCCCTCTCGTCGTTTTCTTACGAGAAAAGCTATAATCCTCCCTTTGCCGTGCGCATCCTTCTTCTCAGCGATATTCATAGCAACCTCGAAGCGCTGGACGCTTGTCTGGCTGCCGCGCCCGCCTACGACCTGGTCGTCAATCTCGGAGACATCGTCGGCTACGGCGGCAATCCCAACGAGGTCATTGCCAAAGCACAATCTCTGGGACAGGTGTTCGTCCGGGGAAATCACGACCGAGCCGTGTGCGGCCTGATGACGCTCGACGACTTCAACCCCATCGCCGGACTGGCTACTCTGTGGACGCGCGACCAGCTCACCCCCGAAAATCTGGAATGGCTCCGCTCGCTGCCGCAGGGTCACGTCCATGTCGACGAACTCCCCGGCATACAGTTCGTGCACGGCTCCGCGCTCGACGAAGATGAATACACGGTCAGCGCCAGCGACGCCATCGAACCACTGGTGACCAATTCCGTCCCCGTCACGTTCTTCGGACACACGCACCTGCAGGGCGGCTTCGTGCTCTTGGGAGCGGTCAGCGAAGCCTACCGCCCCGGCTATCGCACCGTGGGCCAGCCCGAGTCCTCGGACTGGCCGCTCCGCAAAAATCGCCGCTATCTCGTCAATCCCGGCTCCGTCGGCCAGCCCCGCGATGGCGACTGGCGCGCCGCCTTCGCCGTGTTCGATTCCGACTCCTGGATCGTGACTTTCTATCGCGTGCCCTACAACCTGCGAATAGCCCAGGAAAAAATCATCGCCGCCAACCTGCCGCAGCGCCTAGCCACCAGGCTCGCCACAGGGAGATAAGACGATTTTGTTTTGGCAAGTAGAGAGGCGGACGAACGGCAAATGATGAGCCCGCATGACCAGCGGACGAAAGTCGCGACCTCCAGAGTGGGGATGCTCTTTTGCATTTTTTTTCTGATCGCGTGCGGCCTGGGCTACCCGATCCTCAACCGATTCGACGCTCGGCAGACGCCGGGGCTCTCCGACGTAAGAACCTACGCATCGATGGTGACCGGAACGGCTCTGGTTGACGCGGGAGACATGCGCTACCGCCGCTTCCGCGTGCTGGTTCCGTGGCTCGCCAGACCTTTCTACTGGCTCGCGCGCGGACGATTCGGAAGCTGGGACCCGGTGATGTTCGGACTTCTGGTTGCCGACTCTCTCTTCGTTGCCGGAACCGCCGTGCTAATTGTTGTTCTTGGGAACCGGCAGTTGGGCAGTTCCGCCGCAGGGCTGGTTGGCGCTTTGCTTTATCTGGTCAATTTTGCCGTTCCGAATCTTCGCCTGGTTGGGTTGGTGGATGCGGGCGAAGGCTTTTTTCTGCTGGCACTACTCTCGAGCCTGTCGGAGTTTGAAGTGTGGGCCTTGCCCGTGATCGCGGTGCTGGGAGCACTGACGAAAGAATCGTTCATCCCCTTCAGCATCGTGTTCATGTCAGCGTGGTGGGTCTCGACCTGGGGCGAGCGAAATGACGATCGAAAACATTTCCGGGACGCAATCTGGATCCTGAGCAGTTGGGTGCTAAGTTTTGCCGCGATGATCGGGCTGCAATGGTCGATTAGCGGAAGGTATGTGAGTCCGCTGCAATTTGGATTCGCTCTGCACCGTGGCGGCGGCTACCACTTCGGGGTTCCGCTGCACGATCGAAATCTCTGGTACATCTTTCTGTGGCTCTTGCCCACGGCAATTCCGAACTTGAAGCGCTTTCCAAAATCGTGGCTTATTCCAATCGGCGCGACTTGCGCCATGGCGTTTGTGCTGGACGCGTATTTTGGAGGGGGGCCGGCGGCCGGGTCGGCTTGGGGTCGAGCCCTCTTCAGCATCGCCGGTCCGGTGCTAAGCCTATCATCGGCGTTATTTCTACTGCGAACGCCGGTCGAACCGGCTTTCCGATCCTAATTTTAGGGATCATGATTTTACGGATCATGGTTCGCGATGGCCTACAATC
>Ga0187782_10003007_pt1 | contig 12526 bp, 11 predicted proteins | sample 0715_SJ02_MP15_2_FD_132454 | JGI IMG/M metagenome (GOLD analysis project Ga0187782, IMG submission 132454) | Tropical peat soil microbial communities from peatlands in Department of Meta, Colombia - 0715_SJ02_MP15_20_MG | ecosystem: Environmental > Terrestrial > Soil > Wetlands > Peat | place...
CCCAACGCCAATCAGCGCGGAGGGCGCTTGCCCACCCCGTCCACTCTGCCCACAGGAAGGCAGGAGGAAGAAACGGACATTTAATGTGCTACCTAAACCGGACATCTTCAGGAGCTATCGACATTCGGAACGTGGCTCCACCGCCGGGAGTCTCGCCGACGGACAGCGTTCCGCCCATCGACTCGATAAGGCTCTTCGAGATCGCCAATCCGAGGCCGGCGCCTTTTCCCTTCGCCTCGAGACGCCAGAACGGCTCAAATATCCTTTCCCTGTCGCAGGGCGCGACGCCCCGACCGTGGTCCACGACTTCGATCGCGGCGTTCTCCAGAATGCGAACCTGGACCACGCCGCCTTCCGGCTCCGCCCGAAGAGCGTTACCCAAAAGATTGGAGACGACGCACTCGAGCGCCCATTTGTCAACTGTGACCTCGATCCTTTTCAACGGAGGTTCGAATTCCATGCGCCGCTTGTTCTCGATCATCAGCGGCGTGTAATCCGCGATCAAGGTCAGCATGAAGGCGCCGAGATCTATCGTTTCCCCTTCGTGGGGCGCCGAGGTTCTGGCCGCGGCCAGCAACTGCTCCACGATCGTCTGAACGCGCCGAATGTCGCGCCTCATGTCTCGTCGAAACGCCAGATCGTCTGGATTATCGGCGTGCGCTCGCATGATCGCAATCGGCGTGCGTAACTCATGCGCGGCATTGGCCGCGAAACGGCGTTGCGCCGCAACACCCGCATCGAGACGCGACAAGGCGTTGTTCACCGCGTCAAAAAAGGGCGCCACCTCGGTCGGCGCATTCCGAGTGGTTATGCGTCGGTTCAACGAGTTCATGTCGATCGAAGCAATGTCGGAAGCCGCCGCCCGCAAAGGCGCGAATTCGCGCCGCACGACGAGCCAAGCGATGACGAGAGCGCCCAATATGCCCGGAGCGATGACGACCAGCGTGTGCAGGGTGAGAAACAGCTTGGCGACTTCGAAGAGATCGTCCCAGGAGAAACGGTATCCGGAGAGGGCTATCAGGAAATCGCCGAGCGGCGTCCGAACGAATCTCAGGATTCCGCGCGACGGCCCTCTTGAGTCATCCGGAATGCTGAACTTCACGGTCGACACATCGATTCGGTCCAGGCGGCCGAGCGCGGCGACGAGATCTTCGGACGAGCCTGGCAACGCTCGTTTCGTTCTAGGGTCGAAGATGGCGTAGTGAGTCTGCGGATTGGCGTCGACATATTCGCGGAGACTCGCAGTGGGCCGTAACGCGACGTCGCCGTCTTGTGTCCGGCTCAGCGATTCTCTCACGAGCCTCATGAGTCGGTACTCGCCCCAGTCGTCGCGGGCAGTTCCCCACGAGGCATTGACGCCAGAGATGGAGACAATGAACTCCGTGATCGGCACCAAAAAGACGATCGCCACGAACTGCGCGACAGCGAGGCTTGCTATCAACCGAGACGAGAGGGAGCCGTGGCGCTTCACGGAGTCGCTCGCGCGAGCACGTAGCCTATGCCTCGCGCGGCATGGATCTCGACGTCGGCCTCGAGGTCGTGCAGCCTCTTGCGCAATCGCGATATGAGAATGTTGAGCGCATTGCTCTCCACGTCGTCGTCGAAGCCGTACACTTCTTCCACCAGCTGATTGCGCAGGACCACACGCCCCGCGTTCCTCATGAGCGCTTCGAGCAAGGCGAGCTCCCGCCTGTGCAGCACGACGGGCTTGCCGCAGACGGACACTTGGTTGGACGAGAAGTCGAACGTCAGCGATCCCAAAGCGACGGGCGGCGGCGGCGCCCCGCCCGGACGACGCAGGCAGGCTCTGATACGGGCCATGAGCTCATCCAAGTCGACGGGCTTGGCCAAATAGTCGTCGGCGCCAGCGTCGAGTCCGCAAATGCGGTCGTTGATCGTTCCGCACGCGGTCAATACAAGGATGCGGATTCCCGGCTGCAGCCGTCTTATGACGGGCAGGAGCTCGAGCCCATCGCCATCGGGCAGTCGACGATCAATGAGGACCACCTCATAGCGATAAGACCGCAGCGCCGCCCGCGCTTCGTCCAGCGCGCCGACGTAGTCCGCAATGAAGCCCGATCTACCAAGGCGCACATCGAGCGCGCGAGCCATCTCCGGCTCGTCCTCCACTACCAGGACGCGCATAGAAAAAGCCATCCTGCGGACGAGCGCCCCCGCGCATCATCCAAAAATTCAAATTGAGACATTGAGTGGTCCGCCGTGAGCCTCTGAAAGAATGTACTGCCAATTGTGATAAAAAGGCAACAGTGCTCGCGCGACGGGATATCCTCTCGGCAGATGATATCTCCATGAAAGCTTGCCCTCCTAAACGGCCCGAGCGGGATGCGGCGACTTCCCGACCCATGAGAAGTCCGGGAGGCCACATTGCTCTATCGCAACTTGCTCAGGAACCTCGGCGCAGGAGCGCTCTTGGCCTGCAACGTCGGCGACACTCTCGCCCAACAAGCACTTCCGCCGATCGACGTCGGCGGGGCATCGGTTCCCGCGTCGGATGAAGATGCGCGCCGAGGCCTCTCGGCCGGAGGCCCGTCGGAAGACGGGCCCCCTGTCAAGGAGACGACGGCCGGGCCGGTTCGCGGCTATGAGGCGCTCACGTCGCGGGCCACGCGCTTCGAGACGCCGATCAAGGAGCTGCCGGCGACAGTCGAGGTCATCCCACGCAAGCTCATCGACGACCAGCAAGCGGTTTCGCAGAGCGAAGCCTTCCGTAACGTTTCCGGTCTTCAGCCGCTCAATCCCTTGTTCGCAGGCGAGCTTGGTCCGAGTTTGAGAGGAATGCCGGCCGAAAGATACATCGATGGCCTGCCGAACTATTATGATCTCGGCGTGCGCGATCTTCTCGCGAACGTCGAAAGAATCGAGGTGCTGAAAGGGCCCGCCAGCATCCTGTTCCAGGGCGGGGAAAGCCCGATCGGCGGCGTCGTCAACGTCGTTTCGAAGATGCCGACAGCGGACCGCTTTGCGGAGGCCGGGATGCGGGGCGGCGGCTATTCCTTTGCAAGCCCCTACATCGACATCAACCAGCCGCTGACCGAGAACAAGAACGTCCTGTTTCGCCTGACTGCGCAATATGAAACCACGCGCTCGAACATCGACGTCGTGAATCGGCGCAGCTATGCGATTGATCCCACGATCAAATTCGCGCCGACGGAAGCTACGTCCTTGACCGTGCAGGGACACCTCACCCGCCGCGATCAGCCGGACTATTCCGGGCTGCCCGCTGAAGGCGCGATCGACCAGACTTACTATGCGCTGCGCCCAACCGCATTTTTATCTTATCCGGGCTTGCCGCCGTCGGACACGTCCTCCTCAGGCGTCACCCTTCGGTTCGATCACAAGTTCAACGAGTCTCTCTCGACCTTCACGAGCGCACGCTTCTCGTCGTCCAGCCTTAACGAGATGTCGCAGATCCCCTTCGGCAACACGCCGACGTTCTACGCCGACCCGATCTTGCCGCTGCTCGGGGGGCCGAGCCTCGTCGGCGGCCCGAGCCAGTTCTACATGGCCAACGTCGTCCTCGAGCAGCAGGAGAAGGAGGTATCGGTCACCTCGAACGTGATGGCGAAATTCGATGTCGGGCCCAGCAAGAACCGACTTCTGCTCGGCGGCGACTTCAACCGGGTCTGGGACCAGGGCTACATGTCCGGCGCGAACGCCACACCGCCCGATCCGAGCATTCAAAGCCTGCTCAACATGTGGGGCTTTGGCGCCTATGCGCCCTATTACCCAATACTAACCGATTTCCGCGCACCCTTGTTTCCGCCGTTCGTCTTTCCGCTGCCCGGCCAGGGCGGCTACGCCATCTTCAGCCGAATCAACAACGCCTATCAAGACGCTGGCCTCACGGCGCAGCTGCAGTCCACGATCTTTGAACGCCTGCACATTCTGGCCGCGGGCCGGCTCGCCTTCATCGACATCTACTCGGAGGACAGGTCGGTGTGGCCGCCAAACATCTTCAGTTCGAGCCAGACGGCGTTCCTGCCCAGGGTGGGCGCCCTGTTCGACGTCGTGGATTGGCTCTCGGTTTACAGCAGCTACGCGGAGGGCCTTCGCCCGGTGCCCTTCTTCAGCGGCGCCAGCGGCGCCGCCCCCCAGCCGGAAGGATCAAGCGAATGGGAAGGAGGAGTGAAGTTGAGCGGACCGATGGGGCTGTCGGGCACGGTGGATTATTTCGATCTCAAGCGGACGAACGTGCCCGTCACGCCGCCGGGCGGCGTGACCCAGCTGCAGTCCGGCGAATGGCACTCTTCGGGCGTCGAGGTCGACCTCGTCTGGCAGCCGACGGCGGACCTGTCGTTTCTTGCGAGCTACGCGCATATCCGCGCCAGAGACTCGCGAGATGTGGATCCGTCGATGCAAAATTCGCCGTTGAATCTGGCGCCGTCGCAATCGGGACGTCTGTGGGGGAACTACTCCTTCGACGGCGCGCTTCGAGGTTGGTCCTTCGGCGCCGGGCTTTACGCCGCGTCGGGGCAGCTGATCGAAATCGGCAGTCCCTGGAGCACAAGCGGCTATGTCACCTTCGACTCCGCCCTCACGTACAAGCGCGACAACTTCATCTTCTCGCTTAGCGGCAAGAATCTCACTGATCGTCAATATTATACGCAATATCCCTATCTCTCTGGCCGCGTCGCGCCTGGCGAAGGGCGCACACTCTTCGCGACGGTCTCCGTTCGGATGTAGGAGGGACGATGAGCGAGATCGACCGGCGCCGTGTCGCGGAGGCCATCGGAGCGTTCGCGGCTTTGCTCGCGAGCGGGCGCGCATTAGCGGCGAGCGGCAACGCGACCGGCGAACCGGCGTCCCGGTACGACATGACGGCGCGGGCGCGCTGGCGTGGCGCGGAACGCATCGCGTTCCTTATCTACCCAGGGTTCACCGCCCTCGACATGGTGGGCCCGCATTATATGCTCGCGAGCCTGATGGGCGCGAAGGTCGACATAGTTGCAAAGTCGCTCGCGCCCGTGCGCAGCGACGCTGGCTTGATCTTCATGCCCTCCTCGAGCTTCGAGGAGGCCGTCGCGAATTATGACGTTTTCTGCGTTCCCGGCGGTTCCGATGGAACGCTGGCGGCGCTACGTGACGAGGCGACCATCTCGTATGCCCGGGAAACCGGACGAAGAGCTCGCCTCGTGACGTCCGTGTGCACCGGCTCGCTGCTACTCGGCGCGGCAGGCCTTTTGGAAGGATATCGGGCGACCTCCCACTGGGTGACGAAATCGTTGCTTCCGGTCTTCGGCGCGATCCCGACGGACGGTCGTTTCGTGCGCGACCGAAACCGAATGACGGCCGAGGGCGTCACAGCGGGCCTGGATTTCTCTCTCGCGCTCGTTGCGGAGCTGCGCGACAAGGAGTACGCTCAGGGCGTTCAGCTCCTCGCGCAATATGCGCCTTCGCCCCCTTTCAACGCAGGCGAACCTGGCAGCGCGCCGCCGCAGGTCACCAAGATGATCAAGGACATGTTGTCGCCCTTGAAGAAGGACCTGTCCGCCGCGGCCGCGGCCGCTTTTGCAAAATCCAAAAGTTTTTGAAAGGTGCGACGGTGCGATCGACCGCCGAAAGGCTCATATAGCTGGTAGCGGAGGTCTGTTACCGGCGATCCCCCCGACAAGATGCGCCTTTGCGTTGGTTTAGGTGATGGGGTGGACGGCGCCCCACTCGGCGTCATTCGTGCCAAGATGGCGTTTCTCGAAACCCCGTCTGAAGGGAAGCCGTCCCTGGCGAAGCATAGCGCAAATCTTGAATCCGTCACCCGCGTCGGCCTCGATCTCGCGAAGAACGTCTTTCAGTTGCACGCCGTCGACGCGGGCGGCGCCGTCGTGCTGGCGCGCTCGGTTCGGCGCGCCGGCCTCTTGAAGCTCTGGGAGAAGCTCCCGCGCTGCGAGGTCGCGATGGAGGCCTGCTCCTCGGCGCATCATTGGGGGCGCGCTCTCGTGGCGCTCGGCTTTTCGGTCGGGCTCATTCCGCCCGCCTACGTGAAGCCTTACGTTCGGCGCAATAAGAACGACGCCGCCGACGCCGCGGCGATTTGCGAGGCGGCGAGCCGCCCCAACATGCGTTTCGTCCCTTTGCGTTCGGTCGAGAACCTGGCGCAGCTGATGCGCCATCGCGCGCGCGAGCTTCTCGTCGCGCAGCGCACGCAGCTTTTGAACGCCATTCGCGGGCATCTGGCCGAGGTCGCAGCGGTCGCCCTGCAAGGCGCGCAGCACGCCTACGCGCTCAAGCGGCTGATCAGCGAGGGTTGCGACGACAACGGCGAGATTCGCGTTCAAGACTGCATGCGCGAGGCGCTGCTGCCGGTCGCGCGCCAGATCGACGCACTCGATTGGCGAATCGAGGTGATCGACAAGCAGATGCTGGCGCTGGCGCGCGCCGACGCGACGGCGCGGCGCCTGATGACCATCCCCGGCGTCGGGCCTCTGACGGCGCAGGCGCCGGTCGCCGCCATCCAGGATGCGAGCGGCTTCGCCAACGGGCGGGAGTTTGCGGCCTATCTCGGCTTGGCGCCGCGGCAGAACTCGAGCGGCGGCAAGGAGCGTCTCGGGCGGATCACCAAGATGGGCGACCGCTATCTGCGCAAACTTCTGGTGGTCGGCGCCTGCGCGACGCTCCGCCATCGCCAGGGGCAGCATGGCGACGCGTTGCGCGTATGGGCGACCAAGCTTTTCAATTGCGGGGACATGATATGAATTGCATATTTAGTCGCTCTGTTTGGACTGCCTGGCAATGTCAAACCAAAGATATATGTGTTGACAGCAAGTTTGTAATTGATATCATGTCTCCGTAATTGAGACGGGGTTGCACTACAACGGCTTCCGCGACTATGATCCTGTGCTCGGGCGGTATTTGGAGAGTGATCCGATTGGCCTCGGGCGCGGGATCAATACGTATGCGTATGTCGGCAGTAACGCGCTTAGTTATGCCGATCCTCTCGGCTTGGCGGAAGGTCTGCCGCCTGGGGTTCCGGATCCCAACGATGTGGTTCCGGGCGGACCTTGGCAATGGTCTCCCAACCCGCAAAACAGTCGCAGCGGAGACTTCATAGGCCCGAAGCCCGCCCAAGGCGGCCCGAGAATGCGCTGCACGTACGCCCCTCCAAAGCCCGGCTTCAACCCAGACCCGTACTGGAAAGTGACGGCGCCTGATGGTTCCAAACAGCACTACGACTTGGGCGGAAATCCAATCACCCCTGACGGGGCCCATCCCGGCCCTGGGCCCGGCAATCCGTTCTCGCCATTTTTTCGCTTCGGCCTTGGGACCAGCGCCTTTCTTGGGACAATATTTTACACGACTCCCGCTTATTAGATAACGGAGAAGCAGATGAATTTTCTCACTCGCGAAAACGCTCGGGAATGGCTGCAGTCCTCCAAGGCATATATTACGGAGAGCGACGAATTACAGTTTCACAGATCCCCAAATAAATCTTTGCGCTTCGGTCTTCCAACGGAGCCAACTAGGCTCGCTCAGTTTTGTTATCGCTTGATAAATATAATTCCGAAAACAACGGAAAGGATGCTTTATGTCCAGCGTTGGCATACATATCCTCAAGACAGCCTGACATTTTTTGAGAGCACAAGGACCGGTCTTGGATGCAAAGATTTCCTTGTTGAGAGACCCGCTCATGTCATCGACCGTATGTTATATTTGGATTTTGACGCCAGACGCTCGCATGATATTAGAGAAGAATCTGCGCTTAGCGGACTGCTAATGCTGACGTTGTGTTTCGATTTTTCTTGCTTCGTAATTGGACAATATTCAAATGATGCATTGTTATATGAAGATGAACTTATCTTGTTTTTATCAGACGAGAAAATGCAGATTGATTCCGCCTTGAGTATCGCCAACAGCTTTGGACTTAAGGTGAGATGACATGAATAACGCCGCTTTCTTCGGCTAATATCCAATTGGCTTCTTGCTACGACCTCTCCGGCAATCGCATCAGCAACGTGATCGCCGGCGGCGCGTCGCCGCACTCGCTGACCTTTGACATCGATCCGGCGAGCAACCGCCTGCTCTCGTTCTCCGGAACCTCTTCCCAGAGCTTCTCCTACGACGCCGCGGGCAACACCACGGCGCTCGGCGCCTATGGCTTCGCCTATGACGCGCGCGGGCGCATGGTCTCCTCGACCCAGGGCGCGATCGTCTACGACTATTCGCTGAACGGCCTCGGCCAGCGCGTCGGCAAGACCGAGGTCGGCGGGCCGCCGACGACTTTTGTTTACGACGGCGCCGGGCGCATGATCGGGCGCTACAACTCGACCGTGACCTGCGAGGAGCACGTCTATCTCGGCGATCTGCAAGTGGCGCAGCCAGCGAGGCGTGGGTCTGGGGCTTCGACCGATTCCCCGGCGCCCAACCTCACTGCGCCCCCGGCACGAGCAAGATCCACAGCACGCCGAACCTGTCCTTCACCATCGCGAAGCGCGGCGAGAAGAACGTCTTCTGCGGCGCCTGCGCGACCGCGCCGCCCTCGGCGAGCGCCGCGCAGAGGCGATCGACCTCCTCGGCGCCGGATAGAGACAGCGTCAACGCGAAGTCGGCGAAATTCGGGCCCGCCTCGCCGTGACCATCCGCGAGGAGCAGCGTCGCGTCGCCGATCTGCAGACTAGCGTGCATGACCTTGTCGGCGAGCGCCGCCGGAACTTCCGCCGCGGGCTCTGGATTGTCCTTGAAGCGCAACCGAATGACGAGATTTGCGCCGAGAGCCTTCTCATAGAAGGCGATGGCCTCGTCGGCGCGGCCCTGAAAGAAGAGATACGGCTGAAGCGGCATCCTATCGGCCTCCTCACAGCACGGGCGTCAGGCCGCGCGCCAAGTTCTCATTCGCGAGCCGCACGAGCCGCCCCGTCAGCTCCGCGTCTGCAAGCCAGGCGTCGATGCGGGGATGCGCGATCTGCTCTGGCCGCGCCTTTTTATACACCGCATAGCAGCCGGAAAGAAACTGCGGCAGGGTCAGAAATTCGCCGACGCCGGCGGAGATATGGAAATTGCCGCATTTGAACAGATAGCCGCCGCGCACGCCATAGAGCTCCGCGATCTCCGGATAGACGGGGAAGATCTCGGCGCGCGCGAGGTCGTCGATCGCATAGGCGTCGGAATTGTCGTTGCGGATTTTCAGCCCCGCCGCCGCGAGCAGCTGTCGCGCGATGTCCGCGAGCACGAAGGGCTTCGGATGCACGATCGAATACATGAACACGCCGCGCCGCGACCAGCTCATGAGTTCGGCGGAGAGGTCCATGTCATAGCGCCGCGCGTTCTCCAGGAATTCCGCCGCAGCCGGCTCCCAGACGTTAAGATAGCCGACGGCCTCGTAGACGTTGCGGTTGAAGAGCGCCTGCGCGGCGTCGGGCTTGAGGCCCACCCGATAAGCGAAGACGGCGAGCGCCGAGTGGTAAGGCCGCAGCGGCCCGTTGAGCACGCGATTGGCTCGCGTCGCATCCGTCAGATAGACGAGATCCGGCTGGAAGCCCGCAAAGTTCAGCGTCGGAAACAGTTGCGCATTGGACAGGCGGCGCAGGAGCTCCTGCGAGTCGCCGCCCTTGACGACGCCCGGCGGAAAATCCTGCGAGAACACGCGGTCATATTTCGATAGCACCGCGGCGAGCCGGTCGATCGAAGCGATCGTCGGCGTGATCGCGGAATAATGGTCGACCTGGGCCAGCGGGTCGAGCAGCTTCATCGCATAGGCGACGCCGTAGCTCTGGCAATTGCCGATGACGGCTATTCTCGGCCCCGCGGCGGGCGGTTGACGCTTGAGCCGCGCGAGATGCGGCCCCACGGAGGCGCGAATGATCTGCTTGTCGATCTGCGAGAGCATCGGTTCGAGGCGAGAGGGCGGAGCCGGCGGATGACAAGCGGCGAGGCTGCGGTTATGGTCGTCGCCGCAAGATCGGGCGGGGCGAGAAACCTCCGCCAGGAGACGAGGCCCGTGGCGGACAATCCCTATAGCTCCCTACCCGACCACCGCTTCTGGCGCAAGGCTGTGGCCGGACTGCCGCCCTTCGCGCTCGATCCGATCGTCGAGACGCCGTTCAAGATTTCGCTGCGCGACAGGGTCGCGACCGGCGGCAGCTGCTTCGCGCAGGAGATCGCGCATCGCCTGCAGCAGAGCGGCTTCTGCTATTATCTCGCCGAGGAGCCGCCCGCCGGCATGTCCGCGCAGGAGGCCGAGCGGCGCAATTACTCCATGTATTCCTGCCGTTACGGCAATCTCTACACCACGACGCAATTGCTGCAGCTCGTGCAGCGCGCCTATGGCGAATTCGCGCCAGACCTCGACAGCTGGACGGACGCCGACGGACGCTTCGTCGATCCGTTCCGCCCGCGCATCGAGCCCGAGGGCTACGCAACCGTCGAAGAGATGCGGGCCGATCGCGCGCGCCATCTCGCCGCCGTTCGCAAGATGGTCGAGACGATGGACGTCTTCGTCTTCACCTTCGGCCTCACGGAATGCTGGCGCCACAAGCCGGACGGCGCGGTGCTGCAGCTTGCGCCGGGCGTTGCAGGCGGCGACTATGACCCCGAGCGCTACGAGTTCTGGAACATGACCGTCGGCGAAGTCGTGCGCGACTTCCTCGCGGCGGTGGATCTCATCTGCGCGCGCAACCCCGATGTGCGCATGATCCTGAGCGTGTCGCCGGTGTCGATCATCGCGACGGGCGAGGACCGGCATGTGCTCGTCTCCAACTCCGCCTCGAAGGCGATCCTGCGCGCGGCGGCCGACGAGGTCGTGCGGGCGCGCAGGAACATCGCCTATTTTCCTTCCTACGACCTCGTGACGGCGGCGCCGAACGCGGCGCGCTTCTATGGCGACGACACGCGCCGGATCAATTCCTTCGGCATCGACCGGACGATGCGGATGTTCTTCGAGCACTTCACGGCGCGCGAGACCGTCTCAACGCCCGTCACGGCCGTGAAGCTCGACATCGCAGCCGAAGCGAAGAGCAATGCGAAGATCGTCTGCGACGAGGAAGCGATCGAATCGGTATAGAAGCCCAGGGAACTCAGCACACATGATCATCGGTCAACTCGCGCTCGCCGCCGCCGGCGGTTTCGTCGGCGCGTCGCTCTACGTCAACTATGTCGAGCAGCCGGCGCGCATGGCGCTCGACGACGAGGCGCTCGCCAAGGAATGGGAGCCCTCCGACCACCGCGGCTTCGTCGTGCTGGCGGGGCTCGCGCTCGCCTCGGCGCTTCTTGGCTTCATCACCTTCCGCGAGCTCGACGACGTGCGCTGGCTCGTCGGCGCAGTGCTCGCCATCGCGAGCTGGCCATACACCTATTTTGCGATCGTGCCGCTCAACAACCGCATCCTGGCGCTCATCGACGGCGGCGGCGCGCATGAGGCGCGCGAGGTCATCAAGCTCTGGGGGCGTCTCGAGCTCGCGCAGACCGCCCTCGGCTTGCTCGCCGTCGCCGCCTATGTTTGGGCCGGGAGCTGAAGCGGGAATTGCCGTTGGGCCTGAGCGCGCTTCTGCACGCGGAGGCTCAGCGCACGAACGGCTTGACGAAGATCGCGACCTGGAAGGCGAGGACGAATCCCATGATCCACTTGACGATGTTGATCTCGCCTTGAAGCCCCATGGTCTTCGTTTCCAGCTTCTTGTCGAGCGCTTCGATCTTGAGATTTAGTGTCTTGCGTCAGCCGATTTGAGGGCCGCGATGCGAGCCTGGAGGCTCGCCCGAAAAACCCATCTGTTTGGCTGACGCAAGCCATTAGCTGGTGCTCGGCGGCTTCGATTCTTGCATTCAGTCGGTCTTCTGGCCTTTCCACATCAGCTTTCGTCGCCGACTGGTGGTCACTGAGCTCGGCGATCGCCGTCACCTGCTCCGTGGAAAAACCGGCGCCCTACAGCTTCAAGATGGCCGACGCGCTCATGCGGGCTCTCCGGGCGAAAAACTTTGGGCTTTTGGAATTGCGGATCGAACGCTAAACATAGTCTAAAGAGTCTTGTTTCCTCTGTCAAAAGCGTCGCGGCTGAGCCCCGGCGAATGGGTTTGCGGCAAAGAACAGGCGGGTGGGATGACTTATGATCTCGTGGTGATCGGAACCGGGCCCGGCGGCTATGTTTGCGCCATCCGCGCGGCGCAGCTCGGTCTCAAGACCGCCGTCGTCGAGAAGCGCGCGACCTTCGGCGGGACTTGCCTCAACATCGGCTGCATTCCTTCGAAGGCGCTGTTGCACGCCTCGCATCTCTTCGAGGAGACGGGCCATGCGCTCGCGCCCTTCGGCGTGCTCGTCGAGGCGCCGCGGCTCGATCTCGCCGCGATGATGAAGCACAAGGCGGACACGGTCGCCGCCAACGTCAGCGGCGTCGCCTTCCTGTTCAGGAAGAACAAGGTCGAATCCTTCATCGGCGCCGGCCGCCTGATAAAGGGAACGCCCCACCAGGTGGAGGTCGCCGCCGCGGACGGCGCCAGGCGGACGCTCGAGACAAAGAATGTCGTCATCGCGACGGGCTCCGCGGTTGCGCCGCTACGCGGCGCCGACGGCGCGCCGATCGCG
>Ga0187782_10003008_pt1 | contig 12525 bp, 13 predicted proteins | sample 0715_SJ02_MP15_2_FD_132454 | JGI IMG/M metagenome (GOLD analysis project Ga0187782, IMG submission 132454) | Tropical peat soil microbial communities from peatlands in Department of Meta, Colombia - 0715_SJ02_MP15_20_MG | ecosystem: Environmental > Terrestrial > Soil > Wetlands > Peat | place...
CGCGCTGCCGGTGGCGAAACCGCCCAGTTCGAGCGTGCGGTCATCCTCGGTGTAAGCGAAGGATTCGTTGTGGCCGTCGCTCCAGCCGAGGCGTCCGAAGACTCCGACTACTGGCGTAATCTCTTGCTCGAAATTCAGGCCGAAGCCGTACTTGTGGCGGCCCTGGCGGCGAGTCGGAATGATGTCCGGCGGAAAAGTCTTCGGACTCGCGAGGTAGTCATCGATCGCCTCGCGGTAGTTCCCCATGTCGGCGTGATTGACGTAGCTGATCAAGCGGATGGTGCCTGCGCGGTGAAAAACGCGCTTGCCCGTTGCATCGAATTCGAGATTTTCCGAGCGCGCGCGGGCGATGTCCGCATCGAGATTGATACCGTTCGCGACCTTGGGCTCAAGCGCTTCGGCAAATCGAGCTGAGAACCAATGGTCGTCGTACTCCACGATCGCGCCGTCGGTGTAGCCGCGCGTGTTTGCGGCGTAGTCCCATGTGCCGTTGTTGTCCACGGTCCAATTCAGGAACTGCAAGTGGCTGTCGCTGCCCCACGTGTTCGTATCGAAGAAGTCCACGAGGCTGAACTTTCCAACGCTGAGCTCGATCCGCCGAGCGGGCCGTGAGGTGGCAAGGTGCAGCTCATCGCGATCGGACTCGACGCGCTCGTCCGTGAGAGGAATGGTCTGCCGCAAGATGAGCCGCGCAAGGTAGGGCGCTGTTGAGAGCTGGGCCCCCGATACTGTCCGCACGGAATCCAGGTTGGTGTAGCCGGCAAGGCCGAACGCCCTCCCGATGCCATTTCCGGTTGCATATTCCGCGTCGGCGAATACTTCCGTCGTATCGGTAAGTTCGTAGCCGGTGAAAAGGGTAAGAACATGCGTTGTCGCGCTCTGAGCGCCCGGGGTCAGGCTGTTCGTTCCCGTATATTTTGCCGGAAACGACCCGTGCCACTGGAAAACGATGTTCGCCTGGCCTGAGATCCAGAAACGGCTCGTGTTCGAATGCGGGAAGAGCGTGACGTCGTCCGTGTCGCTCGAATCCGAGTTTGAATCGGCGGGGGACTGGGCGCCCGACTGAGAATCGGTCTTTTCAGTCTTCGTACTCCCGGGTTGGTCCTTGTTGGCGTCTTGTGGCCGCGCAAACTGCGCCGCAGCCAGGCACATCAGAAGCACGCAGAAACCTCGACCCACGAGCCGGATTGCCGGACATCGCGCCAGCAATCGGATTGAGTTGTTCCAGAACATGGCGTATCGCAATCGCATTGCTCTTCTTGGCTCTCCGCCGGTCTATGTTAACCACAGTTAACATAAAATGTAAATATCAGTGAACTACCGCGCGCGCTCGTCGACTTGAGGGGAGGGGTCGTTTCCACATCGCGGCGCAACGGCACGCGAAGAATTCGCAGCACGAGTTTGGCGAAGGGTGCCATGTTTGGCTGGGAGAGGTTGGCTGCCCGGATCGCCCGCTTTCAACGAATGCCAATACATCATGTAGCGGCCTCGCGTGTCGTTACGGCCATGTTAAAACCGGGGCGTGGGAAGCGCTGCCACGAAGTGGCACGCTATGGTTCCCGGCGCCTCTTTCCCCTATACTGGCCGCCCGCCGCTGGATTTTGCGCCGGCTCTTTGATACCCTACCCCCCTAGGGTAGTCAAGGAAAATGTCACATTTATCGCGAGAAAAACTGGATCTGGTCGCGCGCACCAAGAAGGTGATCGGGCAGCTCGAAAGCGTGCTGCGCGCGCTGAACGACGATGAACAGTGCGCCGACGTGCTGCAGCGGCTGGCGGCCGCGCGCGGAGCGATCAACAGTCTGATGGGCGAGCTGCTTGAGGACCACATCCGCAACCATATGCCGCGCAATTCGAAGTCGTCTGAGGAAGCCGCTGACGACGTGATCGAAATCGTTCGCACCTACCTCAAATAAATAAGAAAACGCTACGGTGCGAACGTGAAAACCGGCTTGACGACCTTGCCGCTGGATTGATCCTCGATGGCCTGATTGATCTGCTCGAATGGATATTTCGTCACGAGTTTGTCGAATGGGAAGCGTCCGCTCATGTAGAGGTCGATCAATCGCGGAATAAACACGTAGGAACACTATCGCCCTGCACAATTCCCCGAATGCTGAGGCCGCCGAGCATCATCGCAGCAAGATTTGGTTCGAAAGATGCAGTCGGCACGGTGACGAAGCCGAAGCGGCCCTTGGTGGCAAGTGATGCGAGCGCCTGCTGGTAACTCTCCCCGCGGCCCGTGGTGTCGAACGCGCAGTTCACGCCGCCGGGGACAAGGCGCCGGACTTCTTCCGCGATTTTCATATTTGTGCCGGCGAGCACACAGCGCGTGGCGCCGAGATCTTTCGCCATCACGAGACGCGATTCTAGGACGTCGACGGCGACGATCTCCTTGCAGCCGCAAACAACGGAAGCCATCACAGCACTCAGTCCGACCGGCCCCACTCCAAAGATTGCGACGGTCTCGCCCGCTTTCACCGCGAGAGAATTCATGATTGCTCCTGCGCCGGTCTGCACGCCGCAGCCAAGCACCCCGAGGATTTCGAGAGGAGCGTCCTTACGCACCGGAATTGCGTTCTGCGGTCGCGCGATCGCGTAGTTGGCGAACGACGACTGGCCGAAGAAGTGGCCGTGGATTCGATCGTTTCTTTTCCGGAAGTATCCCGGTTCACCTTCACGCGCGTCGCGAAAGTTGAGCGCGCTGGTTTGCTCGCAATACGCGGGATCGCCGCCGGCGCACGCGCTGCACGCACCGCAAGAATCGTAGGTCAGAACGACGTGATCGCCCGGCTTCACTTTGGTGACCCGCTCGCCAACGCGCTCGACAATGCCCGCGCCTTCGTGGCCGAGGACGATCGGCTTCGGAACGCCCATGCTGCCACCGAGCGCCTTTACATCCGTGTGACAAAGCCCGACGCCGACGATACGCACAAGAATATCGCTAGGCCCAGCTTCGCTCAATTCCAGCACTTCCATAGCGAAGCCGTGGCGACCCTCGTAGGCCACTGCCGCACGCACTCTCATGATTCGCTTTTGGAGCGACTCATTCCGTTAGATAGATGGATCAAGCGCGGCTCAGAGCGGCGAGGACGCGCTTGGGAGTGAGCGGAAACTCTGTTATATGGACGCCGGTCGCGTCGTAAAAAGCGCACGCCGTTGCGCCCGCTGCGGCGGCCATCACTTCTTCGCCGGCGCCCGTAGATTTCTGATCGAGACGCTGCACAACCATCGGGAACACCTCCGGGCATTCCTCAAAGCGCAGGATCGGATAGGTGTTCCAATCGAGGCTCGTGACGTTGGTTTTGCTGAACGTCACTTCCTCGAGCAACATGCGGCTCGCGGTCTGCACGAGTTGCCCGCTGATCTGATTTTCGATGAACGCCGGATTCACGGCCAAGCCCGCATCGATTGCGCCATACATTCGCCTGATCCTGACTTTGCCGGTCTCTTTATTCACTTCGATTTCGACGACGGCGCCGCCATAGGACGTGAGATGCGTGCCGAGGCCGATGCCCCGCCCAGTGACGATCTTCGCGCTCGATAACTTTGAAGCAGGAGGTCGCGGCGTGTCGGACCATTTGGATGCCTTCGCGACCGCGTCGAGGACGCCCATCCAGTGTTCGTTCGTGATATTGCGCCTGCGGAATTCGTACGCGTCCATCTTTGCCTGACGCGCGAGATCGTCGATCGTTTGTTCGGACGCGAACGAGAACGAAAGATCGAGCGGCGAGCGCAGCCAGGCGCCGCGCAGGTAGTTCATTCCCGGGACGTGGTGGTTCACGAGCCGCACGTTGGAAATGTCGTACATGCCGCCGCAATCGGAGGGATTGACCATCTGCGCCGCGCCGTCGCGCCATTCGGCGGCGGGCGTGCCGAGCGCGAGTTGCGCGGACGTTTCGACGGCGCTCCAGTTGTGGTGCCAACCATCGTATTGATACGCGATGATTTTGCCGTTTGCGTCGGCAGCCGCGCGAAGCTCGCCGACGTGCGCCGGACCGTAGAGGTCCCATCCGTGCTCGTCCCAGCGCATGAATTGCAGGCGCACCGGCTTGCCGGCGAGTTGCGAGATGATCGCGGCGGCCTGCGCCACGTCGTCATAGCAACTGTGGCCGTACGTGCCCGATCCTTCGTAATACTGCACGCGCACCTGCTGCGGCTTCAGCCCAAGGATGCCTGCGAGCGTGTTGCGCGTGGCGTAGACGTCCTGTGTCGAGCAGATCACGAGCGCTGAATCGGATTTCACGTCCGCGAGGGCGCCGTTGGGTCCAAAGGGCGCATGCGCTTGGTATGGCCCGTGATAGTGCCCGGACGCGAGGTGCGCCGCACCACTCACGGCCGCGTCCACATCTCCGCGCTGGAGGACGACACGATCACCGGTTTTCTCCGCGCGCATGGCGTCGTAGACGCCTTCACTTGTGGGCAATACGGGCGGAATGTCCCACGTGATTTTCAGATCGCGCGCGGCACGGACGGCGTCCCATTCGCGCTCAGCGACCACGCCGACGAAATCGCCCTTGCGCACCACGCGTGCGTTAGGAATGTGCGCGATCGAACTCTCGTCGAGACTCGCCACCTTTGCGCCTGAGCCGTATGCCGTCTGCCCGCGCGGACGAACCACGCGCGCGTGCAACATTCCCGGCAGGCGCAGGTGCTGCAAGTAAATGTACTCGCCGCTCACTTTTTCCGGAATGTCGTTGCGCAACGGGCGCGTGCCCACGAGCTTGTAGTCCGAGACGGGCTTCACGGGCGCGGAGCCCGTGAACGCGAGATTGAACGGTTTGTCGCCGACGAGTTCACCGTAGGTGACGGACGACGATTCCCCGCCCATGCCGCCGACGGTGACGACGCCCTTGGAAACGACAAGCCGTTCGATAGGCGCTCCCAATTTTTGCGCCGCCATCTGAAGCAGAGCTTGGCGCGCCTCGGCCGCCGCCGTGCGAATCGCCGGGCTGCCGCGCGCGATGGACGAACTCGAATACGTGCCGCCCTGATTCGGTGTCAGGTTGGTGTCTAGGCGTACTGTGCTGACCTGGCTCATGTCGAGATCAAGCTCTTCAGCCGAGATTTGCAGAAGCGAAGTCGTCGAACCCTGGCCGAGCTCGACATAGCCGACGTAGACGGTGGCCGTGTTGTCCGAATGGACGGCGAGCCACGTATCGATCTGCTTGGGATCGGGAGGTCCCGCCGCAGCGCCTCGGGCGGCCGCTGCGGCCTGCGCGAACAGCGCGTCACCGACCGCACCCGCGCTGCTGAAACCGACGATGAGCGCGCCGCCGGCTTTGAGAAATTCGCGACGGGGAAACAGCGCAGAGGAGCCTATCTGGTTCATGGCGCCACCTCCCGAGCTTGCGTTTCCTGCGCAAGTATCACTTCGGGTGCGCCATCCATGGCGGTCTTCATCGCGTGAGACGCTCGCTGGATTGCCTTGATGACGCGCGGATAGCTGCCGCAGCGGCAAAGATGGCCGTTCATTGCGGAGCGAATCTGCGCTTCGGTGGGCTGCGGCGTTTTCGAAAGCAGATCGGCGGCTTGGATGATCATTCCATTGAAGCAATAGCCACACTGAACTGCCTGTTCATCGATCAGCGCCTGCTGCACAGGATGGAGCACGGGAACGTTTGCGAGCTTTCTCTGCCTGGCGTACCAGGCGGGCAGGCCTTCGAGCGTCGTCACCGACTTGCCGACGACCGCCGAGACCGGCGTCACGCATGAGCGAATCTCCGCGCCGTTCAACAGCACCGAGCAGGAGCCGCACTGCGCGAGCCCGCAGCCGAATCGCGGCCCTTGCAATTGCAAGTCATTCATCAGGACGTAGAGCAGCGGCGTATCCGGATCGGCCGCGATGCTGTGCATCTGCTCGTTCACTCGTATCTTGATCTCGCCCGTCATCTATTGGCCCTCCGTTGCCCTAAGGCTTGCATGAGCCGAGGCGAATCGATCCAGCGCGCCGCAGTGACGCAATCGGACGTAAGCGCCCAAAGGTTACCACGCCGTGTCAAATTCGGGGATTTCGTGTCGATCGGGGGACCGTGGCTCGGTCGAAGCCGGTTCTTGCGCTAGAATCTTAGCTGCGGCTCTCAGCAGGAGGGGTGGCAGAGCGGTTGAATGCGGCGGTCTTGAAAACCGTTAGGCCCGCAAGGGTCTCGTGGGTTCGAATCCCACCCCCTCCGCCACTCAGTTTCAAGTTTTCGGCGCGGCTCCATAGTCCCTTTGAAGCGTCCAATTTGCAGCTCAATGCCGAAAACGTCGCGCCATTCCGCCTGAGCTATTTCAGCCCCGCGAGGGCGTCTGATACTTCCTTGTAGCGTCCAATCGCTGTTTTGACAACAACAGGCGGAATGGATAGACTTTCCTCGCTTGCGCCGACTTGGATTCTGTCGAGATCGTGGCGGTCGCTAGCCATTTGTCCGGAGCGCGCATGAACGTCGCAACCTCAGGCGCCATCGACTGCGATATTCACCCCGCTGTCCGCACTACAAAAGATTTGGTGCCCTATCTCGACGACTATTGGCGCGAGATGCGGGTCCTACGGGAATTGGACCGTCTCGACCTCATGAGCTATCCGGCAACAATTCCGCTTTCAGGCCGGCTTGATTGGCGGCCGAAGGCCGGGAATCCAGGCGCAGATTTCGAGATGCTCGTCGAACAGGCATTGAATCATTTCGACCTCCGCTATGCCATCTGCAATTGTATTTACGGGGCGCAGGCAGTCTTCGATGAGAACATGGCCGCCGCCTTTTGTCGCGCGATCAATGATTGGCTGCGTGTGGAGTGGCTGGATCGGGACCCTAGGCTTCGGGCGTCGATCGTTCTCCCGGCGCAGAATCCCGATCTCGCCGCGGCGGAAATCGAACGTCTCGCGGGCGACCAGCGATTCGTCCAGGTGCTGCTTCTCTCGCGGTGTGACTTTCCGCTGGGGCGCAAATTCTACTGGCCGATCTATTCCGCCGCGGCGCGGTACGGCCTTCCGGTTGGTATTCACGCGGGAGGCATGTTCCGTCATGCCCCTACGCAGTCGGGCCACCCCTCGTATTTCATCGAGGATTTCGCAGCGGAGTCGCAGGCTTTTGCCGCGCAGCTTGGGAGCCTGGTTTCCGAAGGCGTCTTTACCAAGTTTCCCGAATTGCGGGTTGTCTTGATCGAGTCGGGCGTGGCGTGGTTGCCGGCCATGCTCTGGAGATTCGGAAAGGACTGGCGCGGAGTGCGCGTCGAAGTCCCTTGGGTCAAAGAAGCTCCTGCCAGCATCATTCGAGACCATGTGCGGCTCACCATTCAGCCTCTGGATGCTCCGCCGAGTTCGTCCGATCTTCTGCGGCTCATCGAACACATTGGTTCGGAAGATGTGCTGTTGTTTTCCACGGACTATCCGCACTGGCATTTTGACGGAGACGCAGTCTTGCCCAGCTTGCCCGAGGCGCTTCTCAAGAAGATCCAAGTGGATAATCCGCTTGCGACATACCCTCGCTTGGCGGAGGTGATTCAATGAGCATTCAAGACCTTGCCGATTCTAGGCTGCACACAGACAAGAGTGATCGTGCTGGCGTCGGCATCGTTGATTGCGATATCCACCCGGCGCCGCCCGCCCCGGACGAGATGTTGCGGTTCCTGCCGAAGCGCTGGCACGCTTACATGGGCACCTATGGAGCGCGCATTGCCGGTCAGCCGACGTCGGGCATCGTGCCCTATCCGCGCATGGCGCCCGGACACGGAATGCGCATGGATGCGTGGCCGCCGAGCGGCGGGTTTCCCGGTTCGGACTTGAAGTTCCTGCAAGAGCAGTTGCTCGATGCCTGTGGCATTGAGTTTGGAATCCTGCAGCCGCTGACAATCGGATCGACCACTACGAATCTCGAGCTGGGCGCCGCTCTGTGTGAAGCCACGAACGAATGGCAACTCGAGAAATGGACGCGGAAAGACCGCAGGCTCAAAGCTGCGATCTGCGTGCCTCAGGAAGATGCCGCCGCGTCCGTCGCGATGATCGAGCGCTGCGCGCCGGAAAAAGACTTCGTCCATATCGCGGTACCGACGCGGACGATGGAGCCGTTCGGCAGAAAACGTTATTGGCCGATTTTCGAAGCGGCCGAGCACTACGATTTGCCGATTTGCATGCATCCACCCGCCTCCGGGTTTCACTGCAATACACCGACGGGTTGGGTTTCCTACTATATCGAGGAGCACGTCGCGTTCGCTCATCCGCCGCAAACGATCATCACCAGCCTGATTATGGAAGGCGTGCTCGAGCGTTTCCCGAAGCTGAAGGTTGTGTTGGTGGAGGGCGGCTTCGCCTGGGTCCCGGCTCTCGCTTGGCGGCTCGACAGGCTCTGGCATCGGATGCGCGATGAAGTGCCCCACGTGAAGCGCGCGCCGTCGGAATATTTCCCAAAGAACTTCTGGTTCACCACGCAACCGATGGAAGAGCCTGAGTCGCCCGAACATCTTCTCGATACCATCCGATGGATCGGCGCCGGCCGATTGATGTTCTCCACCGACTATCCTCACTGGGACTTCGACGATCCGCGCAATGCGTTCAAGACCACCATCGCGCCACGGGACCGGGCGGCCATATTCCGAGAGAACGCGGTCGCTTTGTTTCGATTGAACGAAACATGAGCCGTCACGTCGTCGCCCGAGACGGCGAAATCCCGGTGGGCGGGCGCAAGCTTGTCACGGTTGCCGGACGAACCGTCGGTATCTTTCATCTCGCCGGCGAATACTTCGCGCTGTTGAATCGCTGTCCGCATCAGGGAGCATCGTTGTGCACCGGGATGCTGGTCGGTTTGGCCGATTCCAACGAGCCGGGCGAGTACCACCTCACGCGCCAAGGAGAGATGCTGCGCTGCCCATGGCATGGATGGGAGTTCGACATTCGGACGGGACAATCGTGGTGTGAACCGTCCCGATTGCGGGTCAAGGCTTACCCAGTCAGCGTGGAAGCCGGAGCGCGGCTCGTGAAAGGCCCCTATGTGGCTGAAACATACGAGGTCACATTGGAAGACGACTACGTCATCTTGACGATCTGACCATCGCAATTTCTCCTCGTGAGCTGCCTCTTGCCTCCGTGATTTCTTTCCCAGTCCGAAAACCAGAGTAGTTGTCCAGACAACATTTCTCATTGACACCTGAAACACGGGGGGCTAGGCTTCGGGCAAAGGGTTACGGGTGGGGCCTCGGGTGGAGGCGCATTTGTGGGAACTATGAGTCCGAAGGGTCAAAGTGTGCGCCGCAACCGAGCATTGCTCTCGCCATGCACGTCCCGAATGGTTTCCGGTGCTGCAATTGGGATCTCGAACTAGGAGGACAAACCCATGAAGCTACGATTCGCCGCCTCCTTGGCCGCGCTGCTCTGCTTCACGCTCTGGCCTCAGAATCAGGCACTGGCTGGAGGCAAGAAGACATCCGATCGCCCGATCACCGTCGAACCAAGGTTTTCGGTGCTGAGTCCACTGGGTACGCCGCCGCCGATCAAGCAATTGGCCATGGCGCCCAGATTGAATTCGCTCGACGGAAAGACGATCTACATCGTCGATGACGGCTTCCCTGGCGGCGAAGTCCTGCTAAATGAAATGGCAGTTTGGTTCAACCAGAATATGCCCAGCGTTAAGGTCGTTTTCCGCACGAAGGCCGGCCCGTTCGAGTATGAGGATCCTCGTCTTTTCGCGGAAATCAAGGAAAAGGCCGACGCGGTCATTATGGGAATGGGACATTGAAGCTACTGCTCGCCAGCGGTCGTTGGCCACTGCATCACCTTTGAATCCCGTTTCAGCAAGCCCGCGGTTCCTATCATCACCGAACCATTCAAGCAATTAGTAGACGAGAATGCCACCAAGAAGGGGATGCCTCATCTCCGCTTCACTTTCGTGAAGTCGCCTGTCTGGGGCAAGACAGCGGACCAATTGCGTAAGGACGTGATCAACGGTAACGATCCGGTCAGCGGAAAACCTGTGATGCAGGAAATCGTCGACAACCTGACGAGACCCCTCAGCGACCAGGACAAGTCCACGCGGACAATCCCACAGACGGCGGGTCCCGACCACTACGGCCCGGATACTGCGGAGAATCTCCAGAAGTTCTTCCGTGAAAAAGGGATGACCGATTACCTTCCCATCGTGCTTCCGACGCAAGAGAAAGTAAACGCGATGCTGAAGGCGACGAGCCACAAGCCGGACGAGATCGTCGGCAAGATCTCGCCGACGCCGGGCGTTTTTGAGTATTGGTCCTACACGGTGAAGCAAGTCGCGGTAAACGCGGTGATGGCTGGGGCAGATCCAAAATACTTTCCGGTGATTCTTGCCATCGCGGCTGCGGACACGGAGTCTATTTCTAGTTCCGACAATTCATTTGCTTTGGCGGTCGTAATCAATGGGCCGATCCGAGATGAGATCGGACTGAATTACGGAATCGGCGCGCTCGGCCCCTTCAGCCGTGCAAACGCCACGATCGGCCGCGCCTACACTCTACTCTCGATCAATGCCGGCAACTGCGGCAAGGTCGGAGAAACGTATATGGGCGTCATCGGAAACCCCGCGAATTACGCCAACATCGTGATTGCCGAAAACGAAAAGGAATCGCCCTGGCAGCCGTTCAGTGTCCGTCACGGATTCAAGCCGGATGAAAGCGTGGTCAGCATATTCGTAGGATGGGGCGTCATTTCCGCGTAGAACTCGAAGTTCGCCGTCTGGTCGAAAGACATGAACTTCGCTCAGGAACTCAAGAACATTTTGAATGATCAGGATCAACTTTTCGGAGGCGTCGCGGTCCTCAGCCCGGTCGTAGCGAATTACATGAAGGATGAGGGCTACGACACGGTCGATAAGCTAACGGACTGGCTCTACAAGAGCCCGGACGAAGCAGCGCCGCATTTCTACAACAAATCGGCGATCAACATCCTCGTCACCGGGTCGTCGAATAATCTCTATTGGGACTACGGTGGGATGCGATACGTCAAGAGCATTTCGGTCGACAACTGGCGCTGACGGACCAACCCTTTAGGACATTTGACGGCACGGCTTAGGACAGGTAAGCCCCGTATCGTTGTGCAGCCGCCAGTTCGGATCGCCATCGTCTTTTTGCCAACACGTTTTGTGAGCTGAGCGCAATCCCGACTCCCGCAAACGCGATTCCGAAAGCAAGCCAGGCTTGCCATCCCTCGCTCGAAAACTCTGCAGCTGCGGCGGAGAGTAGAATCACACCGACGATTACAAGTATGGCTGCACATCCGACGTTCTGTGGCACAGGAGGTCCTAAAGTCGGCAGCGGTCCCAACGGAATAGCTTGGCCTGTCGTGAGGTTCTGCGCGGAGAATGGAGACCACTCGTCGAGGCGAAAGTCGCCCGGTTCGCGCGGGTGGGCCAATCCGCCCCGTGCAAAGAACACATCCAGAGTGTCACCCGGGTCGACGGTTAACGTTATCTCGAATGGGACGCTCGCGCTTATAAAACCCAGCTCCTTGTTATCCGGGTCTCGTAGTTTCAACTGAATATCGGTCCGGAACCTGCTTATGCTGCTCTGATTGACATGCCCCAACCCACCAAACGCACCCCAGTGCTGGCCGAGGCTCCGAGACAGCCCGCCGACGGCAACCGAACCCTTGCTTACTGCACCTGTTTGAAACGTTTGGACCCGAGAGCTAACCACCTGGTACTTACGACTTCCGAAGCGGAGGTTCTCCGCCTGCCGATTTGTAATGTTCGGGCGCAATTGCGGCGGCAGTGTCGCTGCGGCCAGTCTTGCATTTGGAACGCAGGGGCGGGCCTCTATCGACCCTTTGGTCTGTTCAGTCGCAGCAGCGCGCTCGCTTGGGGCTGCGGTGCCCGTCGGGCGCTTCGTCCCGCACGCCGGACAAAATAACGCAGACTCGCTCATTGCACTGCCACAACCCGTGCAGAACACGCGCGCTCCACCAAACTTGTGACGCGTAGTCTACACAACGACCCGCGGAATTCAAGTTCATCACGTGCCGCCTCTTCAGCAAGTTTAGGAATGACCAGGCGGCAACGGCTTCCGCGCTTACTTCGGGCGCCCTAGGCACGACCTATGGGCCCGGCATGTATGTGCACCGGAGACCGCCCAGGAGCAACCGTTGTCTTGACAACTAGCTCACAGTTTGATGTACTGCCGAGGTCTCCCCTAGGAGGAGTCCTGCCATGGCGACGCTGGTGCATTCGGCGGTATTGAATCCCGAGGGGTTTCGGACGGTCCGGCCCGCCGACGGAGCGAAACCCGGCGGCAACGGCTCGTTCCGTTCACTCGCTCCGCGCCTCGATAGCCTCGATGGCAAGACCGTCTACCTAGTTGACACCGGCTTCGGCGGCAGCGGAAAATTTCTCGATCAGATGCAGGCGTGGTTTGCCGAGCACATGCCCTCCGTCACCACCGTGCGAAAGCGGAAGACGGGCAACATCTTTCTCGACAACACGAAGGATGTCTGGAACGAAATCAAGGAAAAAGGCCAGGCCGCGATCTTAGGCGTGGCGGGTTGACCGGGTTGCGCAGTGGCGGTCGCCACTTGCTCTCGCACGCTTGA
>Ga0187782_10003009_pt1 | contig 12523 bp, 7 predicted proteins | sample 0715_SJ02_MP15_2_FD_132454 | JGI IMG/M metagenome (GOLD analysis project Ga0187782, IMG submission 132454) | Tropical peat soil microbial communities from peatlands in Department of Meta, Colombia - 0715_SJ02_MP15_20_MG | ecosystem: Environmental > Terrestrial > Soil > Wetlands > Peat | place...
TGAACAGCACCACCGTGCCGTCGACGCCGATTTCATCCAGGCGAGGCAGGCCTGCCGGCGCTAATGCGACCAAGCCCCGCAAGGCTCCATAGGCCAGCCCCAAACCCAGCACGCTGGCCAGCAGGGCCAGCACGAGACTGTCGAGAAACAATTCCGCCGCAATGCGGACGCGGCTTGCGCCCAGCGCGGCGCGAATGGCAAGTTCCTGCTCGCGCCCTTCCGCACGGACCAGAAGCAAGTTGGCCACATTGGCGCAGGCGATGAGCAAGACCAAGCCCAGGCCGCCCATAAGAACCCATAGGACTTTGCCCACGTCGCCAACTACGTCTTGCTTCAGCGTGCGAAGGTTCGGCCCGATTCGCGCGTCCTCGAATATCTTGAGGCTGAAACCGGGCGGCGGCGGAAAACTCCGGTCGACGATGGGGAGCATCCGGGCCACGTCGGCATTGGCCTGCGTTAAACCGACTCCCGTTTTGAGCCTGGCAATGCCGTCGTAGCTATATTCCCCCAAGAACGTCTTAGCGCGGTCAAGCTTCAAAGGGAAGAGCATGGCCAAGTCGCGATGATCGTGGAAGCGGAAGTTCTGCGGCAGCACCCCAATGATTTGCCGCAGTTTTCCATCCGCGGTGATCGTCTTTCCGATCACGACGCGGTCGCCGCCGAACTTGCGACGCCAATAGCCATATGTGAGTATCACCGTGTCCGGGCTGCCTGGAGAATCGTCCGCCCGCGTGAACAGGCGGCCGAGCATCGGCGAGACCCCCAGAATGGGAAGCAGGCCATCAGTGACGCCGAGGCCCGAAACATGCTCCGGCTCTCCCGAGCCGGTGACGTTCAGCGCGTAGCCCATCGAGAGGCCGATATCCTGGAAGGTTCGGCTCTGCTCACGAAAGATGAAGTAGGTTGATGGTGACAGATTCACATTCTTGAGGTTGATGCCAGGAGCCGTCAGCCATACGGCCACCAGTTCATCCGGGTGGGGGTAGGGCAAAGGCTTCAGCAATACGCCTTCGAGCACACTAAAAATCGCCGTGTTCCCACCGATTCCCACGGCGAGCGTCAGGAGGGTGACGGCGGTGAAAAAGGGCGCCCGCCCAAGCCTCCTTAAGACCTGCCTAAGCTGAGCTGTCAAGGAACTCATGAACTCACCTCCCGACCGCGATGCGGGTACAACCAGATGAAAGTCGTGGCGCCGGTGTCTCGCCCGCTGCTGCGGGAGCGTGGCGTTCACGCCGCTGTAAGGTAGGTTCCCGAATTGCCCCTACACCCGACTCTCGCACCCTGATGCTAGATACGCGAAGGGGCAGACGCGGGTTCCTAAAAATTCGTGCATGCCTCCAGGATATCAGCAAAAGACTGGACCTTCTCGAGCAGGGCCGGAGCATCTTGGAGTTCAACAAAATCGAGGGCAAGTTGAAGGTTAGCACCCATGGAGTTCAGTATTCTTCCCAGTGCAGGACGTCGGAAAGGGGCCGCTTGGTTTGTTCCGGCGTTTCAGCCGGATAGCCAATGGGAATCAAGCTGATCAACTTGTAGCCTCGGGGGGCTCCCACCAGACGACAGATGTCTGAAGCATAAGGCTTTCTGTCTCCCGCGACCCAGCAGGAGCCCAGGCCGTGCGCTCGGGCAGCCAGCAGGATATTCTCTGTAGCGGCGCTGCCGTCTTCGAGGTAATATTTCGTGTCCTGGCACAGAACGACCACGCAAACCGGAACGTTGGCGATGAACTTCCCGTGGTCGGTAGTTTCGGCAATTCTGCGCAGCATCTCGGGCTTGGTCACTACGACGAATTCCCAAGGTTGTATGTTGACGGCCGTGGCCGCCAAATGCCCGCAATCAATTAGGTCTTCGATAATCTTCCTGGGCACCGGTTCGGTCTTGTAGGTGCGGACCGAGCGCCGTGTCTTTAACACCTCAATTGCATCCATAGTTGTTTGTCCTCCGGCTAGCAGGGCGAGTCCGTCAGCCGACGGATGGCCGCCCTGGGCAACCACAGTTGTCCGTGCAAACCTAGGGGGAATGCGATCAGCGCCTAGGCAAGTGCCATTTTAACAGTGCAGAAGGAATCACGCTATTGGGATCAGCTCTTTTGGGGTCGCCCTTTGACGCGACCTTAATCTACCTCGAAGGAAGGTTGATTTCTTTTCGCATATCGGCCATGCTAACACTTTCGTTCATGAATGGGGCTAGCTTTGAGAACATAATTGGAATTCCGACGGTTGAAATGAAACTATGAAAAAGATCCAGATTTACGACACAACATTGCGAGACGGGTCGCAAGGCGAGGACATCTCTTTTTCCTTGGAAGACAAGCTTCACATCGTGAGGAAGCTGGACGAGTTGGGAGTGGACTACGTCGAAGGCGGCTGGCCAGGCTCGAACAGCAAAGACATTGCTTTCTTCCGCCGAGCCCAGGAGCTGAAGTTGAAGCATGCCAAGCTGGTAGCGTTTGGCAGTACTCGCCACCCACGCCACGGCGTGGCTCACGATCGGAACCTTCAGGCGCTTCTGGACGCCAACACTCCGGTTGTCACCATCTTCGGGAAGAGTTGGGATTTGCACGTGAAGGTGGCTTTGGGCATCTCCCTCGAGGAAAACCTCGAGCTAATTCGCGAGTCGGTCGCGTTCCTGAAATCCAAGGGAAGGGAAGTGATCTACGACGCCGAGCATTTCTTCGACGGATTCAAAGCCGACCCGGCCTATGCCCTGTCCACGCTCGGGGCCGCTGAGGCGGCGGGCGCCGACCTCATCGTCTTGTGCGATACCAACGGCGGCAGCGTGACCGCCGATCTGTGCGAACGCTTTCGGGCGGCGGCGAAACAGGTGAAGAGGCCCCTGGGGATTCATACCCACAACGACTGCGAAATGGCGGTCGCCAACTCTATTGCCGCCGTGCAGCAGGGAGCGGTGCAGGTGCAGGGCACCATCAACGGGTATGGAGAACGCTGCGGGAATGCCAACCTTTGCTCGGTGATCCCCAATATCGAGCTGAAGTTGGGCCTGCGCTCGATCGGCCGGGAAAACCTCAAGCACCTCACGGAGGTGTCCCACTATGTGAGCGAACTGGCCAACCTGCATCACCGTCAGGATCTACCCTATGTGGGTAAGAGCGCGTTTGCCCACAAAGGTGGAATTCATGTGAGCGCGGTGGTGAAAGACGCATCTTCTTATGAGCACGTGGATCCAGCCGCAGTGGGCAACGAACGCCGGGTCTTGCTCTCGGAACTTTCCGGAAAGAGCAGCGTGCTCTACAAGGCAGCGGAGCGGGGCCTGGAAATTGACAAGTCCTCCCCCCACGCCACCCTGGTGGTGGACAAGCTCAAAGAGATGGAGCACTATGGCTACCAGTTTGAAGGCGCTGAAGGGTCGTTCGAGATCCTGTTTGACAAACTTGTGCACCACTCGAAGGAGTTCTTCGAGCTGGATGGCTTTCGCGTCATCACCGAGAAGAAAGGAGCCAACCAGCCCTACTCGGAGGCGGTCATCAAATTGCGCGTCGATGGCACGGAAGAACACACCGCCGCGGAGGGTGTGGGCCCGGTCAGCGCCCTGGACAGGGCGCTGAGGAAATCCCTCACCACCTTCTTCCCCTGCATCCGCAACATCCGCTTGACCGATTACAAAGTCCGCGTCCTGGACGCCAAAGCCGCCACCGATGCCAAGGTTCGAGTGCTGATCGAAACCACCGACGGCCACGAAACCTGGGGCACGGTGGGGGTCTCCGAAAACCTCATCGAAGCGAGCTGGCGGGCCCTTGTGGACAGCATCACCTACAAGCTGAAAAAGGAATACGGTTACCGGAAGGCAGTCGGCAGTCGGCCGTTGGCAGTCGGCGGTGGGTAGTCGGCAGTGGGGAGTGGGCAGGTGGGCAGTAGGCAGTAAGGCAGGCTGCAAAAGGAAGCATCAGCTCGTCCGGTTGTTTCAGCACGCCAGTATCTGTAGTGTTGGTACCACAGGCTGCCGTTTCCGAAGGAATTTGAGACAGCGGAGGCTACGTCATGAAGGGGCGGCGAAAGATCATCGTCTACATTGCGACGAGCGCCGACGGTTACATCGCCAGGCCGGACGGCGATGTCGAGTGGTTGAATCGCCGGCCGCGCACCTTGGATTACGGTATGCGCGCGTTCTACCGCACGATTGACACCATCCTGTGGGGACGCAAGACTTACGACTGGGTGCTCCGCTATTACAACGAGGGGGGCACTAAAGGTGGGATGTTCGACACGAAGCTCGCCAACTACGTGTTCTCCAAAAAACCCCCGAAAGAGGAGACTCCTGGCGTGAAATTCGTCTCGGAGCCGGTGAAAGCGTTTGCGCAGCGCCTGCGCGCGACGCCGGGAAAACACATCTGGATGATGGGCGGGGGAGAGCTGATCGCCTCATTCCTCGACGCCAGCGAGATCGACGAGTTCGACATTCATGTTATTCCTACCCTTATCGGTGAGGGCATTCCACTCGTCGCGCCGCGCCATCGGGACGTGCCCCTGCGCTTGCGCTCAGCCAGGGCGTATCCCGATGGCGTCGTCCGATTGCATTATGAGGTCGCGAGGTAATTCCTCCGGGGCACTCCCCGCTGCCACATCCCCCTGCCTGCTACCTACTGCCGACTGCCTATTGAGCTAGTAGTCCGGCCCCGCCGGGGCCGACCCGGCTTGTTGCCTTGTTTCCGTGGGTTACGTAACCGGGTGGTACTGAGTGACGCGATGGATAACCCAAAAAGACTTGCAATTCATTTCGGAGAGGAGTAGAAAGAAAGTATGCTGACGGGAGGAGAAATGACTCCACCGGGCACGCATAGGTAAGGCAAATCACCACACCGCTCTTGCGGTGCGCACCGTTGGCGACGCTCCGCGGACGTTACCACGGCGCAAAAAAGTACGGTAGCGGGGCGGGGAACCGGAGATGGTTCCCCGTTCTCGTTTTGTGTCCGCAAGTTCCTGCTCAAACCCTCGCCCCGTTCGCCATTTGCTCATGTCCCAGTTTCCGGAGCAGTTTGCCCCTCAGCCTGAGCCAATACACAATTATTCGTACCGCAAGGCGACCATGGGGTCCAGGCGGCTGGCGCGCCGGGCCGGGAGGTACCCCGCTGCGCAGGCAACCAGCGCCAGTCCGACCGTGGCCAGGGCCAGAGTTGATGGGTCATGCGCAGTCAAGCCGAAGAGCTGGCTCTGGACCGCCCGCATGAGCGCCAGCGAAGCGGGCACGCCCACTCCGACTCCGATCGCGACCAGCAACAACACCTCCCGCATGACCATCCAGATCACCTTTCTCGGGTCGGCCCCCAGCGCCATGCGCAATCCGATCTCGCGTCTCCTCTGTGCCACGGTGTAAGCCATCACGCCATAGAGTCCGATGGTGGCCAGCAGTGTCGCCAAAAAACCAAAAACTGTAGACAAGCTCGCGATCATGCGTTCGGTGGTGAGCAATTCACTGATCTGCGCCTGCGTGGTCCGAACGTCGTAGATAGGCAGGGTCGAATCCAGCTCCCGAACTTTGGCCCGCACGCTGCTCATCACCTGCTTTGGGTCGATGGCCGTGCGCAGGTAAACCGTCATGTCGGTGGCGAAGTGACTCCCGATATACGGAGCATACGCTTGCGCCGGGATCTCGTCGCGCAGATTCGCGTACTTGATATCCTTCACCACCCCGATGATCTCCATGTCAGTCGGCGTTCCCGGGTCGGTGCCGAATCCGAGATGGCGACCGATGGGGTTTTGCCCAGGGAAATAGCGGTGCGCAAACTTTTCGTTGATGATCACCACCGTGGGCGCCCAGTCGTCCGGCCGGCGGCTGTGCTTGACCTCAAGGTTGTCCTTAACGGTAAAGTCCCGCCCCGCAACGATGGGCACGCCGAGGGTAGCGAAATAGTTGGGGCTGATCCAGGTCATGTACGGCACCGCCTTAGCCTCGGGCGTCGCGGGCGTGTAGCCCTCCACCGTCATCTCGTTCCAGGAGTAGTCGTCTTCGAGAATGCGCATGTTGGCCAGGCCAACGGATTGGACGCCGGGAATTGAGCGGAGTCTGTCCGTCAACTGCTGATAGAAGATCTGCGCCCGTTCGGGTGTATAGCCGCCCAGCGACGGGTCGATGTTGAACCCCACCAGCCGCTGCACGGGAAAACCCAGGCCCAGGCTGCCCAGGTTGTTCAGAGTGCGGAGGAAAAGTCCGGCGCCGATCAGCAGGAGCAGCGAAAGGGCCACTTGGGCCACTACCAGCATCTTCCGCAGCCGCCCGTGCCGACTGCCGGCCACCGCGCCAGCTTGATCTTTTAACGTCCGCCCAATATCCGGCTTGGTCGTTTCGAGCGCCGGCACAAGCCCGAAAATCAGTCCAGTCACAATTGTCACCGCCAGCGTGAACAGAAGAATTCGAGAATCGGGTGCAGTGGAAATACTCAAGCCTCCGGAGTCCGCGGGCAGATAGAGGGCCATCAGTGCTTTGTCGGCCCAGAAAGCGAAGACAAGACCGGTCAGTCCCCCCAGCCCCGAAAGGCAAAGGGTTTCAATCAAGAGCTGGCGAACAATCCGTCCCCGGCTCGCGCCAACCGCCAGTCGCACGGCGATCTCTTTCTGCCTGCCCGTGGCACGGGCAAGCAAGAGGTTTGCAAGGTTTGCGCAAGTGATCAGCAGCACCACGCCCGTGATCGCCATCAGCACCCAGAGCGGTGTCGAAAGCCCAGATCGGAAATATGACCGGCCCTGCGAGCCGGGCAGAACATCGATCCAGCACTTGAGGTACTGCTCCCGGTCATATGCGGAGGCGTGATTGAACGCCGCTTCGCGCACCTCCATTTCGAGCATGGAATGCATGAAGGGAGCGAGCGAGGCCTTCGCCTGTGTCTGCGTCACACCCGGCTTCAAGCGCCCGAACGCATGCACCCAGCACGTGCGCCGGTCTTTGAGCATATCGGTCCATCGGACTATCAAAACCTGCGGCTGCATCATGATCGGAATGAATAGTTTTGGTGAATAGCTCAGAGCCACGCCGTCAAACCCGGCTTGCGCCACACCGATCACGGTCATGTCGTGCTTATTCACCGTCAATGTTTTTCCCAGGATCGTCGGATCGCCGCCGAACCGCCGCTTCCAGTAACTGTAACTCAGCACCACCACCGGATGACCGTTGGGAACGCGGTCGTCGTCGGGCGTGAAGGTCCGTCCTAGAGCCGCGTTAACGCCGAGAACGCTGAAGTAGGTTCCCGATACGAGCTCTCCGTCCACGCGCTCCGCCTGCCCCCCGAACGTAAGGCTCACTGGAGTCAGGTAACGGCAGAACATGCCGGAGAAGACCTCATTGTGATCCTGGAAGTCCCGGTACATCGGATACGAGATTGCGTCGCTGCCCCAGACGCTGCCGTAATAGCGACCGCCCATGCTGAGCAGCACCAACTGTTGCGGGTTCTTCACCGGCAAAAGCCGCAGCAGAATTTGGTCTAGCAGCGTGAAAATCGCGGTATTAGCGCCAATGCCGAGCGCCAGAGTCAGTACCGCCACAGCAGCAAAGCCGGGATTTTTGCGCAGCATACGCAGGCCGAAGCGGAGGTCTCGCACGAGGTGGTCCAACCAGAGCCAGCGGCCCGATTCGTAGAAGCGCTCCTGGGCTTGGGTGACGTTGCCGAAGGCGCGCCGCGCCGCCCTGCGAGCCTCTTCTTCGCCCAAGCCCCGCTCTTTCAATTGCTCCGTCTCCAGTTCGAGATGCGCTTTGATCTCCGCTGCGAAGTCGCTCGGATTGCGTTTTCTTCGAAACATCGCCTTAACCCTCCCGGGCCTCGGGCCCCAAAACCCGCCCGATGGCCGTCCGCAGCCGATGCCACTTGGTTGTCTCTTTGACGAGCTGCTTGCGGCCCGATCGCGTGAGCGTGTAGAAGCGTGCCTTGCAAGAGTTCCACCCTCTCTTTGTTCTTTTGGGTAGACATATAACCCAAGTATCCACACTTTGGGTAAGATGTCAACCCAAAAAGGTACCCCCTAATCCGTCGATAACGGGAGTGAAGGACGTACCGGCGCATGGCCGTGCGCTTCTGCAACCCACCTGACCGCACCCGAGTGGTGTAGGTGTCGAGAGCCAGGTATCAGGCGCCGGTTCCCGGGCGCCGGCGACGCGTCCCATATGCCAGGGTCCCCGCTCATGTAGCCCCCTTGGGGCTCGTTAAAGCCCTCCCCTTTCGACTGCGGATCTTCGCTTCGTTTTGCGCAAATGGCGCTGTTTTTGCTCTTTTAGCCTCCAATTTGGCTTCGTTTCAGGTCTGTTTTAGGTTCGTTTTAGGTTCGTTTTTCAAGGCTCTTCCTTTGTTTTCAAGTACTTCTTAGCTTCGTTCCCACTATTTTTCATTTTTTGCAGTTCCCGGCTTCCCCCTCTGGCCGGAGCAGCCCGGTTTTGGTTCGCGCCTCGGGGCGGGGGGCCATGGTTTGCGACGGATTGTCCCTAGTCTGACCACTACACTAGGCTATCATCTCTCGGCGGTTTTGTCAAGCGAAAACGGCTACCCCTAATCCGTGGATAACCACCGGCGAGACTGGTAGGGCGCACAGGCGTGCCCCCTACGCCCCATCCGGTTTCACCCAGAGGGTGGTGCCTGTAGGGGCGAGGCGCCGCCTCGCCCCTACTTCCTCGCTACCTACCCCCACGTTATCGACGGATTAGGGTTATACAGGACGCGTCCGCCACGACCTTGGGCCGTAGCGTTCATTTGAGGCGTTAGGCGTCAAAAACGCCGTATTCGGGCCGATGCCGAGTGCCAGGGTCAGGACCACCACCGCAGTGAACATGGGATTCTTTGCAGTGCCCGTGCGGTATACGGCATGTCCCAAGCAATATTGCCCATTTGGGTCACCTCTAGGAGAAGTTCTTTGTTGTTAGACGAAGATTCGAGACAAAGGTTTAACGTGAAGAGCCCCCGGAATCCTCAACTATCATGCGGTTCGGCGACAGCGTCTCGCCCGCCCACAGTGACTGACAACAGACTACTGACGACGGACAGCGGACCAGGGATGACTGATGACTGAGAACTGACAACTGACGACTCGTCCTAATACAGCGCCGTCGCGTCCAGCAATTTACTCTCCCCGTTCATCCAGAGCGCATAGCTGAGTCGATACGCGGATTTCATGGAAGCCGCTCCGATCCCGCCGCTATTGTTGATGGCGATCACACAGCAGTCTCCATTCTTATTCTTCGGGTCTGTGTTGGCCATGTGGCGCAACAACTCCAGGCAGGCGTCCTGGGGAGACATGCCGCTCGCCATGTAGTGGACAATCGAAATGCTAGTGCAGTAATTGGTCATCAGGTCCCCGTCGCCAGTGGCGGAAGCGGCGCCCACGTTGTCGTCAGCATAGACACCACAGCCAACAAGCGGCGAATCCCCCACGCGCCCGGGGATTTTCCACGCCAGCCCTGAAGTCGAGCATCCGGAGACCACGTGGCCCTTTCCGTCGGTAGCCACCATGCCGATGGTGTCGTGGGTCTCGGAAGTCACCCAAAAAGTCTTTCGCTGCGGGTTGGATTTCCAATCCATATATTTCTTGAGACTCTCTGGGGTGAGGAGTAGCTGGGGTTCGAATCCCATTTTGAGCGCGAAGCGGAAAGCTCCCTCGCCCGCCAGCGTGGTGTGGCGGGTCCTTTCAAGGACCAAGCGCGCTACAGAAATCGGATTCTTGATGTGACGAAGGCTACAGACTGCTCCAGCGTGATGGCGCGTCCCGTCCATGATGGCAGCATCCAGCTCCACTTCCCCTTCTTCGTTGGGGAGGCCGCCATAGCCCACGCTCATGACCCTTGGGTCGTCCTCGGGAACGTTGATCCCTTTCTCGACCGCATCAAGAAGGCTTCCGCCACCCTTGAAGACTTCCGCCGCGCGCTCGTTCGCGGGTTTCCCGTGCACCCAGGTGGAAAGAAACACCGGCCCTGACTCCAACGCAGATGCCGGTTTCGCTTCCACGGCGGCGAGCGCCGCCGCCCCCGCCATGGACTTCATAAAGTCTCGACGATCAATGCCACCCATTTGGCCTCCATTTGTAAGATTCAGACGTCAGTGGTCCTTTGTCCGCTGTCCGTGGCCGCGGGTCTAACACCCTGTCCAGAAGCGCCCCGACTGTCATCCTGAGCGCAGCGAAGGGTCCCTGTAGTTCCTCTCAGCCTGTAAAATCAGGGAACTGCAGAGATCCTTCGTCGTCCGCCAATAAGAATGGCGGACTCCTCAGGATGACAGCCTCCAGGGTTTTTCCGCGGCCCGCTAACTCCTGTTCTTTCCCCAACCTCCCCCGCCAGGCGTTGTAATTCTCAAGATGCTACCTTGCGGTGCCCTGAAGACCGCCTTCGAAGGCAGCGTTTGAATCCGACCCGGCCGGATTTGCGACTTCGATTTTCGAATTTCGACTTTCGAAGGTTGCTTTTCCGTCAAGATGAGCTCATTCTTTCCTGCTTTGCCTGGCTTGCCTCCGGCCAGCCCGTAAGGCTGGAATCGGCGGCGTTCAGAAAGAATACTTCCGCGAACGTCCGTAAGGAATTCGACCTCACGGATAATACCATCACCCCCGCGGAATTGTCCCCTACCGCCTGAGCCGCGCCGCAGCGAGTAACGGCGCACGCGCACGGGGTAGGCAGCCTCGAGGGCTTCGATGGGCGTATTCAGCGAATTCGTCATGTGGGTGTGGACTCCGCTCAGACCATCCGCCGTCGGGCGGGCTCCCATTCCTCCGCCAATTGTTTCGTAGTACGCAAAAGGTTCACCAGTGCATGGATCCCTGCCGCCGAAAGAAAGGTTGTTCATCGTCCCAGAACTGGCTGCGGGAATCTTGTGAGGAAGCGCTTTGGCCAGCGCCCGCAACAGCACATCCACGATACGCTGCGAAGTCTCGACATTCCCCGCTGCCACCGCCGCAGGAGGCTTTGCATTCACCACGCTTCCGCCGGGAGCGCGCACTTCGATGGGTTCCATCAAGCCGGCGCACGCGGGGACGTCTTCTCCTAGCAGGCAGCGAAAGACGTAGAAGACGGCGGAAGTCGTAATTGCCATGACGGCGTTGACGCTTCCCCGGCAGGTGGGAGAGGTGCCGGCAAAATCCACCGTCACTCGCCCGCGCCTTATGCGGATCGACACGCGCAGAGGGACAGGGTTGCTGCTGACCCCATCGTCGTCCAGGAAATCCTCTGCGGCATATGTGCCGTCGGGAATTTGCAGGAGAGCTTGCCTCATCAGTTGCGCCGAGTAGGTTTGTAGGGCCTCGAGATAGAAGCGGATCTTGGGGACGCCGTAGGCTTCGAGCACTTCCTTCAAGCGCCGCTCCCCGAGACGGCAAGCCGCCACCTGGGCCATCAGGTCACCCTCGCGTTCGGCGGGTGTGCGCACATTGGCGAGAAGCATTGCTAGCACATCTCTCTGAACGGTTCCTTCGCGAACCAGGATCACCGGCGGTATCCGTAAGCCTTCCTGGTAAACGTCCTCGCTCAAGCCCATCGAGGCGGGCTGTGCGCCGCCGATATCGGAATGGTGAGCGCGATTGGCGACGTAAAAGACAGGATGCGGCTTCCGGAGTGAAAGCGTGGTGGCCCGATGGGGAGGTACGACGGGCAGCACCAGTGTGATGTCGGGCAGATGGGTGCCGCCGGCGTAAGGATCATTTAACATGGCGATGTCGCCTGGTGCGAGTTCGAGCGCATCCAGGGCTGCTGCCACCGACATAGGCATCGATCCCAGATGAACAGGCATGTGGTCGCCCATGGCCACCACGCGGCCCTCACCGTCAAATACCGCGCAAGAATAATCCCGGCGCTCCTTGATATTGGGCGAAAAGGCAGAGCGGCGCAGCCCTGCCCCCATCTCCTCCGCTGCCGAGTGGAAGAGGTTCTTGAAAATCTCAAGTTCGGCTGCGTCGACGCACTGAACTAGATTCCGCCCTCTCCCCAAGGGAGAGGCTACGGTTCTGAGTCGGTTCATCTGGCCCTTAGAATCAGATTGAGATACTTGTCTACCTCGCAACAGTAATCTGGTGGCACGACGGTGGTTGAACTGTACTCGATGACCACCGCCGGGCCTGCAAAACGGGCGCCTGCCGCGAGCCGGTCACGATCATACAGGCGCGTTGGATGAAAGTTCCCGTCAAACCAGACTGGCTTTGTTTTCACCGTGGCTCGACGGGGATCAGAATTCCGCGTCCGGCCCGCGCGCAGTTGCGGCTTGGGCGTTCGGATTGCCAGGCGAAGACGCAGATTGACGATTTCAAGCGCTCGCCCCGTGTGGGCGTACCCGTAAGCCTTCTCATGCTCCTGGTGGAACAGCTCACAAAAATCCGTCTTGAGAGGAACCGACAGTTCGTAGGATTGGCCCACATAGCGAAGATCTAGTCTCCGCTCTGCGAGTGCTTGCTCGGCAATAAACCCTTCTTTATGAAGTTCGGCTCTTGACGCTCGCTCGAGATTTGCAAAACGGTTTTCAAGGTCGCGCCAGAAGCCCGCGAAATGCCGCAAAGAATGTCTCTCCCGGTCGGGTACAGGCAGGAAGACAGACCGAACGGAGTCCTTGACA
>Ga0187782_10003010_pt1 | contig 12518 bp, 13 predicted proteins | sample 0715_SJ02_MP15_2_FD_132454 | JGI IMG/M metagenome (GOLD analysis project Ga0187782, IMG submission 132454) | Tropical peat soil microbial communities from peatlands in Department of Meta, Colombia - 0715_SJ02_MP15_20_MG | ecosystem: Environmental > Terrestrial > Soil > Wetlands > Peat | place...
CAGGGAGACCGGTTTTGGATCGCGCTGTAGCCTATCCCCACAAACAGTTCAGCTTACCCGCTAAGCGCCCGTATTTCCGAGAAGATAGCTGGTTAGCTACATATCAGTTTTAGTTCGGTTGACGCTGCTTCTGCTCCTACCCAAAATGCCGCAACTGCTGTTGGACGCGGGGTAAGGGCCGGATGCCTGAGGCAAGCTGTGCCCCGTATCCCGGCAGGCCCACTCCCCCCGGCTCCCAATTTATATCCCTTGGCTTCTAAATCTCTCTCTAGAGGAGAAATCCCATGAAACACCTGGCCAAGCTCATCCTTTTGACATTGGGCTTAGTAGTGGTCGTCGCGATTTGCGTGTCGTTTCTTCCGCGCCATACAGCGGCCGCCGCTCCGTCTAGCCCCCCCCCAGCCAACCTAACGCTGTTGTATGGCACCGCGGGTTGTCCGACCTCCTATGTGGCGGTCCTCCCCACCGGGGCCTATTCCCCTTCCGGAAGTGGGTGTTACGTAGTGCCAGAAGGAAAGTACCTCGTTGTTACAGATGTCACGTTCGGCTTCGCTGGCTGCACCGGTAGCTACGAGATGTTTGTCACGCTAAGCCCGACAGCGGCAGGGCCGTACATCTATTACCGCGCCCAGATAACAGACATAAACGGCGGAGCATCCTGGCATGACCACTACGCCACAGGGCTCGTATTCGCCTCCACCCCCACATTAACTTCCAACTACTCATCCGCTGGGTGCACAGTCGTATGGTCCCCCGCAGTGGTTGGGTACTTGACCAACGCCTAACCCCGCCACCTCACACCTGGGGGGGCGCTGCTCGTGGATAGCTCCAGCGTGTCAGGTTGCGGCGACTCAACCGGCTCCGGCTCCTGAAGTCGGAGCAAGACTTGCCGCAGCCCACGCGGCCCATCGCCGAACGTATGACCCGAGCGGAGAACGCGCATGGGGCGTTCTCCGCTCGTGCTCGTAACGCGCGCTTCGCGCGCTGGATGCTGGGCGGGTGGCAGGAGTTGAGGCGGTCAGAGCCGTCTGGCGAAATCCCGCGAACGGAATCCGGAGTCCTCGGCGGGCCCTCCTTCGGTTTGCGGGTGCGGGTGTCGCGAGGGAGATCCTCTTCCGCCGCGTCCGCGCGCCTGTGTCCTTGGTGCCGGGAACAGGACTTGAACCTGCACGCCCTCACGGGCACATGGTCCTAAGCCATGCGCGTCTGCCAGTTCCGCCATCCCGGCCCGGGTGGTTCGCCACTTTCGCAGCTTCATTGAGATTGTAACCGAGGAATGACCGCCCTTTGCTGCCGATGTGCTCACGCTGTTACGCTCGAGGCTGGAACCATGCACCATCCCAACCCGGCACGATCCGGGGCTGGGTTGAGTCTTGACAAAATGTCACATTAGATTTAATCCAGATGTTTCATGGACGCCGAGGCGATTAAGCGGTCCTTCAAAGGCAGCGGATTGCGCTGCACTCCGCAGCGCTACGCCGTGATGGCATTCTTGATGGAACACAACAGGCATCCCACGGCTACGGAAATCTTCGAAGCCGTGAATCGCGTGGATCCGCGCTCTTCCAGGGCCACGACTTATAACAATCTGCGGGACCTGGTGCAGGCGGGTTTGGTGCGGGAAGTGGCCGTCGAGGGCCGCGCCGCGCGATTCGATGCGAAAGGCATGCGGCATCACCACTTCATCTGCGACCGCTGCGGCAAGGTTGAGGACCTCGAGTGGTACGGCGTGCCCAAGCCTGCTTCGCGCTCCCTCGGTAAGCGGATTCTTCGCGAATGCGAACTCATTCTCCGGGGACTCTGCACGAAGTGCGCTCCGCGGCGGTTTCCCGTTAGGTTTCGAAGGCGTGTGGATACCGGATGAATGGCACGCGTCGGCCAAGCGCGGCCGGCGATTGCCGCGAATGGGAAGTCACGACTGGGTTGGTAGTTCGTCACAGTTTTTTTGACTAATTCGAAGGAAGATAACTGGACGGAGAAAACTGACCAGCGCAGCGGGGGCGTCTGTCCCCAAGAATCAGGAGGAAAACATGTCAACTGAGACCAAGTGCCCGGTAATGGGCGGCGCTCGCAGACACACGGCCGCGACGAATGCGGACTGGTGGCCGAATCAGTTAAACCTGAAGATCCTGCACCAGCACTCCCCCCTGTCCGATCCTATGGACAAGGAGTTCAACTACGCGAAAGAATTCAAGAGCCTCGACCTGAAAGCCGTGATCAAGGACCTTCATGCCTTGATGACGGACTCGCAGGACTGGTGGCCGGCCGACTTTGGCCACTATGGGCCACTTTTCATTCGTATGGCGTGGCACAGCGCGGGTACGTACCGCATCGGCGACGGCCGCGGCGGGGCCGGAGCCGGCCAGCAGCGCTTCGCGCCGCTCAATAGCTGGCCAGACAATGTGAACCTCGACAAGGCGCGCCGGCTGCTGTGGCCGATCAAGCAGAAATACGGTCGGAAAATCTCCTGGGCCGACCTTATGATTCTCGCCGGCAACGTCGCCCTCGAGTCGATGGGCTTCAAGACGTTCGGTTTCGGCGGCGGGCGCGAGGATGTCTGGGAGCCCGAAGAGGACGTCTTCTGGGGCCCCGAAGGCAAGTGGCTGGCGGACGAGCGCTACAGCGGCGATCGTGATCTTCAGAATCCGCTCGCTGCCGTGCAAATGGGTTTGATCTACGTGAATCCGGAAGGACCGAACGGCAAGCCGGATCCCGTCGCGGCGGCCAAGGACATTCGCGAAACGTTCGCGCGTATGGCGATGAACGACGAAGAAACGGTCGCGCTCATTGCCGGCGGTCACACCTTTGGCAAGACCCACGGCGCTGCCGATCCGAGCAAGTATGTCGGCCCTGAACCCGAAGCCGCCGGCATCGAGGAGCAGGGCCTGGGCTGGAAAAGCAAATTTGGCACGGGCAAAGGGGATGACACGATCGGCAGCGGCCTGGAAGTCATTTGGACCACGACGCCCACGAAGTGGAGCAACAACTACTTCGCAAACCTGTTCGGCTACGAATGGGAGCTGACCAAGAGTCCGGCCGGTGCGCATCAGTGGACGCCGAAGAATGGCGCCGGCGCCGGTACCGTGCCGGATGCGCACGATCCCTCAAAGCATCACGCGCCATCCATGCTGACCACCGACCTCTCCTTGCGCTTCGACCCCGCTTACGAAAAGATTTCACGGCGTTTCTACGAGCACCCGGACCAGTTGGCAGACGCGTTTGCGCGGGCGTGGTTCAAGCTGACCCACCGAGACATGGGGCCGATCTCGCGCTACCTTGGCCCGCTCGTTCCCAAGGAACCCCAGCTTTGGCAGGACCCTGTTCCCGCAGTGGATCATAAATTGATCAGGGAACAGGACGTTGCTGCTCTGAAGGCCAAGATCCTCAAATCCGGACTGTCGATCTCCCAACTGGTCACGACGGCCTGGGCGTCGGCGGCGTCGTTCCGCGGCTCCGACAAGCGCGGTGGGGCGAACGGCGCTCGTATTCGTCTGGCTCCGCAAAAGGATTGGGAAGTGAACCAGCCGGTCGCGCTGGCGAAGGTCCTCAAGACGCTGGGGGCAATCCAAAGGGAGTTCAACGGCTCGCAGTCCAACGGGAGCAAAGCGAAGAAGGTCTCACTGGCTGACCTGATTGTTCTGGGCGGCTGCGCCGCCGTCGAGGAAGCTGCGAAAAGGGCCGGGCACAAGGTGAAGGTTCCCTTCTCGCCGGGGCGCACGGATGCTTCGCAGAAGCAGACCGATGTGCACTCATTCGCCGTAATGGAACCGATCGCTGACGGGTTCCGCAACTATCTTCGAAGCGGACAGGTCCTGTCGGCTGAAGAGCTCCTGGTGGATCGGGCGCAGTTGCTGACGCTTACTGCCCCCGAGATGACGGTTCTCATCGGCGGCATGCGCGCGCTGAATACTAATTTCGGGCAGTCAAAGCACGGCGTCTTCACCAAGCGACCGGAGACGCTGACGAATGATTTCTTCGTCAACCTGCTCGACATGAATACGAAGTGGCAGCCCTCCTCTACATCCGAAGGCGTGTTTGAGGGGCGCGACCGCGCGACGGGCGAAATCAGGTGGACCGGCACCCGTATCGACCTGGTCTTCGGTTCGAACTCCCAGCTCCGGGCAATTGCGGAAGTCTATGCATGTGACGACGCGAAGGAGGCGTTTGTGAAGGACTTCGTGGCTGCGTGGAACAAGGTGATGAACCTCGATCGCTACGACCTTGCCTGAGCCCGGCGGAGGAAGAGAGCTGTCAACTTAGGCCTGGTTCATCGAGCTTTCGGCCTGGTCACTTCCGCCGCGGCGAACCGGGCGAGGCGCCCTACACCAAGAAGGGTCGGTTCTACATCCTGGATAAAGAAAAAGTCCCCACCCGAGCAAAGGCGGCTCGGGTGGGGTACACGACTACTTCACCTGAACGAAAGTTTGCGGGACACAACCTCGGCTGGAAAGCCCAATCGGCTGCTGGCGGGCGAATTACAATCCGCGGAGCACGCGGACGGCTAGAAGTTCTGCAGACCTTGCCAGATCCACACGCCGGCGATCACCACGATCAGCAGTCCGGAGGCCACGCCCAGGACGCGCAGGAAAGGCTGGATCTTTCCCATGCGCTTCTGCAGCGCCACCTGCTCTTCCTGCATGTGCATGGAGGAATCGTCGAGGAAGAGCTGATCGTCTTCGTGCATGGTGAGTGTGCTGCGGTAGATGAGCAGCACAATCAGGACCACCGTGACGGCGCCCCAGGCAATCAGCAACATCATCAGAGGAGACACAAGCCACCTCGTGGCCATAAAGCGACCGGCTCCTGCGCGGAGCAGGCCATCGGAGCCAGTGCGATTATAGCTCCGTCCCTCAGTGGCCGAGACGGTTTTTTCCGGCCAGGGGCATGACGCCAAAGGGCCACCCCGAGAATGCGACCCTGGCCCGCCGGCCGGCATCTGATAGACGTACAGTCGATTTAGAGGTACCGCAAAAGCCCTTTGGGCCGGAACTCTTTCTGCTATACTAACTTGCAAGCAAGACTTAAGGAGACAAGGATGGCGACGACAACAGCACCCGGCGTGGATACCGGCAAGAAGTTCCCCCTCAACCTTACCCCGAATGCCATATCGAAGGTGAAAGAGATCATGGCGCAACAGAACCCCCTGCCCGCTGGGCTCAGGGTTGGGGTGGTCGGCGGAGGATGCTCGGGGTTCTCGTATTCGATGTCTTTCGAGAACACCGCCGGGATAATGGACAAGACCTTCGAGTTCGACGGCCTCAAGGTGTTCGTGGATGCCACCTCGGCGATGTATCTGAATGGCTGCAACATCGATTACGTCGAGACCCTGGAAGGCGCCGGTTTCAAGTTCGAGAATCCCAACGTGAAGAGCACCTGCGGCTGCGGCTCTTCGTTCAACGTCTAAGGGAAATTTCCCGCAAACACGAGAGGCTCCGTCGTGCGACGGAGCCTCGTGATTTCTGGCGCGACAACTGTTTCGAGCTAGTGGGTCAGCTTGCGCCGGCTCCACGGGTGCGGAGGACACGAGTCCACGGGACGCTCGGGTTTGACTTGCTGGCGCATGCGCGGTCCAACCGTTTAATATATATCGTTACACGATATCTGTGTGCGATATAATAAGCCTGGGCAGGGGAACTTTTCTCTGCGGAGGTGAGCTATGGCCGTGATCTTCTGGGTCACTCTCGGGCTCCTCGCGGGAGCTATCGCGAAACTGGTCGTGTGGGACAACGCCAGGGCGAGTTGGGCGGTAGTGATGTCGCTAAGCGTTGTCGGTGCTGTCGTGGGCGGCCGGATTGCCAACGTGCTGTCACCCAATTCGGATACGCCAGGATTTGATTCGGGCAGTATTGTTCTGGCGCTGATTGGGGCACTGGTGCTGCTCGCACCCTATGGGATGGTGATCGCCCGCCGGCATGCAGCAACAACCATAGAGTTGGAACGCCCGCGCCGCGCGGCTTAAAACTGGGACCTCCTTGCTACTTCGCTGGCGTCCAGGCGCCAGCTTTTTTTGTTGCATAACCCTTTCGGGTCACGCCGCCATCGAGAACATGGTGCAGGCGGTAGATTTGCATGAGAACAAAGGCAGTGACCAACATGCAGCCAACGGTTGCGACCAGCGCGTGCAGGATGTAGTGAGCGACGTTTCGCCCCACTGTTTCGAGCTAGCGGGTCTGCTTGCGCCGGCTCCCACCATTGGTTGTACCCCCATCAATCAAACACCACGGTCTTCCGTCCGTATGGCAGTACACGATGCAATAAATGCCACCGAACCGAGCGTGCCAGTACATTCCTCTCCAACTCGCGGCCTTTGCGCACCAACTCTTCCAGAGAGTCGCGGTGCGTCACCCGGCAGACATCCTGTTCGATGATAGGACCCTGGTCCAGCTCTTCCGTCACGTAGTGACTGGTAGCGCCGATCAGCTTTACGCCTCGCTCATACGCCTGGTGGTACGGTTGCTTGCCGACAAACGCTGGCAGGAACGAATGATGAATGTTAATGATGCGGTTGGGATAGCACTGCACGAAATGCGGGGTGAGGATTTGCATGTATCTCGCCAGTACCACCAAGTCGATGCGCAATGCCCTGAGCAAGCTGAGCTCCTGTTCTTCCTGCGCGCATTTGTTTTCCGGAGCGATGGGGAATACATGGAAAGGAATGCCGAACGGGGCAACCACCGGTTCCAGGTCCGGATGGTTGCTCACGACTGCGGCAATCTCACCGGGGGCTTCGCCGGCCCGGTTGCGATTCAGCAGTTCCAGCAGGCAATGATCCTGCTTTGAAACGAAGACCGCCATGCGTGCCCGATCCGATGAAAAGTGGAGTTGCCAGCGCATTTGAAAGCGCTCGGCAATCTCTTTGAAAGCATCGCCGATCTCCTCATTGGCCAGGGCGAAGCCCCCTAATTCCCACTCCACTCGCTGGAAGAAGACGCCCTGCGGCGGGTCGATGTGTTGGTCCGCATGAACAATGTTGCCACCGTTACGGTAAATAAAATTCGACACGCTCGCTACGAGGCCCTTCTGGTCGGGGCAGGAAATCAAAAGTACGGCTGTTTCGTTCGCCCTCATTTATCTCCGCGCCCTCCGTAGGCTCTGGCCGGACGACTTTCCGGCCCGTTGACGGGGCGCATCCGCTCGCACTATAAACTACCGCCTCACGAGAAAAGGGATCGACCTGGCCACTGATCCCCGAATTTGACGCTGGATAGTGAGATATGCCGACGATCACCCCATTCCTGTGGTTCGACAATCAAGCCGAAGAGGCGATGAATTATTATCTGTCGATTTTCAAAAATTCAAAAGTCCTCAGCGTCAATCGCGCGGACGGCAAAGTGCTGACTGTAAGCTTTGAGCTGGAAGGGCAGAAATTCATGGCCCTGAATGGCGGTCCGCCTTTCAAATTCACGGAAGCCATATCGCTCTTCGTGAACTGCGAGACCCAGCAGGAAGTTGACGAGCTGTGGGAGAAGCTTTCCCATGGTGGAGAAAAAGGAAGGTGCGGCTGGCTGAAGGACCGGTTTGGATTGTGGTGGCAAATTATTCCCAGCGCCCTGGGCAAGCTGATGAATGACCCCGATGCTGAAAAATCCCGGGCGGTGTTTCAGGCCATGATGAAAATGAACAAGATCGTCATAAAAGACCTGGAGCGCGCGTACGCTGGCGCGTGACGCCATGGGCAACAAGAGGGGCGAGGCATGAGCAAAGTGCGAGTTCTGGTGGGCACACGCAAGGGCGCTTTCATTCTGACTTCTGACGGCAAGCGCGAATCGTGGGAGGTCAGCGGCCCGTTCTTTACCGGCTGGGAGGTTTACCACCTCAAGGGATCGCCGGCCGACCCGAATCGGATCTACGCGTCGCAGACCAGCGGCTGGTTCGGACAGGTGATCCAGCGCTCGAGCGACGGCGGCAAAACCTGGGAGACGCCCGGCGGCGGCATTACCATGTCCGGCCCCATGCCCAAGGGCGAGAGCAACAAGTTCGTCTATGACACATCGGCTGAAAGCGGCAAGCCCCTGACTACCCACCAGTTCTACGACGGCACGCAGCACCCGTGGGAGTTCAAGCGCGTCTGGCACCTGGAGCCGTCGCTCGACGATCCCGACGCCGTTTATGCGGGAGTAGAAGACGCTGCCTTGTTTCTCTCGACCGACGGCGCGCACAGCTGGAAGGAACTCTCCGGGCTGCGCGGCCACGGCACCGGTCCCAAGTGGCAGCCGGGCGCCGGCGGCATGTGCCTGCACACGATTCTTCTGGACCAGAAGAACCGCGGGCGGATCTACATCGCCATCTCGGCGGCGGGCGCCTTCCGCTCTGACGACACCGGCAAGACCTGGCGGCCGATCAACCGCGGGCTGAAGTCACAATACATTCCCGATCCCACCGCTGAGGTCGGCCACTGCGTCCATCACATCGCCATGCATCCTTCGCGTCCGGACGTGCTGTTCATGCAGAAGCATTGGGACGTGATGCGCAGCGACGACGGCGGCGACTCGTGGCAGGAAGTGAGCGGCAACCTGCCGACCGATTTCGGCTTCGTGATCGACGTGCACGCGCACGAACCGGAGACCATCTACGTGGTCCCGATCAAGAGCGATTCGGAGCACTTTCCGCTAGAGGGCAAGCTGCGCGTCTATCGCAGCCGCAGCGGCGGCAACGAGTGGGAGGCGCTTACCAAGGGCCTGCCGCAGCGCGATTGCTACGTCAACGTGCTGCGCGATGCCATGGCGGTCGATGCGCTCGACAAGTGCGGCGTGTACTTCGGCACCACCGGCGGTCAGGTTTACGCCTCGGCCGATGCCGGAGACAGCTGGTCGCCCATCGTGCGCGACCTTCCGCCGGTAGTTTCGGTCGAGGTGCAGACGCTGCCATGATCCGGGTCATCCTTCCGGCCCATCTGCGCACGCTGGCGCACGTGGAGGGCGAGGTCGAGCTCGAAATTCAGGGGCAGGCCACGCAGCGCTCGGTTTTGGATGCGCTGGAGGCGCGCTATCCGGTGCTGCGCGGGACCATCCGCGACCAGGTCACGCAAAAGCGACGGCCGTTCCTGAGATTTTTCGCCTGTTCGGAGGATTTGTCCCATGAGCCGCCGGATGCCGCGCTGCCCGACGCGGTGATCAGCGGGGCCGAGCCATTTTTGATCATCGGCGCCATTGCAGGCGGGTGAGCGGACGAGATTCAGATTTCCGAAACAGGAATGGGCCATCCACGGACGCCGATTTCTGCTTTTCTGTTCTCGTGTTTGACCGTTGCTGGAGACGTAGCGAGCTACGTCTCTACGGTGGGATGGTATTCGTCTTTATCCCAATTCAGCGGATTCTGCCAGATGTATTCGCGAATTGCCTCAAGCGACCTGGAACTCCGAATAAGGTGATCATAAAAGCGCGGCTGCCAACTGAAATCGGCACGTGCGTTTTCACGGCACCATTTCGTTACTCCAGCTTTGTATGACCGGATTATCGCGCCGAGCGATCCCGGCGATGGTGAGCGGAATACGCCTATCCCAAATCCCCTTCCACGTGGCTGGTGTTCACCCGGACTGTAACGATGGCGTTCTCCAAGGACGACTATGCCATGCAGGTGATTGGGCATGAGAACGAAACCATCCAGCGATACGTCGCCGTAATGTGCCGGAATGGCCTCCCAATGGGACCTGGCAATCTCGCCCACTCGCGAAGGGCGAAAGACGCCACAGTCGATGGAACCAAGGCTGCACTTATGTTGCTGTGTGCAAATGGTGACGAAATACCAGCCGTTTTCTGAGTAGTCCCACCCGGGCAGCCGCGTCGTTTCGATACGGTATTTTTCGCGATAGAGCGTCATTATCTTTTCCGTAGAGACGTAGCTTGCTACGTCTCCTACTGGCCGCCCCAAGACGGAGAGTAGCAAGCTACGTGTCTACAATAGCCTTGTGGGGAGCTCAAGGGGTCGAAAGTCCTCATAAAGGTGCCGCGGACGGTGGGAGACGTAGCAAGCTACGTCTCTACAGGACATTTGTCGGGGATTCAAGGGGTCGAAGTTCTCACCAGCCGCCGGGCCTGCTCGAAGATCTTCTGGAACATCTTCTCGGTGAGCTTGCCGGTTTGCGTGTTCTGCTGCGAGGGATGATAGGAGGCAAGAAGAATCTTCCCATCCGGCAGCATGTACCTGGCGCCGTGGGCGAAAGCGTAACCGTTCTTGCTGGCCAGCAGGCCGCGTCGCTTCAGGTAATTCAGATAACCGTCAAAGGCGATCCGCCCCAGGCACACCACCACGCGGAGATTCTTCAGGCCCGCCAGCTCGCGATCGAGGTAGACGGAGCAGTTGGCGATCTCGCCGGGAGTGGGCTTGTTGGCCGGCGGAGCGCAGCGCACCACGGCGGTGATGTAGGCGTCCTTGAGCGCGAGACCGTCGCCGCGGTGCGTGGCATTGGGCTGCGAGGCGAAGCCGGTGCGGTGGAGCACGGGATACATGAAGTATCCGGAACCATCGCCGGTGAACGGACGACCGGTGCGATTAGAGCCGTGCGCGCCCGGCGCCAGGCCAAGGATGAGCACGCGTGCTTCGGGATCGCCGAAACCGGGCACCGGACGGCCCCAGTATTCCCAATCAAGGTAAGCGCGGCGCTTTTCGCGCGCGATCTTCTGACGATATTCAACCAGGCGCGGACAGTGGGTGCACGCTACGATCTCGCGATTCAGTTGGTCGAGCCAGGCGGGCGTAGGAAATTCTTCTGTAGAGACGTAGCTTGCTACGTCTCGACACCAGGGTCGTCGCTGGAGACGTAGCAAGCTACGTCTCTACAACGGCGTTTGACCGTCACTTCCGCTTCTCTTTAATATAGACGAGAAGCTGATCATCAAAAGGCCTTCCATTTGACCGTCACTGAGACCCAGAACAACTGCACACGTGAGATTGAAGTCGAAGTCCCAGCCGATGTAGTGGCGCGGGAGACCAGCGTGGTGCTGGAACGCTTCCAGAAGCATGCACGGCTGCCGGGCTTCCGCAAAGGCAAAGTGCCGCCGTCGGTGCTGCGCCAGCGCTTCCCGGAAGACATCCGCAGCGAGGTGGTAGAGGCGCTGATTCCCCGCTATTTTCGGCAGGAAGTGGAAAAGCGCGGGCTGCAGCCGGTCTCGCAGCCGCGGGTGAGCGATCTGCACCTGGCCGAGGGCGAGCCGCTGCGCTTCAAGGCCAGCTTCGAGATCATGCCGGAAATCCAGGTCGCCGGATACGAAGAGTTACGTGCCGAAAAGACCGATACCAGCGTGACCGACCAGGAAGTGGAAGAGGCACTGGGCCGGTTGCGCGAGCAGCAGGCAACCTATAGCGCGGTGGACGAGCGCGAGCTGCGCGATGGCGACTTCGCGCAGGTGGCGCTGGTAGGAACTCCGCAGGGCGGCGAGGGCAAGCCTGTGACCATGGATGACGTGATGGTGGAGATCGGCGGCGCCAACACGGTGCGTGATTTCAGCGATAACCTGCGCGGCGCGCGCCCGGGCGAGGAGCGGCGCTTCGACGTGACTTATCCCGAGGATTTTTCCGACCAGCGGCTGGCTGGCAAGAAGCTGGCCTACGCGATCACGATCAACGCGATCAAGCAGAAGATGCTGCCGGAGCTGAACGACGATTTCGCCAAGTCGGCGGGCGAGTTCCAGTCTCTCGAAGAGCTGAGGGTGAAGGTGCGCGAGCAGCTCGAAGGGGAAAAGAGGCACGCTGCCGAACATGCCGCCAAGGACAAACTGGTGGACGAGCTGGTCCGCCGCAACGATTTCCCGATTCCGGACGCGCTGGTGGATCGCCAGGTGGATGTCCGCCTGGAGCGAGGGCTGCGGGCGCTGGCCGCGCAGGGCATGCGCACCGAGGACATGAAGAAGATGGATTTTTCGCGCCTGCGGGCGGGCCAGCGCGAGGCCGCGGTGCGGGAGGTAAAGGCCGGGCTGCTGCTGGAGAAGATTGCCGACCTGGAAAAAATCTCCGTCAGCGATGAGGAGATTGAGCAAGAGGTCGCGGCGCTGGCTAAACAGATGCAACAGACGCCGGAGTCTGTCCGCGCTCGATTGACACGCGATGGAGCGCTGGATAGAATCCGGAACAGAATCCGCAACGAGAAGACCCTCGATTTTCTTTATCGCCGCTCAGCGTGATGAGCGGTGGTATTCAAGCTCCCCCGGCCTCACTCCAGCGCGGGGGTGAAGTGTCAGGCAGGCGAGGAGTGAAAGAGGAGCATATGGCACTGGTACCGATGGTGGTCGAGCAGACCAGCCGGGGCGAACGTGCGTATGACATCTACTCCCGGCTGTTGCGGGACAACATCATCTTCCTGGGCACGCCGGTGGATGACACCATCGCCAACCTGGTGATCGCGCAGCTGCTTTTCCTCGAAGCCGAGGACCCGGAGAAGGACGTTTCGCTGTACATCAACTCGCCGGGCGGTTCGATTACCGCGGGCATGGCGATCTACGACACCATGCAGTTCATCCGGCCGGACGTGGTGACCATCTGCATCGGGCAGGCGGCTTCCATGGCGGCGCTGCTGCTGTGCG
>Ga0187782_10003011_pt1 | contig 12516 bp, 14 predicted proteins | sample 0715_SJ02_MP15_2_FD_132454 | JGI IMG/M metagenome (GOLD analysis project Ga0187782, IMG submission 132454) | Tropical peat soil microbial communities from peatlands in Department of Meta, Colombia - 0715_SJ02_MP15_20_MG | ecosystem: Environmental > Terrestrial > Soil > Wetlands > Peat | place...
CCGCCTGCAACAAGAAGAACAAGACGTTGCCGACGATTCCGTGGCCGAAGACCGCCCGGCCGATCTCGGCGAGCATCGACGGGTATCCGGCGGAAAACGGAACCGAACGCGTGGCGTAGCCCAGCCAGGCCACACCGGCCAACAACAGCCCAAGAATCGTCGCCATGACGGTCAGCACCAGACGCGCGTTAGGACCTTCAGGTTTACGAAACAGGTTGACCGTGTTGGAAATCGCCTCCACCCCGGTCAGCGACGAGCCGCCGTTGGCGAAAGCCCGAAGAATCACCAGAATCGTCGCCCCCATCACCAGGCCGCTACCCTGCTGCACCGGCACCGCCCCATCAAGGTGCACCGGATCGTATTGCGGCAGATTCCCCAAGACTTCACGAGCAAGGCCGACCACGATCATCAGCGTGAGCATGCCGATAAACCAGTACGTTGGCACCGCGAACGTCCGGCCCGCCTCCCGCAACCCGCGCAAGTTGAAATAACAGAAAATCAGCACCGCGCCGACCGAGATTTCCAGGCTGTAGGGGCCCAGCACCGGGATCGCCGACGCCACCGCCACCGTGCCGGCCGCACACTGGATCGCCACGGTCACCACATAGTCGATCAACAGTGCTGCGGCCGCGATCTGCGCCACCCGAGGTCCGAAATTCTCCCTGGCCACGATGTAAGAACCACCGGCCCGGGTGTAGGCCATCACGACCTGCCGATACGACGCGGTCACCAACACCAGAATCAACAGGATCACGCCGATCAGCGGAAGCAACAACACAAACGCGGCCATCCCGGCAGCCGGCAACAACTCGACCATGATCTGCTCGGGACCATAAGCAGTCGAAGAGATCGCATCCGGTGAAAGCGCGCCAAGCGCAACGGTGTTCGACAACTTCTCATGCTGAAGGTTCTCGGTGATCATTGGCTTCCCGAGGAAAACCCGCTTCCACCCGTCGTACAAAGACGGCGCGACCCGCTGCTCGTCCGCCAATCCCGTCACCCGCTATTCCTAACCGATCTTGGGGCTGGCCGCCTGCTTGTTTACAGGATCTTGACACACAGGATCTTTACGGTCGCCGAAAACCCCGTGCACTGGCACCGCGAACCCGTTACACCAGCGGAAACGCCGATACAATGGCCAGCGCGGAAGCGGCCTGAAATGATGGATGGCGTGGCAGACGAGGGGAACAACGGCTCCGGGGGATCAGCCGCCACAGCAGACCCTGGCACGGTCTTTTCGGCGCTGGCCGAGATCATCTACCAGGGCTCGGAGTCGAGCGAGGTCTACGCGGCGATCTGTGTCGCTGCAACGCTGGTCGTGACGGGATGCGATCACGCCAGCTTGCTGGTGCGCCGCGACGGTCGCTACGTCACCGTCGGCGCCAGCGACCGTGTCGCGCAGCGAATCGACGACCTGGAACGTATGGCCGGGGACGGACCGTGCGTCGACGCCATCGAGGAAGAGACACCGCAGATCGAAACCGACCTGACCACGCCGAACCAATGGCCTCAGCTGGCCGCCCGCCTGGTCGCCGAGACCCCGGTCCGCGGGGCGATGGGCTTTCGGATCCTGGTCGATCGCCGCAAAACCGGTGCGCTCAATCTGTTCAGCGACAAGGCAGGCGTCTTCGACACCGAATCCGCCGGCCAAGCCATCGTGCTGGCATCGTTCGCGAGCGTGGCCATCAACGCCGTCGCTCAGGGCGAGGACGTCGCCACCTTGCGTCGGGGGCTGCTCAGCAACCGGGAGATCGGGAAGGCCGTCGGCATGCTGATGATGCTGAACGGTGTGGACGAGCACCAGGCCTTCGACGTGCTGCGCAAGTATTCGCAGGATCTGAACATCAAGCTCGCCGATGTGGCGCGGTCGGTCATCGAGCACCGCGGCAATCCGGTCTTCGGCGACGACCGGTCATCGAACAAGCGCTAGCGCCGGCCGGCTGCCTACTCGGGCAGCCGTAACTCGGGTTTCTCGACCTCTTCGATGTTGACGTCTTTGAAGGTCACCACCCGCACCTGCTTGACGAACCGGGCCGGCCGGTACATATCCCACACCCACGCGTCAGAGAGTCGCAGCTCGAAGTACACCTCGCCGTCGGCGTTGCGTGGCACCATCTCGACACCGTTCGCCAGGTAGAACCGGCGCTCGGTTTCCACCACGTAGCTGAACTGGCCCACGATGTCCTTGTATTCGCGGTACAGCGAGAGCTCCATCTCGGTTTCGTACTTTTCGAGATCTTCGGCACTCATCTGCTCAGTCGTCCTTCTCCGTCCCATTTGTCCGACCCAGCCCATTCGGCGGGCGGTGTCTGATTGCCCATCTTTCCCCACCCGCCGTCGTCGCGGGGATCCGGCTTGCACTCGGCGACCACCCGGCTGCCCCCCGACCCGGTTGCCACCCGCCGGACGTTGATGAAGGAGTACCGATGCTCGGGACACGGGCCCAGCTCGTTCAGCGCGGCCGAGTGCTCAACGGTGCTGTAACCCTTGTGGTCGGCGAACCCGTAGCCCGGATGATCGGCGTCCATCGCCACCATCAACCGGTCCCTGCTGACCTTGGCCAGCACACTGGCGGCAGCGATACAGGCCGCCACCGCGTCGCCACCGATCACCGGCAGCGACGGCACCGGCAGTCCGGGCACCCGGAAACCGTCGCTGAGCACATAGCCGGGACGCACCGATAGCCCGGCCACCGCACGCCGCATGCCTTCGATGTTGGCAACGTGTACGCCGCGTCGATCAACATCGACCGACGGGATGAACACCACGTGGTAGGCCAGCGCATGGCGGCAAATCAATGGGAACAGCTTTTCTCGCGTCTTCTCGGTGAGCTTCTTCGAATCATCAAGGCCGGCAAGACTTTCCAATCGTCCCGGCCCCAGCACGCAAGCCGCGACCACCAACGGCCCAGCGCAGGCACCGCGGCCGACCTCGTCCACTCCGGCCACCGGGCCAAGACCGCTGCGGTGCAGCGCCGACTCCAGGGTCCGCAATCCGGAGGATTTTCGGATCACCGTCCGTGGCGGCCAGGTGGTGGCCATACCTAATGATTCTGCTGCGGATTCACCGAACGCACACCACCCCATCGCGACGGCGGCCACACAATGAACCTTGCCTTACCGATGACGTTGCCTGCCGGCACGGTGCCCGCCATCGGATCACCGGTGCACAGCAGCCCATTCATTGCGTCAGCGGGGGTGCTGGTGCAGTGTGCTCGGGAGTCCGCGGAATGAGTGCGGTTGTCCCCCATCAGCCACAACCGCCCCTGCGGGACGGTGACCGGTCCGAACTCCGGGCCCAGACACGGATACACCGATGGGTCGGCGTTCATCGTGGCCAGATCCAGATACGGCTCCTTCAACCGTGCGCCGTTGACCGTCAGCCCGGTATTGCTCCGGCACTCCACGGTCTGTCCGCCCACCGCGATGACGCGCTTGACGAGGTCGTTCTCGTCGGGCGGCACGAAGCCGATGAACGACAGCGCGTTCTGCACCCAGCGCACTGCGGTGTCGTGCGAGCGGATCGACTTGTAGGCCACGTTCCACGACGGTGGCCCCCTGAACACGATCACGTCACCGGGATGCTGTGAGCCGAAACGAAAGCTGAGCTTGTCCACCATGATTCGGTCCCCGACGCAACCCGAACATCCGTGCAGAGTGGGTTCCATGGATTCCGACGGAATGAGGTAGGGCCGTGCCACGAACGTCAACATGACGTAGTAAAGCACCAGCGCGATCGCTGCCAGGATGACGGTTTCCCGCAGCGCCGCTCGCTTCTTGCCTTTGGGCTCGTCCTCGGCGCCCGATTCGGTGGTGGCCGGACGGCTTATCGCGACTTCCGGCTCGGCCGGATCAGGGTCGGGTTTGCCTTCAGGCGACGAGTCGGTGGCTTCGGTCACTGCGTCAGCCTAGCCAGCACGGTCCGCGGCGTCGCGCACCGCCGCCGTGCGGGTCACCGCTTCTCTTTGATCTTGGCTTTCTTGCCGCGCAACTCTCGCAGGTAGTACAGCTTGGCCCGGCGGACATCACCGCGGGTCACGATCTCGATGTGGTCGATATTCGGCGAATGCACCGGGAAGGTCCGCTCGACGCCGACGCCGTAGCTCTCCTTGCGCACGGTGAAGGTCTCCCGGATCCCGCCGCCTTGCCGACGCAGGACCACGCCCTTGAACACCTGGATGCGCTCTTTGGCACCCTCGATGACCTTGACGTGCACATTGATCGTGTCGCCGGGGCGGAAGGCCGGGATGTCGTCGCGCAGCGACCCCTTGTCGAGGAAGTCCAGCGTGTTCATGTCGGAGACACCTCCTTGCGGTCGCGGCTGCGTGCTGCTGCTCGCGCTGTAGGCGCGTTGACAGTCAACCAAGCCGATGGATTCGGGCATCTGGGCGCGTCTCGCAGCAGGCGGAAGGGGACCGGCCGGTCTACAACCGCTGGAGACAACTGGTCAATTGTGCCAGATCGGGACCAGGCAGCGAAATCGCCGCGAATCGCCGCCCTTGCCTACCGGGCCGTGACGTGGGCAAATGGTACATAGGACGAAAGCCGGTGACTGGGTGAGGAGAGCCATGCGGGCGCGGCCACTGCTGTTGATCGCCACCTCAGCGGTACTGACGGCGTTGGTGATGGGCTTCGAAGCGAAGGTCTATGGCGCGCCCGGTGCCACGCTGAACGCACCCCACAGGGCCGCACCGCCGCACGCAATCATGCCGCCGGAGTCGCCACAGGGAATGCCCGGCGCCGGGTTCGACGGATTGCCGGCCCGCATCGCGCAGGCCACCCAGGATGCCGCCGCCGACGGCGCCACCATAGTCGTTGCGGTCCTCGACCGAGCCACGAATCAAATGCTGTCCAACGGCAACGACCAGCCCGTCGCGATCGCGTCGGTGGCCAAGCTTTTCATTGCGGACAACGTGCTGTCCCAGGAATCGGCGGGCTCCGAGGAGGACCGCCGGCTATCGACGGCAGACCGTCAGGCACTGGACACCATGCTGCGCTCCTCGGACGACGGCGCCGCCGAGACGTTCTGGGCTCAGGGTGGCGGTGAGGCGATCATCACTGACGTCGCGAGCCGGTACGGGCTGACGTCCACCGCGCCGCCCAGCGACGGACAGTGGTGGAACACGATGAGCTCAGCATCCGATTTGGTGCACTACTACGACATGCTGCTCGACGGGTCCGGCGGCCTATCTGGGGAGCGGACCGAGATCATCGTCGACGACCTCGCCAGGTCCACCGCAACCGGGGCCGATGGCTACCCCCAGCGGTTCGGCATTCCCGACGGCCTGTACGCCGAACCCGTTGCCGTCAAGCAGGGTTGGATGTGCTGTATCGGGGACAGCTGGATGCACCTGTCCTCCGGCATTGTCGGCTCCGACCGGCGCTACGTCATGGTGATCGAGTCGCTGCAACCCTCCGATGACGCCTCCGCGCGGGCGACGATCACCCAGGCGGTCAAGACGATGTTTCCCTCCGGGCGGATCTGAGACGGCGCGAGCGCTACCGCAGCAGGTCGGGACGGCGTTCACGGGTGCGCCGCTCGGAAGCCTGCCGCCGCCAAGACTCGACGCGAGCGTGGTCGCCGGACAGCAGAACCTCAGGGACGTCGAGTCCACGCCAGCTCGGCGGCCTGGTGTACGACGGACCCTCCAGCAGGCCGCGAGAATGCGAATCATCTTGGTGTGAAAGTGGATTGCCCAAAACATCGGGCACCAGTCGCAGCACCGCCTCGATGATCACCAGGGCAGCCGATTCCCCTCCCGGCAACACGTAGTCGCCGATCGAGACCTCTTCGACTCGCATCCGCCTGGCGGCATCGTCGATGACCCTCTGGTCGATCCCCTCATAGCGACCGCAGGCGAACACCAGATGCGCCTCGCCGCTCCACCGCTGCGCGGTCGCCTGGTTGAACAACGCGCCCGCGGGCGTCGGGACAACGAGAAGCGTTTCCTGCGAGCAGATCTCGTCTAGCGCCTCGCCCCAAACCGGCGCCCGCATCACCATCCCCGGACCGCCGCCGTATGGCGCGTCGTCCACCGAGTGGTGTACGTCGTGGGTCCATTTCCGCAAGTCGTGCACTTCGAGCTGGACGAGACCGGACTCGATCGCCTTGCCCGGCAACGATTGTCGCAGCGGATCCAAGTACGACGGGAAGATCGTCACGACGTCAATCTTCATATTGGCCTTCATATCGATGCTGCCCTCAGGTCTCCAGTTCCAGCAAACCCTCGGGCGGATCGATTTCGACGATGCCAGCGTCCAACGACACCGACGTGACGATCGCGCTCACGAACGGCACCAGCAACTCGCCGGCCTCGGCCCGGTTGACCGCCAGTAGTTCGCCGGCGGGGGTGTGCAAAACCTCGGCGACGGTGCCGATATCGTGGCCGGCCGTCGTCCGCACCAGAAGGCCTTCCAGCTGGTAGTCGTAGTAGGTGTCCGGCTCGTCGATGGGCGGCAAGTCCTCGGAGTCGATGACGAACACGCTGCCCCGCAGCGCGTCGGCCGCATCACGGTCGGCCACCCCCTCCACCCGCAGCAGTAGGCGGCTCCCGTGCGGACGGACCGCCTCCACAACGTAGTTGCGCTCACGCTGACCGGATGCCTTGGCTCGCAATATCGCGCCCGGCGCAAACCGCAACTTGGGGTCATCGGTGCGAATCTCGACGACGAGTTCGCCGGTCACGCCGTGGGCTTTGACCACGCGCCCGACTGTCAACTCCACAGGAGTTCCATGGGCTGGGCTCCGCTACTGGTCGGTGTCCACCACATCGACTCGGATACCGCGACCACCGATTCCGGCGACCAGCGTGCGCAACGCGGTCGCGGTGCGCCCGCCGCGACCGATCACCTTGCCCAGATCGTCGGGATGGACGTGTACCTCGACGGTCCTGCCGCGCCTGCTGGTCACCATGTCAACTCGGACATCGTCGGGATTGTCGACAATGCCGCGCACCAGATGTTCGACGGCGTCGACGACGGTACTCATGGGTGCGGTCAGCTCTCGGTCACCGGTTCGGCCTGGTCGCTGCCTTCGGCCGGCTCGGCTGCCTTCGCTTCAGCGGACGGCTTGGCGGCTGCCTCGGCTTCAGCGGCTTTCTCAGCTTTGTCCGGCGCGGCGGCCTTCTTGGCCGGAGCTTTCTTCTTCTTCGGTGTCGCGGCCTCGGCGTCGGGAGCACCGTCGGCAGCGGCCAACGCGGCGTTGAACAGCTCCAGTTTGCTCGGCTTGGGCTCGGCGACCTTCAACTTGCCTTCGGCGCCGGGCAGCCCCTTGAACTTCTGCCAATCACCGGTGATCTTGAGCAGCTTGAGAACGGGTTCGGTGGGCTGAGCACCCACCGACAGCCAATACTGGGCACGCTCGGAGTCGATCTCGATCAGGCTCGGCTCCTGCTTCGGGTGGTACCTGCCGATGATCTCGATTGCGCGACCGTCGCGGCGCGTCCGCGAGTCGGCGACGGCGATGCGGTACTGCGGATTGCGGATCTTGCCAAGCCGGGTGAGCTTGATCTTTACAGCCATGGTTGAGCGACTTCTCCTGTGGGTGTCACGCTGCAATTCAGCGATTCGGGCGGGATGCCAGGATCCGGTTTTGCCTCGCGTGTGTGCCGCGCCGAGCCGCCTCGAAAGGGCATGTCGCAGGGCGGACAGCCGCCTATTGTGCCAGAGCGAGGTCAGGCGGCGAAAATTCGCCTGGTCGGTCTCGGCTTCACAGAATTTTCTGGAAGCACTTGGTTTCCACCCGGCGGGTCATCCGCCAACCGTCGCGCGTGCGCAGGAACTCGTCGTCGTACCACAGCCCGCAGAACATCACCTGTTCCCTGTCACCGCCGAGCACCATTGGGTTGAAGCAGATTGTTCGCGACGACGCAGTGTCCCCGTCGATGCGGACCGAGAAGTTGCCCAGCATGTGCGCATACATCGGGAAATTCGGCAACACCTCGGCCAGCCAGGCCTTCACCGCCGGATAGCGGCCCTCGATGCCGCCGAGGGCCGTGTAATCGATGTAAGCGTCGGGCGTGAACACCGCGTCGAGGTCATCGAATCGCCGCTGATCGATGGCCGTGGAGTAGCCCACCAGCAGCTGCCCGATCTCCAGGCGGTCCGAGATCTCTTCCAAGCTCAACATTTCGTTGATTCAACACGATAGGACGGCCGCATTAGGCTAGGCGCCCCACGAAAGCTCCACGCCGCACTCGGGTTCCCACGCTGTCCGGTTTGGTGTGGGTTCGGAAATGCATGTGGACGTGTATCGAGGTCCGACACATCAATTTTGGTTGAGCATGTTCATGGCCGTGCGGCGCGCAAGAGCCATGGTCGACAGCATCGGATTGACCCCGGAACAGCTGGGCATTCCGCTGGCGTCGGCGATCCAGACCCCGGTCGTGTCGTGCAGCTCGCCGTTTGGTTTCGCGACCGACGTTTGCGGGTCGCTGCCCAGCTGTGCGCTGCACATCTGGTGGGCGCTAAACACCGGGGTACCACCCGGGCCGATCGGGACCTGGTTCACCTTCTCGATGAACGCCTCGAGGTCCTCACCACGTTTCCAGGGCGGGAAGGGCTGGCCCGCCAGGAAAATCTGTTGCGCACCCGCGGCCTCTTGCATGCGGATCGCCGTCACCGCGGCCTCGCGGAAGTTTCGACGATCGAGTTCGTCGGTGAATGGATACCAGTGCAGGGACTGACCGTTCTCGTCGATGGTGACACTTCCCCCGCCGCGGTCCTTGACGATGAACACCCAGTCGGCTCGGTATCGGTACTGGCAGGTGAGCTCCTTGTGCTGCGCGCCGCTGAGCCAGGGCACCACGGTAGTGAATAGGCCGGGAAGGTGCTGCACGCATTCGATGATGTACCCGAAGCCCTCGTTCACCTCGGCGAACTCGTTCATGATGCCGGCCATAGCGGGGCCGAACCACGGATCCTGCGGTTCGTCATAGATTCCGCTGACGAGGCTGGCGGGGTGCAGTCGCAGTTGGGTGCCGACAGCCGGCCCGCCGATGCCCGACCGCAGCAGAAGCGCAGGTGTCTCCAGGCTGCCGGCAGCGGCCACCACAGCGGGGGCGTGGACGACGACACGGGAGTTGCGCTGCGACTCTGGGTGGGTGTATACCGCCTCTACACCGACGGCTTTGCCGTCGTTGGTGAGGATCCGCTCGACGCGGGTGTGGGGCAGCAGCTTGGCTCCCGCGTCGGATGCGTCCTGTAGATAGGTGCGCAGCGTCCCCTGCTTGGCGCCGGTCTGATCACCCATCCCGCTGTAACCGATCAGGTTCGGGTCGTATCTATCGGGGTCGATATTGAGCGTGGCGAGGCGGTACGAATATCCGAGCTTGGATGCGCCCGCTGCCAACCGCTGGTGGGGAGCATTCTGCGTGGCGACCTTGTCATTGCAGCTGATGCGGTCGTACACCGCGTGCAGGTGTTCGTCGAACGCGGGTGTGTCGATGTCGGTGAGACCGCAGTCTTTGGCCCAGCAGGCGCGGACGCTGGCCGGGGTCATCAACGAGTTGGACCAGTTCACGGTGCTGCCGCCACCCACGGTGCTGCCCGCGGCGATGCTGACCATGCCGTCGGCGGAGGGGAAGAACCCGCCGCGCAGGAACAGATTCCGATAGGCCAGCATTTCCACCTGGACGAAATCGGACTCGTTGAAGTAGCCGCCTGCCTCGAGGATGATCACCCGCTTGTCGGCCCGCGCCAACTCGGCGGCGGCGACCCCACCGCCGCTGCCGGATCCGACCACGACCACGTCCGCCTCCAATGTCGTGTCACCGGAGGGAGTGATGACCTCCAGTGTCTTCGGGACGCCCAGCGGCGGCGTCTGCGCCGGGCCCGGATATCCCATGCCATCCCACAAGGGATTGCGGCCCTGCGCGTCGGGCATGCCATAAGAGAACAACACCGAAAGCTGATACAGCGCGGCGATTGCCCGCGCGGTCTCGGACGAGATGCCCGCGAGGTTGGCGATGATCGCCTCCCGAACGGCCTGAGGTTGATCCTTGAACCCCGCGAGGGCCGCGGTATCGACCAGTTGGAGCATCCCGGCGAGCTCCTCTTCGGGCAGGTAAGTGAGCAGGTACTGCTCTGCGGCAACGTCGGCTCCGAGGTCGCTGCCCTTGGTGGCCCAAAACCCGGTTGGGTCGTCCTCGCGCGGAACGGAAGCGACGAATGTGTCGACGATCGCGGTCAGCGTGTTGCGCTGAAGAGGAGTGAATTCGGTGCCCATGGCGCGGTGATCCTTCAACTAGGTTCGGATGTCAAGCGAGAAGCAAAGTCCTGGGGCAGCTGGATCGATTTGGTCTTTTCCGCCGCCTTCTTCAGATAACCGACACGCTCGGGCAGCGATGTCGCCGACCAGGCACACGCCTCGCGAGCGGCGCGTACGGCTCGTCCCCGTCGTCGGCGTTGACGGCCGGGATTCTGTCCCGGCCATTCGGGAGCTGCCGGTCTCCGCCGATGTAGTGCGCCATGCTCGAGCATGCGGCCCTCCAGTCCGGTCGGTTCCGCCGCCGCAGCGAGCCGATCTGTGATCGCCGTCACAACATACCCGACTGCGGCCAAATTGGCGTAGTGCCCTTCCAGCCCTTCAGCAGCGCAGTTGCCGCCGTGCCGTATGAAGAGGGTGCCCTTTGTCTGCCTACAGGTCGATGTAAGCGTCGGGCGTGAACACCGTGTCGAGGTCGTCGCGGCGACAGGCAGCCCGGGCCGGTAGGCTGAGCGGCCATGCGGACGCTGCTCGCCGCGATTGCGGCTGTTCTGGCATTCATCGGTGGCGGCGCGACGGCGCGGGCCGATGCCGGTGTGCAGCCGGCGGGCTCGGTACCAATCCCCGACGGCCCGGCGCAGACCTGGCTCGTCGCTGATCTCGATTCCGGTCAGGTGCTGGCCGAGCGGGACGAGAACGTCCAGCACCCACCCGCCAGCACCATCAAAGTGCTGTTGGCACTGGCGGCAGTCGACGAGCTGAGCCTGGACTCCACCGTCGTCGCCGACGAGGCCGACAGCCACGTCGAATGCAACTGTGTGGGCGTCAAAGCCGGCCGCAGTTATACGGCGCGCCAACTGCTCGACGGGCTGCTGCTGGTGTCGGGTAACGACGCGGCCAACACGCTGGCGCACATGCTGGGCGGCCCGGAGGCCGCCGTCGGCAAGATGGACGCCAAGGCCGCCTCGCTGGGCGCGGTGAACACCCACGCATCGACCCCGTCCGGCCTGGATGGGCCGGGGGGCTCGGGCTGGTCCACCGCGCACGACCTAGCCGTCATCTTCCGGACAGCAATGGCCAATCCGGTATTCGCCCAGATCACCGCCGAGCCCTCGGCGATGTTCCCGGGCGATAACGGCGATCACCCGATAACCAACCAGGACGAGCTGCTACAGCGCTACCCAGGCGCGATCGGCGGCAAGACCGGCTTCACCAACGCCGCACGTAAGACGTTCGTTGGCGCCGCCGCCCGCGGCGGCCGCCGCCTGGTGGTCGCCATGATGTACGGGCTGGTGCACGAAGGTGGACCAACCTACTGGGACCAGGCCGGCAGCCTGCTGGACTGGGGTTTCGCGCTTAACCCGCAGTCGACGATCGGCGTACTGTAGGCCGCTTACGGCACGTGCCGCGTTTTGCTAGTCTGCCTATGCCGTTGCGTCCTATTTTGCGGTTGCCCAGTATGAGCTTTCACGGCATCGTGTCGGCAGGTGTCGACGCTGTCCATCGGTTGAGTCGCCAGCCATCGCCAACTAGGTCTGCGTCGCAAGCAGCACCCGCAGTGCCCGCAAGAAGTGAGGATCGATGATGGCCGAAAACCAACCCGCGGCAGCTGGCTCGCCACCTCAACCCGACAAGGACGACTTCAACGCCCACGAGTCGCTAGTCGATGGTCTGATCGTGGTATCCGTGAGCGGTAGCGTCGACATGCTCACTGCCCCGGGGTTGGCCGAGTCCCTCGATTCCGCGCTTGCCAAGAAGCCGAACGGCTTGATCGTCGACCTGTCCAAAGTCGAGTTTCTCGGCTCAGCCGGGATCAGCGTGCTGATGAGAACCCGTGACACCCTTGGTGACTCCACTCCGTTCTGTGTGGTCGCCGACGGGCCCGCCACGCACCGCCCGCTCACCTTGTTGGGTATCAGCGAGATGATGTGCCTGTGTCGGACGTTGGAGGACGCCGTCAGCAAACTCAGTGACCGGTGAAACGTTCAGGCCGGTAAGCCAACTCCGCTCAGCAGCGACAACAACAGCTGAATCCGTCGCTGTTCGATGTCCGGTTGCGGCAACACCGCTCCCACTAACGCGGCTCCGTCGAAGGTGTTGGTCAACAGCGCCACCAGGACCGGGAAGATGTCCTGCGGGAAGCTTTCGGCACCGGGCAATGCACGCGCGGCGTCGCAGATCTTCGTGCCGTATTGCTCGAGGACGTTTTACAAAGTGGCGTTGAGCTTTTCGTCGGTGCGCGCGGCGATCATCAGTTCATACAGCACCGCGTTGGTGGGGGTGCTGGTGATGTCCCGCAGGATCGTCAGCGCG
>Ga0187782_10003013_pt1 | contig 12513 bp, 12 predicted proteins | sample 0715_SJ02_MP15_2_FD_132454 | JGI IMG/M metagenome (GOLD analysis project Ga0187782, IMG submission 132454) | Tropical peat soil microbial communities from peatlands in Department of Meta, Colombia - 0715_SJ02_MP15_20_MG | ecosystem: Environmental > Terrestrial > Soil > Wetlands > Peat | place...
AGACAAACAAGGAAAGTCATCCTCCGGTCGGACCTTCAGGTAAGAGACCTCTGTCTCCATCCTCTGCCGAGGGCCTGCCCACAATATTATCGATGCCTCATCTTTAATTCCCCATCGAGATTGCGATAAGCATTTATGAAGGGGTACGCCCGAGTCTGTCCGTCAGGACTCGGGCGTGACTCCCCTATTGCGAGGGTAGTCCACATCTTATGAGTACGAAAACCGTAAAAAAGACATATGTCCAGTCCCCCTTGGTCCAGGCTCTTCTCGTCCTTCTCCTCCTGGCCATCATCAGCCTGACCCTCTACGCCTACCATGTTGGCATGTGGCGGCACGCCGCCCACTTGTGGCGCTATTTCTTCGCGCCGAAGCGCCTTGAGGCCCTTATTGTGTCGTACGGACCCTTCGCAGCGGTGGTCTTTGTGGCGCTCCAGGCCCTCCAGGTTATCGTCGCGCCTATCCCAGGCCCCGGAGAGATAACCGGCTTCGTCGCCGGCTTTCTGTTCGGACATGTACAGGGCGCCATCCTTTCGACCCTCGGGCTTACCCTTGGCTCTCTCACCGCATTTTCGATAGCACGGCTCCTCGGAGTGCCCGTTGTTGAAAAGGTGGTCAAGAAGGAGTATAGAGACAGGTTTCATGAATTCGTCGCCTCCAAGGGACTCTATCTCGTCTTCGCTCTCTTCCTCATACCCGGTTTTCCGAAGGACCCCCTGTGCTATCTCCTCGGCCTCACCGGCATGGGATTTGCGCCCTTCATCCTGATCAACATAGCGGGCAGGCTTCCGGGGACCTTGATACTTACCTGGCAGGGAGCGGCGGTGAGCCACCAACACTACTGGACGTTCTTTTTTCTTCTCGCCGGCAGTCTTCTCCTCACGCTTGTCCTTTACTTGACCAGAGACGGCTTCACCAAGTCATTCACCTCCTTCACCCACCGAGTCTCACGAATGAAAAGGTCGAGGAGAGCAGGTTGATCCCCGCAGGAAGAAAACTTCGGAACCCGCACATGGCATCACCCCGTCCGTCACGATTTCCACTTGCAATGAAGAGTAGTCAAGCTTGAGAATCACGATTAGGGGAAGGTGACGGTTATCAAACACACCTGAAGAGAGCGTACGGAATCCCCTACCGACAGTGAAGATTATGGAGAGAAAGAGAGTATCGGCGCTTCATTGCAAATGGCCGTACGCGTACCGCCTTCGCCTTGTCGGCATCGACGAGCTGACCATAACCCGTGCGCACGATGACGGGCATGCCTGCACTGAATGCTCCTCACTAGCGGTCGCCTCCCACGCCCGGACACACTATGTCGCCTTGAGGGTGGCGTCGAGAAACGCATTCAAGTCGTGCTTGGAGAGGTCACCGATGGAATCAATAATAATGTCAGCCGGGGGGAAGTTGCCGGCATCATTGCGGTCGAGCCCGTAATGTCCCTGGCGGGGGAAGACAGTGGTGAGCATCTCTCCCCAGAACTTTTTCATCGCCGCGAGAATGCGTGGCTTGTCGTCGACCATGATGTAATGGCGCGCCGGGTAGTGCCGCTCAACGTCGGCCAGCATCTTCTCCTTGTGGACGTAGATGAGAACGCGGCCTTCGACCGCCTCCCACAGGCCCGATCGTTCAACTTTGCGGGGTTGGAAGACCACGTCTCCATCGGCTAGGATGACCGTTTTCCCAAAGGTGCGCGCGTATGCAAGGGCGTCGAGCGCGCCCGGGTACAACCGGTCGGCAAACGGATAGTCTACGAGAAATGAAGACAGCAACAGCATCCGTGTATCACACTGGTCTTCAAGCCGATAGCGCTGAAGGGCACCCAGGTAATCGGCATAACCGAGCTCCGCGAACAAGGTCTTAAGAATCGCGAAATAGCGCTCCCGGTGCTGCACCCCGAACTGCTCGTCAATGTGGCGTTTGAGATCGTCTATGATCTTGTCGTTGTCAATCAGCGTGTTATCGACGTCGAACAAGAAGACTACATCGTCGTGCGGCGTCACGGCATAGCCTCCTCAAGCTTCCCTATCGGGATTCTGAGGTTTCCTGGGCTGCCCTCCTCGCCTCTGGCAAGGTCTGGTACCTTTCACCCGCAACCTGATAGTTCGTCTCGATAGGCTCTCCCTCGGGATCGTGGGTTGTTACCTCGATGACTTCAACCCCATTGACGATCGTCACTATCCTCGACGTCTGCCCCATTGTCGCCCCACCCATTTCCAATAGAAAGCAGTTTAGCCCGCACGGATAGTCGATGTCCATGAAAACGATCCGCTTCTGAGGAGGGGAGCTCCGGGGCCTTCGAGGGGATGTGATCGGCCGGGGATGCGTGGGGCTATTCCAGGGGCCCTGGTTCTCTTGGCCTCACAATCCAGTTCTGCCATAGAGGGGGAGAATCTGTTATGATTCCTTTTGTGGATTCAGAACTAAAAACGCACGTCGAACGTCTCCTTGATTGCACAGCCTCTTTTATCGAGGACGTTGTTGTGGTGGAGAAGTTTGGGGATCTCACGGCTTGGAGTGGCACGGTGTCTGTCTTTGCACTGGAGGACCATCCAATGGCTGCAAAAGCTTATGCGTGGTCCTCGCCGATGGAGGAAAGCACTAAGCGGCGTTATAGTGCCGTTCTTCATATTCCCCCGGTAGACTCACCGGAGAAGGCAGTGAGAGCTTCGATTGTGAAAGACCACAAAACAGGCTGGATTTAGCAACCCATCATGCCACAAATAGCAGCACGCAAGCCCGGCGTTGCCTGATTTCCGTTAAGAACCTCTTTTAGGCTGCTTCTCGCTCTTCTTCTTCGCGTCCTGCTGCTGTTTCGCAGCGTTCTGCTTTGCGCCCTTCTCCTTATCCTTCTTGCTCTTGTCTCCCATTGCCTTCCTCCCCTTTTAGCGAGTGCCAGCACTTTCGCCACCCGAGCCTATGAGGATCGTTGGCCTGCACGGCACGCCGAAACCGGGTAGCCTTGGTGTATCCCTCAGTGTAAGACCCCGTTTTCTTTTCGTCAACTGGAAGCTGGGCAGACGATCGGCATTTCGCGCCGGTACTCCATATCTGGTCACTTCCATTCGTAATCTTGAACATTTCTATGAAGCCGTCGGGCAACGAGTACAGGAAGACATGCAGCCATCGATGCATCGTTGCTTTCTATGCAGAATATTCCCGGAAAGAGCGCTTCTCGCGAAGGCTCCAAGCGTGGCCTGCTATTAGCTCTGATCCTGGTGAGGCGGGAAAGGGTTAACGGTTGCAATTCAGCGTGCAGTCGGGCAGAATGTCGTAAGATGCAAATCAGTCTCCTTTGTCGAGGAGGTCCTCTGTAGGAAGCCGAAGGGCATGCGCATAGCAGACGCTCGCTCGGGGTTGAGAAGTGGGAAAGTTGCCCTTTTCCGCACGGGTGAGGTCTGTCAATTGGCTCGAATTGGAGGCGGCTCCGTGGCTGGATATGAGGGTGGTTTGATGGCTCCCAACACCCCGCACCAGGAAGGTGCGGGGCTTACACCATAGTCCCGCGCCTAATACCGAGGCAAATACTTACGGTAGGGCGCTCTTGTTTGCGGACGACCACATGACGAAAGCGAAAAGCTAGCAACCCGCGACTAAGGATATTCACGTCTCGTGGGTGGCTACGCAATCGGTGCGTGAGCGAGTCTTGAGTGTAGACGGGTCAGCGCGGAGGCGCGAGCGTTTCGGAAGGAATAGCTTTCGAAAGCGGACGGTGCGGTTGTCTTTGAAGCGGACAGGTATTCGTGGTCAGAAAGGGACAATCGTGGATAGAAGGGCCTACGGGTACCCGCAAGGGGTAAGCGGACCCCAAAAAATAACCTTCCAAAGCGGCTGGTGGGCGAGGGCGTGCCATTTTTTTCTTGACTTTAGGTCAGACCATGTATAACATAAGGGAAACACACTGAAAAAGCCAAACCGCCGGCGACGGCGGGACGGAAAGCAGACGGGTCTCTACCGAGAGCGGCCTTAGCCCTCGGGCCAATGAGACAGCCGGGCCGCCAGACGACATAGATGAGCGGCTCTTTTTGTTTTTTTTCGAGCAAAGGATTATCATGAGGGGAATGAGGACATAAGGACGAGACCCCAGGGAGACCCTGGGGGCAGCGAACCGGAAGCGGGCGGATAGTCAGGAAGATGGGTGGCAAAGGGCAAATCGGAGATCGGAAGCGCCATTATCCCTCGCCCGCGAAGGAGATGCAGCTATGTTGAGATATATAGACCTCACGGTCAAGTTCTTGCTTATGGTCCTGTGTGTTACCGGACTTTTGCATGAGACGAGTAGATCAGAGAGGATCTTCGCTATCCTGGCCCCGCCCGGAGAGAGGGATGTGGTAAAAGAGACGCTCGCCGATCTGCAGGCCCCGAAGGAGCGTCTTCCCTTCCTCAGCAGGTGGATCACGTCCGCTTCAGGGGTGACCAAGCTCGATCCCATCCTGCTTTGCTGCCTGCTCCATACAGAGTCGCGCTTCAACAGGGATGCGGTGAGTGGGAAAGGCTACCGGGGAGAGGCCCAGACAAAGCGCTTTTCCCAGTACTCGTCGGTCAACATCCTCGAAGGGGCTGAGACCCTTCGCGAGAAGCTGTCGCTGTCGAAGGGGGACATGTTCGAGGCCATAGCCCGCTACAAGGGCGGGAAGGACAACAAAGAGGCGCAGGAAGAGGCCAGGGAGGTGCTCAGGCTGTATCAGAGCCAGCTCGAGAGGAGGGGATTGTGGAGCCAGTAGATGACAGCGCCATCTTGAGCCGGGTAGTAGAGGCCCACGACCTGGTCGAGAAGTTGAGGACAGAGATCTTCGCGGAAGAGGAGAGGAAGATCACGAGGCGCGTCGTGCACAAACTCCTCTTCTACTTCCTCATAACCCTCATGGCCGGCTCGGTCATAGGGCTCTTCTACATGAACTGGCAGACGGAGAAGAGGTTGTCCATGGCGAAAAGGACGGGCATCCTCACGCTGAGCGACGGCAGTATGTTCGAGCTGGTACCCATGGCTCCGAAGAACCAGCCTCTGCAGAAAGAGTAATTCCAATTCTAAATCATGACGATATCGAGGCGCCGAGGAAGGAGCGACGAAGGTGTACAGTTGCAGTACATCGAGGAGCAGATGACGAAGGCAACAAAGATAGCGCCGAGCTAGAATTGGAATAAAGCCGCTATTTCCGCACCCTCCAGAGGACATCCGCAAAATAGCGGCGGGAATCGGAGAAGCTGTCCGCTTCCTCGAAGCCATTCTCCCATGCGATTTGGCTGAACTCCCCCCTGTCGAACTTGTAGGAAGATTCCGTGTGAATGGGCTCCCACTGGGCAAAGGAGAAGGCGCGGCCGCAGAGGTCAATGTGCACATTCTGCCTCTTTCGGCTGATGAGAAAGCTTTCGATTGCGCCCGATCTGGGGTTGTACGTGCTGTAATACTCGAAATTCGATAGATCGAAGTTTCCGCCCAGCTCGCCGTTGATGCGGCGCAGGATATTGATGTTGAACCGGGCAGTCACACCCCGGCGGTCATTGTACGCCATGAGCATGGTATCGAGGTCTTTCTTCAGGTCAAAACCGATGAGGACAAGGTCGCTGCCGTTCGTGGCATTCCACAGGCCCGAAAGAAAGGAGCGCGATTCGGAAGGGGTAAAATTCCCTATGTTGGACCCGAGAAACAGGATAAGGTTCGTCCGGGAATAAGACTGGGCCAGCCATTGGAGGCCCTCGAAGTATTCCGTAGCCAACCCCTGCACCATCAACCCCGGGAACTCCCTTCTCAGGTTATCCCTCAGCTCCTGCAAAGCCGAATTTGAGATATCTATGGGGACATAGCTGAAGCGCAGACCTGCCTCCAGGAAGTGCCTCAGGAGGATCTTCGTCTTGGCGCCGTCGCCCGCGCCCAGTTCCACGAGGTTGAAGTCCCTGCTACCCAAGGCCGCGGCAATACGGCCCTTGTGGCGTTCCAGGATCTCCGCTTCGCAGCGGGTCGGATAGTACTCTTGCAGCTCCATGATCTCTTTGAAGAGCCTGCTGCCCTCCTCGTCGTAGAGGTACTTGCATGGCAGGCTTTTCGGGAAGGAGGAGAGCCCGTCCGAGACCTCGTCGGCGAAGAGGCGAAGGCAGGCCTCCGTGCGGCATACGTCGATTTCTTGTCGCTCGCTCTGGCCTCTCATCTCCCTGACCGTTTTTGAGATTCCTTCACAATGTAATGACTGCGGCCTGCGAAAACAAGCTACGGTTAATTGTAACGAGGCCCCCTCGCGGCCAATCTGTCCTTTTGCTCTCGTCCATGCGCTTCTTTCAGTTCAAATTGTCCCCAATTCGTGCGATAAAGGAAGGGGGGGCCTGGGTTCCGCGGGCAACACCGAATCGAAAAGACGAAGGAGGGCAAAGGTGAATTTCGAGCTGACGAAAGAGCAGAGGGACATACAGCGGGCGGCAAGGGAGTTCATCGAGGGCCAGTACGACAAGGAAAAGATACTGGGCTGGGAGAGGGAGCACACGTTCCCATTGGAGATATGGAAGAAAGCCTGCGACCTTGGCTTTGTGGGCATTCATTTTCCAGAGGAATACGGGGGCCAGGGCTGCGGGATCATTGACAACGTGCTTGTAGTCGAAGAATTCTGCCGTAAGGATTCCAGTGTAGGCATCGCCCTGAGCCTCGCCGATTTCTCGTCCGAAGTAGTGCTACGGTTCGGCACGGAGGAGCAGAAGAAAAAGTATCTCATTCCCGTGACCAGGGGGCAATTCATTTCAGCAGGGGCTTACACGGAGCCGGATCACGGCAGCGACATCACCGCGCTGTCCACCAAGGCGAAGCGGGAAGGAGATTTCTTTGTCATCAACGGAACGAAGACCTTCATTACCAACGGCTGTCTCGCAGATTTCTTCGTGGTCCTCTGCCAGACGGACGGATTGGCACGGCCTTCTCACCGCGGCCAATCTACCATAATTGTCGAGAAAGGGACCAAGGGGCTGGAGGCGACGGAAATCACCCCTAAGATGGGAATCCACATGACGTCCACTGCCGAACTTTCCTTCACGGATGTTTTGGTCCCTGCGACGCAGCTTCTCGGCCAAGAGAACCGCGGCTTCTATCAGGTCGTGCAATTCTTCCAGGAGAGCAGGGTCGAGGTGGCTGCCCAGGCCCTCGGGATCGCTCAAGGGGCTTTCGACCGGGCTCTTGAGCACGCGAAAAAGAGGATGCAGTTCGGAAGGAAGTTGGTGGAGTTCCAAATCACCCAGCACAAACTGGCCGATATGGCCACCAGGATCGAGGCTGCGCGGCTCCTCGTCTACCAGGCTGCGTGGCGGTGCGACCAGGGGAGGCCCGACCCGAGGCTGACGTCCATGGCGAAGGTGTTTGCAGCCAGGACTGCCGTGGAAGTGGCTGACGAAGCCATCCAGATCCACGGCGGCTATGGCTACATCACGGAATACGAGGTGGAACGCTTCTATCGGGATGCCAAGATCACCGAGATCTACGAGGGTACCAGAGAGATCCAGAAGAACACGATTGCAGCTGCATTGATGGGAAAGGTGAGATACCCGTGAGACCCCTTACCGGCATGGCACGAAATGCACCGTGTTTCTCGATTGGCTGATGGTTTGCCCGATGAGCTCCAAAGTCCGATCGATCTCTTCTTCCGTGTTCCCATAGCCGAGGGAGAAGCGAACAGCGCAGTGGGCCTCAGCGTGCGAGAGGCCCATGGCGAGAAGGGCGTGCGATGGATCGGGCGAGCCGGAGCGGCACGCCGATCCAGACGAAAAGCAGACGCCCCTTTCGTCCATGGCCATTACCATCGATTCACCGCGGAAGCCGGGCAGGGTCATATTGAGGGTGTTGGGGAGCCGTCTCTCAGGATGGCCGTTCAGCCCGGATGCCGGCACGAGGAGCCTTATGCCCTTCTCCAGCCTGTCCCTCAACCTGGCCACCTCGCTCATGGACGCGAGGAGCCGCGCCACCCCTTGCGCCGCCTTCCCGAACCCCACGATGCCAATCGTATTCTCCGTGCCTGCCCTCAAGCCCCATTCGTGCCCTCCACCGCTCACCAGGCTTTCCAGCCCCACGTTCTTACGGACGTAGAGGGCCCCGACGCCCTTTGGCCCGTGGAGCTTATGGGCCGAGACCGCGAGCATGTCCACGCCGAGCTCCTCGACGTCCAGAGGGATCTTTCCCAGGATCTGGACAGCATCGCAAAAGAAAAGGACGCCCCTTTTGCGCGCCACCTCAGCCAGCTCGCGGATGGGCTGGAGCGACCCTGTTTCGTTGTTGGCGGCCATGATGCTCACGAGGAACGTCCTGTCAGTGATGGCACGCGCTAGAGAAGCGGGATCGACAATGCCCCATGGGTCCACGGGTAGGTACGTGACCTCGAAGCCGCGGCTTTCGAGCCATCGGCACGTATTGAGCACTGCATCGTGCTCGATGCCTGTGGTAATGAGGTGGTTCTTCGACCCCTTCTGGGCAAAGGCCGTGCCTTTGATGGCAAGATTGTCCGCCTCAGAGCCGCATCCCGTAAAGATTACCCGTCTCGCAGTGCAGCCGAGGGCCTGGGCCACCTTCCGCCTCGCCTCCTCGACAAGATCCCTGGCGCGCCTGCCAGCGTGATGGATGCTCGAAGGGTTGCCGAATGACTCCATGGCCTCGCTCATGGCGGATAGCACATCTGCGGACAGGGGGGTTGTGGCATTGTGATCGAGGTAGACAGAAACGCCAGAGTCGCGGCCGCGTTCGTACTGACCTCCTTCCGGGACCTTGTCCGTGCCTTGGATGACGCATCGTTCGGCCTGCGTGCCCGCGAGGGCGACGTTGCACAGGAGGCTCTTGTAAATGGGAAAGCCGGAGATCGGGTCGTACTGTGCAAGATCAGTCAGCTCGTTCACGTTGCTTTCCTGCCACGCCTTGGGCCCGATTGGGCTTCCGCCCGCGTGGTCAGCGTCGACGAAGCCCCGCCCTATGTCGTCGGTCACGAGGGCTCGCATGGACGCAGAGCCCCTGGGGGTTGTGATGGAGACCTTGTCGCCGTTCTCGATGCCCCTTTCGCGGGCATCCTCGCTATTCATAGTCACCGCCGGCTCCGGCCGCTTTCTTGCCAGATTGGGGATGCCCCAGTGCCACGTGTGAAATCCGGTCCTGTGCCTGGCGCCTGAATTGAATACCAGCGGATACTCCTTGAGCAAATCCGGCCTCGATTGGGGGCTTTCCTGCGGCTCCGTGTATACGGGCAAGGGCTCGTACCCATACTCCTCGAGCAGGGTCGAGGCGATCTCCAGCTTGCCGCTCGGCGTGTCGAACCCCGGTAGGCCGTCAGACCGGAGCAGCCCCTTCTCCCACTTGCGGTACTGCATCATCTCGGTCTCTATGGAAACGATCCCTCCTGCCTGCCTGACCTGCTGCGGGGTGAATCCGGAGCCCTTCAGCACGTACTGGAGAAGCTCTTCCCCGGTCTGTGGGTAGAGGTGTCCATACCCCAGCCTCCGGGCAAGGTCAGCCAAAATGAAGAAGCTGTTCCGGGACTCGCCGACAGGCTCGACGAGCCGCTCGCGGATCCTGAAAAGAGGACCGTAGATCATGTACGATTCGATCTCGTAGGAGGTCGCAGCCGGCAGAACGATGTCCGCATAGGCGCTGTCCGCAGTAAGCTGCACGTTAATGGAGACGAGGAAATCGAGGTCGCTGAGCGTCTTTTTCCACAGGGCCGGGTTGGGCCACGAGGTGGTGATGGACGCGCCGAGGATGATCAGGAGCCTGATCTTGTAAGGGTTCCCCTCGAGCACCGATTCAGGCAGCGCCATGGCATGCGCCTCGTCGCGGTAAAGAATGTACACGGGAAACCTGTCGCGTCCCAGACGGGGATTGGCAACGGGGTTCTTGATGAGGCCCTCCCGGTTCACGGGAAAGCGGTTCCCCTTCATGGAGAAGCACAAGCCGCCTGGCACATCGAGCTGGCCTGCCAGGGCCCACAGTACGAGGGTTGCCCTGATGGCCTGCACCCCGCTCGCGCTGTATTCCATGCCGGTGAACATGAGCTGCGACACCCCGCTGGCCGCGGCCATCTCTCGGGCAAGGGAAACGACGACGTCGGCCGGGACCCCGGTGATGTGCTCCACGACGTCGGGCCTGAAGTGCTGCACGTATTGGGCGAAGTCGTCGAAGCCCCTCGCCCAGTCACGCACAAAGCGCTCGTCGTACAGCTCTTCTTGGATGAGCACGTTGCACATGCCGAGGGCTAATGCTCCGTCCGTGCCGGGCCTGATGGGCACCCATTGGGCATCCACTGCCTTTGCCGTGGCAGTCCGCCGCGGATCGATGACCACTATCCTGGCCCCTCGCCTTTTGGCAGCGATGATCCTGTACATTTCGACAGGAGGGGAATCGGTGGCGGGGTTTGTGCCCCACACGATCACGAGCTGCGCATGCTCCACGTCGCTGAACATGTTGAAGAGCATCCTCCCGGTCGTGACGTGGGGAGCGATCATACCATACGACACGTAGCACAAGGCGCCCACTCCCATGGTGTTGGGCGATCCATAGGGGAAAAGGACGCTCGAGGCAGAGGAGACGGCCACGCCAGCCGGCTGAAAGACATCGCACAGGGAGAGCTCGAAGCTCCCTGTTCCCGTGTAGATGGCAGCAGCCTCTGGTCCGTATGTGGCCTTGATATCGTTTAGCCTACTCACGATGATGTCGTAGGCATCGTCCCAGCTGATGCGCTCGAATGCGTATGTCCCCTTCGGGCCTTTTCTGCGCAAAGGGTGGCGGAGACGGTGCTCCGAGTAGATGATGTCAGCGGAGTGCTCTCCCATCGGGCAGATTATGCCCATAGGAGAACCCTCATCAGGCCTCACCCGGACAAGCCTGCCAAGGCCGTCATAGCTTGCAATGATCCAGCAGCCCGCGCTGCAGACCCCGCATATCCCCCTCCTTTCCTGGACAATCGATTCCATTGCCGTCTTGCCCCTCCCCTCATCCTTAACGAGCCAAGGCCCTTTGCCCATGGATCGACCCTTTTGCGCCAGGCACGGGCCTTAGAGTCCATTTCATAAACAAATCTAATGCCTGACTCTCCCTCTTTCCATGGGGACGAGGGGCCCCATCGAGGAGGGGGGGTCTTGAGGCCATCCCCTCTTATTCCAATTCTAAATCGAAGCGATATCGAGGCGCCGAGGAAAGAGCGACGAGGGCGTACAGTGGTAGTACGTCGAGGAGCAGATGACGAAGACAACGAAGATAGCGTTGAGTGAGAATTGCAATTAGCCGGTCTTTGACAAGGGGGAGGCTGCCCCTTATGTTTGTTCTGAAGGGAAAGGGCTCTCAACTACGAAGGGCAGGAGGGATGCGATGCAGGACAAGGCAATCAGGGAAGAGCTATTGGCGCTTCTACGGGGCGGCAACGCCCACATGAGCTTCGATGCGGCAGTCTCAGGTTTTCCCATGGAGGAGATCAACAGGCAAGTGCCCAACGGCACGTACAAGGTCTGGCACCTCCTCGAACATATGCGCATCGCCCAGAGGGACATCCTGGAATTCGTGAGGAACCCTGACCATGTCTCCCCTGTCTTTCCGGACGGCTACTGGCCCCGGCCAGATGAAACGGCAACGCCTGCCATGTGGAAGAAGAGCGTCAGCGCCATCCGGTCAGACCTCAAGGCATTCCAGGAGCTGGCGGCTAACCCGAAGACGAACCTATTCGGGCCCATACCCCATGCGAAGGCGTACACGGTCTTCAGGGAAATCCTCCTGGCAGCAGACCACAATGCGTACCATCTGGGGGAGCTGGTCTCGGTCAGGCGAATCCTCAACCTGAAGCCGATCAAGGAGTACTGACCTTCAGCATCTTTCCGACGAAGGCAGCTTTTTTTGGCGACCCACTGGCTCGAAGAGCGCGTCTGAAAAGAAGCGATTGATCGGATAGTCGCGCCCCCGCTACGTTCAGCGTTCTTCACGAAATATTCATATTTTCTCAATATTCCCTTAACGTTACCCCTTTATCATAGGTACGGCAAGAGAACCGGGGGCACAAAATAGGCCTTCCGGAACCTTTTCAGGAGGATTGTCTATGACCTATTACATCCACGATGTCCCCGGGAGGTTGAGAATCAGGACCCCCCACGTGAAGAATAACGAGGACACCGCTGGTAGGCTCGAGGGCCTGCTCAGGCAGATGGCAGGCATCAACAACATCGACATCAATCTCATGACCGGCAGCTGCCTTGTGAAATACGACCCGGCAATGGCAAGCGGCAATGACATCGTCTCCCTATTCACCGAGGAGGGCTATTTCGATCCTTCTCGGGCCATGACGAACGACCAATATTTCAACGACGCGGCGTCGAAGGTGATCAACTTCCTCTCCGCCTTCATATAGAAGCCGGATCAGGGGCCCCTCTTCCCCAGAGGGGCACTGATACGCGCGCCCGGTCCGCCTCACTATCCCCCCCTTTTTTTAGAGTTAGGGCACTTCCCGCCCGTGCCCCTGAAAGACAGACACCACTGTCCGCCTTCGAAGGCCATTCCTTCCGATACGCTTGAGCGCTTGCCGG
>Ga0187782_10003014_pt1 | contig 12512 bp, 8 predicted proteins | sample 0715_SJ02_MP15_2_FD_132454 | JGI IMG/M metagenome (GOLD analysis project Ga0187782, IMG submission 132454) | Tropical peat soil microbial communities from peatlands in Department of Meta, Colombia - 0715_SJ02_MP15_20_MG | ecosystem: Environmental > Terrestrial > Soil > Wetlands > Peat | place...
AGAGGCTAGTCATGGGTGAAATTCACCAACTGTCGCAAAGCGAACTGACCACCACAATCGCGCAACACCTTCGCGAAATGTGGGACGCCTACGTGCGCATCGACGAGCCTACGCATACCCAATGTTTCACACCCGACTGCCGCGCCGTTCATCCCAACGGCACCGTGCACATCGGCCCGCCCACCGCCGCGGAAATCGCCGCCAACCACATCGAAGATTACTGGCTCACCAATCTGCAGGTGTGGCCCGTCGGCCAAGAAGCCGCCATCGCCACGTTCACCGCCGAGGTCCAGGTTCGCACCGGAGCGGCGCCGCAGCGTTTCAAATTCGAAGTCGGCGAAGTGTGGATCAAGCACGCCGAGCGCTGGAAGAGCCGCTACTACCACGCCACCCCGCTGAAGTAGGCGCCCCGACGAGGCGTCGATTTGCTACGATGACCTATGCATTCGAAAGTGCAAATACGGCTTGATGAACTTTCTCGAAAGAGACTGCTCGCACTGATGCGCGAATCTGGATGGGATGCGTCGCGAGTTGTTCGCGAGGCTTTGCTGGCTTTGGAAGTTGCTTACCCGCGCCCTAATCGCCGAAACATCATCGGCCTTGGCAAGTTCCGTTCCGACGTTCCCGACCTCGCCACCAACAAGAAACATCTCCGGGGCCTCGGGCGCGAACAACCCAAGTAGGCGGAATCAAACTCCAATACTACGGTGTCTAACTAAGGAAGGTTGTATTTGGCCGCGACGAACCGTTGTGAGTGGTTTTGTCCCACGAGAGCCCAAACCCCTTCGGAGAAAAAAATGAGACGTCAATTCCTGATGGTCCTCGCGTGTTGTGCACTGTTGCTGACCTCGGGATGCAACAAAGAAGTCAGGTTGCAGCGGGTGCGGGCCGTAGACTCGGCAACCGTGGCAACGACAGCCATGTACGCGAAGCTAAGTGCGGCGATAGCCTTCGCCGCCTCGCCGCAGCGGTTCGTCGCCGTCAGCCATAAGTTTGAGATCGTCTCTTCGGAGTCCGAGTTGCCGCGAGGTTGGCAGTCGGTGATCGATTTCTGCTCCACGCTTCAATGCGAAGTGGTTTCCTCAAGCGTCACTTCCAAGACTCGTGTTCTGCCGCCCTCGGGAAGTATTTCCCTGCGCGTTGCACCCGACGACGCCAAGAAGCTTTTTGCGTTCCTCGAAAAGCAAGGGAGCATTGTTCAACACTCCACGGAGAGCGTGGACAAAACCTCTAATGTCGTCGACACGGAAGCGAAGATCAAGAATCTGACCACGTTCCGGGACAATCTCCGCACCATGCTGGCCAAGCCTACGGCTACGGTCAAAGATTCGGTTGAAATCCAGCAGCAACTCACCGAAGTGCAGTCGCAGCTCGACAGCGAAACCGCTCAGCGGAAAATCCTCGCGAACGAAACTGAGAAGGTCGCTGTGGAGATTTCTTTTCGCGTCGAATTGATTGAAGGAAGGCGCAGCGGCTGGGCGCAGATCGCCAACGCGTTTAGGGAGTCTGGAGACGTTCTGGCGGACAGCATCTACTGGATGATCCTCGCGATTGTGGCGATCCTGCCGTGGGCAATTCTCGCCGTACCGCTGGTTTGGCTCCTGATTCGAGCTTGGCGCCGACTGCGAAGCAAGTGTGAGCCTTCCATCCAGGGCTCAGGGAATTGAGCGGTTCCCGCCTGCGCGAGGGTGTGACGGAGTTCACAGGTGCAGGAACACCGCAGAGTTAAGATATACTGACGCTTCAGGAGATGGAGAAGCGGAGAGGGCCCAGTGGGTGTCATAGACCAGCGGTTTGAGAAGAATTTCCTGATCACTTCGGTGGATTACGTTTTCAATTGGGCGAGAAAAAGTTCGTTGTGGCCGCTGACCTTTGGCCTGGCGTGCTGCGCCATTGAGATGATTGCGTCCACGACTTCGCGCTTTGACATGGCGCGCTTTGGCGCCGAGGTGTTCCGGCCGTCGCCAAGGCAAGCGGACTTGATGATTGTCTCCGGCACGGTCACGCTGAAAATGGGTCAGGTGATCCAGCGCGTGTGGCAGCAGATGCCGGACCCGAAGTGGTGCATCTCCATGGGCGCATGCTCGAGCGTCGGCGGACCCTTCAACGCCTATTCGGTTTTGCAGGGCGTGGACCGCATCGTGCCCGTAGATGTGTACGTGGTAGGATGCCCGCCGCGGCCCGAAGGGCTCTTCTACGCGCTGTTGAAGTTGCAAGACAAGATCGACGATATGACCCTGGCGAAGCGCCCCACGGAAGTGCGCTTGCACCCGGGCATGGCAGAAGAGTTCAAGAAAAACGTGATGGTGGCGCAGGTACCGAATCCGCAGTGACATAGTTGTAAGTTTTCAGTTCACAGTTTACTGTTTTCAGTCAGAGCGGGACGCGGCTCTCCACCTTCGATATTCCAAGACTTTGGGCCTAAAGAGGCCTCCGGATGACAACCGCGCGGGATATACTCCGGTCATTTGAGACTGAGAACTTAGAACTAAGAACTGAGGACTAACTATGGGATTTGTGCGAACCGTAAGAACCGACGAAGTACCACCGGGAACGGTGCGGGAACTTCAGGTTGAGGGGAAGGCCGTGGCCCTGGCAAATGTTGACGGCAAATTTTACGCGATCAGCAATACGTGCCTGCACCGGGGGGGCCCCTTGGGACAAGGCCCGCTCCAGGGAGAAACCCTGACTTGCCCCTGGCATGCCTGGCAATATGATGTCACCACAGGGAAAATTGTGCAGAATCCGGCAGTTGGGGTAGATTGTTACCCGACCGACGTCCGGGGCCAGGACATCTTCATAGACGTAGGCTTGTGAACCACGCTTATTGCGGCTGCAGTTGTCTGTAATGTAAAGAAAACAAAGCAGAAACTTGCAAATGGCTCGGTTTTAGTACCCTCTATTACACTTTTCCTCTAGCAAATCAGGTATCCCTCATATTTTGTTTGGTTTTCGTCGCGCGTGCGTGTATTCTTCAGCCGAATCCGGTGCCGATGGTTACATTTACCCCTCCAACGCGTCATTATTGGATCTTCAGTTCTGACCCTCATCAGTATCACTGGGACACACTTTTCGTAAAAGGGAAAGAGATGTGGCACGGTGCGGGTGCGAAGCCCGACGCCATCCGCGCACTTAAGCAGGTCAAAAAAGGCGACCGCGTTCTGTGCTACCACTCCTCGCCGGAGCGCTCTCTGTACTCGATTGCGGAAGTTACGCGCGACCCCTACGCCGACCCGCACGACTACGGCGGCCGAAACCTGGTAGCCGACTTGCGCGCTTTTGACAAGCTTCCGAGGCCAATATCTCTGAACGAGATGCGCTCCAATCCGGCGCTGAAGCGGTTAAAACTTCTGAAGAACGTGCGGCTGGTCGTTTCCCAGATCACCGAAGCCGAGTATCAGGAACTTCTGCGCATGGCGGGAATCGTGGCCATGCCCGGCGTCCCATTGCCGTAAGTGCGTGACTCGTGTTCCGCGACCCGTGGGCGGTCGCTGATCGGCCCAAATGTGCCACCGAAAAGAACAAACATTTTGACCCGCACTTACGTCCTAAACAGGGTGGGTGTGGTGGCAGGCAAGAGAAATCCGTAATTCAGGCGAAGTTTCAGGCCAACTACTAGCGTAGTAGAGTCTTGGGTGTTCCAACACTGCGGGGAATTCAGGAGGCAAGAATGCGCGCACGTCACGGATGGTTGCTCGGTCTAATCCTGTTGCTCATGGAAAGCATCGCGCAAGGGGCCGCGCAGAGGGAACCTCTGGCGCAGCAACCCACGATTAGCAAAACGACCATCGTGTTTCAGTACGGCGGTTATCTGTGGAGCGTGCCGCGCGAAGGCGGCGAAGCCCGCCAACTCACCACTGGTGGCCACGAGGGCAACCCGGTTTTCTCGCCCGATGGCACACAGATCGCCTTCACCGGACACTATGACGGCAACACCGATGTGTATGTCATGCCCGCCGAGGGCGGCACGCCGAAGCGCCTGACGTGGCATCCCGGCCAGGACGCAGCGCTCGGTTGGACGCCGGACGGCAAACGCGTCCTGTTTGTCTCCGACCGGGAGGCTTATGCGGATTTCACGCGTTTTTACACTGTGCCTGCGGAAGGAGGCGTTGCGGAAGTTCTGCCAATGTGGCGGGCCTTCGAGGGGCACTATTCTCCCGATGGCACACGCATCGCGTACGTGCCGAACTTCCAATGGCAACAGGCGTGGAAGCGCTATCGCGGCGGACAAACCACGCCGGTTTACATCGTAAAACTCAGCGACCTGTCGCTGGAGCGCGTGCCACGAGACAATTCCAACGATTCCAGCCCGGTGTGGTTCGGGGACACCCTCTATTTTCTTTCCGATCGCAACGGGCCGGTCACACTCTTCGCCTACGACACAAAAAGCAAGTCCGTGAAGCAGGTTGTGGAGAACAAGGGCTTCGACTTGAAGTCGGTTTCCGCGGGTCCTGACGCTTTGGTGTACGAGCAGTTCGGCGGAATCTTTGTGTTTGATCCAAAGACCGGTAATTCCAAAAAAGTCGAAATCCATCTCAGCGGCGATTTGCCCGGCACGCGCGCGCACTTTGAAAAAGTGGCCGACAAAATCCTGAACGCTTCGATTTCCCCGACCGGAGCGAGGGCGGTGTTCGAGGCCAGAGGTGACATCCTCACCGTGCCCGCTGAAAAAGGGGACATCCGCAACCTGACGCGAACCACAACCATAGCGGAACGCGATCCGGCGTGGTCGCCCGATGGAAAATGGGTGGCATTCTTCTCCGACGAATCGGGCGAATACGCTTTGCACCTGGTGGATCAGTCCGGGCTCGGCGAAGTGAAAAAGATAAACTTGGGCAATCCGCCGTCTTATTTTTACGGGCCCACCTGGTCGCCCGATAGCAAGAAAATCGCCTATACCGACAAGCGCTTGAATTTGTGGTACGTCGAAATCGAAAAGGCTAAGCCCATGAAGGTGGCCACCGAGATTTATGACGATCCTTCGAGCGCCATGAACGAGGCCTGGTCACCGGACAGCAAGTGGCTGACGTATACAAGATTTCTGCCCAGCCACCAGCACGCCGTGCTCGTTTATTCCCTGGAGAACGGAAAAGAATCGCAAATCACCGACGGCACGGCGGACACGCGGTATCCCTTGTTCGACAAGAACGGCAAGACGCTCTATTTCACGGCAAGCACGGATTTGGGCTTGGGCGTGGGCTGGCTGGATCTTTCCAGTTTCCAGCATCCTCTGACGCGCAGCGTTTATGCCGTGGTTTTGAAGAAGGGTGATCCGAATCCCGTGGAACCCCAGAGCGACGAAGAGAAGGTCGCCAAGCCCGAAGAAAAGGCCAAGGACGCCGGCAAAGATAAGGACAAGGACAAAGCCAAAGAAGGCGACAAGGGCACGGACGGCGAAAAGAAAGAAGAGCCTCCTGTGGTCACCATCGACCTTGACGGCATCGGCCAGCGCATCGTCTCCTTGCCGGTCCGCGCAGCCAATTACGTCCAGCTCGATGCCGGCAAAAGTGGTGTGCTGTTCTTGAGCGAAATTGCCGACGTGCCGCGCTTTGGCGAGCCGCCCGCCGCGAGCGTGACCAAGTTTGACCTGGGCACACGCAAAACCGATCCATACGTAAGCGGTGTCAGCGCGTTTGTCCTTTCCGCAAATGGCGAGAAGGCGCTGTTTCATCAGGGCCCTCCTCACGGTGGCACGTGGATCATTTCCGGCACCGCTGCGGCACCGAAGGACGGTGAAGGTGCACTCAAGCTCGAAAATATGGAGGTGTACGTCGATCCACGAGCGGAGTGGAACCAGATGTACCACGAGGTCTGGCGCATCGAGCGTGATTTCCTGTACGACCCCAATCACCACGGCCTGGACATTCCTGCAACCGAGAAGAAATACCGCCCGTATCTCGAAAGGCTCGGCGGCCGGGAAGACCTGAATTACCTCTTCTACGAAATGCTGGGTGAGGTCACCATCGGGCACATGTTTGTTGGCGGTGGCGACGTTCCCAAGCCGCAGCAAGTAAAAGGCGGGCTGCTCGGTGCGGATTACAAGGTGGAAAACGGCCGTTATCGCTTTGCGCGTATCTACAACGGCGAAAACTGGAATCCGGATTTGCGCGCACCGCTCACGCAACCTGGCGTGGATGTAAAAGTCGGCGATTACCTGCTGGAAGTGAACGGCGCGGATGTGCACACGCCCGCCGAGGTCTACAGCTTCTTCGAAGAGACCGCCGGCAAGCAGATCAAGATCAAGGTGGGCCCAAATCCGGACGGCAAAGACGCGCGCGAAGTCACCGTCGTGCCGCTGGACAGCGAATTTGCACTGCGCAACCGCGCCTGGGAAGAGGACAATCGCCGCAAGGTCGACGAATTGAGCAGCGGCAAACTCGCTTATGTGCACGTCCCGGACACCGCCGTCGGCGGATACACCAACTTTAACCGTTTTTACTTTGCGCAGGTGGGCAAACAAGGCGCTGTCATCGATGAGCGCTACAACCACGGCGGCGAAATCGCTGATTACCTCATCGACATGCTGAAGCGCCCGCTGCGCAACTGCGCCATCTCGCGCGAAGGCGAGAAATTCTGCTCGCCGCTGGCACAAATCTACGGCCCGAAGACCATGATCACCAACGAAATGTCCGGTTCCGGCGGCGACGCACTGCCTTGGATGTTCCGGCAGGACGGCGTCGGGCCGCTCGTGGGCACGCGCACCTGGGGAGGCCTCGTCGGCATCTACAATTACCCGCGCTTAATCGACGGCGGTTACGTCACCGCGCCGCGCGTGGCCATTTATGGTTTGCACGGGCAATGGGAAGTGGAAAATCATGGTGTGGCGCCGGACATCGAAGTGGAAAACGATCCCGCCGCCGTCGCTGCAGGACACGACCCACAACTCGAACGTGCCGTGCAGGTCACACTGGAAGCACTAAAGAAAAACCCCGTGGTCGAGCCGGATCATCCCCCGTATCCGAACTACCACAAGAAATGACTGGTGACTCGTGACTGGTGACTGGTGATTCGTGGTTCGTGACTCCAACTTGTGATTCGTGACTCTTGGCTCTCGACTCCTGAAACCTGTTGGGTGGAAGGGCACGGCTTCAGCCGTGCCGCAAGCGCACGCTAAACCTGTTCACCTCCGGAATCGACGCAACACTCAGTGCATAGCGCGGGAATGTTACTGTGATGTGAAGAGCGGCCGCGGAGTTGGTCGCTGAGGCGCTGCGACTGCAACGGGCTTTCGGCGCAGACCAAAAAGCTGTGGCACGGGCGCTGCGAGCGGAAGAAGAAAGTGTGTGGTAACTTGGACGGACGCGAAACATGCCGGAATTGCCTGAAGTGGAAACCGTGGCGCGAGGTCTGCAACGTGAAGTTGTGGGCCGCACGATTGTGGGCGTCACGCTCAGAAAAACGGATTTCATTGACGATCCGGCGGAGCTCGAAGAGCACCTGCCCGGACGCAAGATTGTCGCTGTCGAACGCTACGGAAAATTCATGTTGCTGCGGCTGAGCGCGAGCGACGTGTCCACCGCGAACGGCGAACAAGACGCACTCATGGTGCATCTCGGAATGACCGGCATGCTTCGCCCGCAAGCGGTCAGCGAACCACAACTAAAGCACACCCACGTGGTCCTGCCACTCGACGACGGCCGCGAATTGCGCTACGTGGACCCGCGGCGTTTCGGGCGCATGGCGTATCTTTCGGGCGAAGCCCTGCAAAGCGAATTGCGCCGCCATGGTTTGGATCCGCTGGAGATGCGTTTCGAAGAATTTGCCGCCAACACCGGGAAGCGCCGGGCAAGAATCAAAGCGCTGCTGCTCGACCAGAGCGTGCTGCGTGGTGTGGGCAACATTTACACCGACGAAAGTCTGTGGAAAGCCAAAATTCACCCCGCGCATCTGGGGGCGCGCTTGAAACCTGATCAGTTGCGGCGTTTGTACGGCGCGCTGCAGCAGGTTCTGCAAAAAGCTATTGCTCTGCGAGGTTCCTCCATCTCTGACTTCCTTGACGCCGAGGGAGTACCCGGGGAATATCAACAGCACCATCGCGTATATGGAAGAGAGGGCAAAGCTTGCAGACGGTGCAAGACGCCCATCCGTCGCATTGTCGTTGCCGGGCGCAGCAGTTATTTTTGCCCCAATTGCCAGAAAGCTCCGCGCGGCTGGAAGAAATCAAAGCGCCCGCCTCGCTTCGCAGCTCGGCGCAAGAGGAAGGCGGCCGCTACAAAACTGTAGGGACGGCTTCTGCTCGGCCTGACGTAGGAAGGCAGGCCGTCCGCAAATGCAACAGGGAGAACCAATGAACACTCGCTCCAAAACGATTGTCGTCGCGGTCCTGTCGTCACTGGCGCTCGCTGCAGGAGCCTGGACCGCGCGTGCCGGCGCTGACGACGCAGATTCCATCGCCGATGCGGATAAGCAGCTCATCTCCGAAATTCGCGATCACAGCGAGTTGATGGCCAACCTCGAGTATCTCTCCGACCGCATCGGTCCGCGCCTGACGGGCACGCCTTTGCTGAAGCAGGCCAACGACTGGACCGTCGAAATGTTTCGCAAGTACGGCCTCAGCGACGTGCACCTCGAGGGTTACACCATCGCGCACGCTTGGATACGCGGCACAGCGAAGGGACGCATCGTTACGCCAACTGAGCACCCCCTGACTATTGCGTCCTCCGCCTGGGCTCCAAGCACCAAAGGTCTGGTGCGCGGGCCGGTCGTTTATTTCGACGCCAAGAAGCCGGAGGAATTTGCGAAGTTCCACGGGAAACTGAAGGGCGCGATCATAATCATGCAAGATCCGCAACCGCTTTCGCCTCCGCGGCCCATGGATGCAAATTTCATCGCCACGCGCCCCATGCAGGAACCCGCGCCACCTGTGGGGCAACCCGCTCTGCCCGATCCGTTCGACAAATATCTCGCCGATGAAAAAAAGAAAGCCAATTTTCTGATCGAGGAAGGCGTTGTTGCCATTCTGCGCGATTCCGCGAAGCCTCACGCGCTGTTGAATATGACGGAGTACACCTTCGAGCCATTTCAGATGGGCCCGCTGCCCTCGGCCTTCATTACCGGCGAAGACTACCGCACGATTTTCCGCATGCTGAAAAACGGCCCGGTACAAGTGGAGCTGCAAATCACCAACAGCTTCAGCGCCAAGCCGGTCGAAGTCTACAACACCGTCGCCGACCTGAAAGGCTCGGATAAGCCCGACGAAATGGTGATTCTGGGCGGACATCTGGACTCGTGGGACCTGGCGACTGGAACAACCGACGACGGCACAGGTGCGATGGCCACGTTGGAAGCAGCACGCGCATTGGCAAGATTGAATGTGAAGCCGAAGCGCACCATTCGCTTCGTGCTCTTCAGCGGCGAAGAGCAAGGGCTGATCGGCTCGACGGAGTACGTGAAGGCCCACAAAGACGAGCTGAACAAGATTTCCGGCGTGCTGATTCACGACACCGGAACCGGCCGAGTGCTGGCCATCGGGATGCACGACAATTACCAGGCGCGCGAGCAAGTCGATCAGGTCATTGCGCCACTCGGCGAGTTAAAACTCCTGGAGCCCAGCATGCGCCGCACCTTCGGCGAGGACAGCGCGTCCTTCGCCGAAGTGGGCGTGCCGGGTTTTTGGTGCGTGCAATCCCTCGCCGAATACCGCCTGACGCACCATAGCCAGTCGGATACGTTCGACAAGGTCTGGAAGGATGACATCAACCAAGGCGCGGAAGTTCTCGCGACTTGGGCGTACAACACCGCAAACTTGCCCGAAATGCTGAAGCGCCGGCCGTTCATTGCGCCAGCCGCCGCGACGGAAGCCGCAACAAGCGACCCGCCGAAGACGGATCCCGTCACTGAGATGGACAAAAAGCTCGTCGAGCAGGTGAAAAACGACAAAGACCAGTTGAAAAAGGATCTGACCTACCTGACATCCAACATCGGGCCACGGCTCACCGGCTCTCCGCAACTCGACCAAGCCAGCCACTGGACCGAGGAACAATTCAAAGCCCTGGGGCTCGCGAACGTCCATCTGGAAAGCTGGACCATTGCGAACAGTTGGACGCGAGGCACCGCCAGCGGACGCGTCACTTCTCCCGCTGTGCATCAACTCACGCTGGCAGCCGCGGGATGGTCTCCGGCAACGAACGGCACCGTTAAGGGCGAGTTGGCCGTGATTGAGGCCAAGAAGCCCGAGGATCTGGACAAGTACAAAGGCACGCTTGCCGGAAAAATTGTCGTTCTCAAAAGCCCTGTGGAGTTGGAAACTCCCGAGAGCCCGATTCTGACTCCCTGGGGCCGGGGAACGCTTCCGATGATGCATCCAAAGGAAAGCGAGCCTAGCGATCTGCGTTTCAACGCGCGCGTGCGCATGGCCGTCGTGAAAATGCTTGGTGAGGAGAAAGCGGCGGCATTTCTCATCGGTTCGGACAAGCTGTACGGCCTGCTGAACATGGGCGCGTTGTCGCGCGACTATCAGCCCGCAGCATTTCCTGCGGCTTATCTTGCGCGCGAGGACTATCTGTATTTGCTGCGCCTGTCCGAAGCAGGAACGCCGGTGCAGTTGGAATTGGACCTGTGGCCCTCCTTCAGCAGGAAACCCGTCGATGTTTACAACACCGTCGCGGAGATTCCTGGAACCGAAAAACCCGATGAGGTGGTGATTATCGGCGGGCATCTCGATTCCTGGGACCTCGGAACCGGCGCCACTGACAACGGAACCGGCTCCATGGCGGTGTTGGAGGCGGCTCGCGCGTTGCAAAAACTCGACGTGAAGCCGAAGCGGACCATCCGCTTTGTGCTGTTCACCGGCGAAGAACAAGGACTGAACGGCTCGAAAGCCTACGTTCAGGCGCACAAGGAGGAACTCCCAAAGATTTCCGGAGTCCTGATTCACGACAGCGGCACCGGAAAGGTGCTGACCATCGGTTTGATGGGAAACTACAACGTGAAAGAAACCATGGATCGCGTGCTTTATCCGCTGGCGGAGTCCGCCGGCTTGACCGAACCTTCGCTGCGCAGCGAAGGAGGAAGCGACCATATCCCCTTCGATGGCGCGGGTGTTCCTGCGTTCTGGTGCATGCAGGATCCCGTGGACTACGCGCAAACGCACCACTCGCAAGCCGACACGCTTGACCGCGTGCGCTGGGATGATCTCGCGCAGGGCGCGGAAGTACTGGCCGGTTTTGCCTACAACGTGGCGCAATGGCCGAACATGCTGCCGAGAAAAGAAGTGAACAAGCAATGAAGTAAGTTCCTTCGTAGCGCCGGCTTCCAGCCGGCAGTAGCAGCGGGTTTATCCCGCTGCCGCAGCGGCGTAAAGCCGCTGCTACACAGACAGGCGGAGCGACCTAAGTCATGCGAGCCGTAGTCCAGCGCGTGAGCCGGGCCAAGGTTATGGTGGAAGGACAAGTCACCGGTGAAATCGGCGCCGGCCTGATGATCCTGCTCGGCGTCGGCAAAGAAGATGCCGAGGCCGTGGCCGCCGCTATGGCGGAAAAACTGGCCAATTTGCGCATTTTCGAAGACGCCGCCGGGAAAATGAACCTTTCCCTGCTGGAAACCAAAGGCAGCGCGCTGGTGGTTTCGCAATTCACGCTATATGGCGACGCCCGCGGGCAGCGCCGTCCGAGTTTCATAACCGCAGCCCCGCCGGAATTGGCAAAAAAGCTGTACGAACACTTCTGCGCCGCATTGCAGCGCCTTGGCGTCACCGTTGCCACGGGAATCTTTCAGGCTATGATGTCCGTGGAGTTGGTCAATGAAGGGCCGGTCACCATCCTCGTCGACTCCGACAAAACGTTCTAAGCCTCGGCGCGCCGCGAGCCGGCTGGAAGCCGGCGCTACGAAGGAGCCGCAGGCGTGGACGGTGGCGGAGGCTACAGCGGAGTTGCAGCGTCACGGCAGCCGCTACAACGTCGAAGGAATGGCGCGCTTCGGCATCCGTTCCGACGATGTCTACGGCGTGTCAAAACCCACGCTGGACAAAATTGCCCGGGAAATTGGCAAGGATCATGCCCTGGGCCTGCGCTTGTGGCAGACCGGCAATCATGATGCGCGTTTACTGGGCATGTTGATTTCCGAGCCCGCGAAAGTCACCAGCCGCCAAATGGAAGATTGGGTAAAGGATTTCGACAATTGGGATGTGTGCGACGGCACGTGTTGCCATCTGTTTGCCGCCGCCAAGCCAGCATGGAAGAAAGCCTTGGCCTGGACCCGCTGCAAAAATGAATTTGAGAAACGCGCCGGATTTGCGCTAATTGCCTACCTCGCGGTTCACGATAAGGCAGCAGCCGACGATGCGTTCGAGCCGTGTCTGGCCGCGATCGAGCGCGAATGCTGGGACGACCGCAATTTCGTGCGTAAAGCTGTGAACTGGGCGCTGCGCAACATCGGCAAGCGCAACAAACGCCTCAATCGCACCGCGATCGCGTGCGCCGAACGAATCAAACAGCAAGGGACACGGGCGGCACGCTGGATCGCCGCCGACGCCTTGCGCGAATTGCGCAGCGAAGCAGTGCAACTTCGTTTGA
>Ga0187782_10003015_pt1 | contig 12511 bp, 10 predicted proteins | sample 0715_SJ02_MP15_2_FD_132454 | JGI IMG/M metagenome (GOLD analysis project Ga0187782, IMG submission 132454) | Tropical peat soil microbial communities from peatlands in Department of Meta, Colombia - 0715_SJ02_MP15_20_MG | ecosystem: Environmental > Terrestrial > Soil > Wetlands > Peat | place...
ATGCGGAAATAACCGTTGACCGGCTCGAGCGGAGGCAGACCGAGATAGGAATCGAGGCGCACGACTTCGGTGACGATGTCGCGGACTTTAGTGAGGAGTTTGCCGCCGACGTCCTCGATTTCGTCGGCGCGAATGCGGCGAATCTCTTCGACGACTGCAAGCGGCAAGGCAAAGTGATTCGAGCCGCAACGCACAAAGAGAGCGGGAGAGATGATGAGGGTCAGAGGTACCTTCAGGGTGAACTTCGTACCCTGGCCGGTTTCGCTTTGGACCTCGATTTCACCGTTGAGTGCGTTGAGATTCGAGCGGACAACATCCAGGCCCACGCCGCGGCCCGCCAATTCGGTTTTGACCGTGGCGGTCGAAAAGCCGGGGTGGAAGAGCATTTCGCGGAGGTCGCGCTCGGTTAGGCGATCGGCGGTTTCGGTGGAGACCAGGCCACATTCGATAGCGCTCTGGCGAACGCGGGGGTAATCGATGCCGCGGCCGTCGTCTTCGACCTCGATATAAATGTGATTGCCGCGGTGGTAGGCGCGAAGGGTTACGCGACCTTGCTCGGGTTTTCCAACAGCCAGGCGATCAGCGGGCGCCTCGACGCCGTGCGCGACCGAATTGCGCACCAGGTGAACCAGGGGATCCGAAATCTGCTGGATGATGTTGTTGTCCAGCTCGGTTTCGCTGCCGGAGAAGTCGAGCTCGACATTCTTCTTCGATGACTTGGCGGCGTCGCGGACCGCGCGGGAGAGCAGCGAATAGAGCGTGCCGATGGGCACCATGCGCGCGGCAGTGATTTCGTCCTGAAGGTGGTGAGCGAGCTTGGTGAATTCGTCGATGTCCCCTTCGACGCGGTTGACGTAGCCCTCGAGCTGCGAGAGGACTTCGTTCACGTCGGCGGAGATTTCGGTCATGGAGCGGGAGAGGATGTTGAAGTCGTCGTAGCGGTCCATCTCCAATTCGCTGAATTCGTCGAGGAAGCCGCCTTCGCCGGCCGCGGCGCTGGCGAGCAGTTTGTGGCGCTGGTTATTGGCCCAGGGCATGCCAATTTGCTGGCGGATGCGGTTGTACTCGTATTTTTCCTGGAATTCGTTGACTTTGCCCTGCAGGCGTTCCTTGGAGAAGCTGAGGGTGTCGATCATTTTTTCAAGTTCGGCGACGCGACCGACCATCTTGGTGCGGCTGATGACGAGTTCGCCAACGGTGTTCATCATGCGATCGAGGCGGCCGAGGGCGATGCGCACGGATTTTGCCGCCGCCGCTTGCTTGTGCGCGGGCGCGGCCGGCTTTGCGGAAGATTTGTCTGTGGCCAGGCTGACTGGCTGAGCTTCTTCAACGGATGTTGATTCCGCGGCCGGTTCTTCCTCTTCGACTTCCGGGGGAGCGTGCTGGGCGATCTTGCCGAGCAGGGAATCGACACCGGCGCGCATTTCGACATCGCCGGGCCACTCGCGCCGCAACGTCTTTCGCAGAACATCGACAGACTCGAGGCAAAGATCGACAAGGGCAGGCGAAGGTTCGAGTTCGCCGTCGCGGAGGCGTCCAATTAGGTCTTCGACGCGATGGGCAATGGAGCCGAGACGGCGTAAGCCGACTTGGGCTGCGGAACCTTTGACGGTGTGAATGGCGCGGAACAGGCGATTGATTTCCTCGGGGTTGTTGTTGCCTTCGAGAGATAGCAGGCAGTCGCTGACGATCTGCAGGTGCTCTTCGGCTTCCGGCTGGAAGAACTCCAGGATTTCGTCGGGGACTTCGTCGTCCGAAGGAAGAGCATCGAAATACGAACCAGTAAGGCCGGTTTGCTGCGGCTCGGAATCCGCAGCCTGGAGTGCGGGCGCCGCGACAGGCCCCGGTTCGGCCGGCTCTGTCATGCTGAGATTGAGCGGAGGCGGTTCCGGCGGGAACGCAAAGCGATACCGTTCCTTGAACGCGGAAATATCTTCACGGTTCTCCTGGCCGGTGTCGCTGATTTCGATCAGGCTGGTTTCCAGCAGGGAGATGCCGTCGGAAAGAAATTCGGTGAGCGGTCCATGGAGATCGTCTCCGAGCGGGGCGTTCAACGCGTACTGGAATACGTGAGCAAGCTTTCCGGCGATTTCGGAGAAACGAGGGAAACCGTAGCTGGCGGACGTACCTTTCAAAGTATGCGCGGCGATGTAGAGGCGCTCTAGATCTTCGTGGCGCGGGGAGATCTCCTGCAGTACACCAACATACTCCCGCAGATACTGCAGGTGCTCCGCGGCTTCTTGGAGGAACAGCTCGACGGCTTCGCGATCCGGCGTGCTCACGCGCGTCCCTCCGTTACAAGTTCGGGCTTCTGCAACTCTTCGGCAGTGGGCTTGCGATACATGATGCAATCCCCGAGAACAATGGCCTGGAATTTCACGGGCATTTTGGAAATGGACTCCGAGTGGCCAAGGAAGAGATAGCCACCCGGTTCCAAAGCATCGTAAAAGCGCTGAACCAAGGCGCGGCGGCGCTCTTCCGAGAAATAGATGAGAACGTTCATGCAGAAGATCAAGTCCATGCGGCCGATGTAGACGGGCGATGCCAAATTCATCTGGGCGAAGCTGACGATCTTGCGGATGCGGTTCTTGACCTGATGACCGCCGTTGACAGGTGAGAAATGCGTTGCCAGCTGTTTTTCGTTGACGCTCGCGATGCTGCGGCCCGAGTAGGTACCACGCTCGGCGGTTTTCAGCGCCTGTCGGCCGATGTCAGTGGCGAGGATTTCGACTTCCCAGGCGTCGGCGAAAGAGAGCGAATCGAGAACCGTGATAGCAATGGAGTAAGGCTCTTCGCCGGTGGAACAGCCGGCGCTCCAGACGCGCAGGGTGCGGGGATTGCGCCAGAACTTCTTGATGTGGAGCTCGGGCAGAACGTGCTTTTCGAAGGCTTCGAAGACCGCGGGATAGCGGAAGAAAGTGGTTTCCTGCGTCAGGAGCTTTTCAAGGAGCGATTCGTATTCCACGTTGGATTTGCGAGCCGCACGCAGAAGTTCGGTACCGCGGGCATAGCCGCGTTCATGCAGATGTTCGCGAACTCGCGTGGAGAAGAACCTCTCACGCGAGGCATCGAAATGAATGCCTGTCCGCTCTTCGATCAACATGCGGATCTCGCTCAGTTCGTGCTCCGTCAAACCGTGTTCCGAGCCGTGGCGCTCACTCATGGTTATCCCGCTCTTGCCCCACGCCAAGGCGGGGCAGAAGTTCACCTCTAACGAACAGCGCCTACCGGTGCCAAACGATGTTCTGTGTCCTCCGATGCCGAGGCGCCCTTGGCGTTGGCGCGGAATTGGGCAAGGGCTTCGTTGAGCTGGTCTGAAAGCTTGACGAGCTGGCTTACGGTGGTCACCGTGCCGCGTGTGCCCTGGGAAGTCTGGCGTGTGATATTGGAAATGATCTGCATGGCGTGGGCGACGCCTTCCGTGCCGCGCACCTGCTGTTTGGAGGCAAGGGAAATTTCCTGGACGAGTTCGGCGGATTGGCGGACGACGCTGGAGATGGCGTCCAGCGCGCGGCCGGCCTGATCGGCGAGGGTGGCCCCGGATTCGACCTCCTTCGTGCCGTCCTCCATGACGACGACGGCTTCGTTCGTTTCGGCCTGAATGGCTTTGATGAGCGCGGCGATGTCCTTCGTGGCGCTGCGAGAGTGTTCGGCGAGTTTGCGGACCTCGTCGGCGACGACGGCGAAACCACGGCCCGCTTCGCCCGCGCGGGCGGCCTCGATGGCGGCGTTCAACGCGAGCAGGTTGGTCTGCTCGGTGATGTCGTTAATCACGTTGATAATTTCGGAGATTTCGAGGGAGCGATCGCCAAGCGACTTGATCTTCTTGGCTGTGGCCTGCACGGAAGAGCGAATACGCTGCATGCCGTCGAGCGTGTCGCGCACGGCGCGGTTGCCCTGTTCGGCGGCGTCAAGGGCGCGGCGGGCAGCCTCGGCGCTGGCTTCGGCGTTATTGGAGACCTGTTTCATGGAGACGGTGAGTTGCTCCACGGCGCTGGAGGTGTTGGTGATTTCCTGGTCCTGTTGCGTGGCACCTGCCTGCATTTCGTCGGCGGCGACAAGAATGTTGTTGGAGCACGCGGTGACTTCCATGGCCGCCTTGCGGACGCGTTCGAGAACCTTGGTGAAGTTGTCGAGCATGTAGTTGATGGAGTCTGCGACGTTGCCGAGCGCATCGTTGGTGACCTTGCCGCGAAGGGTCAGGTCGCCGCGCGCGACCTGGTTGATGACGGCCAGAAGGTCCGTGATGCTGCGCTGCAGAGATTCGGTGGCTTCCTGGTTGGAGGAGGCCTTGGAGACCTTAGCCACGGCGCGGTTGAGGTTCTCCGCGATGTAGCCGAACTCGTCGCCCGAAGTGATTTCGGCACGGGCCTTGGCATCACCGGCAGCGAGGCGCTCGGAGAAGTCTGCGAGTTCGTTCACGGGAGAGAGAATCCCGCCCCCGAGCTTCCATGCGAGTACGATGGTCATGCCGAGCGCCGCGACACCCGGGATGATAAGCCCCGTGGCGTCAAACCCGGTGGAGTTTGCGGCGGCCTGGCGTCCGGCGCTGTAGGCCAGACCGAGGACGACGAAAAGAGCGACGCCGTTCAAGATGATCAGCGTCCAAATGGTGGTACTGAGTCGCGATTTCATTACTTCCTCCCCAAACGCGTTCGAAAGGTCATCAGATACTTGGCCCCGGATAGACTTCCAACAGCCGGCGAAGGTCGAGAACCAGCGCCAGGCGGTCTTCGTGCCGCAACATTCCAACGCAGTGCGGTACGTTTTCTGGTGCTTCCTGCAACAAATCTTCGGCGTCGTTGACGGAATAGGTGCCGACGACTTCATCGGCAGCGATGCCCAAGCGCAAGTCGTCGTGGTGCGTGTCGCCTCGGAGAGAAGCAACCACGACGTGCTTCGGAAGGAGGCCGGGTCGGCGGCCTTCCGTGAGAGCGATATCGATTAGCGGCACGATGGAGCCGCGAAGATTGAAAACGCCGAGCATATAACCGGGGGAAAGGGGAATCCTGGTAACCAGAGGCCACTCCAGAACCTCTTCCACGTCAAGAACAGGGAAGCAGAAGCGCTCGCGTCCGCTGCGAAAGACAACGAACTGGGATTCCGGCGGACGCTCGCTGACCGGAGCGAGGGCTTCAAGCATCTCGCCAAGTTCGGCGTCCGCGGGAACGGGAGTCAGTTGGAAGTCGTCGTTCATGCCAAAGTGTTCCTTATGCTCCATCAGACAAATCTGCGGACCGCGCGCAATAGCTCATCACGCGTAAAGGGCTTGGTGACGTAACCATCGGCGCCCTGCTGCTGGCCCCAGTAGCGGTCGCTGGCAGTGTCCTTGGACGTCACAAGAATGATCGGGATGGCGTTGAACTTGATGTTGCCCTTCAATTCTCGGCAGACCTGGAAGCCGTTGCGTTCGGGCATCACGACGTCCAGCAAAATCACGGCAGGCTTTTCGACGGCGATGGCCTCTTCGACGCGTTTCGGATCGCTGAGGCCCACCGGCCAATAGCCTTCGGGTTCGAGCAGGCCCTGAATGAGCCGCACCTGAGCGGGGGAATCATCGACAATGAGGACTTTTTTCTGCACGAGCGCGACTCCGCGTAGTTCTCCGCGTCAGAAAATTGCACGTCAGCGGCCAGGATGAGGAGGAAGTGGAGCGTGGTGCCCAGATTTTTAAGTGATAGGAAGCAAGAGGGTTAGACCGAACGGCGAAGACGCTAGTTGCGCGGGAATAAGGTTGCGGCGACGTCTTCAGTCTCAGCTTGAGATGGCGTCTCACCCTCCCGCATTTCCGAAGCGAGCGATGAGAATCTCTGCATGATCTCATTGATGCGCAAGGCCATGGTGTGAATGGTCTTGATCTGCGCGAGGGATTGCGCGGAGAGCTCGCCGGGCTCGAGGAGCAGGAGTTCCGCGTTGCCAAGCAAAGAAGTCATGGCGTTGTTGACACTGTGCTTCATGTCGGTCATGTAGCGGCCGAGGATAGCGTCATTGGCGTTCTTCACGGCGCGCTGTTCGGCCTGCTTGGCCAGACGCAAGGCTTCGGTGCGGCGCAACGATTCCCCGGCGACGAGAAGGACGACTTGCGTCCAGTCCTCCCGAAGAGGAACGTGCAGCAAGCGTGGATAGCGTTTGCGGAGAGTGCTCAATTCTTTGGGATCAGAAGGAGCGCAGAGGATTATGGCAGAACCGGGTGAGATAGATGCAAGGAGATCGGCGGGGCGCTGGTCCTTGAGGGGCCCGATGACGATCAGGTCCCACGCGGTGGAGTCGCCCTCTTTCCACAAGTCGGAGGTGACCACGGAAAGACCAGGCAGTTGGCGCTCCATCTGCCAGCACCCCGTCAGCAGGCGCGCGAATTCGGGGTCATCGGTGAGGATTAGTGCGTTGGTCGTTCGCAAAGGAATTCCGCTCCCTGACTGTTATTCACGCCTGCCCGAACCCACAGCAGGGAATTAAAGTTTTTCGGCCTCGTCCAACGCCGACAGAAGGCGCTTTGTGCTAATGCCCAAATTCACGGCCGCTTCCGTGTCCTTGGCCTGTTTGGCCCCTTCGACGCGCTCCTGCAAGCGAGAGACTTCGACGCGTGCGATAGGCAGGACACGATCCAGAGAGGTGGCGTTTCCGTTTTGCTTAGCCTGCTCCAGAGCGGCAGTCACGAGCGCTCTGGCAACAACGGCGCGGCGGAGATCTTCGGCGGCCGGGCCGTCTTCGCTGACGAAAGCGGCGACTTCCCAGGAGGACATGAGCAAGCGGGCGGCGCCGACACGCACCGTGGTCATGGAGCGGCCACGAGAAGGCGGAGCGGAGATCAACTGTTCCCAAACTTTTTCCATGCAAGTTTCGAAGTCTAGGGCCGCCTCACCTTCTTCCGCTCTGGCGCCAGTGGAGGGAGTCCTCTCCCCTTGTAGAATGGCGGAGATTGGTGAGTGCGCGGACGCATTCGTTGCAGGAACTGATTCGGGAGTCATTAGGATAGCGCTGCTTTCCATCGGCTTGCCCAGGACCTTTTCGATGGTGTGCTCCACATCCGCACGCAGGGCAAGGAGTTTCTCAAAGGCCTGATTTACGCTGCGTTCGTTATATTCCTTCTGGAAAGGCTGCTTCCACTCATCGGCCATCTGGCGAATCTTGTTGATCGGCTCCGAGGAGCTGAGGCCGAAAGACTGGCAGTTGACGGTTTTTGCACCGGAGTTGTCGAGATGATTGATTCCGGAACGGATGTAGATCAGGTCTGCGTGCATCAATTCGATGAGTGTGCGGCGAAGCAGGAAGTTGAAGCGAACAAAAGCGACCATAGCCGAGGGATCGTAGAACATTCCTCCAGCGCCTTCTTTCACCTTGCGGCCCTGCTCGATGAAGTTGGTTTTCAGGATGTCGCGAAGGCTCCGGAAGGAGCGCAAGGCGACGATCATCTTCTCGAGAGGCTCACACCAGCCGAGGGGAGTACAGTCGGCATCGCCGAGCACCGGCTTCATGACCTGAGCGACGTCGGTCAGGTCGATCTGCTTGTGGTAGATCTTGGGTGGGGCGGAGAGGGCGAAATACTGAACGAGAAGGAAATCGATCTTGTCCCTATCGGTGTTGGTCTTCGAGGGCTTGCGGAGATGGCGCATGATCAAGGCGCGTAAGCCGCTCTCGCTGGCGTTAAGAGTGGTGGTCTGGAGGAGTTGGCGCAATTGATGGACCTGGACCTGCAAGTCCATGGCATCCAGCCACGAGTACACCTGTTTGGCAAATTCCTCGTCGAGCTTATCCTGCAGAACACGCTTATTCTGAGGGATGGGAATTTCCAACTGGAGATGCTTGGCGAGCGCAAGATAAATGGGAAAAACGGAGCGAGCTTCCTCCCATTGCGCCAGCCGCGCACCCTCGGACTTTGAGGGAGCGGGTATATTGAGGGTGGTGATCATTTTGTTCACGGGCACATCATCCATTCGCAGGGGCGGTCGAGAAATCGCACGGCCACGGCTTTGCGGCCTTCGTGATACTGCAGCGCGATGACTGCTGCCTCTGCGGAACGTCCTCCTCCATCACGAACCAGACGAACACGATCGTCAAACTCAAGAGCCAACTTCGACAGGAAGATTGCGAATTCCGTGGTGCCATATTCCACCACGGTGGCTTCCTGGACTTTGCGCTGCCCCGGCCGCTGAGGGGCAACACGCACAGGAATGCGGACCGCGGGGAGTTTCGGAAAAAAGCGAGCGAGCTGCTCCGTACATTCCCGTTCTTCAGCGATGGTCGTCATGAGCCCCTAGCCAGTGGCAATGCGCCGGGCGCGAGCCGAGGTTGCCGTGGGTGCGAATACACACCCGCTGGAACCCTGGGCGCATTGTCCCAAGAAAGGAGGAGCACGCCAAAAGCCAAAGGGCGCCGAAGGAAGAACGGAACAGAAGGGATTGCAGAGAAAAGGGTTAGGAATTTCCCTTGGATCTTTCACGTGGTGCGTGTCTCAGGCTGAAACAATTCGTCTCAGGAAGAAGTGTGGCTGATCGGACAGGTCGTGAGACGGGATCGAGTTTTGTTGACGTACGCAGAAAACGAAAAGTGCGCGGCGCCTTCGGCGCTTGGCGTCGGCTGCGCACGTGAACCGAGCCTTGGCTGGCTCGGCCAGTTCTGGCACGCCTGCAGCGTTTAGGGGAAAGAAGCTCCGACTGCAAAAGCGAAGCAGCGACTCCGAAAAAAAAGAGCCAGGAGAAAAGATTACGAGGGAGGGAGCGCGGTATAAGGACCCCCTCTCTCGCACTTCTGTTCTGGACTAGAGACCGAACATGGAATTGACGCCGGCGTGCCGCGGTGGCTCGTCGGTAGGCTTCCGGATGACCAGCGGAGGAAAATCGGGCTCTTGCGTTTCGGCTTGAGCAGGCGTTTCAGGCGTAGGCCGAGGTGTGGGAACCGAGGCTTCCTGGGGAACAGGCGGCGGAGTCGCAGGCTGCGACAGGGCGGGCGGCTGAGCGACTGTTGGTTGAACGGCGGGTGCGGGAGCTGGAGCGTTTGGCGCTGCGACGGTTCGCGGAGCGGCGGCGGGTAGGGGAGTTTGCTGCTGGAGATAGGCGAGGTCGGCAGCTTCCTCCGTGCCCGGCTGGACGGCGGGGAAGGAAAGATTCATCTGGTGCTCCATGGCGCTAGCGATGCGGTGTAATTGCCAGATGAGTTTTTCGAGTTCTTTGGAGCGGCCGAGTTGCAGTTTGCGGTCCCAGAGCAGGCGTATCGCCAATACGAAGAAGATGGGCAGTCCGGCGGCCAGCGTAGCCAGAACAAGGGTGAGTAGAACGGAATCGAAAGGTGAAGGAGATGGGGTCATAGTGCCTCCCAAAAGCAGGTCCAAAGGAAGAATAGCAGTTGCGCGGCAGGAGTGACAAACGAATCGATCGCTCAGAAACAGCCAAAACACATGCAACAGCCAAAACACATGCTTGACACACGGCTCGAGTGGAATAGGATGCGAGTCGGCCGGGACCCGTTAAGGTAACCATGCGAGTGGTCTTTGATGGGTTTCCGGCTCTTGTGCTTTAGAAGCGGTCGGTTGGCAGTTTTCTATTGGGAGTTTTTGGAAAGGAAGAGTGAGGGGCCGGCGAGCCAGCGTGGTCAGTGGCCGGCGGCGTGGGCTTCTGCTTCCTGAGGTTCAGGTTTTTCGTTGGCGGCGCCACGGAGGGCGATGTTGTAGCGTTTGAGCTTGCGGTAGAGGGTGGCGCGGCTGATGCCGAGCATTTTGCCAGCGAGGGCTTTGTCACCGTGGGCCTGTTCGAAGACGCGGAGGATGGTCATGCGCTCCATCTCCGCAAGCGCGGTGGTCGAGAGGGAAGAGGCGTCCTGGGGCGTCATTTCGTGCGTGACTGGCTGCTCAGTGCGAATGGCTGGGGGTAGATCCTGGACATCGATGGTATGGTGATCGCCGAGGGTGACGGCGCGTGCGACGCAGTTCTCGAGTTCGCGAACGTTGCCGGGCCAATCGTACTGCAGAAGGCTCTTCATCGCGGCGGCGGTGACCTGGAGGTGCGTCCCGGGGCTGTAACGGTTCAGGAAATGATGCACGAGCATGGGAATATCTGAGCGGCGCTCGCGAAGCGGCGGAATGTGAACGGTGACGACGTTCAGGCGGAAATAGAGGTCCTTGCGGAAAGTACCCGCGCGATAGGCGGCTTCGAGGTCGCGGTTGGTGGCGGCGATGACGCGCACGTCGACATCGATTTTTTCGTTGCTACCCACGGGGCGAACCTCTTTTTCCTGAAGAACGCGGAGCAGCTTGGCCTGCATTTCGAGAGGAAGCTCGCCAATTTCGTCGAGGAAAATTGTGCCGCCGTTGGCGGCCTGGAAGAGGCCGGCCTTGGTCTTTGTGGCGCCGGTGAACGCGCCTTTTTCATAGCCGAACAACTCGCTTTCCATGAGCGTGGGAACAAGGGCGCCGCAATCCACGGCGACGAAATTGGATTTGGCAAGGGCGCCCCGGAAATGAATGGCGCGGGCGACGAGTTCCTTGCCGGTCCCGCTTTCGCCGGAGATGAGGACGGGGGTACGGGTGTCCTTCAGACGGGAGATCATGCGGAGAACGTCCTGCATTCCTGCGGAGGCTCCGATGATGCCGTCAAGATTTTCATCGGTGTTCACTTTTTCGCGTAGGAAGGCGTTTTCGTTGACGAGCCTTACCTTTTCCGCCATGCGCTGTAGGAGAAGGCGCATTTTTTCCACGCGGAACGGCTTTTCGATATAGTCGTACGCGCCGAGCTTCATGGCGTCGACGGCGGACTCGATGGACCCGTGGCCGGTCATGATGGCGACTTCGGTGCGCGGCAGGAGCGCCTTGACCTGCTTGAGAAGTTCTACGCCGGATTGCATGGGGAGCTTGAAGTCCGTGAGCACGACGTCCGGGGGATCGGTTTCGAGGTGCGTGAGAGCGGTTTCCGCACTCTCCGCTTCGTCGCAGACAAAACCCAGAGAGGTGCCGATGGTCATGCAGAGGCGGCGGATGCTCTGCTCATCGTCGACTACCAGAATTTTGATTTTGAGATCGTCAGTCATGGTTTTCCGAAAATCCTCTCCACAATAGAAATCAGTTGCTGAACGCGAAAAGGTTTTTCGATGCAGGGCGTGGCGCTGTCGGAAAGGAGCGATTGGGTCTCGCTATTGGCGGTGTCTCCGCTGATCAGAATGATGCGCCCTCCAAGCTCCGGGCGATTGCGCTGAATCCATTTGTGAACATCGGCCCCGTTGATGTCGCCGGGCATGCGAATGTCGGAAATGACGCCCGCGTAGGTTTCCGTAGAAAGCTGGTGAAGGCCTTCGGCACCGGTAGAGGCCTGTACGATGCGATAGCCCTTGCGTTCAAGGGCCGCGCGGACAAAGGCGCTGACGGAAGGCTCGTCTTCGATTAAAAGGATGGGAGCGAGGGCGGGATTGGTGCGTGTGGCGCTCATCCGCCCATCTCCGTCGCAGCGGCAGCGAGGGCGTTTTCCGTGGCGATGGGCAGGCGCACGACGAACGTGCTGCCATTGCCTTCGTCATTGTTCCAACAGAGGATCTCGCCGCCGTGGGCGCGAACAATGCCGTAGCAGATGCTCAAGCCGAGGCCGGTGCCTTTGCCCGCGGGCTTGGTGGTGAAGAACGGATCAAAGATACGGTCGGGCTCGCTGACGCCGGTACCGTTATCGATGAACGCGACCTCGATGAAATCGGCGGTTTGGCGCGTGCGGATGCGGATTTTGCCGTGATTGCCGGATTCCTGGATGGCGTCGTAGGCGTTGTTGAGAATGTTCAGGAAAACCTGCTGAAGTTGCTGCGGATCGCCCATTGCCAAGTGGAGATTCTCGTTGAATTCTTCCATGACTTCCACGCCGTGGCTGGAGAAATCATAGCTGCGAAGACGGATGGTCTGGCGAAGGATGTTGTTGACCTGCATGGGCTCACGCTGAGCGGGGCGCTGGCGAGCAAAACTGAGAAGTCCTTGAACGATTTCCTTAGTTCGCTGAGTTTCGCGAAGGATGATTTGTAACTCTTCACGCGCGGAGGCGGGAACTTGCGGATCTTCGAGCAGAAGATCGGTGAAACCGAGGATGGCCGCAAGGGGATTGTTGACTTCGTGAGCGACGCCGGAGACGAGGCGGCCGATGGTGGCCATTTTTTCAGCGTGGGCGAGTTTGGCTTGTAGAAGGACGGCGTCGGTGATGTCGGTCATGACGACGACCACACTGTTGACCTGATTGGATTCGTCCCGGCTGGGGCTGAGACTGACGGAAAAATGGCCCATGGAGCTGTCGCTGCGCTTGACGCGCAATTCGAGGTTTTCCACCTGTTGGCCGTTGGCAGTAGTTTGCAAAGCAGCTTCAAAGTCCTGGCGATGGGAGTTCTCCACCCAGTTCAGGAGACGGTGACCAATCAGCTCCTCCTGGCGATAACCGGCTTCGAAGCAGCGGCGGTTGGCATAGCTGATCAGACCAGCAGTGTCGAGGACGAGGATCATGCTCTGGGTGGTGTTCAGGATGCGCTGGTTGAAGTCGCGTTCGCGCTGCAATTG
>Ga0187782_10003016_pt1 | contig 12511 bp, 18 predicted proteins | sample 0715_SJ02_MP15_2_FD_132454 | JGI IMG/M metagenome (GOLD analysis project Ga0187782, IMG submission 132454) | Tropical peat soil microbial communities from peatlands in Department of Meta, Colombia - 0715_SJ02_MP15_20_MG | ecosystem: Environmental > Terrestrial > Soil > Wetlands > Peat | place...
ATCTCTGTCGTCATTTATCGCTCTCGCAACCGGTTTTGCGGCGCAGCCGATTGGTCCGCCGAGCAAGACTGGGAATTGCGCGAAATGCTTGATCGGATGAACGGAATTGAAATGCCTGACGCGCGAGTAAGATCCCTGCCGTCAGTGGCGGGTGGTCCGTTGCGTGCGACAAATTGTCCGAGGGGGAGCGCCACCTCTCGCTACTGAGGACTAACCACTTCAGGTACTACTATGCCAACCCAACAATACAATCCCTGGTTACATCGCTACGCAATCTTCGTGGCAATCTGCACCTTTCTTTTGATTATCGCGGGTGCCCTGGTGACCAGCAACGACGCCGGTCTTTCCGTGCCTGATTGGCCGACTTCGTTCGGCAGCTTTCGATTGCCGCGCATGGTGGGCGGGGTCATGTTTGAACACGGCCACCGCATGATCGCTGGCACCGTGGGAATCCTGGTGATCATTCTTGCCTTGGCGCTCTGGATTAAGGATTCCAGGCGCTGGGTGAAATGGGTCGGCGGCGCTGCCGTGCTGGCCGTGCTGGTCCAGGCACTACTGGGCGGCATCACGGTGCTCTTTTATTTGCCCGTGGCCATCTCGACTAGTCATGCCACACTCGGCCAAATCTTTTTCTGTCTCGCGGCAAGCTTGGCCTTTTTCACGCGAGCCGACTGGCGATGGGACGAACCCAAACTTGAAGACACTTCCACTCCCTCGCTTCAACACCTGACCGTGGCCATGACGGGCGTCATCCTTGTGCAGTTGGTTCTGGGGGCTGTGTACCGCCACTCCGGGATGGGCATCGAGCCGCATGTGGTGGGCGCTGGCGTGGTCACCATGCTTGTGGCCTTTGTCGTTACTCGAATCATGATGAAGTTTGCGACAACGCGAGCTCTGCTTGCGCCTGCGCTGTTGCTGGGGGCTCTACTGGTCCTTCAGGTCTTCCTCGGCATTGCTTCTTACGTCGTGAAGATGGCTGACCGCAGTGCGCCTCAACCCTTGCCGCCCGTGGTCGACTTGACTACCGCCCACGTGGCCGTGGGCGCGCTGGTGCTGGTGTCCAGCCTTTATCTGACCTATCAGACGCACCGCTTCCTCGCGCCTCGCGCGGAGGTGGCGAAAATCGCTTCGGCCACCCACGGTGCGGCCATATGAACCGCTGGCCAAACAAACCGCGAGACCATGCCACCCAGTTCGACCTGAACGGGCAGGGCGAGATTCCTTGCCCGCGACTGCGGGATCGGAATGACAGTGATGGAATGGGAATGACAGTAAAACGCCAATGGCTCTTGCGTTTGGCAGATTACTGGACTTTAACCAAGCCGGAAGTGAATTTCCTGGTGCTCGTCAGTACGCTGGTCGGATTCTATCTTGCCTCGCGCGGCCCGCTGGATCTCTCCCGCCTATTCCACACCCTGATGGGCACGCTGCTCGTGGCCAGCGGCACTGGAACGCTGAACCAGTACCTCGAACGGCAATCCGATAAGCATATGCGCCGAACGGCCAATCGGCCTTTGCCTTCGGGAAGACTGGCCCCGGCCGAGGCGCTGGGGTTCGGAATCCTCTTAGCGGCACTCGGTGGTTGGGAGTTGTGGGTGTTCACGAACCCGTTGGCCAGCAAGCTCGCTTTGTTGACACTGGGCGCCTATCTCTTGTTTTATACGCCGCTCAAAAAGAAGACGCCCTTTTGCACGCTGGTCGGGGCCTTTCCTGGCGCCATGCCGCCCCTCATCGGCTGGGCGGCAGTACGCAACAGTCTGGGCCTTGATGCCTGGGCGCTCTACGCTATTCTCTTCCTCTGGCAGTTCCCGCACCTGCTGGCGATTGCCTGGATGTACCGCGAGGACTACGCCCGCGCGGGCCTGCAAATGTTGCCCAGGAACGACCTCGGAGGCCGGACGACAGTGCGGCAGATTCTGGTGTATTCGCTCGTGCTGATTCCTGCGAGCTTAATGCCCGCCTTTCTGGGGCAGGCGGGGAAGGCTTATTTGGTGGGAGCTTTGGTGCTCGGCTTGGTGTTCTTACACTACGGCGTGCGCCTTGCCATCCACCGGACGAATTCGCTGGCCCGGCGCTTGGTTTTGGCCTCAATCGTTTACTTGCCGCTGGTATTTGCCTTGTTGATGGTGGACAAAACTCGCTGCTAATGGCCTGCCGCGCTAGCTATTTACAATGCGAAGATCCCCTCACCCCCGGCTTTTCTGCCCAAGGAGGAGAGGGAAGAATAAGTCTGGGAAAAAAAGGTTAAGATAACCCCCCTCTCTCCTTGGGGGGAAAAGCCGGGGGTGAGGGGATCCGAGAAGATCCTGTTTTCAAAACAGGTGGGCGTCACAGGGCTCTATGCGGCGCCCGCGCGTTCCTGTGCCAGCTTTGCCTCCAAATGCTCAAGGACCGAATCCAGCCAACTGAGGAGAGCGTTTTCAGCCGCCTCACGATCCTCCGCGTCCTCAAGCGAAGCGATGCTGTCACCTCGGTCATTCAATGGGATGAAGTGACAAGGAATATCCTCGTCGCGATGGTTTTCCGGCACCCAATCCCAGAGGAGGCATTCGTTGCAGGGGTGCCGCTTAACAATTTCATCGAAATTCAGGCAAGTAACCGAATCACGGAAGAGCTTTGTGGGTTTCCACGGAGTACGGACAGACCGGCCATACCCGCCGCTTTTCAAGATGTCCCTTTGCAATTTCAATTGGTCTATAATCTGTTTGAGGTCGGCTGGCATGGCCTTCTTACCTCCTTTGTGCGTCTAGCGGTAAAGCCCGTCTGTGTCGAGCCTGGCACACTTGGTTTCGAGCAATTTCGTGGCCAATGGCAATCCATTGACATGAAGCAACTTAAGGGCGAAGAGGCGCAATCGAACGATTAGAGTGGGTCAGAATGCCCACTCTCCACTCAAGCGAGGACAGACGACCCATGTTTGAGGAATTGGCATTATCAATATTCTGCCTTCTGGCAACTGTAAGTGGGCTGGCCGTCGCGGCTTGGGAGGTGATAAGCGGTAGGGTTTTCGACATGGATGGCCTGTGGCTAAGCTTGATCAGCCTGACCTTGGCGGCGGTGTTCGGCGGCACCCTTGCATGGTCGTTTTATACTGGAGAGGGGCGCCAAGTGCTGCGTCGCCTTCGGAAAGGCTCCACGTCGGAGGATGGTCCCGAGAGAGACTCACCAACGAGCACATGATCCCCTACCTTCCCAGTGTCGACGCCACCCTGAATGCTGCTAGCGCCATATTCCTGACACTGGGATTCTTTTTTATTCGGCAAAAGAACATTCGAGCTCACAAAACCTGTATGCTTTCGGCCTTCGCAACCTCAATGGTTTTCCTGGTCTGCTACCTCACTTATCACTACTTTCACGGCACAACCCACTTCCTCGGACAAGGCGCCGTTCGAGGTTTCTACTTTGCCCTGCTCGGTTCGCACACCGTGCTTGCCGCGCTGATCGTGCCGCTGGCGCTCACTACACTTTACCGTGCCTGGCGGAAGCGCTTCCCGCAGCACAAGCGAATTGCCCGCTGGACCCTGCCCCTTTGGCTTTATGTTTCGGTGACGGGCGTGGTCATTTACTGGATGCTCTATTACCTCTATCCGACCCTGTGATTCGTGGTGTTGACTGGTCGCGCTTGGTCCCACCGGCCCGGGGTCGGCGCTACGCCGGCGCCCGCGACCTGATTCGTTTGATTCTTGCAGCGAGCGCGCTATAATGGGCGCTCGCAAGCTTGTTTCCTCACGATGAGGACCCTCAGAGGGATCTTTCATGATTGAGCCCATTCCACGACTAGGCGATACCATTGACGATTATTGTCCTCGCTGCCGCCTGCTCCTGAACCACGCTGTGGCAAGCCTGGTAGACAACAAGGTGGTGAAAGTCATTTGCCAGACTTGCCATAGTGAGCATCCGTACCGAAACGCGGAGTTGCCCGTCAAGAAGAAGCCCAGCTCCCGCGCCGCGCTCTTTGACCAGGTTCTGCTGAAGACCGGGTCCACGCCTGAGGCTGAGCCCCCAGCGCCTGCTGAGGAAGCCGCTCCGGTTGAGCCGGAACCAGCGAAGAAAAAAAGGGTAGGAACTCCCGCACGCTACATCACCCGGCACAGGAGCAAGTCTCCCCGAGCGTAACGATGTTTTGGTTACTGGCGCTTGTGGCTGTCCTTTGGTGTGGGATGGGAGCCCTCACCTTCTGGAGCCTTCGCGGGACTACGATCCTGCGCGCGAACCAAAACGCTTCCCCTCTCGAGTCCTTCCCGAAGGTGTCGATTATCTTAGCAGCTCGCAACGAGGAAGAGGCGCTTCCCGCAGCGCTTCAATCTCTCCTGGCGCTTGAATATCCCGAAATCGAAATTGTTCTGGTGGATGATGACTCTCGGGATCGCACAGGGGCCATCGCAGACGAGTGGACTCGCAACCCAGCGGCGAAGGGCCGGCTCAAGATTCTTCACAACCAACTACTGCCACCCAATTGGCACGGCAAAGTGCATGCCTTGCATCTGGCGGCGAGCACCGCCACCGGCGAGTGGATTCTTGCTACGGATGCCGACATGGTTTTTCATCCCGCGATTCTGCGTGTGGCAATGTCCTGCGCCCTTGAGCGGGGTGTGCAATTCCTCTCGATTGTCCCGGAATTAGAGTTCGGTTCTTTTTGGGAAAAAGTCGTGCTTCCTGCATTCGCCTTCCTCATCACTTCCCTTTTTCCCCTTCACTTCGTAAATGATCCAAAATCCTCCCGAGCCCTCGCCGCCGGCGCTTTCATCCTGATGAAGCGTGAAGACCTCAATGCCTTGGGCGGCTACGCACGCCTGAAGAACGTGTTGATTGAAGACCTACGGCTGGCCGAGCTTTTCAAACGCTACGGGCGGCGCATTTATTTGGCGGCCAGCCGGGGTCTCTTGCACACTCGCATGTACAGCAGTGGCGGGGAGATGTTCGAAGGGCTCAGCCGCAGCGCCTTTGAAGGGTCAGGATTTTCGGTCCCGAAGATTCTGGGGGCAATGTTCTTGGCCAACTTGCTGGCGGTTTTTCCTTGGGTCGCCCTGATCGCTCGGATTCTGCGCGATATGAGGTTTGGCGGAGCAGCCTGGCACCATCCGGTTCTTCTCGTTGCCTTAGCGGCTTGCACCCTCGCTTCGCTGGTCTACCTGCCTTTCATACGCCACTTCCGTGTTCCGGTTCTGTACGTCTTCGGCCTGCCCTTGGCGACGTTGTTCTATTCCTGCGTGGCCGTGAATTCAACCTTCGCCGGTATCCTTGGGGAAGGTGTTCCGTGGAAGGGCCGGCGCTACCGCGCACCAGATGAGTAGCGACGCGTAGACAATGATGCCCGTCAGATTCCCACCTCCACGCGCATCCCTACGCGCCTTGCATTCTTAGCGGCGGGGAGCGACAATATCCTTGCGGTCGGGGCCGACGGCGAAATTTGCAATTTCAAATTTGAAATTTGAGATTCTTCTGGGGAGACTGAGTCATGGAGACAGCCAGTTTTGCTGCGGGGTGCTTTTGGGGGGTTGAGGCAACGTTTCGGCAGACGCCGGGCGTCGTCTCCACCGCCGTAGGCTATATGGGAGGAACGCTTGAAAACCCAACCTACCAGGATGTCTGCACGGACAAGACCGGACACGCCGAGGTCGTGCAAATCGCCTATGACCCCTCTAAGCTATCCTACAACGACCTCTTAAGAGTCTTCTGGGAGAACCACGATCCTACAACCTTGAACTGCCAAGGTCCCGACGTGGGAACGCAATACCGCTCGGTGATTTTCTATCACACGCCGGAGCAGCAGGCCCTCGCCAGAGCGTCCAAAGAGAATCTGGAGCGCGCCGGAACGTTCAAAAGACCCATCGTAACGGAGATTGTCCCCGCTTCGTCATTCTGGCGTGCAGAGGAGTACCACCAGCAATATCTTGAAAAGCGCGGCCTCGCCCAATGCCACATCAAGTAAAGCCAGGGCGCTGCCTTGTTTCTTCACAGGTCGAGGCCAGCCGCCGCCACACCTGATATCACAAAGGAGGAGCATATGCCAGCGATTCGTACCCTTGAGCCATTTGCGCGTTCCTTGCTCCGCATCGTGGCCGGATTCACCTTCTCCCTGCACGGGATGCAAAAGATGCTTGGCTTATTTGGCGGCATGGGGGGAAATGGGGGGAAGGCTGCCTTCGGCTCCCTTCCGTGGTTTGCCGGCAGCTTGGAAATGATCGGAGGGCTGCTGCTTATATTGGGGCTCTTCACTTCTCCGGTGGCGTTTATTCTGTGCGGCGAGATGGCCGTGGCCTACTTCAAGTTCCACTATCCTCATGGGTTCCTCCCGAACGTTAACCACGGAGAGTTGGCGGTGCTTTACTGCTTCATCTTCCTCTACCTTTTCGCTGCCGGGGCTGGCCCCCTCAGCCTGGATTCATGGGTTCGGAAAAAACCCAATTAGACGTTTCCGAGACCAACACGACGAGGACCTCACGGCGGTCATCGTGACGGTAAGCCGTCTTACGAGGATCCAGAAGCTCCAGACCTTACCCATTACCTTGAGTGCCTACCCCAGGGCTTTGTTCTTCGTATCCTCTGCAGAAGAGCACGGGAAGGCGCGGATACTGCGGGTATGTGGGATCCGTGGAGCTCCGGCGGCACAGGTAGAAAACCGAACCTCGATCGGAGCGGATGGTCCGAACGTGCTTGCACCGGGCGCATAATCCGGCAGGGTTCGTGTCCAGGCAAGGGTTTTCCGTCGTCAAAATTGCCTCCTGAATTCCCCTCCGCCAGAGTAAGGGCAGGATAGCACGAATGCAAGGGGTGGACGCGCTTGATGGCCTTGCGATACGCTGTAGCACTACGACTCCTGGCTTCTTTAGGGTTTGACGTTGCGCAAAGCGAATTCCGATTTTCGCATTTCGAGTGTCGGTTCGCCGTCGCCGCGAAACACCTTCATTGCCATCGTTCCGATTCTGGTGCTCCTCATTACATTTCTTTTCTGGTACCAGACGTGGTTTGGAAGGCCGCTGAGCGACCGAGAGATGGGCCAGTATCTATCGGACACCTCAGTGCCGCATAAAACCCAGCACGCGCTGGCGCAGCTTTCGAACCGGATGGAGCGCGGCGATGGGACGGCGCGTCGCTGGTATCCGGAGATCATCGCCTTATCGCAGAATAAGGAGCCGCAGTTCCGGTCGATGGCGGCGTGGGTGATGGGTCAGGACAACCATTCCGAAGAGTTCCACCAGACGTTGCGCAGGCTGATCGACGATCCTGCCCCGCTGGTGCGCGGGAATGCTGCGCTGGCTTTGGCGCGTTTCAGCGATGCGGCGGGAGAGCCGCAGTTGAGGGCAATGCTCCAACCCTTTACGCTGACTTCCCCACGGACCGGGACGCTCAAATTCCGCTTCAAGGAACAGGACGGGGTCCAAAGCGGGGACATCGTGGCGCGCGTTAGTTGCGGGAGCGACGTGCAGCCCTTGGACGTTATTTCACCCTTGTCCGGCAAAATTGCGCGGCTGGCCGCCAAAGATGAAGGACCAATCAGCACTGGCGAGGTGATCGCCACCATTGAGCCAGGCGAAACGCAAGTGTTTGAAGCCTTGCGAGCCTTAGTGTTAATTGGTCACTCCGAGAGTTTGCCCGAGGTGGAACGTTTCGCTGCCGGAGTTACGGGAATGCCCGAGCGGGTCCGAGAGCAGGCGCGCTTGACCTCAGAGGCTATCCGGCAAAGGGCTAATAGGTAAATTTCATTCCCAGTTGGGCTTCCACTTCTTCGGTGGGGATCATCTCGATGGCGTCCCACGGGCAGCCATCCAGAAAACACCCGTCGGGGCCTTTGCTGGTGCACTTTTTGCAGCCAATACAAAGTTGGGGGTCAACTTCGATACGGCCGAAGGGAGGGTGGTCCTCGTCCACCACCCAATACATGCAGTCTGCGACGGGGCAGTAAGGAACGCACGCAGGAGACCCGGCGCAACCAGTGCAACACTCGGTGATAACGGCTAATTCCTTGGGCTTTTTCTTGCGCGGAGTGTCAATGCCTTCCGACTTCGGCTCCAGCTTGACTACTTCACCTACCGGAATGTAAAGTTCGGCCACAATGTCTCCCCTGAGTCGCGAGTCTCTACCTATTGTCCCAAAATAACCGCCCCCCAGTCAACGCAAAGCCATTTCAGGTAGTGGTACAGTTTGAAAATTCTGGCTCTTGATTCTCTCTCCCGCCGTGGCATGATTGAGCCATGGCAAAACGAAAGATCAAACCAAAACCGAAGCGGAAACCGGTGAAGCAAGAGCCCAAACCAGATGTGGTTCAGATCGCTTGGAGGACGGTTCAGGAGACGATTCGGCGCAGCGAACCTTGAAATACTGCCTTGCCAATCGCCCGAGTTAGAACAGAAGTGACCCATACAATACGTACCGTAAAATCATTAATACTTTTTCCGCATCTGTAGTTTCCTACCGGATTAACCCTACTAACACCGAATCTACATTTTTCACTTGCGCTATGAACCACTCTTTGATACAATAATAGAGTCGAAGCTTGGAATTGGAGGATGTTATGGCGTATGAGATTTTCACCCGAAAGGTAAGGAAGTTGGGAACACCCGCAGTAACAGTAACGAAGCTGGGACGAATGGCTCTAAACAAGGCCGCTACTGTGCCATTTGAAAAGCAGGCTGTGGAGAACGTTCTTGTCATGTGGGATGCGGACAGAAGACAATTCGCAATCCGGCCAATTACAAAGAAGGACACTCGGTCCTACAAGATAACTTACGGAGCAAAGGGGAATGGCGCAGGATTTTCAGCGAAGACATTCTTCGACTACATCGGTTTGGACTTTTCAGAGAGTAGGACAATGTCTGCCGAATGGAACGACCAGGACGGGATGTTCGAAGTAAAGGTTCCCGACGAATTTTTCTTACAGAAGAAACAACCGGTAGTAGCGGTCGAGATGGCAAGAAAGCAGCAGAAACGCATGTAAGCTAAAAGACGAACGGCGTGGGCCGTTACCCCACGCCGTCTTGAACCATTCCTCACGATGTCGAAGTCGGAAGGAGGCGTATGCCGTGGTTCTTTTTTATTATACGCAATCGGGACCCACCATTCAAGGGAGAACTTATACTGCGTGGTAGGGGATGGGGGAGCGCATAAACTTGCGCTCCCCCTCTTCGGCGGGCCGGTACCTCAGCAGCATAGAGGAGCGGATTGCTAATCCGCCAGCCGTGAGTTGGAGTCTCACCCGGCCCGTCAATCCTAGGGTGCGGAGTTCTTCTTAGCTCGCTCTTTTTCCCAACGAGCATTCACCGCTTTCCTTGCGCTCTCACTGCGCTCTTTGGGAGTCAATCGCTTTGCGCGAGCCGTGCCACCTTTCCTGCCCAGAGCTACCGCATTCCTGTCTTTCATGGTCTTATCATATACGTAGCGCTAGGAATTGTCAAGCAAAAAATCTGTGGAAAACTCACATTTTTCTCTTGACAAGCATACGTAGCGCTACGTATAATGGAGTCGTAAGTTAGGAGAAACCAATGAACAAGCTGAGCCGAGAAAAACAAGTTCAGGTGATTGCGGCATTAGTCGAGGGCAACTCGATCAACTCCACTGTGCGCGTGACCAGCGTGCACAAAACCACAATCCTAAAGCTGCTTGCTATGCTTGGCTCTGCCTGCGCTGATTACCAGGATCGCACCATGCGCAACCTAAAATGCAAGCGGATTCAATGCGACGAAATCTGGCAGTTTGTTTACGCGAAGGAAAAGAATGTTCCCGCCGACCAGAAAGGCCACTTTGGTTTTGGCGACGTGTGGACGTGGGTTGCCCTTGATGCGGACACGAAACTTGTTCCCGCTTTCATGGTGGGGAACAGGGATGCTCGTTCAGCCAGCATGTCCATTGACAATCTCAAGGATCGCTTAATGAACCGCGTGCAACCTACAACTGATGGACTCCGCGTTTACCTTGAAGCAGTCGAGGGCGCGTTCGGAGCCGACGTTGATTACGCACAGCTAGTGAAGATTTATGGCGCGACTCAGGAAGAGACACGCTATAGTCCAGCCGAGTGCATCGGCTGCGAAACCAAAATCATTCAAGGAGAGCCCGATAAGAACCACATCTCTACGAGCTACGTGGAGAGACAGAACCTTACCATGCGCATGAGGATGCGCCGGTTCACCCGCCTAACGAACGGCTTCTCAAAGAAAATCGAGAACCACGCATACGCTCTGGCACTCTTCTACATGCATTACAATTTCTGCCGCATTCACCAAACTCTGCGCGTAACTCCCGCGATGGAAGCTAGAATTTCTGACCATGTCTGGAGCATCGAAGAGGTTGTAGCCCTCATACCTAAGCCTACCTATGGACCCCGTGGACCCTACAAGAAAAATGGGCAATAGTACCCCTCCTGCCCCTTAGGCATACATTAAAAGAGTCCAAGAATTTGTTAGGAGCATACATATTTTGAACTTGATGTCAAGAAAAAATTGTGAGATATTTTAGTTGATGGGTGAGGGACATCACAGCGCAACTGATTCGGCATCTACAAAGGTGGAGTTTACCTTCAACTTCGATAAGTTTTTAGCATGTGTGCAGTACTTTGCATTCAAGAACGTAGAGCAACTAGATAAGTACAAGATTTCCAAATTGCTCTTTTTAGCGGACAAGTACCACCTTGTGAAATATGGAAGACCTATCATCGGTGATCGGTACTGCGCCATAGAACACGGTCCCGTTCCTTCGCAGTCCCTCGATTTATTGAATGATTTCTCGAAAAAATCTTGGGTGTCTTTACGACTGTCAGGCCGATCTACTCCAGTACCCGCAGATCGACGGCTTCGACAGATGTTTGAAAGTCTGGAACTGGATGAGAAGTTTACCTATCCTCCATTCAAAACTAAGAAACCACCCCACCTGAAGTTCCTCTCGAAATCCGACATAAAAGCTCTTGACCTGACGATTGAGAGGTACGGTGATAAAAGTTTCAGTGAACTGAAAGCCATCACTCACTCCATGATGGCATATAAGAAAGCATTCGGAAATCCCCAAGGCAACGAGATGGACTATAAAGACTTTTTTGAAGAGGATACGGAATCAATTAAAGGAGCCTATGAGCAAATGCTAGAAAATGACGCCATCAGGAGATCCTTTTCGCCAAGGTGAGTTTACCGTTCAATCCTGCCTCAATTAAGAAATATTCTGCCATCAAAATTCGTCACTACTTTGCGGATCATTCTTACCACGAATACAAGAGATTTGTAGTCCTAGGCCATCGCGACGAATATTTAATTTGCATAAAGGCAACGACACAAGTTGAACTCTATAAAAACAATCGTGAAAAAATGGCTGGATGCGTCTATTACTGTGCTAAAGAGCTTCAATTCTTTGAAAAAGATACGGCGGTAGAGCCAGATAACCAATTCGCGATCCCCTACTCCGAGATCATCCAAGCGTACAAAGACGGAGAATTCCACATACTTGGAGAGATGCCAGACACTTTCGAGGTTGATCTTCTAAACGCAATAGAAGATTCTGGTACGCTAAGCCAAGTCGAATCGGCGAGATTAAAGAGCTTAATCGAAGCACCAGATTAGCAACTCCGATTCCGAACCCAACAACCCTAATTTCAAACTGTACCACTACCCCATTTCAGGTACCGCCCTAATTAGACCGTAACGCCGGCTTCCAGCCGGCACTGGAGCCGCCAAGATGGCGGCGCTACGCCCAAATTAGGACAGCACTCCATTTCAGGCCACAAGCGGATCAGGCCGTGGTCGTCGTCCTTGAGCACCACTCGGCCACCCGCTCGAACCGCGCGCACCCTGGCCTTGACGACTGCCAGACATCTGAGGTTGGGGTGTCAAGGGAAAAAAGCGGAGGGGCAGGTCAGCCCGGAGGGGAAAAGCAGAAGCCCGCCGTGCCGCAAGCGCGCAGGCGTCTTTCCCAGCTCGCTGTGCCCGCGAGAAAAAGGGGCGCAAGAAAAGGAGTGTGGCCGGGGTAAATCCAGGCAGAGAGGAGAGTCGTGCGGAAGCCGCGGGCACTGACTAGCGGTAATCGGTTGTCATCAGAGGTTTAGGAATAGGTTTTGGGTGGGGGATTGGCACCGTGAACGTGGCGTTTGGTGGTGCATCGAATCCCCAGACTCAACATCAAAGGCATTGTGGAGTGCGATACCCGAATGTCGCGCGCATCTACCTCTGGTACGTCCGGCCGCGAAGCCGGTATCTCACGTTGCGGAACCACTCGTAAACCTGGTTATGCTTGTCGCGGTACAAGAGATTCCCGCGTTCGTCCACGAGGACCTGCACGCACCCGGCTTCGTTCGGCGGAAAACTCATGGACAGACTGGCACGCTCCACCCACACCTTGCGGTCGCCTGCCTGTCCGGCGTCCACGTCGACGATGACGCTATTGTCGCAGCTCTCGGCATCGAGGATGGCGTACCCGCTGACATCCACCGGAGGGCCCCAATCCTGCATGAAATCGCTCATGGGGTATCGCGCGCGGGCCGAGTCGGACCCCGTCCACAGGTTGTACGCACCCTGATAGTCGCGGGCCTCGA
>Ga0187782_10003017_pt1 | contig 12510 bp, 8 predicted proteins | sample 0715_SJ02_MP15_2_FD_132454 | JGI IMG/M metagenome (GOLD analysis project Ga0187782, IMG submission 132454) | Tropical peat soil microbial communities from peatlands in Department of Meta, Colombia - 0715_SJ02_MP15_20_MG | ecosystem: Environmental > Terrestrial > Soil > Wetlands > Peat | place...
GGTCGTGGGCGCGCAGCAGGCGCTCGAAGCCCAGCGCGACTGGTTCCTCGGAATCATCCAGCACCCGCCACTCGCCGTCGACTTCCACTTCCAGCGCGCCGCGCCGGCCATGCTGCGGGTCCACATTGGAAAGACCTTCGAGCCGCACCCGCATAATGCGGAGCGGAGGCAGCTCATAGTCGGTCGCCCATTCGTCATCACAACACTTGAGCGCGCGGAATGTAGGGGCGGGCCTTGTGCCCGCCCCAGCCCCCAGGTGTTTGTTCATAGCCCCTAGCCCCCAGCCCCTAGCCCCCAGTTCTTCCTCCACTTCCACCTTGGCCAGCGGAAACACACCCTTCTCCCAGCAATACATCGGGGCCAGCATCAGGTCGGAGTTGTAAAGCCGCAGGCTGGAATCATATTGGTGCACGAAGCGGGCCAAGGCGGCAAATTGGGTGGGGTGGCGCGCCGTGACCTCGAGCACGCGCAGCTCCCCGCCGTCCCAGATATTTGTCTTCTCTGTCAACGCACACCTCACCGCGGCACGCGCCGCCAGGGCATGCGCCAGAGAGGTGAGGCGCGACTCCGAGCCGTGCACGTAAAAGCAGGGGGTGAAGGAGCGGTCAAGGAGCCGGCGGGGATTCCCCTCCGGTCCGACCAGCCACAGCACCATGCCCTCGGGGCAGGGGTAGAGGTCGAGAATCCATCCACTGAGCATCAAGGTTAATCCCCAAGCGCGCTTCCAGGGCGCGCAAGCGAATCTCGTGGTCAAGTGCAACGGCCACGTGGATCGCATCCATGGCGTGCACAGGAAACTCGTAGGTGCAGGCCTGGGTGTAAAGGCGCACGCGGTTGAACATCGCCTCGAAATGCACCCGCTCCTCCTGCCGCAGCGCCCGGCCAAACACCCGCTCCCAGTTCTGGAGTTCCTGCTCGATCAAATCCCGAAATGTCGAAACCGTCCGACCCATAAATCACCTGCAATTGAAACATTGAGTCATTGCTTCATTGAATCATTGGCGCCGTCATTGAATCGTTGGCTTGCCATCCCAACGTGCTCCCGTTCAGATTCCTGCCCTCTCCCAAGGGGAGAGGGTGGGCCGCGACGGCGCTTTCACCAGCCGTCGCGGGCCGGGTGAGGGGTCACTTCCTAAGGACGACAGCGAATTCCGAGGGACTATGTGTTTGCTGCACACCAGCCTAAGTTTTCCCCCCGCGTTCGAATTGAACTGCCAGACCTCCGATCCCGCCGCGCAGACCTTTTCAAAAAACCGGCGACGTGCCGGAGAAGGTGTGAATGTGGTGGCCGAGGAAAACACCGCCACGGTGAGCGCCAACTGCGGCCCCGCCGCCTGACTTGCGGAAAGGCTTCGCCTTTCCGAAGGACGTGCATCCTGAAGAACCTCTTCCGCGCAGGCTGGAAGGCTCAGCCTTCCAGCCTGCGCGGAGGAGATGGAGGGGGTTATCATTGGCCGGAAAGCCGGAGGCTTTCCGCAAGTCGGGGCGGCAGAGCCGCCCTGCGCACTGGCGTGAGATGCTAATCTGGACACGCCTGCGGCAAAACCTGCCGTAGATGGCGATCCCACCGACGCGGGATCGCCGCTCCGTGCCCATCGCCTGAGATTCGCGAGGGCCTGTTCGAACGCTACCTGCGCGTTCCAGTCGCGCACATCTTCGTCGTAGTAGAGTTCGGGAAAAGCCGTAACGATCAGTACCTCGGCAGGAAAGTCTGCTAAAAGCCGCGGCAGGCGCGCAATCAGTTCAGTAAGTTGGAAACAGGTGAAGGCACGGGCAATCTGCATCTGCCGACAGAACTGCTGGAAAGACACGCGACGCTGGCGAGCCAGGCGCTCCAGCAGGCGCGGATCGGCACAGTTGGCGCCGTCCAGCATCAGAACTCGCTTCCCTTCCAGCAGCAAGCGCGGCAAAAAATAGTGGCTGAGCCGTGCCGTGTCCTGATCGCCATGGAAGAGCGCCAGACCTTGCGGCGGCAGCGTCCACGGCTTATGGGGTGGTGCCTGTAGAGCAGACTCCTTTTCCTCTACCATCGCAACCTCCTGGCCCCACCCTTTGCCCATCCGGGGGAGAGCGAGCTGTCCCAGGTGTAGGGGTAGGGCTTGCCCTACCCGCCACCGGTAGCGGCGGTGGGCGGAGAGGCCATTCAACGGCTTCAAGCATAGGCGAATAAAAAGCGAAAGTCAAGGGCAATCTTTCGTTCGCGCGATACCGACGCTTCCACCTGCAGGCATCCTGATGTAAATTGTTCAGACAGGCTAACGCAGCTCCGCTGGCAGGATGCTGAAAAACGGTTTTTGAGCATCCGGCCAGGGATGGAAAGGAGACGCTGAGATGAAGATTGTGATTTCTGTTTCCGACAAGGAAAAAGACAAAGGCGTCCAATCCCCCTACTTCAAGGCGCTCCTAGCCGTTTGTGCAAAGCCTGAGGAGGTTGAGGTGATCTCGCCCTCGCACCCTCCCGTCCCCAGCATCCAAGAGTACGATGGGGTGCTCTTTGGCGGCGGGAAGGACATCAACCCCAAGTATTATCAGGAAGCGCTCAAATACCCAGGCCTCGCCCAGTTCGATGAGAAACGGGATGCCTTTGAATTTGAGCTGTTCGATCGGGCGCACCGTCACGGGTTGCCCATTCTGGGCATCTGCCGCGGCCTCCAGATGATCAACGTGAAGTTCGGCGGGACACTCTATCAGGACTTGAACACGGAAGCCCGGGTCGAGCGTGAACACATGCAGTCGGCACCACGCTCGGAGCCAACCCACACCGTGACCCTGACGGACCCTGAATCGCGGCTGGGGGGGACATTCAAGGGTAGTTGCATGGTGAACAGCCTGCACCGCCAAGCCATCAAGCGCCTGGGGCGGGGACTCAAAGTGACTGCTCACTCCGAGGACGGGCTGGCAGAAGCGGTGGAATCCGCCGATGACTATCCGTACCTGGTGGCCGTTCAGTGGCATCCGGAAGAGATGGTTCACCTCCCCGAATCGCGCAAGCTATTTGAGAACTTTGTGGCCAAGTGCCGCGAGCTGGCTGAAAAACGCTGAACACCACGGGCAGTGCAGAGCGGCTTGTCAAAGTCCGCGGCTTTTGGGAAGGTCCAGACCTGGTTCTCAAGGTCTGCGGCTTTTGGGAAGGTTCAAAATGCCAACAAAAATCTACTTCTCGAAAGGCGACATCACGGACATGGCGGTGGAGGCGATCGTCAACCCCGCCAATACGGATCTGGTCATGGGATCCGGGGTTGCGGCAGCCATACGTCGCAAAGGCGGGGAGCGCATCCAGGAGGAGTGCGAACGCCTTGCCCCCGTTCGGCTGGGCGCCGCCACGGTTACCACAGCCGGCAACCTCAAAGCACTTTTCGTGATTCACGCCGCCACGATGCGCCGCGGTGAGAAGGCGACTGCGGAATCTATAAGGCTGGCAACGAGACAGACTCTGTTTCGCGCCGAAGAGAAAACGATCAAGAGCTTGGCTCTGCCGGCGCTCGGAACAGGCACCGCGGGGTTCCCAGCCGAAGAGTGCGCACGGATCATGCTGAGGGTTGTCCTGGAGCATATCAAGATCCGCACCAGCCTCGAGAAAATCCACTTCGTCCTTTATGACGATACGGCACTCAAGGTGTTCGAAGACGCGTTCCAGCAACTCACCACGCGCCCGCAGGCCAGCGCGGCGTAACGACTATTTAGAAAGGGGCCCTCTCCCTGGGGGAGAGGGTGCCCCGCGCCGGCGCTTTCATCAGCCGGCGCGGGTCGGGTGAGGGGTTGGCTGCCGCCGGAAGCAGCGAACCAAGCTCCAGTTTATCCTTTGGATCAAACACCTCTCAAGACGTTGCTGCTGGACGACCTGCGAAGGTCGGGACCCATCACCTTTGAGCGCTACATGGGGTTGTGCCTTTATCATGCGGAGTACGGCTATTACACACAAGGGCGTGACCGCAGCGGCGTTTCAGGTGACTACTTCACCAGTCCGGACCTCCACCCTATTTTCGCTCGCCTGGTGGCGCGCCAGGCCGCCGAGATGTGGGACCTGCTCGGCCGTCCCTTGCGTTTCTCCTGGGTTGAGATGGGCGCGGGGCGCGGGCTCTTTGCGCAGGATTTCCTCTCCTGGGTGAAGACCACCCTGCCCGATTTCGCGGAGGCGCTCGAGTACCTGGCCATCGAGCCTATGCCTAGGCAATGTGCGCGCCTCAGGGAGCGGCTGGCGGGAAAGGGCCTTGCAGGATCAGTCCGCTTGCTCGAAAACCTCGAGCAGCTCAACCCCGTCACCGGATGCTTTTTTTCAAACGAGTTGGTTGACGCCTTTCCGGTTGCCATCGTCACCAGAGCCGGCGGGCATCTGAGAGAAGTTTATGTGACCGCACAAGGCGACGAACTTTGTGAGAAACTCGGCTCCATCAGCAACCCGGCTATTGCCGCGGCGGTGGCCCGCTACGCCAACCAACTCGAAGAAGGCTGCCGGGCAGAGGTGAACCTGATGGCCACCCAATGGATGCGCTCGGTTGCCGAGAAGCTCCTCCGGGGCTTTGTTATTACGATTGATTACGGCGACCTCGCCCCATACCTCTACACCGAGGACCGGCCGCAGGGGACCTTACTTGCTTACCACCATCACTGGCCTTCGCAGGATACCCTCCACGCCCCCGGCCAAGTCGACTTGACTGCCCACGTCAACTTCAGCGCTCTGATCGACACCGCAAGGGATGCCGGACTGGAATTCACAGGCTTCACCAGCCAGCAGAGATTCCTCCTGGCGCTGGGCGAAGCCAATGAGTTCGCCGACCTGTACGAGCCGGGCGCGACGGAACTCGAGAATCTCAAGGCCAGATTGAAATTAAAGCGGCTGATTCATCCGGAGGGGATGGGGAACATCTTCAAGGTCCTGATCCAACATCGGGGGATCGACTCGCCAAGGCTTACGGGACTGAAATACGGGAGTATGCGGCTGTAGCCTGTCGAGTCCCCGTGAGTAACCCTAATCCGTCGTTAACGCGCGGGTAGGCAGCGAGGATGTAGGGGCGAGGCGCCGCCTCGCCCCTACAAGCAGCACCCTCCCGGTGAAATCGGATGCGGCGTAGGGGCTATGGCCGCGTGGTCTAACCAGTCTCGCCCGTCGTTATCGACGGATTAGGGAGCAAACAGCGGAGGGTACGGGAGGAGCAGCGAACGGCGGCGATCCCTGGCTTCGCGGGGGGCGGCAGAGTAGGCTACTTTGATGGTACTGCCGACTCAGCGGTGGTTTTGTTTTCCGCGGAATACGGCTTTTTGACGTACTGGTTGGCCTCGTCCAGGGCGCCCTGCGTATTGTCGTTGGTCTGCAAAGCGCGTTGGTACTCATTCAGCGCTCGGTCGCGCTGCCCCGTCACGTCGAAAATCTTTCCCAGCATCAGATGGCTCCACACGTCGGTCCACTTTGGGTCCAGGTCCCCGTCCAGGGCGCGCCGAAACTCTTCCATCGAAGCGTTGTAGTTCCTCAACTTGAAGTGGATATCACCTAATTTGTAGTGAGCGAGCGAGCTGTTCTTGTTGAGTTCGAGGACCGCCTGATACTGTTTGGCCGCCTCCAGGTAAGCCTGCTCCTGGGCCAGTTGGTCACCGCGCTTCATTTCGACCTGGAATTTGATCTTGTCGTCGTATTTGAGGATGCGGCTGGCCGGATCGACGACGACGCGCGTGGGCCTGGTTCGTATGTTGACCGTGAAATCCGCCGTGGTGCCCACCATCTGTACCCTGTCGGTCACTGGCCTTGTAGCTTCGGTCTCGATCCGGACCTCAACCGGCATGCGAAACAGGTCCAGGTCCTGCTGGATCTTGCCCACCACCTGATACCCTTTTGCAGTTCTGTACACAGCCCAGGTCCGCTTGAATTGCGGGACGCCGGTCGAGGTCAACCATTGCGCGAAGAAGTACGTCAACTCTTGCTTGGAAGCAGTCTCCGCCAGCTTTTGAAACTCATCCGTGGAAATGGACTTCCAGGCATATTGCTGGCACATGGCCTGGAGCGTTTTGAAGAACGCCTCGTCGCTGATGACCCAGCGCAACATGTGGAGCACCATCGCGCCTTTCTCGAAAACGATCGACTCGTATTCCGGCGTGTACTCATGCAACTGTCCCGATTGAGCGATGGCAACAACCTCCTCGTGGGTGAGCGCGCCTATCTCGGTATCCCTCATCTGGTCTTCAAAGGCAGTTTCACCGCTGGCATCCTGCACGTATAGGGCGGCGGAATAGGTCGCCAGCCCGTCTTCTAGAAAAAAGTCGTTGCGGGAAGCAGGACTTACCATCCCCCCCCACCATTGATAGGAGATCTGCTGGGCCAGTTGCTGGAATTTAACCTGCGTGGAAAACAGGCGTGAGGCCAGCGCGATCATGCCCGGCGCACTGTATCCGTTGACCGTTCCATCTTCGATTTCTGCGATGTCCAGGTGGCCGTTGGGCAAAGGTCCAAACTTCTCGGAATAAAAAGCCATGATCTTAGCTGCGGCATCCCCGTAATTAGCAGCGAAACCTTCGTGGCCGGGCTTCATGTAGAGAGTGATGTCCGCGCCCACAGCCGTGGCCGGCTGCACCACGTACCGTCCGGCAATCACCGTGCCCGGAAACGATGGCTGCTCATATCGGTAGGCGTACGTCACTTTTCCTGCCTCGCGCGCCGGAGCGGAAGGCTTTCCGGAGCCAATCACTATTTCGTCCGATGGCACCGTGATGCTCATGCTGGCAGCAAAGCGGCCCACCGCGTATTCACTTACGGGGAACCACCGTCCCGCGTAGAGAAGATAACTGCCCTCCGTCCCGATATAAGCCAACTTCAGATTCTCAACGGGGCTCCCTTCTGCCGACAACAGAAGACCACCGTACTTGACCGTGATCGAAGCTACTTTACCCTCCGGAACAGGGTTCAGGAAATCGACAGAGAGGTTAAGACCCTCTTGCCGAAAATTGCAGTCCTTGCCGGCGCTGTCCTTCACGCTTTCAACGCGCAAGCTGCTGTTGAGCTCAAAACTCAGCGTGGTGAGGTCGGCTCGAGGAACAAAATCAATCCTGACGGTGGCCGCAAGCAGATGCGTAGAAGGAAAGAGTTCCGCTGTGATAGCGTAATTCTTCACTTCAAACCGAGGAGCGGTTGACTGGGCTAAAGTGGCGGGCGGAATGAGCCCCAGCGTCAAAAGCCAGGGCACTGCACTTACTAGCGCTCTTCCGAAACGGGAGAACCTACTGGAGAACTCGGACCCACTTCCGGCCCCAAGATTGTTCATAAAGCGCTCTCCTCGACCCAGCTAAAATTCCCAGGCTCTTCCCCCACAATGCCGGAACGGCGCAAAGCCCCTTGTATCAGTCTTGACGTTGCCGCGCTGGGGGGAGTTACCAATGCGAAAAAAGAGGAGCCAGAAGTCAGGAGTCAGAATAGCACTCCACCGTTCCGAGTCCTGGCTATCCCACCTCATGTTCGCGCACCAGGACCCGATTCTGCCCCCTAACCTCTGCCTCCTTGTGGCCACATTTGCCTCGCACTGCTGCTATTAGATTGGATTACCCAGCAAACCAACAAGTTGCATGCTGCGGAATGCTCACTAGCGGGTGGGCTCGTCATTCCCACTTGTCAATTCTGACTTCTGACTCCCATCTCCTTGTGCCCCACGGCCCGAATGAAACACTTCTACTACCGCATCAGCGGCCCGGCTGACGGCTCCTCCAGGCCCCAGGCGCTTCTTGAGGGCCCGCAACTCTTGCACCATCTCCTGTTGCGCTTGGGGATGATCCAGTAAGTATTCTACCCGAGTGGCGAGGCTGGTAGCTGTGAAATCACTCTGAATGAGCTCGGGAACCACCAGCTTGCTGGCAAGAATGTTGACCATGCTATAAAAGGGAACCTTGACAAAAAGTCCACCCAGCCGCCACGTGAGCCTGGAAACGCGGTAAACCACCACCATCGGCCGCTCGAGGAGGGCCGCTTCGAGCGTGGCTGTGCCGCTGGCTACGATAGCTACTTCGCAGTGCTGTAGCGCGTCATGGGTGGCGTGGCTGGCGACGCGCACCGTCGCCCTGCCAACGTAGGGCTCAAGCAAGGTTGTTTCGAGCCATCGGCTATCCAATGTCGGCGCAAGCGCAACGACAAACTGTGCCTTATGGGAGAACGAAAGCCGATGCGCCGCCTCGAGCATGGTCGGCAAGATGTTCCTCACTTCCTTCTCACGACTACCCGGCAATAACGCCACCGTCGCCACTGCCGGCTCCAGCCCGAGTTCGCCCAAGAACTGTTCCCGCGTCAAGCGCGGCCGCACCAGATCGACTAGCGGGTGCCCAACATATTGCACGGGAATCCCGGCTTCGCGATAAATAGCCTCCTCAAAATCAAAAATACAAAGCATTTTGTCGATGCGAGCTTTGAGCTGCTTCAGCCGGCTCTTCCGCCACGCCCAGACCTGTGGACTCACAAAGTAGACAACTCGGATACCTCTTTTTTGGAGCTGCTTGGCCAAGCGCAGGTTGAAGTCGGGAAAATCAATCAGCACCGCAAGCTGCGGCCCGCGTTTATCCGCCTCCGCGAGCAAGGCATGGAAGGCGCGGTAGGCTCGCGGCAATCCGCCGATTACTTCCGTGATACCGATCATGGTGAGCTGGTGGGCGTCCACGACGGTATCAACCCCGGCCAAACGCATCGCCTCACCGCCGCAACCAAATAGTTTCGGCTCTGGCAGCCGCTCGCGCAAGGCAACAGCGAGCTCAGCTCCATAAAGATCCCCGGAGCGCTCGCCGGCAACCATCATCAGGCAAGGGTTCAACGCCATTTCATGTGGTCATCTTTCCGGAGGTTTGACCTACGGCTAATGATCTTGTTCCCCTTCGGGGAGTTTGACTTGTGCCGCATGGTCGCGTGGAGGAGGGGTGAGGGCGAGCAAGGCTACAGGTTGATCGAAATGAATTCAGGTTCAAAGCCGCGCAAGAGGCGGGTTTTTGGCCGCTTTCCTTCGCATCGTTTGGCTGTTTTTGTTTGATTCGCGATCCATCAAACCTCATCATCCCGTTTTGCCTTGACCCCCTCGAAGGCGCCAGTGGCCGGAAGCTCGAGGGTGTTTTTACCGGGCGCGATCAAGGGCTTGCTCGCTGCCACTCCCTCTGCGGTGGAGGGTCCCGTACGATCGCTCAGCAATCTATTCAGAAGCGGGATCTTCGCGCGGCTTGATTCCACGACGTCCACGCCTAGCGCTGTTATTGTGAAATCCGAGTTGTCCGCCATGGTGATGTAGTTTTTGCTCCTGAGATACCACATCGTAAAGTCCAAATAATCGCGGGGGAATCCCATCCGTCGTTCAACCTCGGCGAGTGAAACTTCCGGAAAGTAGGGCCGGATGCGGCGCTGAATATAGAGCAACGCCAGCACCGCCACGCGCCGGTTCAACTCGCCATCGGTGCTATTCATAAAATCAACCGAAGTAGACAAGGGCACCGGCTCGGGCGCCTGCTTTTTATAACTCGCATCGTATTGGGCTCGGCGCTCTGGATCGGACAATACGTCATAAGCTTGTTTCAAGAGCACGAACTTTTCAGCATCACCGGTCTCCGGAACGTCCGGGTGAAAGCGGCTCGCCAGGAATCGATATACGCGCGAGATTGTGGCGGGCTCGGCATGGGGGCTGATCTGGAGGAATTCGTAGTAATCGGGAATTGCCTTTTTGGTTTCCCCGCTGAGGAACAGACCCGCCACAAACCTTCCATTTGCGGCTTCCGTGCACCGGCGCACGAAACCTTGCCGGTCCAGCGCTTGGGCCCCGGCGGCCCGTTCGATGTCGCCGACAATCTCCACGTACGATCCCTCCGTCAACGGGCTCTCGATCTCGACGCTCACCCACTCCTCGCTGAAATCGAGGAGCTTAGCCGCCATCATGCTCCTGCCGCTCCCCACCTGGCAAATGATCGTGAGGTCTCGCTGACGTGGGTGGGACTTAGTTCGGGGGTGTCGACGGCGTTCCGGATTGGGGGCCATAATGTAACTCCACACGCGGTCCGACCGTTAAGCTGAGACCTTCAGCTAAGATACCGCTAGTCTCCTGAGTCAGAAGTCCGCTAACAAAGTCTCCTCCGTGCGAAAGGTGTTTCTGGAGCCCCGTTAGGGGCGAAAGCCAGTAGCCCAGGGCGCAAGCCCTGGGAAAAACGGGCCGCACCCCCTTTTGTTCCCCCTCCCCTGCCGCGCGGGGGAGGGGGAAGGGGGAGAGGGCGTCACACAGGACCCACGGCTCACGCCGTGGGCTAAATGCTTGCGCCCGCTCCGCGGGCTGACTTCCTCAACGAACTTCTGACTCATGACGCTAGGGCGGCGATGATAAATCCTTCCGCTGGACACGTCAATTGTTTTATCCGCCATTGTTTTATCGGCATCCTTTGCCCTCGCCATAAACTTTCCCCACCGTGTCATTCCGAGCACAGCGGGGAATCTCGCTCGGGCTGTTACCCCTCACCCGCCTGCGGGCCGTAGCGGGCTGTGCGCCCCGAGCGTGCATAACCCTCCGGCGGGCGAAGGCCAGGCCCGCGACGGCTGGTTAAAGCGCCGTCGCGATGCGCGTCGTATCTGGTGTCACGGACCGCGGACTACGGACCGCGGACGACGGACACTTCCTGGTCTTTATACTGAAGCTGATAGAGCTTGAAGTAAATCCCGCGCTTCTGAAGCAACTCCTGGTGCGTCCCCACTTCGCGGACGTGTCCCTTGTGCATGACCACGATTTTGCTGGCGTTTTGAATGGTGGACAAGCGATGCGCGATGACCAACGAGGTGCGGTTTTCAACGAGACAGCGCAGACCTTCACGCAGCAAATGCTCCGTCTCCGGATCGACACTCGAGGTGGCTTCGTCCAGAATCAGGATTCTGGGGTTGTGAGCGAGCGCCCGCGCGAAGGAGAGCAATTGCTTCTGACCCACCGAAAGCGTCGCGCCCCGCTCCTTGACGGGCTCCTCGAAACCTCCCGGCAGGCTCTCGATGAACTCCAGCAGGCTCACCTGCCGCGCGGCTTCACGAATTTGGCGCTCTGTGATCCACTCGCTGCCCAAACGAATATTGCTGGCGATAGTTCCTGAGAAGAGGAAGGGGTCCTGGAGAACAATGCCGAAGTTCCTGCGCAAATCTCGCAGGCGCAAATGGCGGATGTCCACGCCGTCAAAGAGCACTTGCCCTTCCTGCACATCGTAGAAACGAAGCAGCAAGTTGGTGAGCGTGGTCTTGCCGGCCCCGGTGTGACCTACCACCGCCACCGTCTCCCCGGGTTCGATGGAGAACGAGACATTCTCCAGCACGCGGTGGTCGTCCTTATAGGCGAAGCCCACGTGACGGAATTCCACCAGGGGAGCAGTTCGTCCGTCGTCAGTTGTCCGTGGTCCGTGGTCCGTCGTTGTGGCCAACATGGACTCGGCGTGAGCCACTGCGGAGGTGGCAAGAGGCGACAGACGACGGACGACGGACAACGGACCTGGATCGGTGATCGTCACCGGCGTATCGAGCAGTTTGAAGATGCGCTCCGAACTCGCCATGGCTGCTTGCAGAAGGTTGTACTTATCGCTCAGATCCTGAATGGGACGGAAAAAGCGCTGCGAGTATTGGATGAAGGCGATGGCGGTCCCCACCGTAACCACACCGCGCAACGCCATGCCGCCACCCAAATAGAGGATAATGGCCACGGCCACGATCCCCAAGAGATCGACGGCGGGATAAAAGAGCCCGTAAGCCAGAATCGAGTCCTTGTAGGCTTCCATGTGGGCGCGGTTGATCTTCTCGAATTCCTGGAAGCTGCGCTCTTCGCGGTTGAAGAGCTGCAATACCGCCATTCCGGTAATGTGTTCCTGCAAGTAAGCATTAATGCGCGCAATGGCCACACGAATGCGCCGGTAGGATTCGCGCACGGCCCTGCGGAAGGCGGCGGTGACCAGCACGATGAGCGGGAGCACCGAGAAGGTGAGCAGTGACAGCTTCCAATTCATCTTCAGCATCACTACCACGATGGCGAAAAGCGAGAAGACATCGCCGAAGATGGCCACCACCCCGGAGGCGAAAAGGTCGTTCAACACATCCACGTCGGTGGTGACGCGTGTCACCAGGCGGCCCACCGGATTGCGGTCGAAGAAGCTCATTTGGAGACGCTGGAGGTGCGCAAAGAGCTGCTTGCGCATGTCGTACATGACCTGCTGCCCCACCAGTTGCATGGCGAACGACTGCGCAAGCTCCAGGATGAAGGTGAGGAAAACGCAGGGGAGAAAAAGGGCCAGCGCGATTTGGGCGATGCCCAGCCACGGTTTCGGACTGAGAAAACTCGCCAGGAACTTGGGAAGCTGCGCTCGCGCCGTGGGGTCGAGATAGCGGTCCACCTCAACTTTTAACAGGTAGGGCGGAACGACCTGCAAAACGCCGAAAAGGAGGATCGCCACCAGGGCAAAGAGCGTCATGCGCCAGTAGGGACGCAAGTAGACGAGCAGCCGCCGCATCAGGCGCGCGTCGTACGCCTTGCCGAGAATTTCTTCGTCGTGGAA
>Ga0187782_10003018_pt1 | contig 12507 bp, 10 predicted proteins | sample 0715_SJ02_MP15_2_FD_132454 | JGI IMG/M metagenome (GOLD analysis project Ga0187782, IMG submission 132454) | Tropical peat soil microbial communities from peatlands in Department of Meta, Colombia - 0715_SJ02_MP15_20_MG | ecosystem: Environmental > Terrestrial > Soil > Wetlands > Peat | place...
AGAATCGCACCCATCAGCACCAATCCCGCCAGAGGATAAAACTCGTTGATCGCAAACAATGTCGCCGGGCGCATTTCAAACATATAAGTCATGCACGCAATTGGGCCGATAAATCCGATCCAAACCAGCACTCCCACCGACGCGCCTCGTCCAGCCGTGTTGGCGTTCCGCCAGATGCAAAGTTGCGCCAGCGAATACGCGATTAACAATTCCAGCACAAACGAAACGATGTACGCCAGAGCGGGGCTCCCTCCGTGCATTTGCTCCACGGTGGCATGCTCCAGTGCCATCCATGCCTTGTTGAACAGAACCCCATACCACACTCCGCCGAGCACGAAATACGCAATCGCCGCGACTACAACGGCCAGGTAATTCGTCCGCATTGAGTTTCTCCTCTGGGCGCCGCAAGGCAGCCATTCATCTGCGGCAGGATTCTGCGCCGAGTCTGTTCCGACCCACGCCCGAAGTCAAGATGCGCGCGTCTCTTTAGGTCAACCAGCGACTTTATTCTCTTCGGAGAGGAGATGTCGTCCTGAGCGAAGCGAAGGATCTCAACTCGCGCTCCAGGTACAGGCAATCCGCCTTCGCGCTTGTCCCCTTTCCCAACTTCTAACTTCTATTTTCTGCCTTTAGGCCCGCGCCTTATCGATCATCTCTTCCCAAATTCCCTTGGACTTCAAGATCACCTCCACGGCTTCGCGAATCGCGCCTCTTCCCGCGGCCGCCTTGGTCGTGTAGTGCGCCGCCTTCTTCACTTCCGCCACCGCGTCGCCCACAGCGACCGCGAACCCCACGCGCTGCATAATCGGCAGGTCCGGCAAATCGTCCCCCACATAAGCAACTCTGTTTTCCGGCACGCCCGCCTTGCCCAGAATTTCCTCGTACGCCGGAGTTTTCACTGGTTGCTTCATGTAGACAAACTCCATTTTCAATTCCTTCGCGCGGCGGAGCAGGGAAGCGCTCTCCCGGCCGGTGATGCAGCCGGTTCGAAGGCCGGCAATCTGCGCCAGCATCAGCCCCTGCCCGTCGTGGGCGTCAAACGTCTTGATTTCCAGCGCCGAGCCGTCCGCTTGACTCAGCAGCGTGACCGCGCCGTCGGTCATCGTGCCGTCCACGTCCATCAACAGCACTTCAATCTGCGCCGCGCGCTTCTTCACCCGCGTAAGTATTTTGCTCGACCGCGCCAAAGTATCCTCTCGTTCGTAGGGGCGCAGCATTGCTGCGCCCGATGTCCGCAAAATGAAAACTGATGATCGCGGAATCCTCTCGCTCTCCGCCGCAACCAAACAGCGCCAATGGCGCGTCAGAAGTTAGCCCAGCCCGTGAGAGCTGGGAACCTAATCCGGAAAAACCTCAAGCGCCGTAGGCGCGACACGTTCCACCCAGAGCGAAGTCCGCCCTAAATCAATTCCAGCGTCCACAAATCGTGCAGGTGCACTACACCCAGCACCTTGCGCCCCGAATCCACCACCACCACGGACGTAATCTTCTTCTTCTCCATCAAATTCAACGCTTCGCTCGCCAGCAGGTTCGCGCCGATCGTCTGCGGCGAGCGAATCATGCAGTCGCCCGCGGTCATCGCCAACGTCGCGCCGCCATGCTTCTCCATCAGTCGCCGCAAATCTCCATCCGTCAGAATGCCCAAGAGCTCACCGTCAGCGCTCGTTACCGTAGTCATGCCCAGCTTCTTTGCAGACATTTCGTGAAACGTCGCGGGCATCGGTGTTTCGGGCGACACGCGCGGGACCGCTTCGCCTTTGTGCATTAGGTGTTCCACACGTAGCAGCTTTTTCCCCAGCCGCCCAGCGGGGTGCAACGCGGCAAAATCGTCGACCTGGAACCCTCGCTTCTCGAGCAACGCAATCGCCAGCGCATCGCCCAACGCCATCGCTACCGTCGTGCTCGCGGTCGGCGCCAGGTTCAGCGTGCAAGCTTCCTCCTTCACGCTCGCGTCCAGCACCACCTCGCTCGCGCCCGCCAGCGTCGATTTGCCATTGCCCGTGAGCACGACGATAGGCACTTCCAGCCGCTTCAGTGTTTCCAGCAGATTGAGAATTTCCGGCGTTTCTCCGCCGTAGCTGATCGCCAACAGCACATCGCCGCGCGCCAACATTCCCAAGTCCCCGTGCAAAGCCTCTGCAGGATGCAAAAAAAAGGAAGGGGTTCCCGTGCTCGAAAGCGTGGCGGAGATCTTTCGCCCGATCAGTCCCGATTTGCCCATACCCGTTACGACCACGCGTCCCTTACAGGCCAGCAACAACTCCACCGCGCGATCGAAGGATGCGTCGAGACGCCCGCACAGTTCATTCAGCGCTTGCGCTTCGATACGCAATACCCGGCGTGCGGTCTCCAGGCTCATGCGTCGCTCCAGCGCCGCACCATGGCGGACAGTTCCTTCAACCGCGAAAGCAGCTGTGACAGTTGCCACAAGGGCAGCGCATTCGCTCCGTCCGACAGCGCCGCCTGTGGATTGTCGTGCGTCTCCAGGAAAATGCCGTCCACACCGGCGGCGACTCCGGCACGCGCCAGCGGCTCGATGAATTCGGGCTGCCCCCCGCTGGCGTTTCCTTGCCCTCCAGGCAACTGCACCGAATGCGTTACGTCATACACCACGGGATAGCCGAATCTTTTCAGAATCGGAAACGTGCGCATGTCCACGACCAGATTGTTGTAGCCAAACGAAGCGCCGCGCTCGGTGAGAATCACGTTGTGATTGCCAGAAGACGCCACCTTCTCGACCACGTTCCCCATGTCCCACGGCGAGAGAAACTGGCCCTTTTTTATGTTAATGACACGGCCGGTCTTCGCCGCCGCCAGCAGCAGGTCTGTCTGTCGGGCCAGAAACGCGGGAATTTGCAGGACGTCCGCCACTTCGGCTGCGGCTTCAGCCTGTGCCGCCTCGTGAATGTCCGTCAGAATCGGGACCTGCAGCTCCTTCTTGATCTTCGCGAGAATCCGAAGTCCCTCGCGAAGACCCGGCCCGCGAAACGAACTGATCGACGAGCGGTTCGCCTTGTCGTACGAAGCCTTGAAGATGTACGGTATGCCGGCGTTCGCGGCAGTTTTCGCCACCCGCTCCGCCATCATCATGGCGTGCGACTCCGACTCAATCACGCACGGCCCGGCAATCAGAAAAAGCGGATTCCCGCCTCCCAGGCGTAAGTTGCCAACCACAATCTCGCGGCTCTCAGTCATCGATGAGGAGAAGATATCACAGAGCTGACGTGAAAACGGGCCGTCTCGCGCCGTGACTAGGCCGAGGCTTGCGGCGCAGTGCGAAACGCTGCCGTGGGTGGTTGCGTCTCGACCGCCGTGGCATTACCCGTAGGGCGCGACTTCTGGAGCTTGTGTTCCAGCGCAGCTCCAATAAACGCCGCAAATAATGGATGCGGCTCGAGCGGCCGCGACTTAAACTCCGGGTGGAACTGGCAGCCCAGGAACCACGGGTGATTCGGGGCTTCGACAATCTCCACATAATTCTCGTCCGGCGTACGCCCGGTGACTTTCAGTCCTGCCGCGACCAGGGTCTTTTCATACTCGCGGTTGAATTCGTAGCGGTGCCGGTGGCGTTCGCTAATCTCCGTCGCGCCCCCATATGCCTTGCTGGCGAACGATCCCGGCTCCAGCTTGCAGGGCCACGCGCCCAGCCGCATGGTGCCGCCCATCTCGTCCACCCCGAGCAATTCGCGTAATTTATAAATCACGCGGTGCGGCGTTTGCGGCTCAAACTCCGTGCTGTCTGCACGCGTCAACCCGGCGCAATCCCGCGCGTATTCGATCGTTGCGCATTGCATACCCAGGCAAATGCCAAAGAACGGAATCTTGTGCTCGCGCGCGAACTGGATCGTGTACACCATTCCCTGAATGCCGCGCTTGCCAAACCCGCCCGGCACCAGGATACCGTCGTAGTTCTTTAGTCGTCTTTCCGCTATTTCCACCGACTCGATGTCCTCGGATTCGATCCAGTCGATTACCGTCTTGTGGTTGTGCGCCAAGCCTCCATGCAGCAGCGCCTCGCGAAGGCTCTTATACGCATCCTCGAGTTGCACGTACTTCCCGACGATCGCGATGCGCACTTCGCCCTTGGGGTGATGCAGCCGGTTCAGCATTTCCAGCCAGGGCTGCATATTCGCTGGCCGGTCTTCCAGCCGCAACTGTCGCGTGATCTGCCCGTCCAGCCCTTCCTTGCTGAGTTCGACCGGCACCTCGTAAATCGTCTTCACGTCCTGCATCGAAATCACGCAGGACTCCGCCATATTGCAAAACAGCGCAATCTTGCGTTTCAGCTCGATGGACGGGGGCCGTTCGCTGCGGCAGAGCAGAATATCCGGCTGAATTCCGATACCCAGCAGCTCTTTCACGCTGTGCTGAGTCGGCTTGGTTTTGAGTTCCCCCGCTGCCGCGATGTACGGGACAAGGGTCACATGTACAAAAAGCGTATTTTCGTAGCCAAGTTCCAGCCGCATCTGGCGTATGGCTTCCAGAAACGGCAGTGACTCGATATCGCCCACCGTCCCGCCAATTTCCACGATGACCACGTCCACGCCTTCCGAAACGCGCTTGATGCACCGCTTGATTTCATCGGTGACGTGCGGGATCACCTGGACAGTCTTGCCCAGGTAATCTCCGCGGCGTTCCTTGGACAGGATGGTTTCGTAGATGCGCCCGGTGGTCCAGTTATTGTCCCGCGAGAGCTTCACGTGTGTGAAGCGCTCGTAATGACCGAGGTCCAGGTCCGTTTCCGCCCCGTCGTCGGTCACGAACACTTCGCCGTGCTGGAACGGACTCATGGTTCCGGGATCCACATTCAGGTACGGGTCACATTTCTGAAGCGTGATTTTGAAGCCGCGACTTTCGAGGAGACAACCGATGGAGGATGCTGCTACGCCCTTACCCAGAGAAGAAACCACACCACCAGTTACAAATATATATTTTGGCGCCATCCGGGTCGCTCGCCTCTGCACGCGCAGATTTGAGCTTGTCGAACCTCCGCAGGATTGACGTACATACAATTATGTCCGGCACCTCCAGCACTGTCAATGCAATCTCTTGCAGGCTAACTATCAAACTTTTTTATGCGCGCCCCAGCGCCAGAACCTTTTCATTCTCCCCGGGTTGGAGTCACATGGAAGCTACGCGCGATTTTCAGATGGCGCAACGCCCGACCAGCCGTTCGCTTGCGCCGCAGCAAAAAACATTTATTCTGAAATCCAGGCATACTCAAAGCGAGGTGGAGATTTGGGGCAGCTGATCATGAAGAGCGTGGGGTCCGTCATTTTCGTTTTGCTTGCCGTGGCCATAACAGGCTGCGGCGGTTCCACTCCGGCGCCACCTCCTCCAAGCGGCAATTTTTCGAACGCCAGTCTGAAAGGGCAGTATGCCTATTTGATGAGCGGCATCGCAGCCGAGACAGGTGCGTACATTGCGCGCATCGGCTCATTCACGGCCGATGGTGCAGGAAACATCAGCGCGGGTCTGGAAGATGTCCTCGCTCTCAGTTCCGGCCAACCGGCGTCCGTGGTTTCCTTCACCGGGGGCACCTACGCGATTCAGCCCAACGGCCGGGGCGTCATTTCTCTCCAAGCCGCGAGTGGCGGCCTAAAGCTGAGCGTCGCGCTGCAATCTGCCAACAGCGGTTTTGTCGTACAGACCGATCTCAGCGCCGCCAGCAGCGGCTCCATTCACCTGCAGACGCCCGCGGACTTCTCGCTTAGCGCCCTTAACAATCAGTACGTTTTTGAGTTATCGGGCGTCACATTTCTGCCAAACGCCGCCGCGCCTATTTCTCTCATCGGGGAATTCAACGCCAATGGCTCCGGCGCCGTCACCGGCGGCGCGATGGACATCAACAACGGCAACCTCGCTCCCTCCGGTGCAACGCTCATCGCTCCCGGCTCGTACGCCATGGACCCCAGCAACGGCGCCGCCTTCGGCCGCGGCACGATGGCCTTCAGCGGCTATGCGTTCGCTTTCTATATCATCGACTCCACGCACATCGTGATCCTCGAAGAGGACGCTCTCGGCGGCAGTTCGGGCGACGCGCTTTTGCAAACAGGCCCTGTTCCAACCCAAAACTCTCAGTTCACGGGGAGCTTCGTCTATCTGATCGGTGGCGCTTTCGTTCATGGAACGCAAGGACCCATCGCTCGTGTGGCCCGCTTCAGCTCCGATGGCAACGGCGGCATCGGCTCCCTTTCGGTAGACGACAATTACAACGGCAATTACACGCACACCTCGCAGGCCTCCAACACCTCTTACGCCATCGATACCAGCAACCCAGGCAGCGGCCGCGGCACCTTCACGTTCACGAGTTCTGGCATCACCGTCAACAATGTGTTTTACGTGATTTCTTCCACGCAGGCCGTCGTCCAGGAAACCACTGCAGGCGTCATCGGCGGCGGGCCCATGAACGCCCAGAGTCCCGGGCCTTTCGCGCTCAGCGGCTTGACTGGCAATTTCGTTTTCTATTGGAGCGGCGTGCAATTGGGCGCAAACACCGCCATCCCGTTGGAGGAAGATTTCGTCGGCCAGTACGCGCTCGCGAACACGTCAAGCGGGAACATTGCAGGGGCCACGGACTACTTCGAACTCGGGCTCAGTGGCACTTCTCTATTCACCGATGTTCCTCTCGCCGGCACGCTCACCATCAACGGCGATGGCACCGCGAACAACCTTTACAAGTTCGCGGTGAACGGTTCCCCTTCTGCGACCGTTAATTTCCAGGCCTATTTCGTGAACCCCTCGACGGCTTTCCTGGTCACTTCGGACAGTAACCGCACCATCGCTGGCATCATCAGCCAGCAGTAGCTTCTTCTTGGTAGCGCCGGCTTCCAGCCGGCCAGCGAATGGTACTCGCCAGGGGACGCTCCCGAGGCGACCCAGCATTCTCTTTCTAGCGCTGGCTTTCACGCCAGCGTCTCTGCCCAGGCGTCAATCCCCCGCCTGCTTGGCTTCCTGCAACAGCTTCTCCACCCGTGCCACATCTTCCGGCACGTCCACACTCACGGAATCATGTGCCACTTCGGCCACTCGGATGCGCCAACCATTTTCCAGCCAGCGTAATTGCTCCAATTGTTCGATCTTCTCTAATTCTCCCTGAGGCAAGGTGGGAAACTCCAGCAGCGCCTCCCTCTGGAACACGTACAGCCCGAGATGTTTCCAGTACTTCACATGCAACTTCTGCTGCGTGTCGCGAATCCAGGGAATCGGTGCGCGGGAAAAGTACAGCGCATTTCCTTCAAAATCGAGCACCGTCTTCACCACGTTCGGGTCCATGATGTCCGCCGCGTGCCGAATCGGCGTCGCCACCGTTGCGATTTGCGCCTCGGGCTCTTCCAGCAGCGCCCCAACCGCCGTATCAATAGCCACCGGATCGATCAGCGGCTCGTCCCCCTGAACATTCACAAAAATCTCCGCCGGCTCGTGCGCTGCCACTTCCGCAATTCGCTCCGTCCCTGTCCGGTGATCGGAGCGAGTCATGCGCACCTCGCCTCCAATGGCTTTCACCGCCTCCACGATGCGTTCGTCATCGGTGGCTACAAGCACGCGCGAGACGGTCTGCGCCAGTTTGGCCCGCTCGTACACGTGCTGCACCATCGGCTTTCCTCCCAACGAAACCAAGGGTTTTCCCGGCAAGCGGCTGGACGCATATCGCGAAGGAATCACCACCACAACCTGAGGATCACTCATATCTGCAGTCTCGCCTCTCCATGCTCCTTGACCAATCTTCCAGCGATGCTAGCACTTCTCAGGCGCTCGGCACTACGCTTGCACGTTGTCGCACGTGCACGACCGAAGGGCTTGCCTTCCCCGGACCCGGTGCTATCATGAACTCACCGCGCGGCCCTCTCGACAGCGGAGAGGAGGGGGGAGTAGGGTGCAACGCGATTTACGCAAGACGCGCGCAGTCTCCGACCGTGCGAGTTCCGTCCTGCTCACGTGCCTGTTGTTGGTGTGCTGCGCGGTCACTCTCCTGGCCCAGGAAGCCTCCCAAGACCCCAAGCCCGCCGCTGCCAGTTTGCCTGCTACTCTCCAGAAAACCGGAGATTTTACCCGGGATACCCCGCCCGTTCCGATCCGTCCGGGTAAGGTAATTCGCGCCGATGTTGATCTGGCGCTGGTCAACGTGACCGTCACGGATCCCTACAATCGTCTCGTGACCGGCTTGGATCCGGACAATTTTCGCGTCTTTGAAGACAACGTCGAGCAGGAAATCGTCAGCTTTTCTTCTGAAGATGTCCCCATTTCCATTGGTGTGATCTTCGACTTCAGTGGCAGCATGGCCAATAAGGTGGATAAAGCCCGCGAAGCGGCGCTGGAGTTCTTCAAGACCGCAAATCCTCAGGACGAGTTCTTCCTGGTGAGCTTCAATGAACGCGCCGAACTCACCAGCACTTTCACCAATAGCGTGGAAGATCTCCAGAGCCGTATGGCCATGACCGCCCCGAAAGGCCGAACCGCTCTCCTTGACGCCATCTATCTCGGCTTGAGTCAGATGAGGGGTGCACATAACGCCAAACGCGCCTTGCTCATCCTTTCCGATGGAGGCGATAATCACAGTAGGTACAACGAAAACGATATCAAGCGTCTGGTGAGGGAAGCCGACACTCAGCTCTATGCCATCGGTATCTACGACCCGCTTGGTTATCGCAATCGTACGCCGGAGGAACTCAACGGCCCTTCGTTGCTCGCCGAAATTACCGAACTCACTGGTGGGCGTGTCTTCGCTGTTGAGCATCTAAATGATCTGCCGGACATCGCGTCCAAGATCGGCATGGAGCTGCGCAATCAATATGTGCTGGGATACAAACCGAGCAACCACACTCACGATGCCCGCTGGCGCAAGATTAAGGTCAAGCTCCGGCCGCCAAAGGGTCTGCCGCCGCTCTCTGTCTACTCCAAGACCGGTTACTACGCCCCGGCTCACTGAGTTGCTTCGCTCGTTGCGGTTTCTCGTCCATTTTCTTCTGCTCTTCAGTGTGTTAGCTGCCGCCGTGCACGCCCAGCTTCCGGTTCAGAACACCCCGCCGCCACCCCCTCCTGGCGCACAACAGAATTCCAATGCCCCGCAGCAGTCCGGCGGGAAGATCAGTTTGAATGTGAACCTGGTGGTCCTTCATACGGCGGTATTCGACGATCGCGGCAAATTCGTCGATGGTCTTACCCAGGACAATTTCCGGGTTTACGAAGATAAGGTTGAGCAAAAGCTCTCTATTTTCAAACGCGAAGACATTCCCGTCAGCATGGGCCTGGTCATCGACAACAGCGGCAGCATGCGCGACAAGCGCCCCCGGGTCAACGAAGCTGCGCTCACCTTGGTACAGGCCAGCAATCCTCAGGATGAAGCCTTCGTCGTCAATTTCAACGACGACTTCTATCTCGACCTGGATAAGGATTTCACCAACAGCATTCCCGAACTCAAGGAAGCTCTCGAACGCATCGACGCCCGCGGCAGCACCGCTCTTTACGACGCCATTATCGGTTCACTCGACCACCTGAAAAAGGGAAGCAAGGAAAAGAAGGTTCTGCTGATCGTGACGGACGGCGAAGATAACACCAGCCGCAGCACGCTCGAGAAAACCGTCCGCGAAATTCAGAAAACCGACACTGTGGTCTACGCCATCGGCCTGCTCAGCGAAGAAAGCAAGAAGAGCGCCAAGACCGCTCGCCGCGCGCTTCAGTCCATCACTCAGGCTTCCGGCGGTGTGGCCTACTTCCCGGAAAATGTCGAGGACGTTCACGCCATCTGCGAGCAGGTAGCCCACGACATTCGCCACCAGTACACCCTGGCGTACTACCCCTCGAACTCCGCACGCGACGGCACCTTCCGCAGCGTGCACGTCGACGTCTTTTCGCGCGGCCACGGCAAACTCACCCCCCGCACGCGCAACGGCTACTACGCCCCGGGCAGCGCCGCGCCTGCCACCGCCAGCGGCAAATAGCTTCACGTTCGTAGGGGCGGCCTTCTGGCTGCGTATGCGGGAGGCCGTTCGCCACGTCTACTTCAAGCCATATCGATCGAGCTATCGGGGTTCAGACCAACTGGGAGAGGAAACTCTTGCCGTGAGGAAGGGAACCACCGAAATTCTCGGCAATGGTCTGTCCCATATCTGCCAGCGTCGCGCGTATTCCCAAATCGCTGCCTACCCCGCGTGACGGCGCATACGCCAGGATCGGTACGTATTCCCGCGAATGGTCCGTCGTTTCCCAGCGTGGGTCGGGATCGCAGCCGTGATCCGCGGTCAACATCAGCAGGTCGCGCTCGCCGAGAAGAGGCAGATAGTTGCTAAGCGCCGCATCGAATTCCTCCAGTGATTTCGCGAATCCCTCGACATCCTTGCGATGCCCGTAGAGCATGTCAAAATCCACTAGATTGCAAAAAATCAACCCCCGCTTGCGTTCCCGCGCTGCCGTGGAGAGCTTCTCCATCCCATCGGCATTCGACTTTGTGGTGACGTAGTCCTCCACGCCGCGCCCGTTGTAAATGTCGTGAATCTTCCCCACACCAAACACCGGCACGCCGCGCTCCTGCAGCACATCCAGCAGCATGGGTTTCGGCGGTTCCACAGCGTAGTCGTGGCGCCGCGAAGTCCGCGTAAAACTCCCCGGCTTTCCAATAAACGGCCTCGCAATTACACGTCCCACGCGATGCTTCCCGTCCAGCAGCTTCCGCGCGATCTCGCACATGTGGTAAAGTTCAGCAATGGGAATTACGTCTTCGTGTGCCGCGATCTGAAACACGCTATCGCCTGACGTGTACACAATCGGCTTGCCCGTGCGCACGTGTTCCTCGCCCAATTCCTTGATAATTTCCGTGCCCGATGCGGGCTTATTCCCAATCGTCTTCCGGCCAATTTGCGCCTCGAAAGCGTCCATGATTTCCGGAGGGAATCCCTGTTTGTACACCGGGAATGCCTGGTCGAGCCAGATTCCCGCCATTTCCCAATGGCCGGTGGTGGTGTCTTTCCCTGGCGAATGTGTCGCCCCTTTGCCGAAGGAGGCCAGAGGTGAATTCGCGGGCGCAATGTGCCCCAGCGGAGCGATGTTACCGAGACCCAGTCGGGTGAGGTTTGGCACCTGCAGTGGGCGCGATTCCGCGATGTGGCCTAGCGTGTTTCGCCCCACATCTCCGTACGCATCGGCGTCCGGCAGTGGTCCAATCCCCACGCTGTCCAGCACAATCCAGATGACCCGATCAAACTTCGCCATGTTTCACTCCGAACCTAAACTCCCGCCAAGCTTTTGTAGCGGCCGCCTTCTGAGGCGGGCCATTCCGTATAAAACACCACAAGCCGACCCCGTCATGCCGAACGGAGTCTGCGAAGTGAGGAATCCCTCTTTTGCATCACCAAAGAAGCGCCGACCCTACGGTTGGCGCTTCAACGCGCACTCTAGCATGCTACGTGCTCCCCTGGGAATTGACGCCTTCTTCAGCCCGGCCTAGCATGTCCTCAAGGAACTTCGTAGCGCCGGCTTCCAGCCGGCCGGCAGTCCGCTACAAAGTGGAACTTTTGCACATCCACATGCGTAGGAAAGTAGAGAGGGGCAGTATGCCTAGAGACGGACGGGTACGCAGTACTTCGGTGGTCTTCCCGCTTCTCCTGATTGGCTTTGGCTCGCTGCTGTTGTTGTGGCGATGGCTTCCATACTTTGATCCCTGGCCGGTGTTATGGAAATACTGGCCGCTGCTTTTGATCCTAATCGGCGCGGGCATACTTTTCGACCGCACGCAGCGCCGCAACGACCCGGAAGGCGCGCCGGCCATTCCCGTCGGCTCGACCATCGGCACGGTGCTATTCCTGCTCATCATCGCGTATCTGCTGTGGCACGGCCGCGCCTTCTACCGCCACGATTGGATGAACAGTCCCGTGGGAGCCGCTTCTCACGAGCACGAAACCCAATCGGTGGACCTGAAAGGTGCTAAGGCCGCGCGCGTGGTCGTGCACATGCCCTCGGGAATGCTTTACATCCAGGGCGGTGCTGACCAACTCATGCAAGCCGATTTTTACCAGGGCGCGGCATGGTCCGCCCCGTCCGTGGACTACCATGTCGACAACGCCTTCGGCACGCTCACCATTGACCAGCAAAGCGCCTCGGAGTTCGTCGGCCATTCCGACAACACTTGGAGGCTGAAACTCACGAATGAAGTGCCGTTGGAATTGAACGTCGATCTTGGCGCAGGGCGCAGCGATTTGAATCTGTCAAAGATCGATCTGACTCGGTTGCAGCTCAATATCGGGGCGGGACAAGCGAATGTGGACCTGACCGGTGAACGCAGCAAAGATTTGCAGGCGCAGATTCACGGCGGTGTCGGCGAAGCCATTGTGCGCCTGCCAAAAAGCGTGGGCGTGGTGGCCGATGTTCACGGCGGCTTAGGTGCCATCGACGTGCATGGGTTAAAGGAAGAGGATGGACGGTACGTCAACGCCACCTACGGCAAATCCCCCAACACGTTGCACCTCACCGTGGAAGGCGGCATCGGCCTCATTCGCCTCGAGCAGGAATAAT
>Ga0187782_10003019_pt1 | contig 12505 bp, 9 predicted proteins | sample 0715_SJ02_MP15_2_FD_132454 | JGI IMG/M metagenome (GOLD analysis project Ga0187782, IMG submission 132454) | Tropical peat soil microbial communities from peatlands in Department of Meta, Colombia - 0715_SJ02_MP15_20_MG | ecosystem: Environmental > Terrestrial > Soil > Wetlands > Peat | place...
AGCGAAGCACGGTGAACGGAGCACCAACCTCCTAACCAAGATCGTCGCGGAATTGTTTGGGAATGGTGAGCTGGCCCTTCGCGCCGATGGCGGTAGTGCTCAGGTACTCGATCACCAGATTGTGAGAAATACTTGCCATCGGATATATTCCTACTGCTGTAGGAATATCCTACCACAACGGATCTTCTCTTCCAAGCTACCGCCATCAGGTCAATAGGCCCTCACCTACTTCACCCCCAGCTCATCCTTCTCGTGATAATTGGGATAGGGCGGGCGCTCGTATTTGGGCAGCGGGTGTTCTTTCAACTGCTGCATCACGAGCTCAATCGCTTTGTCGAGCTGGGCATCGTGTCCTTGCCGGTAGGCGGCGGGATCAAGATCAACCTCGACGTCGGGAGGAACCCCGACATTTTCCACCTCCCACTGTCCGTTTAATCCGTAGATGGCGGCGCGCGGGGCAGTGACGTAGCCGCCATCGATGAGCTGCGGGTATCCGCCGATGCCCACCAGTCCGCCCCAGGTTCGCTTGCCCACCAGCGGCCCCAATCCAGCTTTGCGGAAATACCACGGCAGAGCGTCGCCGCCCGAGCCAGACATTTCATTGATGATCATCACCTTCGGCCCGTAGATGGCTTCCGATGGACTGGACCAGTCATGACCCTCACGCGTGACCACTTTGCTCACAATGGGCCGGCGCAGGTAGTCGATGATGTAGTCGGCGAGCTGGCCGCCCTCGTTGAAGCGCTCGTCGATAATCGCCGCTTCCTTGCCCACCTGAGAAAAGAAGTAGCGATTGAAACTGGTGTAGCCGCCGCCCGCGGTATTGGGGACATAAACGTAGGCGACGCGCCCACCGGTTGCCTGATCCACCTTGCGCCGGTTGTCTTCAATCCAGGCGCGGTGACGCAGGCCTTCTTCGCTCTCGACCGGCACCACAGTGACGTCGCGCGAATCCTTGCCATCGGGGTTGGGTCCGATTTTGAGCTTGACCTGCTTGCCGGCGGTCTCTTCAAAGAAGCTGTAAATGTTGTCGGAGGAGTGCAGCTCGCGGCCATTGACTGTGAGGATGTACTCGCCGGCTTTGCCGTTCACGCCGGGTTGGGTCAGTGGCGCCTGCAATCCGGGATTCCAGTTTTCGCCGTCGTAGACTTTGGCCAGGCGATAGCGGCCGTTCTCCAGGCTGAAGTCAGCGCCGAGCAGTCCGCCTTTCACCTTCTTTACCTCCGGCTTCTCGCCCCCGCCGACGAACATATGGCCCACGGTCATCTCACCGAGGCTCTCCTGGAACAGGTAGGTCAGCTCGTCGCGCGAGCCGATTCCCTCCAGATACGGCTCATACTTCTTTTTGGCTTTCTCAAGATCTAGCCCGTGAAAGTGCGGATCGTAGAAAAAGTCGCGCTCAATGCGCCAGGTTTCGTTGTAGATCTGTTTCCACATGGCCCGCGGCTCGACATAAACCTCCCAGCCGTCAAGTTTGAGTGGACCGAGTCCGGGCTTGGGCGGACCGGCTGGACTGGGTGCTTCGTCCGCCGACGCCGTAATCCAGGCCTCTCCCTTGCGGTAGAGAATCTTCTCGCCATTGAATGAGATCGTGTAGTCGTTAACGTCGTCGATCCACTTGTCGACCTTGCGCTTGCTGAGGTCGAACTTCTGAATGGTCTGGGGCAGATTGGGAAAGTCGTCGTCTGTGATCACCAACGGCCCCTCAGCCAAAAACAAAATGCCGGTTTTGCCGGCGAGCAGGTTGGTATAGTTTTTCGCAGGGATCGGCAAGGAGAGAATCCGCTGCCCGATTCCTTCTATATCGATCTTGACGACAACGGGCTCCTCTTTCTTGTCTTTATCTTTGTCCTTATCGTCTTTGCTCCTGTCGGCGTCTTTGTCTTTAGCCTTGTCCTTGTCTTTGCCCTTGTTCTTGTCCTTTTCTTCCTTTTGATCTGCGTTCTTGTCGGTGGATTTGTTTTTCTCAGCCTCGGCGACTTTTTCCTCGTCGCTTTCCGGGGCGAGCGGCGAAGGCAGATCCTTGTTCAGCACGACCACATAGGCGTTGCGCGAAACCCGGTGCTCGTCGCTCGACATGTCAAGGCCGGCGGTGGAGAGTGCTGTATCGGTCGATGCCGTGAAATAAAGATACTTGCCGTTCTTGTCCCACGCGGGGAACATCGCGTCGCTCATGCCGTCGGTGATCTGAAAGGTCTTGTCCTGATCGAGCGAGTAAACGAACACGGCATGCAGGCCGCTGGGTAGCTGCCGGACGTAAGCGATCCATTTGTTGTCGGGAGACCAGGTCTGACTGAGCTGGGTCTGGCTGAATCCGCCGAAGTAATCGGTATCGATCTTCTTTGGCTGAGGATTCTCCAAATCGAGGTACCACAGGTTCAGGCGCTTGTCGGAGTACGCGATCTTTTTGCTGTCGGGTGACCAGGTGGGGGTGTAGAAAAACGACGGAGGATTGCCCAGATTGATGTGGCGAACTTCGCCGAGGCCGTCTTGGCCGCGAATGCACAATTCGTATTCGCCGCTCTCGTCGGAAAAGTAAGCAATGGATTTTCCGTCGGGCGACCACGCCGGATCGCGGTCGGCAACGGCGGGACTGTGCGTGAGATTGCGGATGTCGCCTTTGTCCGTAGGCACAGTGAAGATTTCTCCCCAAGCCTCGAATACGGCCCGCGCTCCGGTGGGAGAGATGCTGAAATTCTGTATGCTTTTGGGATCGACTTTGGCAAAGTGGGGCCGCACAACTTCCAGATCGCCTTTCACTTGAATGGGAATGTTTCTCGCCGTATGGGTTTTGAGGTCATAGAGCTTGATGGCGCCGAACTGCTCGATCACGATCGAATCCGGGCCGGCCGACGCCGTCTTGAAGTCCAGGCCATCGCTGTGCAGGGCTTCGCTGACCTGCTTGGTTTTGGTGTCATAAGCAAACAGACTCACTGGGCCATTGCGGTCGGAAAGAAAATAAATCGTGTCCCCGATCCACATGGGATAGTGGTCGTTGGAGTTATCGCGCGGAATCTTCACGTCCACGCTGGAATCTTTCATGTCGACAATCCAGATGGGAGTGGTCTGGCCTCCGTGGTAGCGCTTCCACGCCTGCTGCCACTGCAGGTGAGGCACATAGGCAAGGTGCGTGCCGTCGGCAGAAAACGAGGCTTCCTCCACAATCGGCAAAGGCAGCTTGGTGGGAAAGCCGCCGTTTACCGGAACGCTGTAAAGTTGGTCCTCGAAGTGACGGAAGCTGTTGGCCCAGGAATTGAACAGAATGCTTTTGCCATCCTGGGTCCAGCCGGCGACGTGTTCATCCGCGGGATGGAAGGTCAGTCGCTTGGGAACGCCTCCGGTGGCGGGTACTACGAATACATCGCGATTGCCATCGTACTCGCCGGTGAAGGCCACGAGGCTGCCATCGGGAGAAAAGCTGGGCCACTGCTCGACCCCCGGACCGGAAGTGAGCCGCTGCGCCTCGCCACCATCGCGGCTGACGATCCAGAGATGGCCGCCGTAGTTGAAGACAATCTGCGTTTTGCTCACCGTGGGAAAGCGCAGCAACAGTGGCGGATCGCTTTGCGCGGCGGCAGGAACGAATAAGGCTAACCCGAGAAGGAAGACGGCCAGGGCGAACAGCTCCCGAAGACGGTTGCGCATGTGAAAGCTCCTGATGACGTTGAAGTGCCCGGAAATCTTAGTGCGGCAGTGGTGAGGTGGTCAACCCGATGCACCCCACGTTTGTCGCTTCGAGCGAGCATTTCCGGCGCGAAGGGCACCGGAAAGCGCAGTCTAGAAACCTGCTTCTTGGCAGGGGTCGTCGATGAAAGCCAAGTAACGACACCTCTGCGTGTCCCCCTGTCCGTGCCGAGCTAGTCTTTCTCCCGCACTCTCCTGCCGCCCTTTCCCGGCAACCCCGCCGGGTTTTCATGCGTACGCTCGCGGAATTGGCCGCGCAGTCCCGATGCCAGCGTCACGCTCGACTCGCCGAAGCGATCGCGAAGCTTATCGGCGACGCTAAGAGCGTCTTTCCACTTCTGCTGACGGCCGGTTTCGAGCAGATTCAATTGCCCGGCCGGACTCTCGAACGACGACGCCTGCACTCCCAGCAGCCGCACCTGACTTCTCTGCTTCCAGTTCTTACGAAACAACATGCGGGTTTGTTCAAAAATCTCGCCGTCGAGCTGGGTAGGAGCACACAAAGTGTGAGCGCGTGTGATTGTGGTGAAATCCTTGTAGCGCAGCTTCAGTTGAATCGTGCGGGCGTAAAAATTGGCTTCGCGCAGGCGCCGGCCGACCATTTCGGAAAGCCGCATCAGCGTAGCCTCAAGCCGGGTTTGGTCGGCGGTGTCTTCGTTGAAGGTATGCTCGTGGCTGATTGACTTGGCGGCTTCGTGAGCGCCAACTTCGGAGTCAAACCATCCGCCGGCATCTTCGCCGCGGGCCTTGCCGGCGAGGGCCAGCCCCCATTTGCCGAAGCGTTGTTCGAGTTCGGATTCTTCCAGGCGCGTTAGGTCGCCAACTTTCCTGATGCCGAGATCGTGCAGGTGCTTTTCCATCACTTTGCCGACCCCGGGAATCTCGCGCACATTGAGCGGGGCAAGGAATTTGGATTCATGGCCGGAGATGATCCAGAGCAGGCCGTTTGGTTTGGCTTGCGCGGAGGATACTTTGGCAATGAGGCGCGAAGAACCGATGCCAATCGAGCAATTGAGCTGCGTCTCTTCTTTCATGCGTTGATGGAGTTTGTGCGCGGCTTTCAGTGGAGGCCCGTGCAGGCGGGCGGTTCCGCTCATGTCGAGATAGGCTTCATCAATCGAAGCCATTTCGACTTGGGGCGAAAATGCAGTCAGCACTTTGTAGACTTTCTCCGAGCACTCGCGATAGCGCTCGGGATGGCCGTCGACAAAAATCGCGTGCGGACAATGCTTGGCGGCAGTGCGCAGAGGCATGGCAGAGTGCACCCCGAATTTGCGGGCCTCATACGAGGCCGCTGAAACCACGCCGCGCTCGTTGCGTTGCCCACCAACCACCACAGCTTTGCCTTTCAGCGAAGGATCATAGAGTTCCTCCACAGAGACGAAGAAGGCGTCCATATCGACGTGGAAGATGGTGCGGGGAAAGGCGGGGATGCAAGAGGGCACAGCCATGATGAAGAAATTCTAGCAGCCAGCATTCTATGACCGGCTTCAATCCTTATCCTTTCGGGTTTCCTGTGCTCGAAGATATTCCTCAACTTCGGTTTTCCCTTCATGCCGGGCCCAGCCTGCGGGTGTGCCGTGCCGGAGAACATCCTTCAGATCTACTCTGGCGCCGCCCTCAACCAGCAACCTGACCATTGCGAGGTCGCCGTTGGCCGCGGCCTGATGCAGAGGCGTGGAATGCGAATGCCCTCCGACAGGGTTATAGCGGTTGGGATCTTCACCGGCATCGAGCAACATGCGGACGATTTCGACGTGGCCGAATTGCGATGCCAGGGCGAGGGCCAGATGGCGATCATCGGCGCCGGCAGTTGGAAGTGCGCGGTAAAAATCGTCGACCTGACCCAGAGCGGCCGCGACGGGAAGATCAATGTGAGCGCCGCGTTGGATCAGAGCATGCGCGGCTTCGAGTTCGTTGTGCACAATAGCTGCGCGTAGTGCGCCATTGGGGTCGGCGCCGCGATCGCAAAGAAGGTTAATCAGTAGGATCTGTACGCGGCATTCGCGCGGAACTCTGCCGGTCGCAACCAGCCCTAGCGTTTCGTCCAGTTCGGATTTCTCCGGGCCGGCGTCGAGAACAACCTGGGCAACTTCAACAATGTTGGGCGGCAGCTTGCCGTGGCGAACCGGATTTTCGGCGACGAATTGCAGCAGCGTGGGGTTGTAGAAGTAGTTCCATCCTTCGAAGGTAACGTGCTGACGCACCAGCCCAGGATGCTGCTGGAGATAAGCGCGCAGGCCTGCGGCGTCGCCGGCATCGATGAGATCGACCGCGCGGCGAAATACGGGGTCTTCGATGCGCTCGTGGTGAGGCAAATCCATGCGGTCGGTGAGCGTGGGTTTTTCGATGTGCCTCTTCAGGCGCGCCCAGCTAGGGTATCCGGATTCGCGGGCGATGGTGAGCTGCGCGTCAGCAAGTTTGAGGCTGGCGGCGAAGATTTCGCCATCGGCGGCTTGCCGAAAACGCGGATGAAATTCTCGAATGCGCTGCGCGGCTTCAGGTTTGCGGGCGGCGTGGTCTTTCAGCAGGTCTTTGGCTTGATATTTGAGGTGGTCGAGACTGGGATTGTCGGGAAGGCGGCGTACCGGCATGGCGAACTTCCTTTCGTGTGCCCAAGGTCCGCATTGAAGGGCAGAAAGTAAGTTCGTGAAGCTGGGTTGTTGAAATCAGGTGGACTTCTGTCCTTTCCGCGGACCGGATGCGCCCTGTGGAGCTGGCAGAATGTTACCACGACGGTACATTTGCTTCGGGATAACATCCCAAGCAAGCCTAAGCACTACACCAGCACCTTCTCCCCTACCGCCGTTGCGGCACCGCCCCTTGCCTGCTTCACGCGCTCATAAATCTTTCCGTATTCTCGGGCCGAGGCGTTCCAGGAAAAGTCTTTATTCATGCCGTTGCGCATGAGTGTCTGCCACGAGGTCTGATCGCGGAAAGCTTGCAGCGCCTGCTTGATCGTCAGCAGCAGAGACTCGCCGTTGTACTCAGTGAACTTGAAGCCGGTGCCGCGGCCGGTGCGCGCGTCCCAGGGCTCGATGGTGTCGTCGAGGCCGCCGGTGGCGCGCACGATGGGCACCGTACCGTACCTCAGGCTGTAGATTTGGTTGAGTCCGCAAGGCTCGTAGCGGGAAGGCATCAGGAACATGTCGGACCCGGCCTCAATCTTGTGGGCGATGGCGTTGTCGTAGGCCACCTTCACCGCAATCTTGTTGGGGAACTGCTTGTTGAGGCGGAGAAACAATTCTTCGTACTCCTTGTCGCCGGCGCCGAGCGCGACCACGATCATCTCTTCGCGAGCCAGGCGGTCCATAATCTGCGCGATCAGGTCAAACCCCTTCTGCGCAGCGAAACGGGAGACGATGCCGATCACCGGCAGCTTGGGGTCACCATTACTCACCCTGAACGCCGCCAGAAGATCCTGCTTGCACAGCGCCTTACCCGCCAAATCCTGCGGCAAGTATTTCGCGACCGTAAACTTGTCGGTTTGCGGGCTCCACTCGTCGTAATCCACGCCATTCAGAATGCCGGTAACGGTCGCGGCGCGGTCGCGCAGCACGCCTTCGAGTCCGAAACCATATTCGGCAGTTTGAATTTCCTGGCTGTATTTCTTGCTGACCGTAGTGATGTAGTCGGCGTAGGTCAAGGCGCCCTTGAGAAAATTCACCTGCCCAAAGAACTCCATCTTCGACATGGTGAACAAATCCCAGGGAAGCATGAGCAGCGGCAGAACCTCGGGCGGAAACAGCCCCTGGTAACCCATGTTGTGGATGGTAAAAACCACGCCCACCTCGCGGAACGCCGGGTCTTCGGTATAAATGGTGCGCAACAGCACGGGTACCAGAGCGGATTGCCAGTCGTGGCAATGAAAAACCTGGGGCACGCCCAGGATTTTTGTAGCTTCCAATACAGCCCGGGAAAACAGGGCAAAGCGCTCCGCATTATCGGGATAGTCGCCCGCGGGCGTGCCATAGAGGGCCTCGCGATCGAAATATTGCGGACACTCGATGAAATAGAACTTCACGCCCCCCTGGCTTCCGCCGGTGACCACCGAGGCAAAGCGGTACTTGTCGTCGAAAGGGATGGTGATGCTGCGGACAACAGTGGCGGCGTCGGCCAGTTTGGTCTGCCGATAGCGCGGCAGATAGACGCTGACCTGATGACCCAAGGCGGCCAGGGCGCGCGGCAAAGCGCCTACTACGTCGGCCAGGCCGCCAGTCTTGGAAAACGGCACACCCTCCGACGCAACAAAGGCAATGTGCATGACTCCTCCCGGATGGACCCGCTCCCGGCGGGTACAAGATTATGATGGAATATATGTTGCGGGGTGCGAACCCCGCGACTACTCGCGCGGGCCGAATAGTCAGTCTAACTGCCCGAGGAAAAGAGGGTCAACGTGCCGAAGGTCGTGTCCGCCCGGCGTCCCCAGCATAAGCCGAAGCTGGGGCAGCACTTTCTCGCCAGTGACAGCTATGCCGGGCAGCTCGTCGATGCCCTGGGGGATATTTCGCAGAACACGGTTCTGGAAATCGGTCCGGGACGGGGCATGCTCACGTCCCTTCTGGCCAAGCGCGCCCGCCGGCTGATCGCCGTGGAACTCGATCGTGTGCTCGCCGCCCAGCTTCGCCTGCGCTTTGGAATGTTCTCCAATGTCGAGATCATCGAAGCCGACATTCTGGCGATCGATTTCGATTCCCTGTTCGGCCCCAAGCCCGGCCTCGGCCGCCCCGGCATGGAATTCAAGCCGGCTCCGGCGAAGGTGGTCGGCAATCTCCCTTATTACATTACTTCGGACATCCTGCTGCGGCTGTTGGCCTACGCCAAATACTTCGAGAGCATGGTGATCATGGTGCAGCGCGAAGTGGCTGATCGCATCGCGGCTGAGCCGGGCGGGCGCGACTACGGACTGCTCTCGGCCACTGTGCAACTCCACGCCCGAGTCGACAGATTATTCACGTTGCCGCCGGGAGCATTTTCGCCCCCGCCGAAAGTGCACTCCACGGTGCTGCGCCTGACCATAGCGCCGCGGCAGAAAGAACTCGGCCTTAATAGTGATCACGGCCTGGAAGCAGGCTTCATCGACTTCCTCAAGTTGTCGTTTGGTCAGAAGAGAAAAACTTTGTGGAACAACCTGCGCTCGGCTTATCCGGAGCCGCGATTGCGAGAGGCGATGGCGCAGTCCGGAGTGAAGCCTGCGGCGCGTGCCGAGAGCTTGAGCCTGGAAGAATCGGCGGCGTTATTTCATGCCTTGCGCGGCGGCGGCAATGGCTCGTAACATAATGTTCAGATAGGGGGCAGGACCTATGATCGCCACCCAGGTCCGTCATCCTGCGGTTGCCGGACGTTTCTATCCCCGCGAGGAAAGCTCTCTGCGCGAAGAAGTCCGCGCCTACCTGTCGCAAACCCCGAAACCCAAACCCGCTCGCGCACTGGCGTGCCTGGTTCCCCATGCCGGGTACATGTATTCCGGCCACGTTGCCGGAGCCGTGTTTGCCCGGCTGGAGATTCCCGAGCTTTGCCTGGTGATGTGTCCCAACCATACCGGGATGGGCCGGGCTCTGGCCATTATGAGTGAAGGCGGGTGGCAGACGCCTCTGGGTACGGTTCCTATTGACAGCGGGTTTGCCTCATCCCTGAGAGAGCGCTGTTCGCTGCTCCACGAGGATGCAGCCGCCCACCGCAACGAACATGCCGCGGAAGTCGAGTTGCCATTCCTGCAAGCCTGCCAGCCGAAACTGAAATTCGTTCCCATCGCTCTGGGCACGGGGCAGTTCGGGCCGCTGGAGCAACTGGGGAACGCCATTGCCGACGCGGTGGCCATGCACGATGCGACGGTTCTGATTGTCGCCTCAAGTGATATGAATCACTACGAATCCGACGCGGTCACCCGGGTGAAGGATCACCGGGCAATCGCGCCCATGCTGGCGCTCGATGCGCGCGGGCTTTATGACGTCATCATGCATGAGGAGATCAGCATGTGCGGCTTCGGCCCGGCAGTAGCGATGCTCACGGCGGCGAAAAAACTCGGGGCGAAGTCGGCGGAGCTGGTGAAGTATGCAACCTCAGGCGATGCTTCCGGCGACCGCGACATGGTGGTCGGATACGCAGGAGTTATAGTCTCGTAGGCGCGCGGTTTCAGCGTACACTGAGACCTGGTGACCAAGCGTCGTCTAACCATCGGCGTTTTCGACTCCGGCTTCGGCGGCCTGACCGTCCTTAAAGCTTTACTTGAACTTATCCCCGACTCCGATTATCTCTACTTCGGCGACACGGCGCGCCTTCCCTACGGCTCGAAATCGGTCGAAACCGTCGGCCGCTATGCGGTCGAAGCCACCCACTACCTGGGGGGCCACGGCGCCGAGATGCTGGTGATCGCTTGCAATACTGCAACCGCGCTGGCGCTCGATCGCATCACGGCGGCGGCGCACGTGCCCGTGGTGGGGGTGGTTGAGCCTGGCTCCGAAGGCGCCGCGCAAGTGAGCCAGAATAAGAAAGTCGTTGTCGTCGGGACAGAGGCGACAGTGAGCAGCCACGCCTACCGCAGGGCGCTCGAGTGCCGGGGGTTGGTGGCGAGAGAGAAAGCCTGCCCATTGCTCGTTCCGCTGGTGGAAGAGGGATGGGTCGACCACCCCGTCACTGAACAGGTGGCCCGCATCTATTTGGCGGAAGCTTTTGCCGATCAGTTTCGCGATGCCGACACGCTGCTGCTGGGCTGCACGCACTATCCGCTGCTGAAGCCGCTGCTGCATCGGGTTGCGCCCTCAGGAGTCAGCATCGTGGACTCGGCCGAATCCACCGCTCGTGCCGTGGCCGACCATATGCAGAGCCTGTTGCCACCTGCCCCTGTGATCCAAGAGGAACGCCGCGCCCACCCGCGGCTGAAATTCTTCGCAACCGATTCGGTGGAGAAATTCAGGCGCCTGGGGCAGCGATTCCTCGGACATTCCATCGAAAACGTCCAGCATGTGGATTTGAAGGAGTAGTGATCCCGCATTGACGCGGTGAGGTACTAAATTCGGAAAAAAACACGAAGGGCACAAAGTTACCCGAAGGAGCAAAATCGGTGCTGCGCGAGGTTTTCCGCGCGGAGAACTGAGAACGGAGAACTGTCTCTCAGTACAAGTGGAAATCGACTTCGACTGCGATCTCGACGGGAACCGGGTGTCCGTCTTTGGTGCCGGGTTCAAATCTCCAGGTCTTAACCGCCTCGATAGCCTTTTCGTCCAGGCCCATGCCCAGCGCGCTAACCACTCGAATGGCGGTTGGGCGGCCATTGACATCGACGATTAAGCCCAGAACGCAAGTTCCCTGATACTTGGCCTTGCGCGCTTCTTCGGAAAACTCGGGATCGGTCTGGTAGATGACGCGAGGCGCCATCACCCCTCTGCCCGGGCGGAAAACTCCTCCGCCCATGCCGCCGCCTTCACCCGGTCCCACACCCGGACCTGTGCCGGGACCGACGCCAGTTCCTCTGCCTTCTCCGATACCACTACAGCAGCCGGTGCCATTCGAGGGGATGGGAGAGGTCGATTTGGGATCGCCGAGGTTCGGTAAATTGTTGTTCATCGCGATTTTGATGTCGGGCGGCACCATCACGGTGGGTTCATACGAGAGCTTGGGATTGAGATTGCGGATGACCGCGGCCGGGGGCACGATCTGCGGCTGCATAGAGAACTTGGGCAGCTTTCCCACGGACGCCTTCAGCACGTCGCGATCTCCGCCGCCGCCACCTCCGCCAGCCTGTGTTGCGGCCGGTTTCATGGGGATGTACTCACCGGGATCAACGAGTTTGGTGGTAGTCGTTGCTTTGGCTTCGACTTTGGGCACGATGTGCCGCACCCAGATCGTTCCCCCGATGATCAATCCCAGCACGACCACGTGCGCGACCGTCGAACCGAGCGCCCCATTCTTCTTGTAGTTGTAGAAGCCCCAGATATCCTTGACCGGGATCGGCTTGGACTCGAGTTTGAGCGGCGGGAGTTTCTTGGGAAAGAAAAAATCGTCCAGTCCGCGGAAAAGCGACTTCCACAGCGGTTCCGGCGGAGCCATGAGCAGGTGAAGCTCGGGCTCGCCGGAACTCACAGGCACGCTCGGATCAATTTTCGGATTCACTTCGACAGATGCCATTATTCCCCGGTTCGGTTCCATCTGCACACGTAAAGCGTCACCCCCTGCGCCGACGGCCCTGTTAAAGAGATGAGCCGTCTTTGCAACAAGTTGCCTCCCGGCGCTTTCTAGTTTCTTGCTGGCCTAGGCGACGGCGCGGTCCAACTCCCCAGCTCTCTTCCTCTATCTAAATTGTACCCTCTCCGCCGCCGTTTACGAAGTGGCATTTCCAGTTCCCTTGGGAGATGTCCCGCGGAGCGGCATAGCGGGCAGTTCTACCCCGTGGAACTTCGTGTTCTCCGTGGTCGAAATCGCGCGGGTGATGGGTCTTTTTAACCTGAAGCGCCCGCGTTAAGCCCTTGAACTACCGCGTCCACTCTACCTTCAAGTCATAAAGACCCGTCACCTCGCGCGAGGCCTCATAGACGTTCCCCGGCACACTCCCTATAATGAAAAGATTCAATCATTTGGAGACTGCAAGCAGGTGCCGTTCGAACTGAAATCCACCATCAACCTGCCCAAGACCGCCTTCCCCATGAAGGCGAATCTGCCTCAGAACGAGCCGAAAATGCTGGCCCGCTGGGAGCAGATGGGCATCTACAAGCGCATCCGGCAGGCGCGCAAACGCGCTCCCGTTTACGTTCTGCACGATGGCCCGCCCTACACCAGCGGCCCCATTCACCTGGGCACGGCGATGAACAAGTGCCTCAAAGAC
>Ga0187782_10003020_pt1 | contig 12505 bp, 10 predicted proteins | sample 0715_SJ02_MP15_2_FD_132454 | JGI IMG/M metagenome (GOLD analysis project Ga0187782, IMG submission 132454) | Tropical peat soil microbial communities from peatlands in Department of Meta, Colombia - 0715_SJ02_MP15_20_MG | ecosystem: Environmental > Terrestrial > Soil > Wetlands > Peat | place...
CGATGAAAGAAAGCGGAGGAAGGGGCAGCCATGCGTCCACTAACCGGAACAGCGGGGTCAGGAGGTTGAGCATACGAATCTGGCCGAGCCCGAATGTCCTCCGTCGCAGGACGCGTCCGTTGAACCACCACGCCAGCACGCCTGGCCGGTTGAACTTCAGTATCCGCTCGACCTCAAAACCGGCCTTCACCGCAACGGCCATCAGTTGGTCCCTCGTGTACCTGCGACAGTGCCCTAGTACCTCGTCCAAACTTCCGAAAAGCCACGGTCCACATGGTACCAGCACGACCGCACGACCTCCATCGGACAGCGCGTCATAGATATTCCGCATCGCGCCGAGGTCGTCCGACACATGCTCGACAACATTCAAACACACGACGGTGTCGAACGACTGCCCCTTCGGAAACGATTCCGCATCCATCGCGTTCGTGTACGCGACTCTCAGGTACGGTCGCGTTGGGCGCAATGTAACCAGATATTCCAAGTAGTGCGGGTTGAGATCGGTGGCCCAATAAACCGGCCGCGGCATCAGGTGCACCGACATATTGCCCCGGCCGGCACCCACTTCGAGAACTCGGTCTCCCACGTAAGGACGAATCACGTCCGCCATCCATTGCGTGAACCGCGGGGCGCGATTTAGCCGCTCGAGGATTTCTCCGCCGCTCTCATCCTCCATGTATATGCGATCTGAAATGGCATAGTGCAAAATCGCGCCAAGGGCGCGGAATCCGTCCTTCCAGGTAATTTTCTTCCCTTCATTGTAAGTGCGTCCTGAGTAGCTGATCGGTACTTCAAAGATTCGGGCGCCACGTTTGGCCAGCTTAATCGCCAGCTCCGGTTCGACGTCGAACGTCGAACTTTCGAGCGGAATGCTCTTCAAAAGGTCCGCCCTCACCATCTTGTAGCAAGTCTCCATGTCGCTGAGATTCAGGTCGCAGACCACGTCGCAGAGGAAGGTCAGGAATCTATTTCCCACAGCGTGGCGAAAGAACAGGGCACGCTTGTATCCGCCAGCCAGGAAACGCGAGCCGAAGACCGCGTCCGCCTCCTCGAGTAGGAATACTTCCGCCATTTTCATCAAGTCGCGAGGGTGGTACTCGAGGTCGGCGTCGTGAACCACGACAAGTTCGGTGTCGACGTGCTGCAGCGCGGTCCGGATTGCGGCGCCCTTGCCGCTGTTGACTTCGTGGCGCAACCACAACCATGAGAACTTTCCGTCCTGCCCTTCCGCGTCGAGTGTCGCTCGAAAGTGCTGAATTGCCTGGGCCGTTCCGTCGGATGAGCCGTCGTCGACCACAATCACTCTGATTGACTCAAGCAGCGGCGACTCGCCGAGCACGCGCAGGCGCCCGAGGCTCGTCCCGATTAGGAAGCGCTCGTTATAGACGGGAACGATCACAGAAAGAGTCGTGACCATCCGCTGCTTCTCCGGATTCCTCCACAAATCTGCCCATGCTGCCTCGCCCTCGCCCGGAGCGCGGACTCGAATCGCTCGATCTCGTGTTGAAAACATACTCACGATGTTCGTCGGCCGTCTAACCGTGCGCTCGCCCATCCCGACAGTACGTCAAATCTTACAACCTAGCTATGGGCTCTAACCGCCCAACAAAGTGAAGATCGCGCTCAAAAATCCACGAGGCAGGGGCAGGATATAAACCCAGCGAACTCCTCATCTCAACAACGCGTAGACCAACCGTCTTGAACGCGGATGCCCACTGCGCGGGCGACCAATAGTTGTACGGCAACGCGACGTTGTGACGGGCATTCCCCACCCAATCCATGAAACGAAGTGTGGCTCCGGCCGCGCGACCTTGTCGAATGTGATCCTTTATCACGATCGATTTCCCAACACGCTTCGCTTCCCGAAGCAAACGGACGGGATCATTCGTATGATGAAGCACATCGACAAACATTACGATGTCGAAACTTGCATCGCCGTGCGGTATCTGAGTGCCATCGAATTGACGAACCGGCACTTTGGCTGCGGGTCGTAGAAGAACATCAATCCCCTCAATGGAGATGCCTGGCGATTGGTTTGCGATCAAATAGTCGATCGTTCCATCCCCGCAGCCTACGTCCAGAACTCTGGACCGCGGCGGAATTAGACCAGCCAGATGGCTTGCGAGAGTCTTGGCCCTTCGGCTAAACACTAATTTCTCGTGTAAAACGCCAACGGCCCCGCTCACGTTCGATCCCCCGAAGTTCCAAAGATCGCCAGATCACTCCATTCGCTTTCTCGCCATGCCAAGCACACTCAGGAAGAAACTCGAAAGAACGATCTGCACTCCCAAGGTAAGCGAAACAAAACCAGGTATAACCATGCGAAGCGTCGTATCAGGATCGAGCGGCCCGAAATGGTGACTTCGCCAATAACCCAGGCCGAAGATCCATGTACCGGCGCCCGCCAGAATCAATAACGTGCCAAGAATCAGCCCCGTTTCGAGTGTCACGAATCGAAACAACCTGTTTAGCCTCCGGTCCTCGGGCAGCAAACGCTCGGTGATTCCAAATAGCTTCGTAAATACCGCAAAATTGATCGATTGAAATCCGACCAGCATGGTCATGGCGCCAAACAGAAGGGTGTGGTAGTCAAAGGTCGCCCTTCCGATTGTGCGCGGACCGGGAAGAAGCCAAAGGCTCACCAGCGTTCCGACAAGAAACAAGACAATCCCCGGATAAAGAAACAACCATCGCGGACTGTAGAGCAGGAGAAAACGAAGGTAGCGCCATCCGTCGCGCCACGTTCTGAGGTGCGGCCGTCGATCACGCCCATCGGGCGACAGCACGGTCGGAATCTCGGCAATTCGCAACTTGAACAGAGTCGCCTTTACAACCATTTCCGTAGAGAATTCCATTCCGGTTGTTTGAAGTTCGAGCCTGTCGATCGCGTCCTTACGAAAAGCACGCAGGCCGCACTGAAAATCCCCGACCGGGCAGCCGAAAAACAGACGTCCGAGCCAACTCAGTAGCGGATTGCCTAAAAACCTGTGCAAAAAGGGCATTGCTCCGGGACGAATCTCACCAAGGAAGCGATTTCCCATCACCAGTTCATAACCTTCATCTAATTTCGCGAGGAAATCGCCAAGTTGCGTGAAGTCGTAACTGTCGTCGGAGTCTCCCATTACCACGAATTTTCCGCAGGCTGCGGCGATGCCTCCACGCAGGGCGCTGCCGTAACCGCGATTCCTAATTGCAACCACGCGGGCACCCAATCGCTCGGCAAGCGCCTGGGAACCGTCACTGCTGCCGTTGTCCGCAATAATCACTTCGCCCCGGATCCGCAACTGATCCATCGCGGACAGGGCCTTCCTAATGCACGTGCCCACAGTCAAGCTCTCGTTCAAACAAGGCATGACGACCGACACATCGACGGTAGCCAGCGGCGTTTCGCTAACTGTGTCTGATTGACGTGAATCGATATTTTCCGAAGTGGCAGTTTTCAACGATGTCACGGCGCCTCCAAGCTTGAACGGAGGGCGGAGTCCGAAGTGAGTCGTAGAGCGACCAACACGCTCCAATGATACTGCATGTGCCATCAGCCGGATACACTCAAGACCGCAGCCGTTGCGCCAACCGCGTATAATCGAGTGCGCGCGCAGTCCGACATCGAGAACGGCCCGGCCGGACGTAAATGTCAAAAGCAAGACAACAAAGCCGACAAGCGGTCGCTGAAGTGGGTGCGATCGCCGAGAGTGCCGCCGATCTCTGGGAGTCTGCGTATGTGCGGTTTGAAACGCCCGAGCAAGAGATTAATAAGTTTGTGGGCCGGCTTAAGAATCTGGGTATTGATCGCTTGGATCGCGATGCTCAGGTCGTGGAACTGTTTTGCGGACGCGGCAACGGACTTCATGCGCTTTCCCGTCTCGGATTTACAAACATCGAGGGAGTAGATCTGTCGTCCCGCCTGCTTTCTCTCTATCGCGGACCTGCAAAGTGCTACGCGTGCGATTGCAGGCAGCTTCCTTTTCCGGATCAGAGCAGGGACTTGCTGATTGTCCAGGGCGGATTGCACCATTTGTCCACCCTGCCTGCGAGCCTCGACGAAGCCTTTCGAGAAATACGCAGGGTGCTGCGCAAGGAAGGCCTGATGGTCGCCGTGGAGCCCTGGCTGACTCCCTTCCTGAGGCTCGTCCACTCCGTTTCGGAGATTCGGCTGATGCGCCGTTGCTCGGTCAAGCTCGATGCTCTCGCTACAATGATTGAGCACGAACGGCACACCTACGAGCAGTGGTTGAATCAGCCGACACTGATTCTAAATCTCGCGCATTCGCACTTCACGCCGGTTTATGAGTCCTTCGCCTGGGGCAAGTGGCGCTTTGTCGGGATCCCTCGCTAGATTCGCCATGTCCTGCCTCAGCTGGAAATAGAGAAAGCGTTCATCCGTCAAGATAACGGAGCGAACACATGAAAAAGCAACGGCAGCATTGTGTCCCGCTACAGCTTCGCCGCCAAGATTGGGGCGGGGCTCGCGGCTTTGAGTACCGGGCCTAGAGCCGGCTCGCGAAAGTGCGACGAGACTCGATCGATGATCTGCGAAAGCGGGGTTGCTGGGCGAAATCCCGTCAGCTTCTCCAACTTTTCGAGCGCCGGCACGCGGCGCGGCATATCCTCAAAACCCGGCTCGTAGGCTTGCTCGTACGGGATGTGCCGGATAGGCGAATCGCTCTTCGTGCGTTCCTTGACGGCGCGCGCCAGCCCCTCGATCGTAATCTCTTCACTGGTACCGATGTTAACGACTTCGCCGACGGCTCGATCGGTTCCTGCGAGCCTCAGAATTGCTTCGACGGTATCGCGCACATCGCAGAAGCACCGCGATTGTTTGCCATCGCCAAAAACGGTGATCGGCGCGCCGTCTAGCGCTTGTCGCACGAAATTCGGCAGCACCATTCCGTATCGTCCCGTCTGCCGCGGCCCGACCGTATTGAACAGCCGCACCACGATGACCGGCTGCTTTTTCTCCTTGGAATAGGAAAGCGCAAGAAATTCGTCGAGCGCCTTCGAAGCAGCGTAACTCCATCGCCCGATCGTGGTCGCGCCCAGCACCAGATCGGCGTCCTCGCGAAACGGCACTTTCTCGCTCTTGCCGTAGACCTCGGAAGTAGACGCCGTGAACACGAGCTTCTTTTTCTTGGAGGCTGCGTCGAGCACGAGCTGCGTTCCGTAGACGTTTGTCTCGATCGTCTTCACGGGGCTTTCGACGATCAGCCTCACCCCGACGGCGGCGGCGAGGTGGAAAATCACGTCGGATTCATCGACCAGCTCCGCCAGCAACTGTTTGTTCGTGATCGAATCGAAGAAGTAATGAAACCGCTCATGCGATTTCAAGTGGCGGATGTTTTCAACGCTTCCGGTGGAGAGGTCGTCGAGAATGAATACTTCGTCGCCCCGCGCGAGCAAAGCCTCTGCCAGATGCGATCCGATGAATCCAGCTCCGCCCGTTACGAGATGGCGCAAATTTCCCCCCTAATCCGTGGTGTTCCCACCCTCATGCGGCCCCGAGGGCAGTTCGATGCCCTTCTTCACGTCCTCGCCGTACCCATATCCGTAGGCGTATGGATAGTAGCGATACGAGTAGTAATAATCCGGCGCGCTCGAATCCACTGCGTTCAATACGACACCCAGCAGGCGGCTCTTCACGCCGGAGAGCAGATCGCGCGTGCGAGTGAACGCCTCCTTCGGCGTTTCCCCACTGCGCACGACGAGCAGAACTCCATCCGTCAGTGAGGACAGGATTACCGCGTCCGTTGCGGCCATGATCGGCGGCGAGTCGATCACCACAAACTTAAACCGCCGCCGCAGCTCCGCGAGCACCTCCCGCATTCGATGTGACGAGAGCAGGTCCGCCGGGCTCGGCGGTATCGGCCCCGTCGTCAAGGCCGTGAGATTGTTGATCGCTGGGTGCGGGATGAGAACGTCATCCAGGGTGCAAACTCCCGCTAGATACGAACTCAGGCCCGAATCCTTCCCGACGGTCAGATTCAAGGCGCGCCGCACACCCGGCTTCCGGAGGTCGGAGTCCATCAGCAGCGTCCGGTCGCCGAGCTGGGCCAGAGTGACGGCCAAATTCACCGCGGCAGTCGTCTTACCTTCTCGCGGCAGCGCGCTCGTCACGAGAATCGCCTGCGGCGGATGCTCGGCTTGTGACAGCAACAAAGACGTGCGCAGCGCCCGGAATGCCTCCGAAATCTGCGATTTCGGCTGGACGTAGGAAAGCAGCTCGACGCGCGGGCCTGCGCCCACTTGCTGCCCGGTATCCCCTGCCAGCCGCGAGAGTTTCCCGTGGTGCCCGTTCAATCCGGGCAGAGCTGGGACAACCGCCAAAGAGGGAAGCCCCGTCAGCGCCTCGATATCGTCGGGCGACTTGACCGTGTTGTCGAGGTATTCTCGGAAAATCGCGAGGCCCACGCCTCCGACCAACCCGATCAGAAATGCCAGAAGGATGTTACGCGCTTTCTGCGGCCGCGACGGGCTTGAGGGAACCAGGGCAGGATCGACGATCCGGATGTTGCTCGACCGCAGTCCCGCCGTTATGCCTGCTTCTTTCAGCTTCTGCAGCAGCCCGTCGTAGAGTTGCTTATTGGACTCCGCATCGTGCTGCAGGATGTTGTACTGCACGAGCTTTTCAGCCAGATCGTTGGCATCCGCCTTCTGCTTGTCGAGCGCTTCCTGCAGGATCGCGACGTGACTCCGCGCCGTGTTGAAATCCTGGATCACTCCGTCCGCGATCGTCTTGCGTGCCTTCTCCAGATCGTCGTTGACTTCCTTCTCCTGATCGAGCAGGCGCTGTACTTTGGGGTAGTTGGGCCCGTATTGGTTGACGGCTTCCGCGTATTCTTCGTCGAGGTCCGCTTTGCGCTTCAGCAGGTCTTGAATCACGAGGCTATCTCGCGCCGCGGGCAGTGCGTCCACGTTGCCGGAAAGCGCCATGCGATACAAAGCCTCTTTCTCAGCTAGTTCCGTCTGCGCGTCCGTTACCGCCTTGCTCAGGTCGCCCAGCTTCTGGGTCGTGATGTCCTGTTTCTCGTCGATTTGCCAGATCTGGTTTTCGCGTTCGTAGGCGAGTCGCGCGTCTTCCGATTTCTCGACCTTGATCCGAAGTTCTTCGAGCTCCGACGAGAGCCAGTTCGAAGCCTGAGTCGTCGCGTCGTACTTGCTTCGGAAATTCAATTCGATGAAGTTCTGCAGGTGGGCGTTCACTACCTGGGCGGCAAGCTGTGGGTCCTGGGCATCGAAGCTCACCTCAATCAGCCGGCTGTTCGGCACGCGCTTGACGCTCAACGATCCGAGGAAAGCGCTGAGAATCGCCGGCCGTTTCGACGACGCTCCGACTTGTCCGAAATTAAAAGGAGTGGGAGAGCCGCCGAATTCCGGGTACCTCCCGAGATCCATTGACTTGATCGTCTGCAGCGCGAGCGTTTCACTTTGCAGGATCTTCGTCTGCGTTTCGAGGTAGTTGTCCATGTCGACGAATTCGTCGTAGGGGTTCTCGTCCGGGAATTGGATCGTGTTCTGGGACTCCCGGTCTACCTCGACGCGCGCGGTCGCCACGTAAACCGGCTTCATCTTGAACGATGCAATCGTCACTACAGTGACGACCGTCAGCAGAAATGTGAGCACCAGCCATTGGTGCTTCTTGAGGATGATGAAGTAATCGAGAAGGTGCGGCTCTCGCGGCGCCTGGTCCCACGGTAGAGCCGACGGAGCGGGGATTACCGTCAGCGGCGATTCGCTGATCTTCCGCTCGCGAAGCGCAAATCGGGACGCATCTTCCATCTACGCCATGCTCCTCATATCCGCTCTCGTTTTTAGATCCCGAACCGCACCGAACTATGGCAACCGGTAAATCGCCACGCCTGACCCGATCCCCAACGCTGCTTCTGTGCCGCGGGCAAGCGCCTTCTTCCCGCGGCTGTCTGGTATATACAGGATGTCGTTTGACAGAAGCGGAATGTCATCCACCTTGTGGCTCTCGATTTCCTTGATGCGCACGGGGATCGAATCTCGCTGGCCGGTCGCCGGATTGGTCCGCATGATCGTCGCTGAGTCGAGCTTAGCGAATGTCGTAAATCCGTGAGCCAGCGCCACGGCCTTGAGCACCGTGATTTGCTCGCCGTGCCCCTCCAAAACGTAGCCACCGGGCTGCGCTACGCCGAACCCCAGGACGTAGACGATTCCCGCCGGCGGGACGGTCACCGTGTCGCCGCCGTAAATCTGTATGTTGTAGACGGATTCTCCCGATTCGAGCAGGTCCCGCAGCCGAATGATGATCTTCTGTTCGTCCGGCGTGGAATTCGCCGTAGCACCCGGGGAATCGGACTTTGCCGCGCCGGCAGGCGCGGGGCGCGTAACGATGACCGTGTCACTCGCCGTATCCGACACGCCCCCCGCAGCTGAAAGCACTTCGAGCAATGTCGTCGGGCGCGTCACCTGATAAACCATCGTGTGGCTCACCGCTCCGACCACGGACACCGGAGCACTATTCTGTTCCTTCACGAACACTGAAACGTTGGGATGCGACACGAGGCCGTTCTCGATCAGGAGCTTTTCGAGTTTGGACTCCAGATCAAAGGAGGTCAGTCCCGCCGCCGGAATTCGATCGGGGATCAGGGGAAAACTGATGTCGCCCGCGTCGCTCACACGCACGTCCCGTGAAAGCTCAGGGACGTCAAAAACGTCGATGTGGAGAAGGTCGCCGGTTCCGATGGGGGTGTCCACCGGATGAGCTCGCGCTAAGGTAGCGAGCCGGTCGATTTTTTCGTTCGTCTGTTGCGGGGTGTCAAACTTCTCCTGACCGCCCGCCACCTGCGTTATCCCGATTAGCAGAATGGCCAACGGCAGGACACGATCCGCCCGAAACCAGTCCGATACCCCGTGGACGGTTAAAACCATCGCCAAAGATGACCCCGAGACACTATGGATGACCGAAGCATCGCTGTCAACCACAAGCTGGGCATGCGCTTGATCGTACAACGGCCTCAGGTTGGCCTCTTCTTCGCCCAGAACAATCGAAAACAAAAAGAATTCTGCCTGGAGGGATCACCCGGCGGTGGAAAGCTACGGAGCTTCAGCGTCAGTGCGGAGAGGCGCGGTAGCGCGGATGCGACTCGAGCTCTGGGGCGGCGAAATCGCGAGGCTCGATTGTAGTAGAAATAGCATGGCGTTCGCGGGAATGTGTAGATTGAAATCGACGAGGCTGTGAACCAGCATTCCGTAGATCGCCGCAATCGATCCGGCGTGGAGTGCGCGCGAAAAATGGCCCTGCTCCGCGGTCATCGATCTCCGCGCCTCGCGGTAAAGAAGCCATAGAAAAGCTGCACCGCACAGGCCTCCTAGGATTCCCGTTTCCGCTAGCGTCTCCATGTAGTCGTTGTGCACGTGATCCACGAGCTTTCCGTCGTAGGCCGTCTCGTAGCGTGGGAAAACGTCCACGAGCGCCCCAATGCCGCATCCGATGATCGGATGATCGAGAAAGATGTGGGCCGCTCCACGTGCCATCGAGATGCGCCGGCCGAGCGACACTTCCGGAGACTTCAGTTCCGAGAACTTCGTGATTGCCAGGTTCGCACCTACCCACGCTACCAGCGCCAATGTCAGCAGGGCCACGGCTCCGGTCGCTACCATGCGCGAACTACTCCATCCAGACCGACGGCTCCGCGCTAGCAGCCCAAGTATTCCTAGCTCAAACAAAAATCCGATGATCCCGCCACGCGAGCCGGAGAGCACGAGTGCGCTAACCGGCACGATGGTCAGCACGACGGTGAGCGGCACCACGTCTCGGTGGATACCACGGAAAACCATCATGGCGATTCCCAACGGCAATGTGAGCTCGACGAACCCCGCAAAGTGATTGCGGTTTACGTATGGGCCAAACGGGTCACCTTCCGTCTTGAACGCTTCACTCCAGTAGATCTCGCGAACCGACGTGAAGTGCTGAATGATTCCCAAAAGCGAAACCGCAAAACATAGAACGATCAGAAACCAAACCACGGTAGCTAGCTCATCGCGAGTGCGGAACGCCTGCGTCGCCAGAAAGAAAACGATGAAATAGGCCGCCAATTTCAACAGTTGGCCTCGGCTCAGAAATACATACGCCGTCGTATGGGCCCCGATCTGAATCAATCCAATTGCGAGCACGCCTAGCAGCGGCCAGTTGAGCGGACTCCAATGGAGCTGGGCATCTGGTTTGAACGCGAGGGCGATCGCCCAGAGGACAAAGAGCGCCGCAGCAGCTGTTTCGATCAGCGATGCCGCCCACACCTCGACGCCACCGAGTGCGAACACTGATCCGGCGATTAAGATGCACAGTCCAATCCTGAGCAATCTCATGGGGACGGCTTCTCCGCCGGTTGTGCGGACGGAAGCAGAAAGACGTCCGCAATCCAGACTGTTCCCTCTAGCTTGTTGTCGAAGAGGCGGCTCGTATTTCGCAGGAGACGCACGAGCAGGAAGTGCGTCTGCGGATTCGTGGTCAAATCTGCATCTACGGAGGTCCAGTCGTGCGAGCCGGTGAAAGCGTCCGTGACCGTCGGCGCGACTTCCTGGTGATTCGGATCCGAAACGTGAAACTGTATGCCGCTTTCCGTAGTAATCCCTTCCGTGCGCATCAGTGCGTGGAAGTGATATGCGTGCGCGGGCTCGACCGGCACGTATTCCGCGGGTTCGGTTAGTACGAGATTTCTCCCGCCGGTGAAGTCGAGTCGCACGGCGCGGGCGCCGCTTCCGAGCGGCGCTGCGTCATAACTGATATCGGCGCCGAGAACTCCGTCCCATCGCCAATCGAGCCCGCCATTCGCGAAATCTGCCGCAAAATCTCCGTTCCACATCGCCGAGTGATTGGGCGGTTCGCTATGGGGCATGCCGGCCAAGGCCAGCGCCTGCCGCCAGACGCGCGACGCGTCGTCGGCGCGGTCTTCATGAATCAGGTTCTCCAAGAATGGAAATGCTTCGGGCAGCTTAATCGGCTGCTTGAGGCCGACAAGCCTCTGCCACACCGCCAGCGCCGGGTCCATTCGCCCCGAAGACGCAAAGAAATCGATCGCCTGCAAGTATGCGTCCGCACTGGCGGGCAACAGTTGATCGAGAATGGCGCCGACATCTTCGGTCGACCGCCACGTTCGCGAGATCGCGAGAGGCAAAAGCGTCGGATCGGCGCGGACTGCATGCCGCAGCTCCTCGAACGCTTCGGGGTATTGCTGGTCGCGCAGCAGAAAGTTGCCGTAGTGAAACGCAACTTCCCCCGACGCCGGATAAACAGCCTTCGCGTGCGCGTAGGCGTCTCGCGCGTGCTGGTCGTCACCCGCGACTTCGTACGCGCCCGCCAAATCGATCCAATAGTGCGCCGACCGCGGATCGTCCTGAACCGCCTTCTGGTAATCCGCAACCGCCTCGTGCAAATTGGGATTCGCGAAATCCCACTGTCGCAGGCGGCCGACGCGATCCCACGCAGAGCCGTCGCCGGGTGTCAACTCCGCACCGCGCTGCATCAAGTCGACTCTTTCGGAGTCCAGCCGATGGTTCGCCAGCCAAAGCACGCTGGCTTGCGGGATCAGGATCGCCGCTGTTGCCAGTGATATAACGACGAGAATCGAACGCCGCGCGGCGGTTTCGAGAGGCATGTCCATCGAAGGCTAATCTGCTATGCCCCGCGCGCCTCGGCAAGAATAATTTGACCGCTCGAAGTTCCGGGAGCTTTAGGACACGTGATTAAGAAACATCTTCAACGTTTCCCAAAACGATAGACAACACCCACGGAGACGCGGCGCAATGTGCGGTTCGTGTACGTCTGCGTGCTTGGGAAAAAATTTGCGCTAGTGAAGTCAATTTCCAGCAAGCGAACGGCCCAATGTTCTTTGAGATTCAAGTCGAGGCCGCCGCCGCCCGCCCAGGAGCGAACGACCGAAGTAATGGGTTGTCCGTTGAATCCGCAGCAAGGAGGGACCTTGTCGTCGTAGAATCCGACTCCATAGAGGAATTGGCCGAACGGGCTTATCTTCCGGTGGCCGAGGGGGTAGACCTGAGGGCCCGCCAGAAATGTGTAGATATGCGTGGTACCAAGAATGGTGCCCTGATTCGTGCCGGTATCGACCACTTCTCCCGCCACGCCGATCCACTTCCTGAGATTGTCCTCGAACGAAGCGTACCAGCCGTTCGTCCCGATCGACCCGGGCACGCGTAGAACAGGCCCGTCGGTCGCGTAGTAAGAGCGATTTGCGTAGCCGGCCGAAATCTGGAACTTCGGCACTGTGGACGTCCGCTTTACCTTGACGGGTTCGGTCTGTCCTTCGGGAGCCTGTCCCTGGTCGGAGGGAGCTTGCCCCTGCTCCGGCGGCGGCTGGTCCTGCGCCCTCGACGAAGAGATCGCGGACAGCACGAACAAACCAGACAAGCCGCAAATCACCGCTACCTTCCTCATCGGCAGGAGCCTCCCTGGGAACTCGAACACGCAGCGTCGTTGCTTGGAGGGCGGTTCCGCACGAAAGGGTTGGTTCGCCCCGCCCAATTCAGC
>Ga0187782_10003023_pt1 | contig 12501 bp, 18 predicted proteins | sample 0715_SJ02_MP15_2_FD_132454 | JGI IMG/M metagenome (GOLD analysis project Ga0187782, IMG submission 132454) | Tropical peat soil microbial communities from peatlands in Department of Meta, Colombia - 0715_SJ02_MP15_20_MG | ecosystem: Environmental > Terrestrial > Soil > Wetlands > Peat | place...
CCGCTTCCATCCGCCGCTGCTCCAGGGCCTCAAAATCTCTGCAAACTCCCGCTGGATTCCCCATGCGGGCACACTATCACAAAACATCAAGAATGTCAGTATATTATTCAATACTCAATAGTCGCCCTGCGCTCATCGCAATCAGCGCGTCATTGGTCAGTCGCCCCTGTCCGATTTGCTCGTAATCGTACTTAGCCGCCAAGCGAGCAAGCACTCTGCCGGTTTGAGTCCAGTCGCTGAGATTTGGCACTACGACTCGTTTTGCTCTCTCAAAATCACGCTCCAGGCGTTCAACAACTGGACGATCACGGTCGCTTGCGCCAGCATAGAGTTCTTCGAGCACCACCGAACTCAGCCAAAGAGTTGCATCGGGAGCCAATCGCCTGAGCGCGAGGGGACCATCGCTTCCCCGGCGCAGTGCGGAGATGTAAATGGAAGAGTCAAACAGGATCGGCTGCATTTATTCCGTCAACGTGCCGTACATATCCTTGATCTCAATGCCACTCTTCACGAAGCGCTCATTGGCTTCAAAAGCTAAGCGGTTCCTCTCGTGTTCGGCAATCGCCAGATCCAGAGCGCGCTCGATGGCCTCGGTTTCCGTCTTTGCACGCAAGACTCGTTGGGCCCGTTTGATTTTCACCGAGTCCAACTGAAAGTGCTTGTGCGATCGATTCCTTGCGGTGGCCATTTGGAGCTCCTTCGATGGCAGTATAGCACGTAATGTACATAAACATCATGTCGATGTACATGCTGCTGGAGAGGTGATCGACCCGCGGACAAAAAGCGATCGCAAACCAGATTCGATGGCCTTAAATGTGGTAATTGAATCGCAAGTTCCGTGTTGTCGCCCGTGCCCAACTCGTGGAAGAGACAGAGGTAGTAGGGGAGGATCGATTCGACGGGCAGAGGCTAACATCAGCTGCCAGTTCCCGTTCACATACAGGGGTTACGCGGGTTCCAGCAGGTTCAGCGATGGGAACATCCTTCGATAAAATCCGCGGTCGCGGGTGAGCAAACGCGATGCCTGAACCTGCGCGTGCGCGCCGATCAGGAAGTCAGCGAGAATGCGTTCCCTCTTGCCTCCCTGCTCACGGTATTTTCGCCAGACTCGACTTGCAAGAAAACTGGCCGGTTGGCCCAGCACGTCAATCTGAATACCAACCTCGGTCAGAAATTCGTCGCATTGCTCCTGAGAATCGAAGCCCACACACAGCTCGGCATACACAAGATCACATATCACCACCGACCCCGCCGTTGCCGCGGTCTCCAGCGCTTTGCTGGATCGATCCACAAATTCCTCATTCGGCAGCAGGATGTCCAGCAGGACATTTGTGTCCACGGCGGTAATCACCGGCCGCGCACACTTTCGACGTATGAATCGACAGAGCGATAGCCCAGCTTGGCAAAGTTCTTCCTCACCTTCCCTTTCCACTTTTCTAGGTTCATGCTCCTAGCCTTTTTGCGAAGCAGGATGATCTCCCCATCGGACGCGAACTCTACCTCGGTGTGGGGCTGGAGGGCGAACCGGTCTCGCAGCTCCTTGGGCACAGTGACTTGGCCGCGTTCGGCAATCCTTCTGGAGTAGGTTTTCATACCCACGTAGTATGATATATGAAGTCGTATTTGTCAAAATGCGCTCCGTTGTCCGGGAGTCGGTGGTGGCGCTGCTCGAAGGAATTTCCTCATGTCGGGACCGCCCGCACGTTGAGCAGCCTATCTGCGATCCTAAGGCCTGTCCCTCTTGTCGAATTCCCAGGCGATCCTAAGCAAAATCTCGGCCGCAACCTCGGCCCGCGAACACCCCTACGTCACAAATTGTCTCTCATACGCGGATCGCTCACGTCGCAAAATTGCACACAAAATGGTGCAGGAAATGGGGTGGTGCGCAATCTAGGCGCCTAGAATGCTAACCCCGGGAACTGATTGAGGGATACGTCGCGCTGCCCTAACGAAGCGTGCCCCGATCTACTTCACCCTACTGGCTTCCTCGCAGGTTCGTATCGGTGTATCAGACTAATTCCTGCAATGCCGTCCTAGATCACGCAGCGCGAGGCTTCCGGCTTGGTAGGCACGTGTGCTCGTCCTCACAGTATGCACACACGGCTTCTCCGCATTTTGGGCAGAGCTGCGCGTGCTCGGAGCAACCCGCCGACTCTCCGCAATCAGCGCAGGCTCGAGCTGGGGCCCCGCATTCCCTGGCATTTTCGCCTGTCGGGTCATAACCGACGCTCACCGATTCTTCGCAGCGCAGTTCTTTGGATGGCATAGGCTCCTCACTGGCGCCGAAATTATAGCGTCTGCCGCCTCCGGTACAAGGCACTTATCGATCTACAATGCAGCAATGTCATCGTCATCTGTGAGAAAGCACGCGAGCGGAGGTGCCGCGGTCGATCGACCGTCGGTGCCCGAGCCGTCGTTTGCCGAACGAGCGCGCACTCTGATGTACCTCAGCCGCATCGGCAGCCTCTCGTCCCTGTCACGTAAACAGCCGGGCTTCCCCTTCGGCTCGGTGATGCCGTACGCGCTGGATGGGCGTGGGCGCCCAGTTTTCCTCATTAGCACCATGGCGATGCATACCCAGAACCTACAGGCAGATCCGCGAGCGAGCCTGCTGGTGACCCAAGCCGGCGCAGGCGGCGAACCCCTCGGGGCATCTAGGGTGACGCTGTTAGGGAACGCCCTCCCGGTAGGGGAGTCGGAGACAGTAGCGGTGCGCAAGCTCTACCTCGAGAGCCACCCCAACAGCAAGTATTGGGTGGACTACGAAGATTTTTCCTTCTACCGCATGGAAGTCATCGACGTTTACTACGTGGGCGGGTTCGGCGTGATGGAATGGATTGCTGCTTCCGACTACGAAACCGCGCAACCCGACCCGCTGGCGGACGCTGGGGATCAAATCATCCAGCACATGAATGATGACCACAAGGAAGCGCTCATCCTGCTGGCACGGGAGTTTGCCGGCATCGAGGCAGAGGAAGCGACGATGACTTCAGTGGACCGCCTCGGCTTCCGTGTGCGGCTGAAAACCAACGATGGCGTACGTGGGGTCCGAATCGCCTTCCCGAGGGAAGTGAGCAACCCTGCTGAGACCAGAAAGGTTTTCGTGGAGATGGTGCAGCGTGCCCGGCACTAGCTTCCGTCAGCTTCGCCTCCACCAGTAGTTTTCACCATCCGCGTTGCGTACCAGCACATGAAGGCCTTTGTGGCCATTGCGCCTGCGGGCCCTGCGTAAGAATTTATGGAAGCGATGAACTTGAAGTTCTACTCTGCATAGCGAGGAGCGCACCGTGGGACGCAGATCGAAGGCCTTTCAGTTGCTGCTGGCCGCTATGGTATTCGCAGCGGCTGCCATCGCGGAGCCCGTTTCGTCGCTCAAGCCCGGCGATTACGTCAATGATTTTGCTGGCGTGCTCAGTCCGACCACCGTCCGCCAGTTGGACCAGATGTGCCGCCAGCTGGACCAGCAAGCCGCAGCGCAGGTCGCTGTCGTTACCGTCAAGTCCACCGACGGCGAGGACATCTTCCAATACTCGGTCGACCTTTATCAGAAGTGGGGTATCGGGCAGAAGGGCAAAGACCGCGGGGTGCTGATCCTGCTGGCGGTCGCGGACCGCAAATACTACATCACCGTGGGATACGGCCTTGAGCCGATTCTGCCCGACGGCAAGGTGGGTGGATTCGGACGCGAGGCGGTCCCCTACCTGAAACAGGGGGATTACGACCACGCCGTGAGCCTGCTGACTTCGCGAGTGGCGGCCGTGATCGCTCAGGACGCCGGCATCGATCTCACAACTTCTCAACCGACGCAACCCTCTCCCTCACCGCCCGCGGACACTGGCCTGTCGCCGGGCGCAATCATCGCAATCATCGTCGCCGTAATCGTCGTATTGTTGGTGTCGCCGCTACGCCGGCTGCTCTTCTATTTATTGCTTTTCGGAGGATTTGGCGGTGGTGGCGGACGTAGTGGGGGCGGATGGGGTGGTGACGGCTTCGGCGGTGGTGGCTTCGGTGGGGGCGGAGGCTTCGGAGGTTTTGGCGGCGGCAGTACCGGTGGCGGCGGCGCGGGTGGCGGTTGGTAGCGTGCGGCAAGCGAGGAATACCATGGCGACGGAAACTTCGGTTCCGGAAAAACAGATCAGTGAGTTTGTCAGCCGTTTGCAGCAGGCGGCCGGGACGAATCTGGAAAGTATCGTCCTGTACGGGTCGGCGGTTTCAAGCAACTACGACCCGGGATATTCCAATATCAACCTGCTGTGCGTGCTCAGGGACACTGCTTTGCCCAAGCTGCTCGCCCTTGCTTCCGACACGCAGTGGTGGACGAAACAGAAGCACCCAGCGCCGCTAATCATGACGCGCTTGGAGCTGGAACGCTCGGCGGACGTCTTCGCCATTGAGTTGCTCGACATGCAGCAAAAGCATCGGGTGCTGTTCGGGCCGGACGTTGTAGCCGCGCTCGAAATCCCGATGCACCTCCACCGGGCGCAGGTTGAATACGAACTCCGGGAGAAAGTGATTCTGCTGCGGCAGCGAATGCTGCTGGTTGCTGGCGACAAACAGCGTACATGGGATCTGCTGCTGCGTTCAGTGCCGGCGTTCGTTACACTGTTCCGGCACGCTCTGATCGCCCAGGGGCAGTCGGTGCCGGCCACGCGGCAGGAGGTGGTGAGAACCCTGGCGCGCAACCTGGGCGGGGACGTCTCCGGGTTTGAGCAGGTGTTGGACGTTCGGGAGCACCGGGCTGAACCCGGTCGGTTCGACGTCCAGGACTTAGCCGCACGATATCTGGCGGCGGTGGAGCAGGTGACGGCCGCAGTCGATCGCATGCTGGATTCCCGTTGACCTCGAGGCTACAGTCGTCGGGCCAAAATTTATTCAGGAGAGCGGCATGGTCAAGGCGTTGATTGTTGTCATTGTCCTGACGCTGATCGCGCTGGTCGTGTTCGGGCAATACGTCGGCGTACGCAACACACTGGTGGCGAAGAACGAGGCGGTGAAGGCCGCGTGGTCACAGGTGGACATCGTGCTGCAGCGGCGCGCCGATTTGATCCCCAACCTGGTCGAAACGGTGAAGGGGTACGCCAAGCAGGAGCAAACCGTTTTCGGCGACATCGCCAAGGCGCGCTCGGCATTGTTGTCGGCCGGAACGCCCGCCGACAAGATCGCTGCCAATAACCAACTCGACGGCGCCCTCGGTCGTCTGCTGCTTATCGTGGAGAACTACCCACAGTTGAAGTCCAATGAGAACTTTTTGCGGTTGCAGGACGAGCTGGCGGGTACGGAAAATCGTATTGCCGTGGAGCGCAAGCGCTACAACGACACGCTGCAGGATTACAACACCTACATCCAGCAGTTTCCGAACAACATTTTCGCAGGGTGGGCCGGGTTCAAGCCCAACGATGCTTACTTCAAGGCGGCCGAAGGATCACGCGAGGCACCGAAGGTGAATTTCGGAACGCCTGCTCCGCAGACTGCTCCCACACCCGCGAAGTAGTTTGCCCCAAAACAGCCCGGGCCGGTACCTGGAAGGTGTGCCGTAAAATGTGCCATACGCTTCGAGCCGGTATGCGCCAAATACGCGCTTTTTCGATACTTCGAACAGAGTGCTTCCGTGTGGACTTGGCGAATTGGCGTCGCGGAACGGAAGCATAACGGTTCGATCCTGGCGAGCGTTGGTGACGAGTGCGGGACGGAAGCGTACGAAGAAACTGCCGTCAGCACGCCGGGCGCTTCGATATTCGATTCCGGCCGACCATCGAGGAGCCGGGCAAACACTTTTCCGCAAGCCGCTAAGCCTTTACGTTACCCAAGGATTAAACACTGGGACACCGGCAGGTACGACGTCTTTGGTGTTGCGGGTCACGAGAGTAAGGTTGTGATGTATAGCCGTGGCCGCCAGCAATCCGTCGATCACCGGCAACGAGGATTTTGCAGCTGCGACTTGGGCAGTAATTCGTCCCCAGCGATCGGCCACGGGCTGGTCAATGGGCAAGATGCGATGCGCGAAACGGATGACAAGATCGCTGTCGAGCCACGCTTCGAGCGCAACACGGCGGGAGGGATCCCGCAGCGAGGCAATGCCCTTGCGGATTTCGCCCATGGTGAGGACACTCAAATAAAGCAGGCTCTCGTCTGTCGCATCAATCCAAGCTGTCACCTTGGGTTCCGGCTTCGGTCTCACCAGCTCGGAGATGACATTGGTATCGAGTAGGAAGCCGCTCATAGATCCACCGTCCGGCCGTAATCGGGCTTCCGTTCGAGGTCGATTGTCACCTTTGCCAACGGCGATTCGGCGAAGAACCGGACGAGGCTCTGGGGCTGTCGGGAAAGAGCTGAAAGCCGCTCGAACTCTTCCGCGGGCAGGATGACGACCGCTTCCCGATCCTGACGGGTGACCAGCTGTGGTCCTTCTGAACGTGCCCGGCGGAAGACCTCACTGAATTGGGCTTTTGCGGTCTGAAGCTGCCAGCGGGTCTTCGTCAACACGCTGCGCACAGTTCTTGCCGACCGCTTTTTCGAGATTGCTTTGCGGGTCGTCATACACCTCTCTTATGACTAGTCCGACTAGTCATAATTTTAAAGCAGGGCTTTTGAACAATGCAAGGGGCGCGTTATAGCTTGACGCTGGGCGTCCTGTGTGGTATTACATTTTCGATCATGTAATGGAGGTCGCGTGGAGTCTGCAATTACCGTTAAGGGTCAGGCGACGATCCCGAAGGCTATTCGCGAGCATCTCCGGTTGAAACCGGGGGATCGGGTAAAGTTCTTCGTGCATCCTGATGGCACCGTGGTTCTCTTGCCGAAACTTCCTGCCTCGGCGTTACGGGGCATCATTAGCTCCCGGCGTCGCCGGCCAGTGACAATCGAGGAGATGAATAGGGCCGCTCAAGGTCTCGCCAGCACCGCTCCGCGTGCCGAGCGTCGATGATCGGGCTCGACACCAACCTCCTCGTTCGCTATCTCGCCCAAGACGACCCGGTTCAGTCGCCCAAGGCGACGGAGATCATCGAGCGGCACCTAACCGAAGAGAATCCGGGCTTTGTCAGCATTGTGGCGATGGTCGAAACCGTGTGGGTCCTTGATCGCGCCTACAGGCTGCCAGCCCACGAAATCGCCGCCGCTGTCGAGCGCATCCTTCAGATCGATGTGCTCATTGTGGAGAACGAGCAGGAGGTTTTCAGCGGCATGATCGCCCTCAAAGAGGGACAGGGCTCGTTCTCGGACGCAGTCATCTCAGCGCACGGCACCAGAGCGGGTTGTTCCTTTACCCTGACATTCGACCAGAAGGCACTGCGCCTTGCGGGCTACCGGCTCGCGTAGTAGCAGCTGCGCCGCTCTCAATCCCAGGTGAAACTGCTGATTGCCAACCGCTGAACCTGGTCTTCTGCGGAGCGCCCGCTTGAGCGAGCGCCGTCTATAGGCTAGGTGGGCCCTTCCTTGCGGCGGGAGAGGAACCGCTGGGGTGCTTTGGAGTCTCCCTTTTTCAGCTCCAGCGACACGGAACTGACGTTGAAAACAAGCCGTTGATGTGGTTCGTTTCACAAGATTGATGTCTTCGCCGGTCCTCGGAAGCACCCGCGGTCGGTGTCTAGGCCGCTTGCACCCCGAAAAACCGCGAGCTGCGATCCTAAGGCCTCTCCTCTCTTGTGAGTAGCCATTCCATGCTGTTGTCGAATTCCCGAGCAATTCTCAGCAGGATCTCGGCCCCGAGCTCGACCTTCCCACGCACTATGGTAGGCATTTGGATTGTCTCGGCGGATACAACCCGGTTCTTTCTCGCGGTGTTTTTGCTAACATCCTTCGCGTGAGTAAAGGCTCTCGCCTCACGCGTCGTCGATTGCATAACACTGTACGGAAAACTATCCTGTCGTATTATTCCGAGGAAGAAGCCGCCAAAATCGCAAAGGCCGCAAAGAGGCAAAGAGTGACGATAAGCAACTTCGTCGCGTCTGCTGCTCTCAGAGAGGCTGACGTAGTGAATTCCAGGCCCGATAAGCGGCAATAGTGTTCCCCACTGTTTGCGAGGAGACCATTTTTCAGGTTGACAATGTGATATCTCTATTATAATATCATTAATAGTGATATCACATTGGAAGGTTTACAGCCATGTCACAGAAAGCGAACACGAGGGCCCGCGCGGTGCTGCGTGACATCCGATTAGCAAAGCAGCTGTGGCCGAAGCAGATTTCCAAGGTACTCGCACTCCAACTCGGCGGCTTGATCGAAAGGCACGGCCTATGCGTCTTTGCTGGCGATATCCAATTGCTCAACGGAAAGTGGTACGTCACACACTCTGGATTGTTAGGGTTGGCGATTCGGCACCGCTGCCGCGGCATTCGGATTCGCCCGGTGCTCGAGCTGTGCGATAAGTCCACTGAACGCTGGGCTTTCAAAGCAACAGTATTCAAGTCCAACACCTGCCGCGGATTCGTCGGGTACGGTGATGCAGATCCCTCCAATGTCTCTCCTCTCGTTCGGGGTGCCGAGATGCGCATGGCCGAGACCCGCGCGGTCAATCGAGCCTTGCGCAAGGCGTACGGGATCGGGATCTGCTCGGTCGAGGAGATCGGGTCCCTGCCCGGTCGCAGTCAGCCCGAACCAAATGTTCGGAAGCTTCCGCCCCAGCCCGTAAACGGCAACGGCGAGCCAAGACTGCGCGACCAGCTCTGCCTGTTAATCCGTCAACATGGCCTCGATGCCTCGTTAGTGAAGCAGTATGCGGCCGAGTTCTGCAGCACCAAGAACCTCCGCCAGGCTAGCCGCGAACAGGTTGCTACCTTTATTAAGCACATTGCCGAATTCGCTACCCGGGACCGGGAAGCGCTGCTCGTCAAGCTCAGCACCTTCGCCCAGCAGGCCGGTGCCGCATGAGAAGGCGTTTCCAAGGACTGGCTTCAACGGCACAGCCAAGCACCGAAGTTCCTGATGGCGTGTTCCTGGTCCGGGTTGATCAGGTCCGGTACTCCAAGGAGCGCCAGAAGCCGTTCTACAGCGTTCGATTCTGTGTGCTCGAGCCCCAGCTCCTGGCCGGACGCACCTTCTCGGGCCGGCTCTACTGCTCGCCAAAGGCTTTGTGGAAGTTCAGCTGGTTTCTGCGCGATTTCGGGTACGACCCGGAGTTGCTCGGCCGGGATGAGATCGAAGAAAAAGGCCTTATCGGGCTCCGCGGGGTAGTCAAGCTCTCTCATGCTGTAGTGAACGGTCGCACCGTGATCAACCTGGATGCCTTCGCGCCGGCAGGCGCCTGGGAATCGATTTCGTCGCCGGCTCCTCCCCCATTGCGCTCGGAGTTGGCGTCGTGACGTACAGCTACACCCAGCTCGCCCAGTATCTGGCCTGCCCGCTGCGGTATCGCTATCGCTACCTGGACGGCTGGCAGGAGAAGGAGACCCGGGCCGGGCTGCTGTTCGGGCGTGCTTTCGAACAAGCGCTGGCGGCGCTGTTCCGGCGTGAAGACCCGGGCTGCGCGCTGTTCGAGGCTTGGTCGCAGTACAAGAACTCTCCTCTGGAGTACCCCAAGAACGAAACCTGGGATCAGATGCTGGAGCAAGGAATCCACCTGCTCGCGCGGTTTGTCCAGGATGACCGGGTACGGATCCGCAATCCCCGCCGCAACCTGCAGATCAAGTTCAGCCGTCCGATCGGGAACAACAACGAGTTCGTCGCCTACATCGATGCCATCGGTCAGCTGGACGGAGAGCGCTCGGTCATCGATTGGAAGACCACTGGAGCCCGCTACCCTGACCAGCCATCAGGGTTGCTGGCTCTCGATCCTCAACTGGTCTGCTATTCCTGGATAACAGGCGAGCCCAACGTCGGCTTCGTAATCTTCGTGCGCAAGCGACTGGTCGAGGTCCAGTATCTGCGCGCCACCATCAGCCAGGAGCAGAGTGACAACTTTGGCTCTCTGGTCGCGAGCACCATCCGCCAGATCGAAGCCGCCCAGTTCCCTGCCCGCAGCGGCATCCGTTTTCCCCAGAACGGCTGCCTGAGCTGCTCTCATCTGGGACTCTGCTTGGGCAAACAGGATTTGATTGATGCCCAGCTCGTTCGCCGCCCGGGAGGCGACCTTGGTTGGCTTGACGAACTTCATTACTAGGTGTCCGCCGATGCCGCCTAAGCTCAATCGCCGACGAGCGCTGTTCGTAATGGCAAAGATCGATGAGATCCTGGCCTGGGAACAGCGGAAAGAGACAGAACGCGACACCCGATTCGTCGAACTGGGCAAGTACCTGTGCGAAGTGCGCGCAGGCCAGTACTGGCGGCTGGAAAACCTCAGCTCGTTTGACGACTTCCTGGAGAGGCGGTTCCCGGAATCGAGGCGAAAGGCCTACTACCTCATGTCCATCCACGAACACCTGCCGCCACAAATCAGGAAAGACCTGAAGAATATCGGTTGGACAAAAGGCCGGGAGTTGGCCAAGCTGGCGCGGGCCGAGGGTCAGCGCTTCGATTGTGCACCCTGGGTGCACAAAGCCCGATCACTGCCAAGGGAGGAGTTCCGGCGGGAGGTGGAACGAGAGCTGACGGGGCGGGTGGAAGAGCCGAGCGAACTGATCTACTTCAAGGTCTACAAGAGCCAGGCACCGGTGATTGAACAGGCGATCGATACCGCAGCTCTGATGCTTGGATCGGACAAATCACGGGGGTACTGCCTGGAGATGATCTGCGCCGACTTTCTGGCCGGCGCCCACCCGGAAAACGGCAATCCCAAGATCCTGCTGTTTTCCATGCTTCGGCTCTTTCGCTTTCTACCCGCTGCACTGCGACAGGAATTCTTGCAGCAGGTGACGGAAGCCGCATGAGCGCGCTTCCTTTTAAGGTCCGCCCAGTCCGGCTTGACGCTGAGGCATACCGGAATCTTCGCCGGCAGGTTCTCGAGCGCGACGGCTGGCGGTGCCAACTCTGCGGCTCGATGGCTGGAGTTGAGGTTCACCACATACAACGGCGCAGCCGGGCAGGGGAAGATTCTGACAACAACCTCATTACGCTGTGTTCCGCGTGCCACCGGAGGGTTCATTCCTGACTCGTTGCACCTCTGTAATGTTCGACCTGAGGAGGTCATTTGCAAAATGAGCGCCAGATACTTTGGCTACGACGACAAGGGTTGGGCATCCGAGATTCTGGAGTGCCCCATCTCCCACTGGAAGGGTGAGTTCCACCAGGGCGCGACCTGCCTCTATCCCGACTTCACCGCCTGCCAGTGTCCCAACTGCCCTCTAGGGCCTCCAGCCCGGGAAACCGCATGAAACAGGCCGCTCTGATGAGCAGTTTTCTGCCAGGAGCCTAGAGCGTGTCTGCGCAAACAGGTCCTGCAACGGGATGGTTGGCAGTGCCAGTTCTGCGGTCGCCGGGCGCATCCCCCGCCATCGGCAAGCAGCCCATCCCCCCGCTGTGTGTTACATTCCTGTCAAATGAGTAATACAATTACAGTTCGGCTTCCAGAGCAACTGGCACAGTGGCTTTCCGAAATGGCGCGGAAAACAGGCCTCCCGGTCGGTCGCATTGTCCGCGAGCAGCTGCAGCGCGCCAGGAGCGAGCAGGATCAACGACCGTATATGCGGCTCGCCGGCAAAATCAAGGGCCCGCGAGATCTTTCCACCCGAAAAGGCTTCAACCGCTGATGAAGGCCATTGCCGATACCGGCTTCATTGTCGCCTTCGCGAACGCGAGAGATCTCCACCATGATTGGGCGGTGCAAGTTGCGGCGAGGCTAAGTGGGCCGGCATTGACCTGCGAACCAGTCCTGGCCGAAACCGCATTTCATTTGCGTTCGGTAGAGTTCGTCCTGGACTTGGTACGGACGCACTTCCTCCGTCCTCAGTTCAAGGTCGCTAACCACCTTCCGCGCCTGATGGATCTGGCCAAGCGGTATGCCGACCGCGAACCCGATCTTGCGGATTTGTGTCTCGTGCGAATGAGCGAACTGTATCCGGAACACGTCGTCGTTACCGTCGACGAAAACGATTTCCGGATCTATCGTCGAAACAAGAGGGATGCACTGCCTTTGCTGTGTCCACCCATGTGAACGCGTTGTACCCTGGAATAAGTAAGTCGGCAACGTGTCTTTACTTAGTGGAGTCGACCGGATAGGCTCCTACGCCCCCAGTGACCTTTGCGACTGCAGGAATTGACTCGCCTTCTCTCGAATCCAACAACCGTCGGGTTGGGGGAGGCAGCTGAGGTTAGCGGCAAACGTGGCAAGACCGCGTCGCTGCTGGGCTCCGGCGGACTCGTTGATCTCACCCTGGTCACCGACGTTAAGCAGGTTCAGGAAAACCTGATGAAGAAAGAAGTGCGGAGCAAAACGCTTTCGCCCGGCTCCTCCGTGTACGGATTTGTCTATGTCCCAGTGCCGACGGACGCTCCGCGGAAGAAGATGCATCTACAGGTGCCGCTGACCAACGCGCAAAGTGCCGCCGGCAATACGCCCTTGAACGTCACGGTGATGGCCGGAAAGCATGAAATCTCAATCAAGAAGGCGGGATACTCCGACTGGAGCAA
>Ga0187782_10003025_pt1 | contig 12500 bp, 10 predicted proteins | sample 0715_SJ02_MP15_2_FD_132454 | JGI IMG/M metagenome (GOLD analysis project Ga0187782, IMG submission 132454) | Tropical peat soil microbial communities from peatlands in Department of Meta, Colombia - 0715_SJ02_MP15_20_MG | ecosystem: Environmental > Terrestrial > Soil > Wetlands > Peat | place...
CCGGCGGCGGTACTTGATCATGAAAACAAAAATGATGGAGAAGATCAGCACCGTGAAAAAAGCCGTGATGCCCGAAAGAACGAAATAGAGCGTGTCGACGCCCTCCGCGATGGAAGAGGCCGCTGGCGGCTGGATCGGAATCATCGCCAGGAGAGGAGTGAAGCCAGATTGTAGGAGACCCATCATCACAGTTCCGTCACGATCCTTTGCAAGACGCCGCGCTGGCTCTACGTCTTTCGCCCCTGAAGCTCGTAGTGCTCGCCGCGGAACAGCGAAATCAGGAAGAATCCCCCAACCAAAACCGTGACCAATCCCGCCAACTGAATCACTCGAGAAATTATCAGGCCGTATTTCCCGGTATGGGGATCGTAGTGGTAGCAGAAAAGCAGAACCTGATCGACCGGCGAGCCGATCTTTCCTTCCGAGGCATCGACAAGACCGAGGCGCATGTCGCGCGCGGGATATGTGACGCCGTAGAAGTAGCGCGAAAGCTTGCCGTCCGGAGTCAGCAGCATGACCATGCTTGCGTGGGCGTACTGCTTAGAATCAGGATCGTAGGCGTAGTGGAAGCCCACTGCGTCGGCGAGCTGCTTGATCTGCGATACCTCGCCCGTCAAGAAGTGCCAGCCGTTTTCGGCACCGGGCCGGTTGTACATGCCCATGTAAACGGCCTGCTTCGCCTCGGCGAGAACGGGCTGTTCGGTCGGATCGATGCTTACGGTGACAACGTTGAAATCTTTCCCGATGGTCATCGGAATCTGCTCGAGGCTGCGGTCCAGACCGTTGAGCACCTGCGTGCAGAGCATCGGGCAGTTGTAATAGACCAACGTCAAAATCACAGGCTTACTGCCGAAATATTGCCCGAGAGCGACTGGCCGGCCGTGCTCGTCGCGAAACATCAGGTCGAGCGGAACGGGACTGTTGAGTTTCTGCTCGATGCTGACCGCCTTCAGCAGCTCTGGACGGACGCCGAGGTTCTGAGTGGGGTCGGTAAATTGTGCGCAGACGAAGCCGGGGTAAGCGAAAGAGGCCACCGCCAAGACCGCTCCCATCAACCCCCCACGCACCGAGTTTGTTTGTTTGCTCATGAGCAGGATTACTTTTCTTCGCCGCCTTCGGGCTTGACCGTTTCAACCGGCTCGGTCAAATAGCCGCATTGCCCTTGTACGTCGGTGTCTCCGGCGACAGTCGCAGGCGTGACGGAGGGTGCTCCAACAGGGACTTCACTGGCCGCACGCGTGGGCAAACCGCGCGCGAGGACCAGATCCATGGCGCGATCGACCGGTACGTGCACCACACCACTTTCCTGATTCACCCAGCCATACGAATTCACCGCTTCCTGCTGCGCCGCGCAGTAATCGACCAGCTCCTGGTGTGGCTGCGTTTGCAGCCGTGGACTCGGAGGAAGCTCACGGGCCCCTTGTTGGACGAGAGGCGAAGATGTAGCGCCCAGCGGCTCGACCTTCTTCAGGTAGTCGAAGGTCCACTTCATGGCGATCAAGGTGGCCGCCAACACGACGGCCATCCAGAATGCGAACTGGATGAGCGTGCCGACATTCGCGTCGCGACGCTCGTAGCGCTCGCTTCGCTCGACCGCAACGTTTTCTTCGTGGCGTCTCTCAGTCGCCATGCTGATGCTCCAAAACTCCCTCAAAGCGGGGATCATGCAGCGGCAGCAATGGCAGCTTCTTAAGCTGCCCGTAGAATGCCGCAAGCCACAATCCGCCAATACCCACTACGGCAAACACGTCCATCAACCGAAGACCGGCCGTCCTCTGTTCATTTTCAAAGGCCGGGACCACCAGCCAGTAGATATCGATCGCAGTGACAATGAGCATCCAGGCGGCCACCAGTGCGAGCCGGGATAGCTTCCTTTTGAAGCGGCGCTGCAACAAGATGAAGAACGGCAGGAAGAAGTGAAAGACCAGCAGAGCGACAGCTACACCTCGCCAGCTTCCGAACGCGCGGACGAGGTACCAGGGAATCTCGTCCTTCAAGTTGCCAGCCCAAATAATCAGGAATTGCGAGAAGGACATGTAGGTCCACAACAACGTGAACGCCAAGACCAGGTTGCCCAGGTCATTGTAGTCCTTGGGCGCGACGCAATCTTTCAGCGGCGGGCCGTCTGAAAGCGTTCGCAGGATGAAAATCGAAAACGAGAGTCCCGCGAGCGCCATGATCACCATGAAAACCATCCCGTAAATCGTCGACGACCAGTAAGGCTCGAGCGACATCACCCAGTCGACCGCCGCGGCGCTAACCGAAAGTCCCCAGATGACAAGACCGGGGCCTGAAAGGGTGCCCATACGATCTTTCAAGCGAAGATCGCCGGAGCGATCCTGCTCGGCAGACCATTTGTTGAGCAGGTGCGCGATGATGACCCAGAGCGCGAAATACACGACCGTCCGCGTGATGAAGAACCCGGGCTGGAGATAGAAACGCTTGAACGAGTTGACGTCGTCATCGGGTATCACGCCGGCATGCGTCCAGGGATATAGCCGCGACATCCCAAACAGCACGGGAAGCACGAGCACGGCCATGAACCAGAGTGTCCGCGAAGCCGCTTCGAGAATCCTCCGGATCGGAAGCCCCCACGGTCCACCAGTAAGATGATGCAACATCAGGATCGCCAAACAGCCGACAGGAATCGTGACGACCAAGACGTAGGCGAATAAGTAGGATTGCAGGAAGTGCGTCCAGCCTTCGGCGCCCGCCCGATGGGAGTCGAAGAAGCCCCAAAGCACAACTCCAGCGGCCCCGAGGACACCGAGCCCCAGCGCACGCTTCTGCGCACGATCCATCTGGGCGTGATTTGCGTCCGACGAACTCATTGCGATTTCCCCATTTCGTGCCCTGCGGCTCCCAGCGTCGACGCGTGGGCCAGACTCGGCCGCTCGGATTCCGGCACGTCGTCGAGTTTTGCGTTCCGGCTCAACTGCAGGACGCGGATATAGGCCGCGATCCTCCAGCGGTCCGCCGGCTCGACGCGCGCTGCGTAGCTATACATGGCGCCGAAACCGTTGGTCATCACCTCGTAGAAATGTCCAACCGGCGCCTCGCGCAAGCGCTGAATGTGATACGAGGGCGGCTGCGGGAAACCGCGCTGGACGATCATGCCGCGCCCGCTGCCGGTATAGTCGTGACAGGGCGTGCAATAGACGTTGTAGCGCTCGCGACCGCGCTCAAGATCGGCACGCGTGACCGGGAACGGGAACTTGTCAACGACCACGCCATTTTCGCGACCGGTGTAGAAAAGCTCGTCCACGCGCAACTGGCCACGCGCTACCGTTCCGGGAACAGGCTGGCGCTCGGAGCGGCCGTCCGCAAAAAAATCGGTAGGCTCATAGGGCAAATACTTGGGCTGCAGATGCATGTCGAGACGGCACCCCGCCACAAGCAATGCAAAAGCGCCGAGGCACGCGACTCGCGCGCCGCGCGCCAGGGAGCGCTGCGTGCCGACGCCGAAACCGAACTCAATCCTCAATTTCATACACACCGTGCGGGTGCAAGCCCTCGAGAAAAGTTTTCGTCTGGGCCAAATCGAATTTCTTATCCCGCGCCTTCACGCACAGAAAAAAACGGTCCGTGGAAGCCAGCGCGAACCGCTCAACGTTGAACGTCGGGTGATAGGGCGTCGGCAGCCCGTTCAGAGCCAGCATGCCGAGAACGGCGGTCAGCGCAGCACCGAGGATGGTCAATTCGAACGTGATCGGAATCCACATCGGCCAGCTATTGAACGGCTTGCCGCCGATATTCCACGCATAACTTACGACGTTGGCGTACCAGCACATTCCGAAGCCGGTGCAGCCGCCTGCGAGCCCGCCGAAGAACACCAGAACGGGAAGGGCCGTCCAATCGAAGCCAACGGCTTCGGCCAGACCTTCCACCGGAATCGGCGTGAACGCGTCGATGCGCTTGTAGCCCGCCTCGCGCGTGCGATGCGCCGCCTGGAGCACCTGCTCCGGCGTTTCGAATTCAGCCATCAACCCGTAGATACGCTTCTTCTGCATGACGCTGACGCTAGTCGCCTCTACCCCTTGATCTCCGGGTTCGGATTCCGCACGCGCGCGAGATACGTGGTGCGCGGGCGGGTGTTCAAATCTTCGAGCAAACCATAGTTGCGCGACTGCGCCTTAAGTTTCGACACGTGACTTTGAGGATCGTTGACATTGCCGAAGACGATCGCTTCGGCCGGGCACGCGCCCTGACACGCTGTAATGATTTCGCCGTCGCGGACCGTACGATTCTCCTCCTCGGAGCGAATCTTGGCCGCGTTGATGCGCTGCACGCAGTAGGTACACTTCTCCATGACTCCGCGGCTGCGCACGGTGACGTTGGGATTGCGCAGGCCGTAGAGGCTCGGCGTCTTGAAATCGGAGTAGAGGAAGAAATTGAACCGGCGGACCTTGTACGGGCAGTTATTCGAACAATAGCGCGTGCCGACGCAGCGGTTGTACACCATGTCGTTCAGGCCCTCGGAGCTGTGCGTGGTGGCGCCGACCGGGCAGACGTATTCGCAGGGCGCGTTTTCGCACTGCTGGCAGGGCATCGGTTCGTAGTACATCTCGGGACTCTCGAGGCCGCCACGGAAATAAGTGTCGATGCGGATCCAGTGCATCGCGCGGCCGCGGGCCACTTGATCCTTGCCGACGACGGCAATGTTGTTCTCCGACTGGCAGGCGATCACACAGGCGTTGCAGCCGATGCAGCGGTTCAGGTCGATGGACATGCCCCAGGCATAGCCCTCGTACTCGTGCTTGGGGTAGATCGTGATGTCTTTCTCGAATTCGGGATTGCGCGCGAAATTCGGGTTCTTGCGGAACTCTTCGAGCGTAGTGATGCGCACGAGGTCGCGATGCGGATTGAAAGCCGCGTTGCTCTCTTCGTCGGCGGGATGGCCCTCGACGTCAATCGTGTACTGCTGCTGGATCGACGCAAACGTGTACTTGTTGCCAGTCGACTCGATTTGCAGGCCACGCGCGATCCACGCCGCCGAGGAAGTGCGCAATGGGTAGGCGTTGAAGCCGGTGCCTGTGCCCACGCCTCCCGCGCGGCGCCGGCCGTAGCCCAAATGCAGGGTGATGGAACTCTCCGCGTGGCCGGGCACGACGAACAGGCCGGCTTGGACTTCCCGACCGGCGAGGCGCAACGTCACGTAGTCGCCCGAGGTGAGCCCCTTCTGCTGCGCCGTAACGGGGCTGATCATCGCGGCGTTGTCCCAGGTGATGCGCGTGACCGGCTTGGGCAACTCCTGCAGCCACGCGTTATTGGCCATTTCGCCATCGCCGACCGCCGGGTCAGGACGGAAGACGATTTCGATCGCGTTCGGATCGCTCGCCGTTTGCGCGCTGCTCTGAGCGGCAAAATCGGCGCGAACCGGCACGGAGATCGCGGGAAGCGCGGTTCCGGCCATCACGCCATCGTGGAGCGAGGTCTCCCAGAAATTCTCGAAGGCCTTGTCCTTCTCAGGCCGCTCGCTCTGCCAGTAGTCGCGGACCAGATCGTGACCGGACTTTCCGCCGTCGCCCATGAAAAGGGCAATGATTTCGTGTTCGGTGTGATTGTCGTAGAGAGGCGCGATCAGCGGCTGAGCGATGCCGACAGTGCCATCGAAAGCACGGCCATCGCTCCAAGATTCGAGATAGTGCGCAGCCGGAACGTGCCAGTGCGCCAACTCGGCCGTTTCGTCGTTGTACAAGCCGGAGTGAACCGAGAGCTTCAGGCGGCCCGATGCGAGTGCATCGCGCAGAACGGACTCAAAATTCAGGTCCGCGGGCGCGTCGTAAACCGGATTCGCGCCAAGCACCAGCAGGATATCCACCGGTCCAAACTTCAGATCGCTCGCCAGATCGCGCAACGAGTCGAATTGATTGACGGGATTTGCTTCGAGCGACTCGGTGTACGTGACGGCCTTGCCGACGTTGCCGAGGGCAGCGTTGATCGCGTGCGCGAGGGCGTGGATGAAGGGCGGCTGCTGCTCGCCCGCGATAACGATGCTCGATCCCTTGTGAGCCGTAAGGTCGCGTGCGACCGCACCGACCCAACCTGCCGGGATCTTCGAGCTCGCGTTCGCACTCGGAGGAACGGCGACGCCGACCGCAGCAGCCAGTTGCCGCGCGAGATCGTCGATATCGGAAGAGCGCAGAGGAAGGCGATGATCGGCGGAGGCACCCGTGCTGGTCGCCATGCTTTCAGCGACGTAGAGCCGATTCAATTTCGAGGCGGCCCCGACCGCTAGATCGCGGCGGGAAGCAAAATCGCGGGCGTATCGAACGTGGCCCGGCCCCACCGTCAGGAAATCTGCGTCGAGCGAAACCACAATGTCCGCTTGATCGAAGTGATAGACCGTGTTGACCGCTCGGCCGAACGCCAGCCGCGCACCCTCGCGCGCGGAATCGCCGCCGCAAGGTTCCCACTGATGCCATTTGGCCTGCGGGAACTGCGCCATCAAGTTGCGGATTTGCGCGGCGAGCGTGGGAGAAACTACCGTCCTCGTGAGAATGCGCAGCCCGGCACCTTTTGTGGGCAGAAGTTGCGTGCGGCGGTTGCCCATTTCCGCAGCGAAATCGCTCCACGAGCTGACATGACCTTCGCTGAGCACCGTCTGCGACCGATCCGGATCGTAGAGGGTAAGGATCGACGCCTGAGTGAAAACATCGGTGCCGCCGCGGCTGCCGGGATGGTTCGGATTGCCCTCGATCTTGGTCGGCCGGCCCATGTGGCTTTCGACGAGCACGCCAGACGAGATACCGTGTTGCGAAAACGACGTTGCGTAGAAAAGCGGACGGCCGGGGATGATCTCTTCCGGCGGATGCGCGTAAGGAACGATCTTTTCGGGTGGAAGTTTCGTGCACGCGCTCAATCCAGCCAGGGCTGTCGATGCCGCCATCAGTTTAAGCACGTCGCGGCGTTCGAGGCTGAAGGTTTTTCTATCGAGCTCAGAGTTCGCCGGGAACTCATTCTCCAGGAAACCGCGGAACGATCTCGTGTTCGACAGCTCCTCGAGGCTCTGCCAGAAGCGCGGAGCGTCTGGACCCGCGAGCTTGGCGCGCGCGGCAGCCAGATCGATTGAACTCTTGAGAGTTCCGTCAGCGTTCATCTTAGGCGCTTCGTCTCGGCTCATCGTTTCGCTTTCACCGGTGACACGTGGAACACGATTGCAACGCTTTCAGCGGAAGAATGTTGTAGTCCTTCACGAGCCGCTGCCCGAGCGCGAGCTGATTGGTGTAGTCGACGCCTTCAAACCGGACCGCATGGTTTCTGCTGGGCTGCTCGTAGAACGGATTGAAAACTTCCGATTTCGGCCGGATGTTCTTGTCCGGCTGGCGATGGCAATCGAGACACCAAGACATGTAGAGCGTGCCCGCGCGTTCGGTCAAAGGCATTTCAGCGATCTGACCGTGGCACGAGGTGCAGCCAATGCCTTTCGCCACGTGAATGCTGTGGTCGAAATAGACGAAATCGGGAAGCGCATTCACGCGCTGCCATTCGAGCGACGTGTCGTCGCGATAGCTGGCGCGCACCGGCTCGAGCATCGACGCATTCGTCCAAATCTGCGAATGGCAGGTCATGCAGGTCTGCGTCGGTGGCACGCCCGCGAAGGACGACTTCTCAACGCTTGTATGGCAGTAGCGGCAATCGATCCCAAGCTCGCCTGCATGGTGCCGGTGGCTGAAAGGTACGGGCTGCTGCAGCTTCATGTGCTGCCCCGTGTACCACGGAGAAAGCGCAATCGCGTACAGCGCTCCTCCCAGCAACGCAACGAAGAGCGCGCCGCCAAAAATGCTGACCCGCGAGATCAGGTTCGTGCTGCGATGAAAAATCTGTGCCATCGACTCGTTGCGCCGCTCTCTATGAATGCACTTTCTCTTCTTCCGTTTCGTGGACCAGCGACCGGACCTCGACGATCGAAATCATCGGCAGGAAACGCACGAACAGGTAGAACAAGGTAAAGAACAGTCCAAACGTGCCCAGGTACGTCGCCCAGTCCCACTTCGTCGGGTAGTACATCGCCCAAGACGACGGGATGAAATCGCGGTGCAGGCTCACGACAACAATCACGAACCGCTCAAGCCACATGCCCATATTGACCACCAAAGAAATGAAGAAGAGCCAAGGAACGTTGCGCCGCGCGCGGCGGGACCACAGCGTCTGCGGAAGCAAAATGTTGCAGACAATCAGCATCCAATACAGCGGCGCATACGGGCCAGCCAGCCGCGTCATCATCTGGAAGCGCTCGTACTCATTGCCGCCGTAGAACGCCATGAAGGTTTCCGAGACATAGCCGTAGGCGACGATGATGCCGGTCGCCAGCATCACCTTCGCCATGATGTCGAGATGGCGGTCGGTGACCATGTCTTCGAGGTGATAAACCCTGCGAATCGGAATCGCGAGTGTCAGCACCATCGCGAAGCCGGAATAGATCGCGCCCGCCACGAAATAAGGCGGAAAGATCGTGCTGTGCCAGCCGGGAATCAGGCCGATCGTGAAATCGAAGCTCACAACCGTGTGGACCGAAAGCACAAGCGGCGTTGCCAGGCCCGCGAGCAAGAGTGAAGCCATCTCGTACCGCGACCAGTGAACGGCAGAGCCGCGCCATCCCATCGAAAGCATCCCGTAAATGATCCTAGCGGCCTTGTTCTTGGCGCGGTCGCGCAGCGTGGCCAAGTCGGGGATCAGACCAACAAACCAGAAGAGCAGCGAGACCGTGAAATAGGTCGATACGGCGAACACGTCCCAAACCAGCGGGCTGCGAAATTGCGGCCACAGCCACATCGGGTTGGGGTAGGGCATGAGGTAAAAGAAAAGCCAGGGGCGGCCCATGTGCAGCAGCGGGAACATGCCCGCGCACATGACAGCGAAAATCGTCATGGCCTCGGCGAAGCGGTTGATCGACGTGCGCCATTTCTGATGCAAGAGCAGAAGGATGGCGGAGATCAGCGTCCCAGCGTGGCCGATTCCGATCCACCAAACGAAGTTGACGATGGCGAAGCCCCAGGCCGTGGGAATGCGGATTCCCCAGATGCCGACGCCCTTGATGAAGAGAAGCGTCATCACCAGGTTCAAGAGCATCAGGAGGGAAAACGCGATCAAGAAACCGAACACCCAGCCCGGGCTCGTGCCGCGCGTCAGCACGATGGAACTGATTTTGTCGGTTACAGTTTCAAACGTGTGGCCCGGACCTATGAGAGGTTCAGGCTTATGAGAGCCTTCAGAAGCCACCCAGTATCCCCTGCGCTTGTTTAATGTTTCTGCGTTTTCAAAGAGGGCGTTGGAACGTAGCCCCCGGATCAGCCAGCGCGGATTATGAGACCCATACTTCTAAGATTTAGGATTGCGTGTCGCGCCGATTGCTTACTCCGGCAGGCTCGTCTTGCTCCAGTATGCGAGCGCGCCGGTCTATCTAAGACCGCATAGCATAAGACCGGAAGGGTCGATACGCAAGTCGAAATCGAAATTTTGTGCAGCCGCCTAAAGACATCTTAATGTTTCGTTCTCCCCACAGATTCGACGACTCACGCGGCCTGGTGTGTGCGAATCGACCATGCGCCTTTCGACATTGAGTGGCGCAACAGGCGGGAGCCGGGTCAGGACGGTTGGTAAAATTCCTGTGTGCGTCTCGCAGCGCCATGCGTGATGTGTCTTGCGGTCGCGGTGTGGTCCGCGGCTGGCGACACAATCGTGCTGAAGAACGGCCGCCGGATCGTCGCTGAGAACGTCAGCGACGACGGCGCGCGTGTAACCTATCAAACTCCTGCCGGGCAGCTATCCATTCCGAAGTCGATCGTCGCGAGGGTCGAGCACGACGATTTCACATATTCCCCAGCGTCGAGCGCGGCTTCCGAACCGCCAGTTTCGGCACCGCAAGTCGAGCCAGTTCGAGGTTATGAGGATGTAGCGGCGCGCGCGGTTCACGGAGACACTGTTGACTACGCCTACTTGGCGCAGCTCGACACCGACGCGAGATCGGGCTCCGCGGCCGACATCGCTAAAGTTGCCGCTGCACACCATGCCGCAGGGCAATTCCTGCTAGGAAAGGGCGACACCGACGCAGCCATCCAGCAATACCGCCAGGCGCTCGTATTCGCTCCGCAGAACGTCGGGCTGCTACTGAACCTAGCTGTCCTGTACTTACGGCAGAGTCAGTTCACGGCGGCGCTCGATCCACTCGAACGGGCGCGCCGCGCCGCGCCGGATTCCGCTGATGTAGCGAAGCTGACCGGCTGGGCGTACTACGGCGCCAATAAGATGGATCACGCCATCGCAGAGTGGCGTCGAGCCGAGGGGCTTCGACCGGACCCGGAAGTAGAACAAGCACTGGCGAAGGCTGAGCGGGACAAGACGGAAGAGGAAAGCTACCGCGAAGGCGAAACCTCTCACTTTGATCTGAAATATTACGGCGGCGCTGCGCCGGATCTTGCGCGAGGGATTCTGCACGCACTCGAAGAGGATTTTGACGACCTCGAATCGCAGCTCGACTACACGCCTCCGGAGCGCATTGCGGTGATCCTCTACACGGAACAGGCATTCGGCGATATCACGCGCGCGCCCGGGTGGGCCGGGGCGCTGAACGATGGAAGGCTGCGCATTCCGGTTCAAGGGTTGACGCGCGTGACGCCGGAGCTGGCCCGCGTATTGAAGCACGAGCTAACGCACAGCTTCGTCGGGCAAAAGTCGCACAACCGCGCACCGACGTGGCTGCAGGAAGGCATCGCGCAATGGATGGAAGGGCGCCGGAGCAGCTCCGACGCAGGCGCATTGCTCGATGCAGCTGGACAAGGAATGGCGCCTCAGTTGGCTGCGATGAGCGGATCGTGGATGGGGCTTTCGGGAAATTCGGCGGCGTTTGCCTACGCGTGGTCGCTGGCAGTGGTGGAATCGATCATCGACGCAGGCGGTGTGAGCGACATCAGCCGGCTGCTCGATCGAATCGCCACTTCCGCGTCCGTCGAGGACGCGTTGAAAGAAACGCTCCATTTGAGCTACGACGAGCTGAATCAGCAGACCGTCGCCTATCTCAAGCGCGCCTATCTGCGCTAAAGAGTCGCAAGCAACCCGGCAAGAAGAGCGGCACGATCTGGCAACGAGCGAACAGCGATGTGCTCGCGGGGGCTGTGCGCGCCATCGCCGACTGCGCCGAGTCCATCGAGCGTAGGAATGCCCAGTGCAGCGGTGAAATTCCCGTCCGAGCCGCCGCCCGCGAAGCACTCGCCGAGCGGCAGGCCGATCTCGCGCATAAGAGACTGAGCACGGAGAAAAAGGCTGCGCCCAGCAGGCGTAGGTTCCAGGGGCGGACGATTGATGCCGCCGCGTATCTCGATTCGCGCACCGTTTAGGATTGGGCGCAGGCCGTGGAGTTTTCGTTCGAGCCACGGCGCGTCGGCCAACTTCGCAATTCGGACATCCACCCGGGCGCGCGCGCGATCCGGCACGACGTTCGGCACGGTGCCGCCTTCGATCACGGTCTCCTGCACGGTGATTCCGCGGCGCGGGTCGTTCATCTTGATCAGTCTCGCAGTCTGCAAAGCGAGCTCGTGAACGGCATTGACGCCCGCTTCGGGATCGAGTCCGGCATGAGCGGCGCGGCCCGCGACCTCAATTGTTACGGTGCCGACACCCTTGCGCGCCGTCTTGAGCCTCCCATCAGGACCGTAGGCTGGCTCGAGAACCAGCACCGCGTCGCTGCGCCGCGCTTCGCGCTCGATCAACCGCCGCGAGGTTCCGCTGTCGATTTCCTCGTCGGAATTCCAAAAGAAGACAAACCGCTTGCGTGGCCGCAGTCCTACTGACTTCAAGGCGTCGATCGCCGCAAGCGCCAAGACGAGGCCCGCTTTCATGTCGAACGTTCCGGGTCCCCAGGCGCGACCGCCGGAGACATGGAAGGGCATCCTAGCGAGCGTGCCGAGGGGATACACGGTGTCGAAGTGGCCGAGGATCAAAAGCTGGCCAGCGGGGCACCCTGGCCCGAGCGAAACCTCCGCCCGGACGTGATCCCCGCGTTTCTCTTGCCGGAGGATACTGACCTTCGCGCCACGGCGGCGCCATTCGCCCGCCACGATGTGGCCCATTTTATCGACCGCGGCCTTGTTGCCGGTCGGTGATTCGCATCGAACGAATCGTCCGAGCAGCCGCACCATCGGAAGCTTTCGGTGCCGCAATTCGCGGTGCAGACGCCGCATTATGGAACCGAACTCGTTCATCGCGCGGTATCGTAACAGCGGCGCGCAAGAGTCACAACCCTGCCGCGCCGATTCCCACATGCCATGGATTCGTATAGAATTGTTTGAATTACCAGCACGAAAATAAGTGGCTATACCGAGGTCAACGATGCTCCTCGACGTCAACGGGATACAGAGGATTCTGCCGCACCGGTATCCGTTTCTGCTGGTAGACGCGATTGAGGAAATGGAACCAAAGAAGCGGATCGTCGGAATCAAGAACGTCACCGCAAACGAAAGCTATTTCCAGGGGCATTTTCCCGGCAAGCCGGTCATGCCCGG
>Ga0187782_10003026_pt1 | contig 12498 bp, 4 predicted proteins | sample 0715_SJ02_MP15_2_FD_132454 | JGI IMG/M metagenome (GOLD analysis project Ga0187782, IMG submission 132454) | Tropical peat soil microbial communities from peatlands in Department of Meta, Colombia - 0715_SJ02_MP15_20_MG | ecosystem: Environmental > Terrestrial > Soil > Wetlands > Peat | place...
CTGGCGAATGTTTCCTGTCAAAACCACAGGGTTGCCGACCGTACGGAGGTAGTAGGTCAACGAACCTACGCCGGCGTGGGTATCTTGCAGGTAAGGGATGTAGATAAAGCGGGCCACCTTCTCACGCAGGTCATCGTGGAAGCTGTCGCGAACCACGCCCACAATTTCGATTTCGAGCTTCACGTCGCCCGCTCCGAAGGCGAGGTGGCGCCCCACGGGATTCCCGCCCGGAAAAAAGAAACGGGAAAACTGTTGGTTAACGATGGCTACTTTGGGGGCAATACTTCCGTCAGCCTCCGTGAAATCGCGCCCCTCGAGCAACGGGATCTTGAGGGTACGAAAGAAGCCCGCGTTGACGGCGTCTATCGCGCATTCTATGTCCTCGTCCGGGCGCGCGCGGTAGCCTTCTACGGTTACGTTGCCGCCTCGGTCCGAACCGCTAAACACCCCGCCGCGAGCCGCGCCCACGGACACAACCCCTGGCAGCGCCTTGAGCCGCCGCTCGAGTTCCTGGTCGAATGCCAATTCCCTGGCGCCGGTGTAGCCGCTGAGTTCGGGGCGTACCGAAAAGGAAAGCAGGTTCTGGGGCTGGAAGCCGGGCGACTTCTGCAGAAGATTTCGCAGGCTCACCGCAAATAAGCCTGCCGTCACCACCAATATGATCGAAAGCGCCAGTTGTCCTACCACCAGGGGGGCGCGCCAGCGAGCTTGGGCGTGGCGGCCGGCGACGCCAACTGAGGATTCCTTGAGCATGGGAGCGGTATCCACGCGCAGGGCTTGGCCGGCGGGGAGAAGTCCACAAACCATGCCCGCAAGCGCTGAGACTCCCAGATTAAAAGCCATAACTCGGCCATCCAGCGCAGAAGATAAGGTTGCCGCAGTATCCTGCGGCAACAGATAAATGAGCAGCCTGCAACAGGCCCACGCGACCTCAAGGCCAGCTAACCCGCCCGCCAGGCCTAGTAGTATGGTTTCGGTCCCGAGTTGGCGAATGATCGCCCCGCGGCGCGCCCCCAGCGCCAGCCTGATCGCCACCTCCTTCTGCCGCCCTGTAGCTTTGGCAATCATCAACCCGGCGACGTTGGCGCAGGTGATTAACAGCACCAGCCCCACGCAGCCCGCGAGGACCAGGAGAGGCTTGGCCCAGGTTTGGCTGAGGAGGTTGATTCCCTGCGCCGCGGGGTGCAACGAGATATGCTGGCGCAGGTACCTGTCGCGAAAGGTGGCACGTGGGTTCTTGGTGGATTGAATCTCGGCCTCGAGGATGGGACGGTAGGGTGCTTGAATCGCGGCTTCCGCCTGCTCGCGGGAAATTCCTGGTTTCAGCCGCGCGAAGATGTTCAACCACATGATATCGCGTTCGACTAAACCGTTCCAATCCGGCGTCAGCTCGCGCTTCATCGCGATGGGGACGAACACATTCACGTTCTGCCCTTTCAGCAAGCCGGTAAAACCCGGCGCCGCGACGCCGACGACCGTGAAAGGATAAGCATTCACCGATATCTTCCGGCCCACAATGCCCGGGTCGCCTCCAAAGCGGCTTTGCCAATACCCGTAGCTGAGCACCGCCACCGGGCTGGCGCCGGGAACACCGTCATCCTCCGGAACCAAAACCCGCCCGAGCGCGGGACTAATCCCCAAAACAGAGAAAAAGTTGCCGCTCACCACGTCGCCACTAGCTCTCTCCGCCACGTCGCCTGACGCGACACTCAGGGGAACGTGGGCTCGCGCAATCACCCCGTCGAACAATGGAATCCTGTCCCGAACGTCTTTGTAGTGCGGGTAAGAATAAACCATCTCACTGTTGTCCGAGGTTGACCACCCGCTTCTGTACTCGCCGTCACTGACAAGGACCAGGCGGCCCGGGTCTTTCACCGGGAGCGCACGGAGAATCGCCTGGTCCAGTAAAGAGAAGATGGCCGTATTCGCGCCGATGCTCAGCGCCAAGGTCAGCACCGCCACGGCCGTGAAGCCGGGATTCCTCGCCAGCACGCGAATCCCGTAGCGAACGTCTTGAAAAAGTGTGCCCATCATTTACCTCGATAACCCGCAAGCTATCAGCTCTCAGCAAGCAACTGCCGATTTTTCGGTTGCTGCCTGCTGATGGCTGATAGGTGAGAGCTGACAGCTTCATTCATACCTCAACGCCTCCATGGGATCGACCTTGGTCGCCCGGCGCGCCGGGATGTAGGTCGCGAGGAATGCGCTTGCCGTCAGTACCCCTGTCACTCCCACGAAGGTCCAGGGATCCGTGGGTCGAATCTCGTAAAGCATGCTCGAGAGGAGATGGGTCAGGCCGAGCGCGCCGACCAGCCCCATCCCCAGACCCGCAAGCGTCAGCACCAGACCGTTTCTCAGAACCAACCTGATAACCTCGGGCTGTTCCGCCCCCAGTGCCATGCGTATGCCGATTTCGCGCGTGCGCTGGCTGACTGAGTAGGACATGACGCCGTAGATGCCGAGGCCTGCCAGAAGCAAGGCAGCCAATCCGAACAGCCCCAGCAATAGGGTCCGAAACCGCGGCGCCGCCACCGACACTTCCACTACCTCATCCATAGTGCGAACTTTTGAAACCGGCTGGTCCCTGTCGAGCCCCAGAACCAGCTCGTGCACAGATCGAGCTAGAGCAAGCGGGGCGGACGTAGTGCGGATGGTGAGCGCCATGGTGTTCCAAAAAGGCGCCTGCGTATAAGGTGTATACACCGCCTCGGGTGTTGCCAAATCCAGAGTCAGGTCCTTGGTGCTTCCCACCACGCCGACGATGGTGCCGGTAAAGTTGTTGAAACCCATTCGTAACTGCTTCCCGATAGGGTTTTCGTTGGGGAACACGTTGCGCACCACAACCTCATTGATGATGAGGGAGTGCGGCGATTGCGCCCCATCGCGTTCGTCGAAGTAGCGTCCTGCAAGGAGTGGGATCTTCATGGCCTCGAAATAGCCGGGCTCGACCACGTGGCAGTCGGGATTGGCGTACTCATTCGGCAGCGGCGCCCGGTTTACCACCGCCAGGAGATAGCTCTCAATCTCTCCCCCCAAAGGCAGGTGCCCGATGGCTCCTGCGGACACAACGCCGGAAAGGCTCCTCACTTGCTGAAGCAGCCGTGCAAAGAAGGCGGCCTTTTGCGGGTCGGGATACTTGGCCTCGGGCAGGGAAATCTCCATGGTCAGCAGATGGTCCGGCTTGAAGCCAGGATCAACCTCCTGCAAACGCACAAAGCTGCGAAGAAGCAACCCGGTGCCCATCAGAAGGATCATCGCCAATGCCACTTCCGATACCACGAGAACGCTTCGCAGGCGATTGTGCTGGAGGCCATCTCCTCCGCGCCCGCCCTCCTTGAGAGACTCGGTCAGAGGAGTTCTTGAAGTTTGAAGGGCCGGAGCGAGCCCGAAAATCAACCCTGTCGCAAGGGAGGCAAGAATAGTAAAGAGCAGCACCGGAGCGTTAATGCGGACGGCATCGGGGCTGGGGAAATTATCGGGGAGAATGAGCTTGAGCATACTGATGCCCCAGCCTGCGAGTAGGACGCCCAAGGCTCCCCCCACGAGCGCAAGCACCAGGCTTTCCGTGGTCAATTGCTGGACCAGCCGAAGACGGCCGGCGCCCAGCGCCGAACGAACCGCGACCTCTCTTCGCCTCCGAACCGCGCGGGCCAATAAAAGATTGGCAACATTGGCGCAAGCGATCAGGAGCACAAACGCCACGGCTCCAAAGAGAACCAGCAAGGCTGAACGGAAATTGCCGACCACCTGGGCGTGCAGCGGGACGAACTTCACGTCCGAGCCAATGTAGGCGCGCGGATAGGCTTTGACCAGTTGTTGCTCGATGGAGTTCATTTCCGCCTGCGCATGCCCAAAGGTTACTCCGGGTTTCAAGCGGGCAATCACTTCCAGAAAGTGCGACGAGCGTTGACTCCAAGCCTCCGGAGTCAGCGCCAGTGGCACCCAAAGTTGAGCCGGTGGGGCGGTGTAAATGTTCAGGATCGTCCCCGTGTTTCCCGGAAACTGGAAGCCCGGCGGCATCACCCCAATCACCGTGCAACTCCGGCCGTCGATGGTGATAGACTCGCCCACTACCGCCCGGTCGGCGCTGAATCGGCGCTGCCAGAGCCCGTAGCTGAGCATTACCACCTGGTCTCGCCCTGGCTGATCTTCGGCGCTTGAGAACGTGCGCCCCCAAATCGGCTCGACACCCAATAGCTCAAAGAGGCCCGGCGATACGGCGGCGCCATCCACCCTCTCCGGATTGGCGGCTCCAGCCAGATTGAAAGTGCGGGATGAGTCGAACGCCGCCATTTGTTTAAACACCCCGTTGCGCTCGCGCCAATCGCGAAAGTTGGCGGCGGCGGGAGGATTCTGCTCGTAACCCATTTTCAGGTTCCGCTCCCAGAGCGTAAAGAGCTGTCCCGGATTCTTGAACGGCAGGTGTTGCATCAAAACTCCGTGGATCATGCTGAAAATGGCGGTGTTCGCGCCAATGCCCAGGGCCAGCGTTAGCACCGCCACTGCGGTGAAGCCGGGATTCTTGGCTAGCATTCGCAAGCCGTATTTCAAATCTTGCGTTACTGTTAGCATGCAGCTTCTCTCCTTTCGGAGGCAATTGCCGATTGCCGATTGACCGCGACTTAGTTCCTCGGGAGTCTTAGAGACAATCCCCCATCGTTGGTTTTTCAATCGACAATCGGCAATCGCAAATCGTCAATCATTCGTACCGCAGCGCTTCCATCGGATCGACCTTGGTGGCCCGGCGTGCCGGGATATAGCTGGCGACAATCGCCACCGCCGCCAAGAGGAGGGAAACTCCCAAGTAGGTCAGCGGGTCACTCGGGCGGATGCCATAGAGCATGCTTGCCAGGAACCGGGTCAGGACTAACGCGCCGGCGACGCCCAGCCCGACACCAACCACGCCCAGCATGAGCCCGCGTCCGACCACCAGCTTGAGCACGTCAGACTCTCGGGCTCCCAGCGCCATGCGGATGCCGATCTCATGCGTGCGCTGGCTGACGGAATAAGAAGCCACGCCGTAGATTCCGACCGCCGCCAGGGCCAGCGCGAGAAAGGCGAAAACCCCCAGTAGAATGAATGCCAGGCGCGGGGCCGAGACCACTCCCGCGATGATCTCGTCCATAGTTTTGATGTTGAACACAGGCTGATCCTTATCCACTGCCCAAATCGCGTTTTTGATCGAAGGCAGGATCGCCCCAGGCTGCGCATCCGTACGTACTACCAAGCTCATCGTCTGATCGCCAATCTGTAAGTATGGAAAGTAGACTGTGGGCTGTGGCTGCTTGTCGAGAGTGGTGTCGCGTACTGCGCCGACGACACCCACGATTTCGCGTGTGGGCCTCGTCGCGTCCGGGATTTGCAGATGCCTGCCGAGCGGATCCTGGTTGGGGAAGAATTGATGGGCAAACGTCTCATCGATCACGACCACGCGCGGGCTGTCCGCGTTGTCATGGTCCGTGAAAAGGCGACCCTTAAGAAGGGGAATACCCATCGTACGAAAGTAACCAGGGCTGATGTCCCTGAGATCTGCGCCGAACCGCTGGCCTGGGGGTGGCGGTGGGGCCTCCTTAATCACGAAGAACCACCTGTCCTGGTCCTGCTGGCTGAGCGGAACTAGCTCAGCGAGCGCCGCCGAACGAACTCCGGGCAAGGTCTCGATGTTTCTTAGGAACTGCTGGAAGGTGAGGGCTCGTTGCCGTGGCTGCTGGTACTTCGAGCCTTTCACGTCAGCGGGCAGTTTGATCCGCAGGGTCAGCAAGTGATTGGGATTGAAGCCTGGGTTAGCTTTCATAAGGCGCCAGAAGCTTTCGATCATCAGGCTGGCGCCGATCACCAGTACGAAGGCCAGTGCGGCTTCGGCAATCACTAACGTGGCGCGCGTACGCTGTCTGTGCGGGCCGGAGAGAGAACCTCTTCCACCTTCTTTGAGCGATTCGTTAACGTCGCACCGCGCACCTTGAAAGGCAGGAACCAAACCGAAAACGATCCCCGTAAGAAACGAGACCAGTAGCGTGAAGACAACGACCCTCCCGTCCATGTGGACCTTGGGCAACAAGACTGCGTCTGCCGCGTTAGGAACGGGGATGCGCGAGGGCACGACTTTCATGAGGAGGTCGGTGCCCCACAAGGCTAAGAATAGGCCGGCGCCGCCTCCCGCGAGTGCCAGCAAGGTACTTTCAGCCAGAAACTGCCGAATCAGCCGGAAGCGTCCGGCTCCCAGCGCGATGCGCATCGCCACTTCGCGTTCGCGGCCGACCGCGCGGGCTAGCAGCAGGTTGGCCACATTGACGCAGGCGATGAGCAAGACGAAGCCCACACCGCCCAGCAGGAGCAGCAGGGCCGGGCGGATGTACTCCACCCGCGCCGCTTCGAGCGGCACCAGGACCACCCCCCAGCCTTTGCGCTCGAGCCGCTGGCTCCCGATCCGTTGTGCGATCAGGCTCATCTCGGCGGAGGCCTGCTCGAGCGTGATTTCGGTTTTGGGCCTGCCGAAGACACCTAAGTCGCTGTCCGCACGCTTGACCCAATCGTTGTCGAAGGGCACAACCACATCGCCGGGGAAGAACGTGGCGAGCGAGGTGGGAAGGATTCCGATGATCGTGTACAACTCACCGTTCAGCATGATGCTCCGCCCGACGATCTTGGGGTCAGAGCCGAAGCGCCGCTGCCAAAAGCCGTACGAGAGGATCAAAAGGTTGTGGCGGCCCTGCGCCTCCTCGAGGCGAAAGGTCCGGCCCAGAACGGGCTTGATCCCAAAAAAGTCGCCGAAATTGGTGGTCACACGCAAGCCCGCCACCTGCTCCGGCTCGCCGACGCCCGTGATGGTGCCGGTTCCGTGTTCGAACAGAAACAGGTCCTCGAAGGATTTGTTCTGCTCCTTCCAATCGAGGTAATCCTGACCGCTAGGCCCCACGCGACTCCAACCCTGCGCGAGGTTGGTCACCCAGATCACCACGAGGCGGTCGGCGGCTCTGACGGGCAGGCGCTGAAGAAGCACGCTGTTCACCACACTGAAAATGGCGGCGTTCGCGCCAATGCCCAGCGCCAGCGTCAACACGGCGACGGCAGTAAAGCTGGGGTTTTTGGCGAGCATGCGGATTCCGTAGCGAATGTCCTGTAACAGTGTGTTCATCGAGCTCTCCAACAGCACAGAGGTACCTGGTATTTAGTGGCTCCGTCACCGCGAAGTGGCGCACCGCGAGTAGCCGTGGGCACAAGCCCACGGGCAATGATTTCACCAACCGCTCTTGAACCCAGCGGGGGGTTCTCCAAACTGTTCGGCCCATGCAGGGCCGTTTTTCTTCTTCGGGCTTCCTATCCGTGGGTTTCACCCACGGCTACTCAAGCTCCTCCCTTTCAGGGAGGAAATCCACTGACCACAAGGCACTAGCCACTAGGCGGTGCTTTACTCATATCGCAGCGCCATCACCGGCTCGACCTTCGCCGCCCGCCAGGCAGGAATCCAGCTTGCCGCCAGCACCACGGCGGCCAAGCCCAAAATCGCTGCGGCGAACGCGACGGGATCTCCCGGCCCAAGACCGAACAGCATGGAGCGAAGCACACGGGCACCCGCCACCGCTAATGGGAATCCAACGAGAACACCCGCTACAGTGACGACGGTACTCTCGCGCAGGATCATCCAGAGCACTTGCCGCCGTTGCGCACCCAGGGCCATCCGCACCCCGATCTCGGCGGTCCGCCGGCTCACGCGGTACGAAAGCGTTCCATAGAGTCCCGTACCCACAAGCAACGCGGCCAGAAAGCCGAAGCATATGGCCAGGCGCGCCGACAAGCGCTCATCCGTAAACGATCGCTCAAACTGCTCTCGCTGCGTCATGGGCTCGAGCAGCGGGAGGTCAAGCCCAAACTCCCGAACGGCGTTCCGGACCACAGGCAGCAGCGCCGTGGGGGGACCTTCAGTCCGCAATTCAATGTGCATGGTTGACGTGCCGCTAATTTGCGGGTAGGGGAAATAGGCCATAGGCTTGGCTGTTTCCTCGACGCCGGTGTATTTGCTATCCTGAACGACCCCCACAATCGTGTATTGCTCAGCCCTCGGCCCTCTATCGAACGCCACGTGGTGCCCCAGAGGTTCGCGCCCGGCGAGATACCGCTCGGCAAAGGTCCGATTGATGATCGCCACTTTAGGGGCAGCCGCCGTGTCAGATTCGGTGAAATCGCGCCCAAGCAGAATAGGTATTCCCAGAACGTGGAAGTAATCCGGCCCCAGGGCATTCCACCGCATGGAGGACGAAAGGCCGGCGCTTGGGCTCGTCCCGTCAACGTTTGCGTCGGTATTGTTGCTCCACCCCGACCCGATGCGGGTTTCCATCAAGGTAGCCGCTTCCACTCCCGGCAAAACGCGCAGCCGCTCCATCAGCGACTGGTAAAAGTGAACGACTTCCGCATCTGTGTGGAGGGCTTGCGGCGGAGTGATACCGAAGACGAGCAGGCCCTGCGCGCGCAGCCCAAGGTTCAAAGTTTCGAGGTTTCTGAGCGTGCGCAGCAGCAGGCTGGCACAGACCAACAGTGTCAGGCAAAGGGCAATTTGAAATGCGACCACCGCTTGGCCGCGCCGACGAGAAGCCTTCGCTCGACTAGCGCTGGGAGCAGAAGTCTTGAGGGCCACCCCAGGGTCGCAGCGCATGGCGCTGCGCAAGGGAGCCAACCCCAACAGCAATGCAGCTAGCGCCGAGAGAAGCAAGGTGAACGCCAGCACCTGATGATCGGGTGAAACATTGAAATCCAGCCCCGCCCAGGCGACCATGGCCTCTGTAGCCCAATTCGCAAACACCCAGCCGAGCGCCGTTCCCGCACCCACCAGCAGCAGGCTCTCGGCCAGCAATTGGCGGAAGAGTTGGAATCGGGTCGCTCCGAGAGCGCCGCGCAGGCTGAACTCGTGCTGCCGCGCCGTGTTCCTGGCCACCAGCAGCATGGCTACATTACTGCACGCGATCACCAGTACGAGCCCCACCATCGCCATCAGCACGAGGAGCGGTTTCTGGTAATTCTCCCGCAGCTCCTCGATGCCGCGAACGGTTGTGAAATAAAGCTGCACCGGCGGCGCTTTCGGGTCTGGTTTGGCGCCGGTTGCGACCAGGGTGCGCTGGTAGACAGGATTCAACTGCGCGAGCGCCTGTGGTTGGCTGACCCCGGGCCGAAGTCGCCCGATCGTCAATAGGAAAAACCACGTCGGGTTTCCATACAGATTATCCTTGCTGTCCGGCGAGCGTCCCCAGGGCTTCAAGTCGTCGCGGGTTTGGAAAGGAACCCAAATATCGGTTGACTCGCCTTGCCCCACTCCCGCGAACTCACTTGGCGCGACCCCAACAATCGCGAACGGCACTCCTTTTATATAGAGGCTCTGACCAATTACCGCGGGATTGTGGGCGAACCGGCGCGTCCAATAAGCGTAGCTCAGCACCGCGATCTGCTTGTGCTGAGTCTCATCCCCGAGGGTGAATCCCCGGCCACGCGCAACTCGGACTCCCAGCCCGGAGAAAAAGTTCCCACTTACCATGTCGGCGTTGGCCTCTTCGGGTTCGCCGCCATAGCGCACCGCCACCTTCCTGTAGCTGAGCGGCACATAGGCTACCAGATCGGAAAATACGTTATGCTGCTGCCGGAGTTGCTCGAATACAGGTTCGGTCAACGAGGTATCGCTGTAGCCGGTTTGGGACGTGTTGGGAGGCTGATCAGTGGTGTGCAACCGAACCAACTGTTGCGGTTCGGGCACAGGTAAGCAGCGCACCAGGGCGGCATTTATCACGCTGAAGATCGCCGTGTTCGCGCCTATGCCCAGCGCCAGCGTCAACACCGCTACGGTGGTAAATCCGGGTTGCTTCGCTAGCATGCGAATTCCGTAGCGAATGTCGTGGACAAGCGCGTTCATAGTTTGTCGCCGCGTCCTGACAAATAGTGAATGGTGAATAGTGAATTGTGGGCACCTAGTTGTGAAATGTCATATTCACATTTGTTTTTCAATTTACTATTCATAATTTACTATTCACTATTCGTATCTTAGCGCCTCCATGGGATCGATCCTCGTGGCCCGGCGCGCGGGGATGTAGCTGGCCAAAAGGGCGACGGCAACTAGGACGAGGGTTACGGCGAGAAAGGTGGGCGGATCGGTAGGCTTCACGCCAAAGAGCAGGCTCGACACAAACCGCGTCAACGCCAGCGCGCCCAAGATCCCCATTCCCACACCAGCAAGTACAAGCTTGGATCCCTGCCCCACAACGAGCTTCAAGATGTCTGCTCGTTCTGCTCCCAGCGCCATGCGGATGCCGAATTCGTGGCTTCGTTGGGCAACGGAATACGAGATGACACCGTAAAGGCCCACCATGGCCAGGAGCAGCGCCAGCGCAGCCAAGAGGCCCGCAATGAGCATCGTGAGGCGCCGGGGCGCGACAAATTCTGAAACGATGTTTTCCATGGTCCGGACGTTGCCGATGGGTTGATCGCGGTCGACAGACCGGATGACGCCACGAACGTCAGCGATGAGGTTTGTAGGATTCTGGGTGGCCCGCACAACCAGAGTCATTTTGGACGAGGTCTCGAGGAAGTACATTGCTGTGGCGGGTTCTGCGGTTGCGCCGTCCTCCCTGACGTCGCCAACCACACCGATAACGGTATTCCAGTGGCACCGCCCTTCGTGACAGTTGACTCCGAAGCGCTTGCCAACTGCGTCTTCACCCGGCCAATAGCGCCGCGCCATGCTTTCACTGACGATGGCGACGCCTCTCTCCGGGTCCGTGGCAACGAACGTTCGACCCTTAAGCAGCGGGATTCCCATGGCGCGGAAATACCCGACGGTCACCGAGCGGTGGCCGGCATAAATATAGTCGTTGAAAGCGCGCGGCGGGCGGCCCTCGATAGTAACGTCTTGCCCCCACGCAGGAGCGCCGTACAATGGTTTGTAGTTGATGGCTCCCGCTGCCCGCACCCGGGGAAGGGCTGAAAGGCGTTCGAGCACGTCTTTATAGAAAGCGTCCTCGCCCCCCTTGGTCCGCGCCAGATCGACGGTCAACACGTTCTCAGCGGCGAAGCCCAGGTTCACTGCGGAAAGCCGGGCGAAACTCTCGAGGAGCAAAGTCGCGCTGGTCAAAAGCGAGGCCGCAAGAGCCACTTCACCCACCACCAGCGCGGCACGGAACGACCGCCGTCTCATGCCGGCCAGCAGAGTTCGCCCGCTATCCTTGAGACCTTCATTCAGGTCAAAACCGCTGGCGCTCCACGCGGGCGCCATCCCGATAAGGAACACGGTCAAAAGCAACGTGACCAAAGTAAATGCCAGGACTCTGGCGTCGAACCCGCCACGTGCAACCGGTTGCCAAGCAGTGGGCAGAGCGGCATAGAAAATACGGCTCCCGGCAAAAGCCAACAACAGGCCCGCCGGACCTCCCAGAAGCACCAACACTAAACTCTCTATCAGCATCTGGTGGATGATCCGAGTACGGCTCGCCCCCAGCGCGCGGCGAATGGAAATCTCTTTATACCGGCGGGTGGCGCGAGTCAGCAGAAGGTTGGCAAGGTTCGCGCAGGCAATCAGCAGCACGAGTGCCGCCGCCACGAGGAGGGCCAGAAGAGCCGGGCGGAGGTCGCGAGTGTACCTGTCGCGCAGGCTCTCGACAGCAACCCACTGATCGCCATTCCCCCAGTCGGCAAACTGCCGGGCCCAGGGCGTGGTGATTGCAACGATGTCCGCCTGCGCCTGAGCCAGCGTTACGCCCGGTTTCAACAAACCAATCACGAATAGAAACTCGCCACCGTGCCCGCCGGTTCGAGCCCAGTCTGGAAGGGCCAGTGGCGTCCAGACCTCTTCCGGCGTTGTGGAAAAACGGAAAGCGTCAGGCAGCACGCCAATAATGCTGTAATCCTTGCCATCCAGGATTATTGTCTTCCCGAGGATGCCCGCATTTCCTCCGTAGCGGGTTTGCCAGAGTGCGTGGCTAATCACCGCAACGCGATTCCCACCTTCCCGGTCCTCTGCCGCCGAGAATGTTCGGCCCAATACAAGTTTGACTCCGAGTACGCGGAAAAATGACGAAGAGACCTGTTTTGCGGGTACGCGCTCAGGCCCCTCCGGGCCCGTCAGGTTGAAATCGTCGACCCCCACGCTCCAAGCGGCTACGTCTTCGAAGACATGGTTGTGCTCCCGCCAGAATGCGAACGTGGGCGGATCATTCGTTCCCGACTCTGGAAAATCCTTAAAGTAACGCTTCACCATCACGAGCCGGTCAGAGTTTCCGAATGGCAGCGGGCGCAGCAGGAAATCATTGGCGGCAGTAAAAATTGCCGTGTTGGCGCCGATGCCGAGGGCGAGCGTCAGCACCGCCACCGCCGTAAAGCCGGGATTCCTCGCCAGCGTGTGAATCCCGTAACGAAGGTCTTGAATGATTGCGCTCATAGTCTGTGCCCGTGCAAATCAGTGAATGGTGAATAGTGAATGCTGAATTGAGAAACACCGGACGCCCTGCGTTTATAACTTACTCC
>Ga0187782_10003027_pt1 | contig 12496 bp, 11 predicted proteins | sample 0715_SJ02_MP15_2_FD_132454 | JGI IMG/M metagenome (GOLD analysis project Ga0187782, IMG submission 132454) | Tropical peat soil microbial communities from peatlands in Department of Meta, Colombia - 0715_SJ02_MP15_20_MG | ecosystem: Environmental > Terrestrial > Soil > Wetlands > Peat | place...
TCACCAGAATGTTGCCGGGCTTCAAGTCGCGGTGCACGATCAAGTTCTGGTGTGCGTATTGCACGGCAGCACACACCGTGCGAAACAGCACCAGCCGGTCGCGAATCGACAAGCGCGCCCGATTGCAGTACTCGTCGATGGGCGTGCCGTCGACGAATTCCATCACCACGTACGGGACGCCCTCGGCGCTTGCCCCACCGTCCAGCAGGCGGGCGATGTTGGGGTGATCGAGCCGTGCCAGAATGCGCCGCTCGTTCTCGAATCGACGCAGAAAGAACTCGGCGCTCAAGTCGCTGCGGATCGCCTTCACTGCCACTGCGCGCTCGTACAGCCCGTCCGCACGCACGGCACGGTACACGGCTCCCATTCCGCCCTGGCCCACGAGCTCGACCACTCGATACGCGCCGAGAACTCGTCCCACCCAGTCGGGGGGGGGCCCCCGCTCGAGATGAGCAGCGTCCACATAGGGAGTCTCGAGAAAGCTCGGCTTCGCCTCATGGGCGATGAGAAGCGATTCGACTTCGGAGGACATCTCGGGATCCGCCTCTTGCAGTCGCTTCAGGAATCCCTCGCGCTCCGCCCGATCGAGCGACAGCGCTTCGTCGAACGTTCGCTTGATGTCTTTCCAGCGTTCCGGAGTCATGGACCGCGAGACCGCCGCCTGCCGAGGTGCTCCCTTTTCAGTACCCGTCGCCGGCATGAATGTCAATGGCGAGGGACTCCCTGCCCTGATCGTGAGAGCGGATCGCGAGCGGATCGAGGGCCGGTCGAAGGGTGGCGTACGGTGAGGCAGGCTAGAGAGGAAGGCGCAGCGCGCGCCGCACCCCGCTGCTCGAGGTCAGGTAGTCGAAGTCGGCAACGCGCACGAGATCCCGCCCCTCGTTCTTCGCGGCGTATAGCGCCGAGTCCGCGCGAGCAATGAGATCCTCGAGCGACTTCACCGTTTCATCATAGCTTGCAAGCCCGGCGCTCAACGATATCTTCAGACCGTTCCCGCTGACAGGCAGGCGTATCCCGAACATCAACGTGCGCAGCCGCTCGAGGCTCGACAGCGCCAGCTCGATCGGCGTATCGGGCATCACCAGCAGGAACTCCTCGCCGCCCCATCGCCCGAGGATATCCGTCTGGCGCAGCGCCTCGCGGCTCGCTCGAGCAAATTCCTGAAGAACATGATCTCCGGAGGCGTGGCCGTAGCGATCGTTGATGCTCTTGAAGTGATCCATGTCGATGATCGCGATGGTGAGCGGCTTTTGCACCGTGCGGGCGGTTTCCAGCGCGGCCGTCGCCAACTCGAGAGTTCTGCGTCGATTCGGTAGCCCCGTCAGCGCGTCCTGGCTGGCGAGAGTCACGAGCCTCTGGCGGTAGCTGCGGTTGGCGATCAAGAAATAGATCAGCAAGGCGATGACCCATACGCCGGCCACCACCACGACCGCGTTCCAGCGCAAACGCTGCGCCTGACGACTCGACTGCTCCTGAGAGTCTTCCAGCTCGCGCTTCAGATACGAATTTCGCTCGATTTCCCGATCCGTCTCGAAGCGAGCCCGCAGCGCGCCGGCCTGCTTGGTGCGCTCCGCTTCGTTGGCCGCCGCGTATCGATTCACGTACTCCTGCAAATCGTCGTACGCATCGCGATAGTTGTGCAAGGCCGCGTTGGCCCGGGCGCGCCACTCATACATCGGGCCGACGTGCCGCGGCGGGACATCGGCGCCGCCCCGATCGAGCACCTGATTCAAGGTCTTGAGCGCGCGCTCGGGGTGGCCCAATCCAAGATCGATGCGCGCCTGCAGAACCAAACTCTCCTTCACCGCATCGGCGGAGCTCGCCGTCCCGAAGATGCGCAGCGCCCTCGCGCATTCGCGCATAGCGGGCGTGAGGAGCCCGAGCTCGATGTGCGCCTCGCAGGTGCGCTGATCGGCGAAGGCCACGCCCTGCGAATCGCCGAGCGAGACGCTGAGTTCTCGCGCCATTGCGAAATCATCGATGGCCGCGTTGTAGCGACCCATCGCCATGTGGATCTGCCCTCGCATGAAGCGCGACACCGAAAGGCTCATCGTGGCATCGTGCGCCGCATCCCAGTCGATCTTCTCCTGATTGAGCGCGAGCGCCTGGCTATAATCGCCCATGCTGCGCATCACCAGGGATAGGTAATCGGCGGACATGATGTGCGCTTCGGCGGTGGCCCCGCCGGCGCTGGCGTGGTATGCCTGCGTCAGCGTGACGATCGCCAGGTCCTCCCGGTCCTGGCGATGCTCCAACAGGCCCCTGCCGATGAGGAGGCAGGTATCGGCCGGCGAGCCGGGAGGCTGCAGCGCGCGGGCCGCCTCGATCGAGCGAATAGAGGCAGCGATGCCGGAGCTGTCGTAGACGGCGTTCGTGTAGGCGAGCAGCAGCCCGATGTGCACGGGGTCACGCTCGTTCGGCGCGAGCGCCAGCCCTTTCTCGGCGCTTGCGCGTGCATCGGAATCCAATTCGAGGATACCGCTCGCCTCGGCCTTCACGGCGTACAAGGCTGCCGCGTGCGATGCGGCGCTCTTCGCGCCGCTCGATGTGCTCGGCTTGGGCTCGTGCTTCAATGCCTCGAGGAGCTTCTGCGCTTGCTTGAGTGCCTGTGTCGCGTTCTGCTGGATTAGATCTTGGAGCCGCTGGACCTCCGGGTCGGCATCGGGGAGACAACCCGCCGAAGCGCTCAGCGGCAGCCAGGCGGCTGCCAGCAGCACGCCGGGCCAACGGCGCCCCGATGTCGGCGTGTTCGAGGGATGTCGGCCCGCGTGCCTCGGCTCATGCATGCGCGCACTTTAAACGTGCAAAACCGGCCCGATCGACTCGCATTGTCACGGTTTTCTAACATGCAGGGCGGCAGCCTCAGAGATGCCTCAGTGAATCCCGGTACTCGGCTGGAATGTGACGCAGTTCACGGTGGCAAGTTTCGCAGACGGGGCGCATATTGCCCGCGATGCATGATATGAGGGGTTCGAAGAGTCGTGTGGCAGCATCGTTTCTGAGCCGAGCCAGCACGATTGCGCCGCCGGGCTACGACCGCTTTCAGGTACCTCCCACAGCGCTTGCGGTTCATCTGTCGATTGGTCAGGCGTACGCGCTCTCGATCTTCTACCTGCCGCTCACCAGGATCATCGGGATCACTCACTCGGCGCCCGGCGATTGGAGGTTGGCCGACGTCGGTGGAATCCTCACCGTCGCCATCGCCGTTCTCGGACTCTCGGCTGCCACCTTCGCACGTTGGGTGGAGCAGGCTGGCCCCCGCCTGTCCATGCTCGTCGCGGCCGTTTGCTTTGGCAGCGGGTTCATCGTGGCCGCGATCGGGGTTCACTACCATCTTCTGTGGCTCCTTTACCTGGGCTATGGGGTAATCGGGGGCTGCGGGCTCGGAATCGGCTACATCTCGCCCGTGTCTGTCTTGATCCAATGGTTTTCCGACCGTCCCGGGATGGCGAGCGGTATGGCCCTCGCGGGTTTCCCCGGCGGCGCCCTCATTGCCGCCCCCCTCTCCGTGCTCTTGATGAATCACTTCAGGACCGCGATCTCCAACGGCGTGCTCGAGAGTTTCGTCACCATGGGCGTCATGTACTTCATGTTCATGATGATCGGCGTGTACGCGGTGAGAGTTCCCGCCGACGACTTAAAGCCTGCGGGTACCTCGCCGGGATCCGCACCGTCGCAGTCCCAAGTTGCCATCGACGCTGCCTGGCGTACGCCGCAGTTTTGGCTCCTGTGGGGCGTCCTCGGCACGCTCGCGACCTCGGGAATCGGGGTCCTCGAGCAGGTCTCGCGCCTGATTGCGCAGATCTTGGACGGCCGAGTGACGCCGTCCGCCGACGCGGGTTTCGCGGGCTTGATCAGTCTTTGCAGCATGCTCGGCGGCTTTCTTTGGGCGAGTGCCTCCGACATCATCGGCCGACGAAAGAGCTTCACGATCCTCTTCGCGCTCGCAATCTTGCTCAATTGGGCGCTGCCGTGGAGCGCACGGCTTCACTCGACCGCGCCGTTCGTCGCCGCCTTCAGCGTCCTTTTTTCACTCTACGGCGGCGGGTTCACCACCATCGTGGCATACGTGCGCGATGTGTTCGGCAGCATGCATGTCGGCGCCATCCACGGCCGGCTACTCACGGCCTGGTCGGTTGCCGCCATCCTGGGTCCGGCACTGTTCGGATTCATTCGCGACTACGCGATCGATGCGGGCGTGGCGAAGGCGCAGGCCTACACCGTCGCCTTCCCTGGCCTGTCACTTCTGCTCCTCATCGGCCTCGTTTGTAATCTTTGCATGCGCCCGGTGAGCGAAAAGTACCATCATCGGGAAACGGCACCGAGCTCTCGAGGTCAGCACTCATGAAGGCACGGCTCGTCATTCTGTGGGTGGCGGTGAGCGCGCCGCTGTTGTGGGGCGTTTTCAGAGCCTTGCTCAATGCGATGCAGCTATTTCACTGACCCGCTCCCGCCGGGGAGTTCGATGAGCCTTAACACGAGCCTGAGCATGGCTCCACTTGCCGCGCTCATTGCCGGTTGCGGCCTACACGCGCGAGCCGCGGCGGCCGGTGCTGCGCCTGCCGGCGGCACCCGGGGCGGCGCCCGCTTGGCGGTCGAGCTCTCCGCGTAATTGCGCGGCCGCTCCGCTCGAGATCGCTCCGAGTGCAGCTTCGATGGCGGCCATGTCAGGCTTCGCTCCTCGTACATGAGATTCGAGCGCGCGGCGCATCACGCGCAAATGCTCGGGCGTCGTTCCGCAACACCCCCCGATGATCCGAGCCCCGGCGTCGAGCGCCAGACGGGCGTATTGCGCCATCAACTCCGGCGTGCCGTCGAAGCGAATGGCCCCATCGACATAGCGAGGGATGCCGCAGTTCGCCTTGGCTACCAGAACGGCGGATGAGTCCGAGGCGCCGGCGAGATTGACGATCGATGCGACGAGCTCCGAGGGGCTCACCCCGCAATTGCTACCGCACGCGGCCAGATGGTTCCGGCGGTTGAGCGCAGCGAGATCCGACGGCGTTACTCCCATCATGGTGCGGCCATTGGTGTCGAAGCTCAGGGTCGCCACGATCGGCAGGCCCGTGGCGCGCGCTCCGGTAATCGCCGCTTCAGTCTCCTCGATGGAGGACATGGTCTCGATCCAAAGAACGTCCGCGCCGCCTCGAGCGAGCGAGGTCGCTTGTTCCGTGAAAGCCTTTTCGGCATCGCGCAGGCTCAACGGGCCTAAGGGCTCCAGAATCTCTCCGGTCGGGCCCACGCTGCCGGCGACGAGCACGGGGCGCTCCGCGCGATCGGACTCACCACGAGCGATGAGCGCCGCCTTCTCGTTGAGCTCGCCGACCCGGTGAGCCGCATGATGCAGCTTCAAGCGATATCGAGTGCCTCCGAAGCTGTTGGTCAAAATGATGTCCGCCCCCGCCTCGATGAAGGCGCGCTCCAATTCGGCAATGCGCTCGGGATGATCCGAGCTCCAGAGCTCCGGGGCCTCTCCCGACCGCAGCCCTCGATCGAACAAATTGCTCCCCGTTGCGCCGTCGGCAAGCAGCCAGGGTCGCTCTGCTAATAGCGTTGTCAGTCGATCCGTCATGGCATCAGTTTACCTGCTTGCGCGGCACATCACCCATTGAAGCCCTCACGTCGGCTGCCTCATGCGAAGGGGTGCTTGCGAAAGATGGTCTGATGCCGATCGGGACCGGTGGAGATGATATCGATCGCAACGCCGAGAAGCGCCTGCAGCCGCTCGAGGTACTTGCACGCGTTCGGCGGCAAATCCTCGTAGCGCGTGACTCCGACGCTCGATTCCTTCCATCCGGGCAGATCCTCGTACACCGCCTCGCAATCGCCGAATTGCTGGGACAGCAGGGGCGGCGTCGATACCACGGCGCCATCGATCCGGTAGCCGACGCACACGCGGATGGTATCGAGGCCATCGAGCACATCGAGCTTGGTGACGCACAGCGAGGAGCAGCTCGAATGCACGATCGAGCGCCGCAACGCCACGGCGTCGAACCAGCCGCAGCGGCGTTGGCGCCCAGTGACCGATCCGTACTCGTGACCGACTCGCGACAAGTGCTCGCCCAGCTCGTCGAACAGCTCGGTCGGGAACGGGCCGCCGCCGACCCGCGTTGCGTAGGCCTTGACGATGCCGAGCACGGCATGAAAGCGGCGCGGACCCAGGCCGGTACCCGCAGCCGCCCCTCCCGCGCTCGTCGTCGAGGAGGTCACGTAGGGATAGGTGCCCAAATCGACATCGAGCATCGCTCCCTGCGCGCCCTCGAATAGAACGTTGCGGCCTTCCGCGCTCAATCGCTCGAGAATGCCCGTGACGTCGGCCACCAGAGGCTTGAGGCGCTCGCCGAGCTCGAGGTTCGTCTCCAGCACGGGCTGAAAATCGATGGGCGCGGCGTGGAAATAGCGCTGCAGGATGAAGTTGTGATAGTCGAGGATCTCGCCCAGCTTGGCAGCGAAGCGCTCGCGATGGAATAGATCCGCGACGCGCAGCGCGCGCCGCGCCACCTTGTCCTCGTACGCGGGTCCGATTCCCCGCCCCGTCGTACCGATCGCATTCGCGCCCTGGGATTTCTCGCGCGCCCGGTCGAGCGCCACGTGCGAGGGTAGGATCAACGGGCACGCCGGGCTCACACGCAGCCGATCGAACACCGGCACCCCCTGCCCGATCAGCATCTCGGCCTCCTTGAAGAGCGCCTCGAGCGATAGCACGACGCCGTTGCCGATCAGGCACAGCACGTGGGGGTGCAGGATTCCCGAGGGTATCAACGAGAGGACCGTTTTCTTTCCGCCGATGACCAGCGTATGTCCCGCATTGTGGCCACCCTGAAAACGGGCGACCGCGTGGGCCTGATCGGTGAGAAGGTCGACGACTTTACCCTTGCCCTCATCGCCCCACTGCAGGCCGATGACCACGAGATTCTTACCCATTGCGCGCCACCCACAGCAAGGCGAGTCCTATCGCGATACTGATCAGCCCTCCCCACCGCAGCTGCGCGGGCTCGGTCTGCGACAGCTTCGCCATGAGGCGCTTGGCGACGCCCGGATTGAAGAACGGCAATAGACCCTCGAGCACCAGGTACAAAGCGAAAGCGCCACCCAAATAGCGCCCCAATTCGGCCCAACCAATGTCCATCCCCATCTGTTCGGGCAGCTAGCGCTGGGGCTGGGGTTGCGGTTTATCGAAGTACTTGAAGTACGCGCTATCGGGCGGGATCACCAACAGATCCCCCGGCGTGCCCACCGCGTCGCGATAGGATTGCATGCTGCGATAGAAGCTGTAGAACTCGGCATTCTTGGAATAGGACTTCGCATACACCTCGCTCGCCAAGGCATCGCCCTGGCCGCGGGTCTGGCTCGCTTGGCGAGCGGCGTCGGCGAGGATTTCCGTCTTTTCCTTGTTCGCCTCAGCACGAATCCGATCCGAGGCCTCGACCCCTTCGGCCCGCAGCTTCGCAGCCTGCGCCTTGAAGGTCGCGCGCATGCGCTCGAACACGGAGTCTTGAACTTGCTGCGGCAGCTCGATCTTGGTGATGCGCACGTCGACCAGATTGACGCCCAGCTGGTCCGCGAAGGGCCGCGCGGTCTTCATCATGGCGTCCGTGAACTCCGAGCGCTCCGCCGTGACCACTTGTTGCAGGCTGCGCTGAGTCACCACGCTCTTGATGCTGTCCCTGATGGTCTCACGCAAGCGCGCGTTCGCGACATCCTCGCTGCCGCCGGTGGTCTCGTAATATCGGCGCAGATTGCTGATTCGCCACTTCACGTAGAAATCGATGGTGAGCTGCTCCTGCTCGCGCGTGAGGAAGTGCTCGCTCTGGTACAGATCGGTCAGGATCCGCGCATCGAACTTGGTGACCTCGTTCACCAAGGGAATCTTGAAGTGCAGCCCCGGCGGAAAGTCGGTATCGACGATCTCGCCGCCGGTCGACTTGATGGCGAGCTGACCCTCGCTCACCGTGAATACGCTCGCGCGCGCGACCAGGATGAGGATCACCAGGCTCAGCATGGCGTACAGGATCCTGGTTTGCATCAGCGCACTCCGCGCGCGCGCGCAGAATCATCGGGGGGCGACACCTGCACTTCGGGCGCGCGCGCGGAAGGCACCGTCACGGTGTCGGTGCCGCCCGATGCGGGTGCGGGCGCAACCAGCTTGTCGATCGGCAGGTACAGCATGTTGCCGGCGTTCTTGGTATTGACCACGACCTTGCGCGCGTTCTTGTAGACCTCTTCCATGGTCTCGAGATACATGCGCTCGCGCGTCACCTGAGGTGCATGCTCGTATTGCGCGAGTACCTGATCGAAGCGCGCCGTCTCGCCCTGCGCGAGAGCGACGACCTGCTGCCGGTAGGCTTCGGCATCGAGTCGCTCCTTGGAGGCCGCACCGCGCGCCCGCGGCACCACCTCGTTCCGATAGGTCTCGGCATCCTGCTGATAGCGCTGCCGGTCCTTGTCGGCCTTGATCGCGTCGCGCTGCGCGTCCTGCACGGGCTCGGGAACGAGCACCTCCTGGAGCGTGACACTGACGATTCGAACCCCCATGTCGAAGTTCTCCTCGAGGGCTCGCTGGAGCGTCGAGCGCGCGTGGTCGGTGATCGACGGGTCGAAGGCGAGCGCCTTGTCGAGAGATGCCTGCCCGATGGCCTCGCGCAGCGCGCTCTCCGAGACCTGTCGCAGGGTATCCTCGACGCCTTTGACCCGGAAAAGATACTTGCGCGGATCGGGTTGCGTGTACTGCACCGCCGAGCGAACCTCGACCAGATTCGTATCGGCCGTGAGCATCTGTGCGTCGTCCGTGACGCTGTTCTGCTGCGACACGTTCACGATCAGCTTGGTCTCGATCGGCCACGGCAGATGCCAGTTGTAGCCGGGACCGACTGTCTGCACGTACTTGCCGAAGCGCAGCACCACTGCGCGCTCCTGGGCGTCGACGCGATACATGCCGCTCGAGATCCACACGGCACCGATCAGCACGAGCACGCCGCCGAATCCCCTGACAACGCTCGGCGCACCCTGGCCGCCGCCGCCCCCGCTGCGCCCGAAAAGCGCGGCGAGACGGCGCTGCAGATTGCGCAACAGCTCGTCCAAATCGTTCTGCGATTGCTGGGGGCGGTTCCAGGGATTGCGCTTCTCTCCCCCGGGTTCATTCCAGGCCATGTGTAACCTTAGGTTGTGGGTCGACTGATGATAAGCAGCCGCGCATTTTAGCAGCCGACGACCCGGGGCTCACAAGCTCCAGTCAGGCCACACGCTGCTCTCGGGTCGTTGAGGGATCGATCACGGCCGCGACATCGCGATGGCCGAGCACCTTTGCAACCTCGGCGCAGTCGAGCTCGACGTCGAGGTGCCAGCTGCCGTCGTCGCATTGACGCTCGGCCCGCACGGCATCGCGCCGGTAGAGATCCGACCGGACGGCCGCCGCGCTCATCTTTAGATGCAGGGTGAGCCGAACCTGATTCGGGCGCACGGCCTGAGCGATCGCTGCGCGCAACTCCGCGAGGCCTGCCTGGGTCACGGCCGAGACCCACGCCTGCGCGGGCAGAGCGTCAGCGCCGATCACGATCCGCGGCAGCTCGGGGCTCGGCGTACCCGAAGCGGCACCCGGTGCACTCGAAGCGGCACCCGTCAAGTCGATCTTGTTGAATACCGTGAGCTCACGGATCTTACCCGCGTCGATCCCGGCGAGCACCTCGCGCACTTGCAGAATCCGCTCATCGCGCTGTGGATCACTGGCGTCCACCACGTGCAGCAATAGGTCCGCATCGCGTGCCTCCTGGAGAGTCGAGCGGAAGGCGGCGATCAGCTCGTGCGGGAGCGCTCTCACGAATCCGACGGTATCCGCAAGCACCACCTCGCCGACACCGGACAACTTGATGCGTCTCACCGTCGGATCCAGAGTCGCGAACAGCTGATCGGCCACGTAGGTGTCGCAGCCGGTGAGCGCATTGAAGAGTGTCGACTTCCCGGCGTTGGTATAGCCGACCAGAGCAACGGTCGGCACGGGGATCTCGCGCCTCACATGACGGCCCGTGTCGCGCTGTCGGGCGAGCTTGTCAAGACGCGCACGCAAGGTGCGGATGCGCTTGGCGATCAGGCGCCGGTCGGTCTCCAACTGCGTTTCGCCGGGACCGCGCAGGCCGATTCCACCCTTCTGGCGCTCGAGGTGAGTCCAGCCTCGAACGAGGCGCGTTGCGAGATGGGAAAGCTGCGCGAGCTCTACCTGTAACTTTCCCTCGAAGCTCCGGGCTCGTTGCGCAAAAATGTCTAAAATCAAGCCGTTACGATCTAAAACTCGGCAGTTCGTGAGTTTCTCGAGGTTGCGCTCCTGGCTGGGACTGAGGGCCTGATCGACGAGCACGAGACCCGCATCGAGCGCCTCGGCGCGCGCGCGGATCTCCTCCGCTTTGCCAATACCGACGAAGTACTTGGGATCCGGCCTTGGGCGTGACGCAAGGACGACAGCGACCGGCAGCGCGCCCGCCGAGGCGGCCAGCGCTTTGAATTCAGCGGCATCGTAAGGGTCAACGGGGTGTCCTATCCCCACGCCGACCAGTATCGCTCGTTCGCCACCCTGCGGGCGTTCAAACAATTTGAGAGCGCCTGCCACTCACTCGACGATTGCGGGTTCGCTCACCTCGCCGTCCTCGCCGGTGGGTAGTCGCACGTTGCGCGCGGGTACTACAGTCGAAATGGCGTGCTTGTAGACCATCTGACTCACGCTGTTTCTCAGCAAGACGACGAACTGGTCGAAGGAATCGATCTGTCCTTGGAGTTTGATGCCATTCACCAGATAGATCGAGACAGGCACGCGCTCTTTGCGCAAAGCATTCAAGAATGGGTCCTGCAGAGACTGGCCACGGGCCATGGGAGAGCTCCTTGTTTTTTGCGTCGTTAACATTGCCTCGTCACTTCCTTGCGCCAGGCAAATACCAATCGAATGCTAGCACAGCGACACTCCGAGGCGCTAAGGGTATGACTATGCAGAGAATCCGCCCCTGGCGAGTGCGGCCCTTACCTTCGATGCCACATCTTCGTGCGTCGAGTCGAACCAATCGACGTTGGGGCGTCGCCGGAGCCACGTGAGCTGACGCTTCGCGAGTTGACGCGTTGCCGCAATCGCTTGCTCTGTGGCCTCTTCCAACCCGTACTGTCCCGCCAGGAACCTCCATGCCTGACGGTATCCGACCGCGCGCATCGACGGATGTTCCGCGGTCAGATCCCCCCTTTGGCGCAGCTGGCGCACTTCGTCCAGGAAGCCCGCAGCCAGCATGGCGCGAAATCGTGACGCTATCCGCTCATGCAGCAGATGTCGGTCATGGGGCGCTACGGCGCACTCGAGCACCTCCACACCGCAAAGCGCCGACCCGCGCTCTTGCTGGAGTCGGGTGATAGGTACGCCGGTAACTCGGTACACCTCGAGCGCACGCTGAATACGCTGAGGGTCGTTGACGTGAATGCGCGCGGCGGCCTCCGGATCGACCCGCGCCAGTTCCTCATGGAGGGCCGTCCAGCCGGCTGCGGCGGCCTCGGCATCGATTTGCTCGCGCACCGAAGGGTCGGCCTCGGGGAGCGACGCGAGCCCAAAGCACAGCGCATGAAAGTAGAGCATAGTTCCGCCGACCAAGAGCGGCTGGCGGCCGCGCGCCCAGATCTGGCGCATGGCTTCAGCCGCGTCGCGCACGAACTCACCCGCGGAGTAGCTCATCGCGGGGTCACGAATGTCGATCAGGTGGTGTGGGATCGCCCCGCGTGTCTCGAGGCTTGGCTTGGCGGTGCCGATATCCATACCACGGTACACCTGGGCCGAGTCCACGCTCACGATCTCGAACGGGAAGCTCGCCGCCAGACGCAGGGCGATGTCCGACTTGCCGGCCCCCGTTGGGCCCATCAGCAGGAGTGCGGCTCGGCGCATCAGCGCCCGCGCGAGAAAAGTCGATCTAGGTCCGCGAGCGCCAGGCGCACCCAGGTCGGTCGCCCATGGTTGCACTGATCCGCTCGCTCGGTGCGCTCCATTTCCCGAAGCAGCGCGTTCATCTCGGCAATCGTCAGCTCGCGTCGCGCGCGCACCGCGGCGTGGCAGGCCGCCGTGGCCAGAAGGTGATTGATCGACTCCTCGACGCGCCGCGACTGCCCCGTCTCCAGAAGGTCCGACAGAACATCACGCACCACACCACCCGGATCGCGTCCGGCCAACAGGGCCGGAATCGCGCGCAAGGCCACCTGATCAGGCGCCCAGCGCGTCACCGTGAAGCCGAGAGCGGCAAACTCCGCCGCATGCATCTCTGCAACCTCCGCTTGCGCCTCGGTCACCTTGAGGATCTCTGGCACCAGCAGCTGCTGCTCAGCCGTGTGGCCGCTCAAGAGCTTCTTCATGCGCTCGTAGGTGATGCGCTCGTGCGCGGCGTGCATGTCGACCAGCACTATGCTGTCCGCCGTGCGCGACAGGATATAGATGCCGTGCAGCTGGGCAACGGCAAACCCGAGCGGCGCATCGCCCGCGGCA